>Ga0169931_10002690_pt1 | contig 28745 bp, 26 predicted proteins | sample Kivu_15m_20L_FD_129675 | JGI IMG/M metagenome (GOLD analysis project Ga0169931, IMG submission 129675) | Freshwater microbial communities from Lake Kivu, Western Province, Rwanda to study Microbial Dark Matter (Phase II) - Kivu_15m_20L... | ecosystem: Environmental > Aquatic > Freshwater > Lake...
GAGGTGGTCCACCTGCGCCGGTTCCAGCCCGGCGCGGGCGATGCAGGCCTGGACGGCGTGCACGCCCAGCCGGTGCAGCGGCACGTCGCGCAGCGACTTGCCGAAGTCGCCGAAGGGGGTGCGAGCGCCGGCGGCGAGGACGATGTCGGGGATGGGCATGTCGCGACCAGGGAGATGGATCAGGGCTAACCAGTATAGGCAGGTCGACCACTTAGAAAAACAATCGTTTGGCAAATACCAACGGGGTTGGAGGACGTTTCCTGATGTCCGAGGTCTATGTGATCGGCGCTGCGTGCACGGCCTTCGGCAAGCGTGCCGACACGGGCTTCCAGGCGCTGGCCCGCGAGGCCTATCTGGAGCTGCTGGCCGATTGCGGCCTGGGGGCAGGCGATGCCGGGCTCATCGAGCAGGCCTGGTTCGGCAACTGCGGCATGGGGCAGTGGGGCCAGGGCGGCATCCGCGGGCAGGTCTGCTTCACACCGCTGGTCGAGGAGGGCCTGTTCCCCGAGCGGGTGCCGATGATCAATGTCGAGGGCGGCTGCGCCACGGCCTCGTTCGCCTTCCACGGGGCCTGGAAGGACGTGCTGTCGGGGCAGGCGCGGGTCAGCCTGGCCATCGGCGTCGAGAAGCTCGTCAGCCCCGACGACCCGGCGCGCGTGCCCGCCATCTTCGCCACGGCGATCGACCAGCTCGAGCCCTGGCGCTGGCGCGAGTACTACGCCCGCGCCGGCGAGGCCGCGGGCAAGCCCTTCGAGACCGGCCCGGGCCGCACGCTGTACATGGACACCTACGCCATGCAGGCGGCCTGGCACATGAAGACGCACGGCACGACGCAGCGCCAGATCGCCGCCGCGGCGTCGAAGAACCACCACCACGGCAGCCTGAACCCCAAGGCCCAGTACCGCTTCGAGCTCAGCGTCGAGCAGGTGTTGGCCGACCGCGAGGTCAGCTGGCCGCTGACGCGCGCGATGTGCTCGCCGCTGGGCGACGGCGCGGCGGCGGCGCTGCTGTGCTCCGAGGAGGCGCTGCAGGACTTCCCCGCTGCGGCCCGGGCGCGCGCGGTGAAGGTGCGCACCAGCCAGCTCTCCGGCGGCAAGTACCGGCGCCTGGACGAGCCCGGGCTCTCGCGTGTGGCGGCGAACAAGGCCTGGCGCGCCACCGGGCTGCAGCCGCAGGACATCGACCTCGTCGAACTCCACGATGCCACCTCGTTCAGCGAGATCTACCAGCTCGAGATGCTCGGCTTCTGTCCCGACGGCCGGGGCGGTCCCTTCGTCGAATCGGGTGCCACGGCGCTCGGTGGCAGCCTGCCGGTCAATGTCTCCGGAGGGCTGGTGTCCAAGGGCCACCCTGTGGGCGCCACGGGCTTGTCGATGGTCTACGAGGTCGTGCAGCAATTGCGCGGCGAGGCGGGGGCACGGCAGGTGCCCGGTGCGACGCTCGGGCTGGTCGAGAACGGCGGCGGCGTCATCGGCTTCGACGAGGCGGCCTGCGCCGTCCACATCCTGGAGAAGATTCGATGAGCGCGGTGGCTGCGCCGGTCATCGACTGGCAACCGGAGGATCCGGCGACGCTGGCCGATCCCTACCCGCTGTTCGCCCGCATGCGCGAAGAGGACCCCTGCCACTGGAGCCCGCGCCTGAAGAGCTGGGTGCTGACACGCTACGACGACGTGCGCACCGTCTGCCTCGACCGCGAGCAGCGCGTCTCCTCCGACCGGCTGCGGCCCTATTTCGAGACCCTGCCCGCCCCTGAGGCGCAGCGCATCGGTCAGATCGTGCGCTACCTGTCGCAGTGGATGGTCTTCAAGGACCCGCCGGACCACACCCGGCTGCGCCGCCTGCTCGGGCGGGTCTTCCACGCGCGCGCGCTGCAGGCCATGCGCCCGCAGGTGGAGGCGATCGCCGCGCAGCTGCTCGACGCGCTGGACGGGCGCGAGGAGTTCGACGCCATCGCCGACTTCGCCGGCCCGCTGCCCTGTCTCGTCATCATGGCCATGCTCGGCGTGCCGGCGGCGGACCTGCCGCGCATCAAGCAGATGAGCGACGACATGGCGCTGTTCATCGGCTCCTCTCGCACCAGCGCGGCCAAGTACGACGCTGCCGAGGCCGCGACCGCGGAGATGGCGGCCTACTTCCTGGCGCTGATCGCGCAGCGCCGGCGCGAGCCGCGCGCCGACATGCTCAGCGAGCTTGCGCACCTACGCGACGACGACGGCAGCGCGCTCGGTGACGACGAGCTCGTCGGCAGCTGCATCATGCTGCTGTTCGCCGGCCACGAGACGACGACCAACCACATCGCCAACGGCCTGTGGTCGCTGATGCGCTTTCCGGGGGAGATGGCGCGCCTGCGCGCCGATCCGGGGATGGCGGCGCAGGCGGTCGAGGAGTTGCTGCGCTACGACGGCCCCTCCGGCGCCCAGGTGCGGGTGGTGCGGCGCGCTCACGAACTGCACGGACGCGAGCTCGGCGAGGGCCAGCGCGTCTTCATCATGCTGAATGCGGCCAATCGCGACCCCCGCACCTTCGTCGAGCCTGACCGGCTCGACCTCGGCCGCTCCGGACCCCAGCACCTGACCTTCGGCCTGGGCCTGCACATGTGCCTGGGCTTTCCGCTGGCGCGCACCGAGGGGCAGGTGGCCTTGCCGGCGCTGCTGGCGCGCTACGGCTCGATCGAGCCGGCCATCGCCGCGCCCGAGTGGATCAACTCCCTGGTCTTTCGCGGCATGACCGGCCTGCCGGTCAGGGTGAGGCGGGCGTGAACCACGACGCGCCGCAGCCCCTGCTGAGCGCCGAAGCCGTGCACCTGGGTTTCGGCGGCATCCAGGCGCTGTCGGGCGTCTCGCTGGCGGTCAGGCCGGGCGAGATCACCGCGGTGATCGGCCCCAACGGCGCGGGCAAGACCAGCCTGTTCAACACCCTGTCGGGCTTCTACCGGCCGCAGCGCGGCAAGGTCGTCTTCGAAGGCCGCGACATCACCCGGGTCAGCCCGGACCGGCGTGCGGCCCTGGGCCTGGCCCGCACCTTCCAGAACGTCTCCCTGTTCCGCGGCATGACCGTGCTCGACAACATCAAGCTCGGGGGCCATGCCCGGTTGCGCGCCAATCCGCTCACGGCGATGTGCTACCTCGGCCCGGCGCGGCGCGAGGAGATGGCCCTGCGGCGCGAGATCGAGCACGATGTCATCGACTTCCTCGAGATCGACCACATCCGCCACCAGCCGGTCGCCTCGCTGTCCTACGGGCTGCAGAAGCGGGTCGAGCTGGCGCGCGCGCTCGCGATGCGGCCCCGCCTGCTGCTGCTGGACGAGCCGGTCGCGGGCATGAACCGCGAAGAGACCGAGGACATGGCGCGCTTCATCATCGACATCCAGGAGGAGCGCGGGGTCACGGTGCTGCTGATCGAGCACGACATGGGCCTGGTCATGGACATCTCGCACCATGTCGTCGTCCTGAACTTCGGCCGCGTCATCGGCGAGGGCACGCCGGCGCAGGTGCGCGCCCAGCCCGAGGTCGTGCGCGCCTACCTCGGCGACACCGCGTCCCGGAGGGCCGCTTGAGTCCCGGCTTCGACTGGATCGCGCTGGCCGAGTTCGCGGCCATCGGCCTGCTGTCGGGCGGGCTGCTCGCCTTGATCGCCCTGGGCTTCGTGCTCATCTACAAGGGCACCGGCGTCATCAACTTCGCGATGGGCGAGTTCATGCTGCTGGGCGCCTACTTCTTCTACACGGCGCGCGTGATGTGGGCGCTGCCGGCCTGGCTGGCCCTGATCCTGACGCTGGTGGCCGTGGCGGGCTGCGCGGCCCTGATCGAGCGCTGGCTGCTTCGGCCGCTGGCCGGGCAGAGCGTGATCTCGGTCCTGATGGCCACCATCGGCCTGGCCAGCGCGCTGCACGGCGGCGTCGAGGCGTTCTGGGGCGGGCGCAACTACGAGATGCCGCAGGTGCTGCCGCGCGCGCCGCTGCTGCTGGGTGACGTGCTGATCCCGGGCAAGGTGCTGTGGAGCTTCGTGCTCGCGGCGGTGGTGATCACCGCGTTCACGATCTATTTCCGGCGCTCCCGCACCGGTGTGGCGATGCGTGCTGCCGCGAGCGACCCTGTCACCGCCTACCTGATGGGCATCGACGTCCGCGCGATGCAGCGCCTGACCTGGATCTACGCCGGCCTCGTGGGTGCCATCGCCGGCATCGTCGTCGCCTCCATCACGAGCCTGTCGCCGGCCGTGGGCGTCACCGCGCTGGGGGTGCTGGCCGTGATCATCCTCGGGGGCCTGGACAGCATCGCCGGGGCCATCGTCGCCGGCCTGATCATCGGCCTGCTGGAGAGCCTCACGGCAGGCTACCTGGGCGGCAAGGTCCGCGACATCGTGCCCTATGTGGTCGTGCTCGTGATCCTGCTCGTGCGCCCCTACGGCCTGTTCGGCACCCGGCGCATCGAGCGCCTGTAGCCCGGCATCCACGACGAACGCCACCATGCGCATCCGCGACTACCGCCAGAGCTACGAGCACGACGAGGCCCTCTGGCCCACGCGCGTGCAGCAGGTCTGGCTGGCGCTGCTGCTGCTGGCGCTGGCGGCCTTCCCGCTGCTGGGCGGGGGCTACCTGGTGAGCCTGATGTGCGTGCTCGGCATCCACGTCATCGCCGCCACCGGCCTGAACATCATGACCGGCTACACCGGGCTCATCTCGCTCGGACTTGCGGCCTTCATGGGCGTGGGCTGCTACACCGCCGCCTGGCTGGCGCAGCGTGGCGTGCCCTTCTACGCCGCCCTGCCCGCGGCCGGCCTGATGGCGGCCGCGCTGGGCATCGTCGTCGGCCTGCCCAGCCTGCGCATCAAGGGCCTGTACCTCGCGGTGGCCACGCTGGCGCTGCAGTTCCTGATGGTCTACGTCTTCCGCGAGTGGGAGCCCGTGACCGGCGGAGTGCGCGGCGTCAACGTGCCGCCGGCCACCTTCCTCGGGGTGCCGCTGAACACCGACGCCCGCATGGCCTGGCTGATCGCCTTCTGCGCCGTGCTGCTGCTGATCGGCGCGCGCAACCTGCTTCGCACGCGCATCGGCCGCGCCTTCCTCGCGATCCGTGACAAGGACATCTCGGCCGAGGTTCTGGGCATCAACCTGCTGCGCTACAAGCTCACCGCCTTCGCCATCGGCACCTTCTACGCCGGGGTGGCCGGGGCGCTGCTGGGCTACTACTACCGCGCGATGACGCCGGAGTACTTCACCTTGCAGCTTTCGATCTTCTACCTCGCGGCCATCATCGTCGGCGGGCTCGGCAGCCTGCTCGGCACCGTGCTCGGCGCCCTGTTCATGACGCTGGTGCCCGAGGTCCTGCGTGCCGGCGTGGCGGTCGTCGCGCAGTGGGTGCCGCGCGCCACCGAGATCCTGTCCCCCGTCCAGCAGGTGGTCTTCGGCCTGCTGATCATGGGCTTCCTGATCTTCGAGCCGCACGGCCTGCAGGAGATCTGGCGCCGCATCCGAAGGTTCTTCCACCTCTGGCCCTTCAGGGCCTGACCCAGTCCCCCCCACCACCCACCGCGAAGGAGACCCCGATGAAGCACTCTCTGCAAGCCCCCGGCGGCCCGACCCGCCGCCGCCTGGTCCAGGCCGGCCTGGGCGCCACCGGTCTTTCGGCACTGCCGCTGACCTCGGCGCTGGCCCAGAGCGGCGAGATCGTCGTCGGCGCGGCGCCGCCGATCACCGGCGTGTTCGCCTTTGCCGGCGTCGGCCTGCACCAGGGCCTGGGCGACTACTGCGAGTGGCGCAACGCCAACGGCGGCGTGGCCGGCCGCCGCCTGCGCTACATCGGCGAGGACTCCGCCTACAAGATGGACCAGGCGATGTCCGTCTTCAAGAAGATCATGGCGGCACACCGACCCCCGGTCTTCTACGGCGATTCCACGGCCTGGGCCAAGGCGGCCTCGGTCGAGGTGAGCCAGCTGGGCACGACGCTGACCTCCAGCCCGTCCTTCGCCTCCGACCTGGCCGACCCGGTCAAGGTGCCCTACTACTTCATGGCCGGCCCGACCTACGAGGCCATGATCGAGATCCAGCTCGAGTACATCAATTCCCAGGCCCGGGCCGGCGGCAAGCCCTCCGTGGCCCTGGTGTACAGCGACACCGAGTTCGGGCGCGACCCGATCGAGGGGGCGAAGAAGCACGCGCAGAAGCTCGGCATCCCCGTCGTGCAGGAGATCGTCACGAAGCCGGGCGCGGTCGACGTCTCGGCCGAGGTGTCCCGGCTGCGCCGGGCACGCCCTGACTACGTCATCTTCCACGGCTACGTGCTCGCGCCCATCCCCGAGTTCATCAAGCAGATGAAGGAGGCGGGCATGAACTTCCGTGCCATGGGCACGATCTGGAGCATGGACAAGACCACCGTCGACGCGATGGGCGCCGCCGCCGAGGGCTGGATGGGCGTCATGCCCTACCGCTACAGCTACGACACCGCGGGCGCCCGCACGATGCAGGCGATCAAGGACCACGCGGCCAAGGCGCGCCCGAACATGGCCTATGTGCCCTTGTTCTACACCCATGGCTGGCTCGTCGGCTCGATCTTCTGCGAGGTGATGGACCGCTGCCTGCGGGCCGGGCAGGCGCTCACCGGCAACAACATGAAGGCGGCGCTGGAGTCCATCCGCAACTGGGACACGGGCGGCATCATGGGCCGCCCCGTGTCGCTCGCGCGGCACCAGATCCCGATGGGCCGCATCTACCAGTACGACAGCGCGAGCAAGCTGCTGCAGCCTGCCAGCGACTGGATCACGATGGAAGGCTGACGCCCCGGTCCCGCGCCATGCCGCCCCCACCGGAACCCACGCCGGCCGACCGCACGGGCGCGACCGCGCCGCACGCACCGACGGCGCACGCCCCGACGGCGCACGCCCCGACGGCGCACGCCCCGGGCGGGGCGGCGGCGCAGGCGCCCGTGCTCGGGGTCGAGAACATCGAGGTCGTCTACCACCACTCGGTGCAGGTGCTGCGCGGCCTGTCGCTGTCGGTGCCCGAGCGCGGCATCGTGGCGCTGCTGGGCAGCAACGGCGCGGGCAAGACGACGACGCTGAAGGCGATCTCCGGCCTCCTGCCGCTGGAGGTCGGCCAGTTGCGCTCGGGCGCCATCCGCTGGCGCGGGCAGCGCATCGATGCGCTCGAGCCGCACCAACTGGTGCGGCGCGGCATCGCCCACGTGCGCGAGGGGCGGCACGTGTTCGAGGATCTCACGGTCGACGAGAACCTCGTGGCCGCGAGCTATGCGCTCCAGGGCAGGGCGGGGGGACCGCGCCCTGACACGGCCCTGATCTACGACTACTTCCCGCGCCTGAAGGAGCGTCGCCAACTGCGCGCGGGCTACCTCTCGGGCGGAGAGCAGCAGATGCTGGCCATCGGCCGCGCCCTGCTCGGGCAGCCCTCACTGATGCTGCTGGACGAGCCCTCGCTCGGCCTCGCGCCACTGGTCGTGCAGGACATCTTCGACATCATCGCGCGCATCAACCGCGAGCAGGGCGTGGCCATGCTGCTGGTCGAGCAGAACGCCGCGGCGGCCTTCGGCATCGCCCACTACGGCTACATCATGGAGAGCGGCCGCATCGTGATCGACGGCCCGACCGCGCGGCTGGAAGCCGACGCCGACGTGCAGCGCTTCTATCTCGGCTATGGTGACGGCAGCAGCGAACTCGCGAGCTTCCGCGACGTCAAGCACTACAAGCGCCGCAAGCGCTGGCTCTCGTGAACGCCTCCTTCGACATCGGTCAGCTGACCCTGCCGCAGCAGCTGCGCCACCGGGCCGCCACGCGGCCGCGGCAGGTGGCCCTTCGGCAGAAGGAGTACGGCATCTGGGAGCCCGTCACCTGGGCCGGCTACGAGCAGGCGGCGCGCCGATTCGGCCTGGGCCTGCGCGCCCTGGGGGTGGCCGAAGGCGGGCATTGCGCCATCATCAGCGAGAACCGAAAGGAATGGGTGTACGCGCAGCTGGGCTGCGGCATGGTCGGCGCCGTGCCCGTGGGCGTGTACCCGACCTCGCCCGCGGCCGAGGTCGAATACCTGCTGCAGGCCAGCGACGCCACCGCCGTGGTCTGCGAGGACCAGGAGCAGCTGGACAAGGTGCTCGAGGTGCGCACGCGCCTGCCTGCGCTCAGGCTGATCGTCGTCGTCGACCCCCGGGGCCTGCGGCGCTACAGCGTCCCCGACCTGCACACCTTCGATCAGGTGCTCGAGCGCGGCGCGGTCTTCGAGCTCGAGCAGCCCGGGATCGTTGCCGACTGCCTGGCTCGCCAGCGCATGGACGACATCGCGTTGATGGTCTTCACCAGCGGCTCCACCGGGCGGCCCAAGGCGGCGATGCTGAGTTACGGCAACGTCGGCGCGATGGCCGCCGGGGCGGATGCCATCTACCGCTGCAGCCCGCAGGACTCCATGGTGTCCTACCTGCCGCTGTGCCACGTGGCCGAGCAGATCTACTCGGTGGACCTGCCGCTGCGCTCGGGCGCGGTGGTCAACTTCGCCGAGAGCCTGCGCACCGTGCAGGCCGACCTGCGGGAGATCGGCCCGACGCTGTTCCTGGGCGTGCCGCGCATCTGGGAGAAGCTGCACGCCGCCATCGAGATCAAGGTTCGAGAGGCCGGCGGGCTGCGGCGCCTGCTGTACCGGCAGGCCCTGGCAGCCACGATGCCGCTGACCGAACTGCCGGCGCACCGGCAGTCGCTGCTGCAGCGCCTGCGGCGGCGCTTCTGGTACCTGCTCGTGCTGCGGGCGCTGAACAACTTCATCGGCCTGCGCGAGTGCCGCATGGCCTTGTCCGGCGCCGCCCCGATCGCCCCGGACATGCTGCGTTTCTTCCGCGCACTGGGGGTGCCGATCCGCGAGGGCTACGGCATGACCGAGACCGCGGGCGTGGCCACTGTCCAGCGCGGCCCCGATTCGCCGCTGGGCACGGTGGGCTCGGCCGTGCCGGGCGTGGAGCTGCGCATCGCCGACGATGGTGAGCTTCTCGTGCGCGGGCCCACCGTCTTCAAGGGCTACTGGCGCAACGAGGCGGCCACGCGCGAGGCCATCGATGCCGAGGGCTGGCTGCACACCGGCGACGTGGCGCAGCAGGTCGGCGACGAGATCCGCATCGTCGACCGCAAGAAGGACATCATGATCACCGCTGGCGGCAAGAACATCACGCCCAGCGAGATCGAGAACGCCCTGAAGTTCAGCGCCTACGTCAAGGAAGCCATCGTCGTGGCCGACCGCCGGCCTTACGTCAGCGCCCTGATCCAGATCGACTTCGAGTCCGTCGGCAAATGGGCCGAGGAGCAGGGCGTGGCCTACACGCACTTCCGCAGCCTGGCCGAGCATGCGTCGGTGCGCGCCCTCGTGCAGACCGAGGTGGACCGCGTCAACGCCCGCATGCCTCAGGTGCAGCATGTGCGCCGCTTCCACCTGCTGACCAAGGAACTCGACCACGACGACGGCGAGGTCACGGCGACGATGAAGATCCGGCGCTCGAGCATCGCCAAGGTTCACGCCGGCGCGATCGAAGCCCTGTACGCCGCGGAGCGTGCCTGACGCTGCCGGCACCGAGGCTTGCAAGGAAGGGGTTTGCGGCATGGGCCAGATCAGGTTCGACGGTGAGGTGGCGGTCGTCACGGGCGGCGGCGGCGGACTTGGCCGCGCGCACGCGCTGCAGTTCGCGGCCCGGGGTGCGGCCGTCGTCGTCAACGACGTCGGCGGGCGGCTCGACGGCGGCGGGGGCGACCCCTCGCCCGCTGCGGCCGTGGTGCGCGAGATCGAGTCAGCCGGTGGCCGTGCGCTCGTCAACGGCGACGACATTTCCACCCCTGAGGGCGCGCGCGGCCTCGTCGAGGCCGCCCTGGCCGCCTACGGCCGCATCGACGTCCTCGTCAACAACGCCGGCATCCTGCGCGACCGCACGCTGCACAAGATGGCGCCCGAGGATTTCGAGGCGGTCGTGCGCGTGCACCTGCTCGGCTCGGCCTGGTGCAGCCGCGCCGCCTGGCCGGCGATGCAGGCGCAAGGCCAGGGCCGCATCGTCATGACCACCTCCGCGGCCGGCCTGTACGGCAACTTCGGGCAGTCCAACTACGCCGCCGCCAAGCTCGGCATCGTCGGCCTGATGCAGGCACTCAAGCTCGAGGGTGAGCGCCACGGCATCCGCGTCAACACGGTCGCGCCGGTGGCGCTGACGCGCATGACCGAGGGCCTCGCCTTCGGCGGCATGCTCGAGCGCGCCCGTCCCGAGCAGGTGTCGGCGGCCGTGCTCTACCTGGCGTGGCGCGAGTGCAGGCTCAGCGGGACGGTGCTCGCCGCCGGCGCCGGGCACTATGCGACGGTGCGCATCGTCGAGGGGCCCGGGCTCACGGCGGACGCCGGCGAAGGGGGGCCCGAGTTCCTCGCCGCGCACTGGGACGAGATCTCCCGCGCCGAGGGCGGCAAGGCCCACGGCAGCGTGGCTGAAGCGCTCCAGTCGGTCTTCGGGCCCGCTTGACGATGCGGCAGGACGACGACGGGTCGCCGATCCGCACGGCCGCGCTGGGCGGCGCTGCGCGGGCCGATGGTGCCGGCCATGCGGCACGAGTGCCCCGTGCCCACAACCGCCATGCCGCGCTGATGGCCGCAGCGGCCTCGGTGTTCCGCGACCAGGGCTACGGGCTGACCACGGTGCGCGACATCGCGCTCGCCACCGGCATGACCGCAGGCGCGATCTATTACCACTACCCCTCGAAGGCCGACCTGCTGCGCGCGGTCTACGAGGACGCGGTGCGGGAAGCCAACGCTGCTTTCGAGGCCGCCGTCGCGGTGGCCGCAGACCCCTGGGAGCGACTGGAGCGCGCCGTGGCCGCGCACCTGGAGATCATGCTGGGACGGACCCAGGGCGGGCCGGCCTTTGCCGGGGTCTTCGTGAAGGTGCAGCCGCACGACTTCCCGCCCGAGCACCACGCGGCGCTGACGGCGCTGCGCAACGGCTACGAAGACCGCTTCCGGGCCTTGATCGAGACCTTGCCGCTGCGCCGCGGGGTGGACCGCTCGCTGCTGCGCCTGCACCTCGTGGGCTCGCTGAACCACGTGCCGATCTGGTACCGGCCGCAGGGGCGGCTCGCGCCCGGCACCATCGCCCGGCGCATCGTGGGCATGCTGCGCGCGGGCGTCGAGGCCGCGCCGGCAGGGGCCTGAGCATGCCTGGTCTCGACGCGGCCGCGCTGCTGCGGCGCCCGCTGCCCACGGTCAGGCAGCGCCATGCCGCGCGGGACGCGGTGCTTTACGCGCTGGGGGTGGGCGCCTGCGTCGGGGCCGACGACCTGGACTGGGATCACCTGCCCTATGTGCACGGCGCGCCGCCGCGCGTGGTGCCCACGTTCTGCACGGTGCTCGGTGACCCGGGCTTCTGGATGAGCGCGCCCGACACCGGGCTGGACTGGCGCCTGCTGGTGCACGGCGAGGAGTCCGTGCGCTGGCTCGCGCCCATCCCCGCCGAAGGCGAGGTGGTCGCGCGGCACCGGGTCTGCCGCGTCGAGGACCGGGGCGCGCAGCGGGGCTCGGCCTTCGTCGTCGAGCGCGAGTTGCTGGACGCCGACGGCAGCCGGACGCTGGCGCTGATGCGCACCACCGTGGTGGCCCGCGGCAACGGTGGCTGGACTCCTGCCGGCATGCCCCTGATGGCGCTCGGCGAACCGGCCGAGCCCGCACCTCCGCCGCTGCCGCAGCGCGCGCCGGACCGTGCCCTGCTCGTGCCGACCGACCGCCGGGCGCCGCTGCTGCACCGCCTCAACGCCGACCCCAACCCGCTGCACGTCGACCCGGTGGCGGCGCGTGCCGCCGGCTTCGAGCGCCCGATCATGCACGGCATGTGTACCTTCGGCACCCTTGCGCTCCATCTGGTGCAGACCTGGTGCGGGGGCGAGCCCGCGCGCCTCGAGGCCTTGCGCGCCCGATTCACCGCGCCGCTGTACCCGGGCCAGCGTCTGCGCTGCGAGTTCTGGCAACAGCCCGAGGGCCTGCGCTTCCGGGTCGGCGTCGATGGCGGCGCCGTCGTGCTGCAGGACGGCTGGGCGCGCCTGCGCGAGCGGGGCACCTCCCTCGCCGCCCGGGCGGATCCAGCGGATCCCTCGGCCTGAACACCCCGTCCCAGGCCGGTCAGCCGCCCCCAGGAGATCCATGATGCCGAACACTGCTCTGCCCCCGCAGGCCACCGCCGAAGGATCGGCCGCTCGTGACGACACCCGTGGCGAGGGCAGGGCCGCAGCGTCCTGGGCCACGCCCGAGCACGAGGCCTTCCGCGCCACGGTGCGGCGCTTCGTCGCCGAGGAGATCACCCCCTTCCATGCCCAGTGGGAGCGCGAGGGCCAGGTGCCGCGCGCGCTGTGGCGCCGTGCCGGCGAACTCGGGCTGCTCTGCCTGACCGTGCCCGAGGAGTACGGCGGGGCCGGGGTCGACTTCGGCTTCAGCGCCGTTGTCGTCGAGGAGATGGCGCGCGCCGGCGCGACGGGGCCGCTGTTCTACCTGCACTCCGACATCGTCGCGCCCTACATCCTGCACTACGGCACCGAGGCGCAGAAGCGGCAATGGCTGCCGCCGATGGCGCGCGGCGAGCTCATCGGCGCGATCGGGATGACCGAGCCCGGCGCCGGCAGCGACCTCGCCGCCATCCGCACCCGCGCCGTGCGCGAGGAGGCGCCCACCGAGCCGGCGGGCTGGCAGTGGCGGGTCGACGGGCAGAAGATCTTCATCTCGAACGGCCAGCTCGCCGACCTCCTGGTGCTGGCGGCGAAGACGGACCCGACCGCGGGCGCGCGCGGCGTGAGCCTGCTGCTCGTCGACACGGCCCGGCCGGGCTTCGACCGCGGGCGCCGGCTCGAGAAGCTCGGCATGCACGCGCAGGACACCTCGGAGCTCTTCTTCAGCGGCCTGCGGCTGCCGGCCGATCGCCTGCTGGGCGAGGAAGGCCAGGGGTTCCGCTGCCTGATGAACGAACTGCCGCAGGAGCGCCTGCTGGTCGCGATCACCGCCGTCGCGGCCATGGAGGCGGCCATCGACTGGACCCGGGACCACCTGCAGCAACGGCAAGCCTTCGGCGCGCCGCTGGCCCAGCGCCAGGTGCTGCGCCACCAGCTCGTGGACGCGCATGCCGACACGCGGGTCGCGCGCGCCTTCCTCGACGACTGCATGCGGCGCCATCTCGAAGGCCGGCTCGACACCGCCACCGCGTCGATCGCCAAGTACTGGTGCTCGGAGATGCAGTTCTCGGTGCTCGACCGCTGCCTGCAGATGTTCGGCGGCTACGGCTACATGCGCGAGTACCCGATCGCCCGCGCCTGGGTCGATGCCCGGGTGCAGCGCGTCTACGGCGGCACGACCGAGATCATGAAGGAGATCGTCGCGCGCGAGCTGTTCGGAGGCCGCGCCTGAGAGCGGGACCCGCGCCGGGTGGTGCTGGAGTCCCCTGAATAGAATCACTGCAGACGCGACAGAACAATGCCGGGATGGCCCAGGGTGGCCACCGGCAGCCAGGAGACTCCCCCTTTGGACGCATGGCAGTGGTCGGCCGCCGAGGCCAGCGCGCGCATGGCGCAGGGCGTGCTCAGCAGCGAGGCTTACGTCCGTTCCTGCCTGGAGCGGATCGCCCGGCGCGAGGCCGACGTGCAGGCCTGGGCCCACCTCGATGCGGACGCCGCCCTCGCCCAGGCCCGGGCGCGTGACCGCGAGCCCCGGCGCAGCGCGCTGCACGGCATCCCCGTCGGCCTGAAGGACGTGATCCGCACGCGCGACCTGCCGACCACCTTCAACTCTCCCGTCTACGAAGGCGCAGCCTCTCCCGCCGGGGGTGAGCCGGCCTCGCCGCTGGCCTTCCCGCCGGCCGAGGACGCGCACAGCGTGGCCGTGCTGCGCGCCTCGGGCGCAGTCATCCTGGGCAAGACGCAGACGCTGGAGTTCGCCTGCGGCGGGCGCTTCCCGCCCACGCGCAACCCCTGGGACCCGGCGCGCACGCCCGGGGGCTCGTCGTCGGGCTCGGGGGCCGCGGTGGCCGACGGCATGGTGCCGCTGGCGCTGGGCACGCAGACCGGCGGCTCGACGATCCGCCCGGCCGCCTTCTGCGGCGCCTTCGGCATGAAGCCGACCTGGGGCCGCCTGCCCTTCGACGGCATCAAGAGCTTCGCCCCCCACCTCGACACCGTGGGCCTGTACGGCCGCAGCGTCGACGACCTGCGCCTGCTCTGGCAGGCCTGGGGCCTTGCCGAGCCCGACGAGGGCGCGCGCCCGGTCGGCCCGGCGCGCGCGCTGCGCCTGGGCGTATGCCGCACGCCCTACTGGGACCAGGCCGAGCCGGCGGCGCAACAGGCCTTCGAGGACGCGCTCGCGCGCCTGTCGGCCGCAGGCGTGACGCTCGTGCCCTGCGAACTCGGCCCCGGGCACGCGGCCATCAACACCTGGCAGGACGAGATCATGCAGGACGGCGGGCGCAGCGCCTTCCGGCCCGAGATGCTGGCCGCGCCCGCGCTGCTGCACGAGGAGTTCCAGCGCAAGCTCGGCAACCACCTCGGCCTGACCCCGGTGCGCCTGCGCGCGGCGCTGGACGCGGTGGCGCGCTGCCGCATGGATTTCGAGCGCGCGCTCGAGGGTCTGGACGCCGTGCTCACCCTGAGCGCGCCGGGCGTGGCGCCCCTGGGCCTGCACACCCAGGGCCTGGCGGTGTTCAACCGCCTGTGGACGGCGCTGCAGGTGCCCTGCGTGAGCCTGCCGGTGCTGTGGAGCCCCGAGGGCCTGCCGATGGGCCTGCAGCTCGTCGGCCCACGCTACGAGGACGGGCGGCTGCTCGAGGTGGCTGCCCGCGTCATCCGCCTCTTCGACCCCCCGCGCCACCCATGGAACTGATCGACCGCCGGGCCGAGCCCGACCTGGCCACCCAGCGCGCCGACGCGCGCCGCGCCTTCCGCGTCATGAGCGCCGGTGGCGTGGCCATCCTGCCGCTGTCGGTGTCCTACGCGATCTTCGCCCACACCGCGCTCGGCGTCGAGCGCATCTACGCGCTCAAGAAGCGCCCGCAGACCAAGCCCAACGGCGTGATCGGCCACTGGGACATCTTCACCGAGGTCTTCGAGGTCGGCGAGCGTGACCGCAGCCTCGTGAAGTGCCTGACGCTGGACCACGACCTGCCGCTGTCGGTGGTGGCGCCCTTCCGCGCCGACCACGACTGGCTGCGCACGGTGGAGTTCGGCGCGCTGCGGCGCTCGTCCAAGAACGGCACCATGGACCTGCTGATGAACGCGGGGCCGCTGCACAACGAGCTCGCGCGCCTGAGCCTGGAGGGCTGCCGCCCGCTGATGGGCTCTTCGGCCAACGTCTCCGGCACGGGCAGCAAGTTCAGGCTCGAGGATCTGGAAGCGCCGCTGTGCGAAGGCTGCGAGCTCGTGCTCGGCTACGGCACCTCGCCCCACGTCAACGACTTCGGCATGGGCAGCACCATCATCGAGCTGCCCACCTGGCGCGTGCTGCGCTGGGGCGGGCTGTTCGAGCAGCAGGCCCGCATCGTCGAGCGCGAGTTCGGCCACCTGTTCCCGCCCCGGCCGGTGAGCGGGCCGTGGAGCCTGGTCTGAGGCTGGCCGCGTCTTCCGGGCAGCCGAACGAGCCTGCACTCAGCCAAGCGACGCGCTGAGCCCCAGCCCCCCGGCCTCGTCCTGGCCCGCCTGCGCCCAGCGCACGCTGCCCCGGCCGTCCTGCTTGACCTGCAGCAGCGCGCCGTCGGCGCGGATCAGCAGGTCCTGCATCGTCAGTCCGTCCTGTGGGAAGCGCGCCACGCCGGCGCTGACCGACACCGGGAGGGGTCCGCGCGGGGTCCGCGCCTCGAAGTTGCAGGAATTCCGCCCCAGCAGCGGCTCCTGCGCGGGGCCGCTGGCATCAGATGCGCTTCCGTCGCCCTCGACGATGGCGACGAACTCGTCGCCCGAGCGCCGGCACAGCAGGTGCCCGGGCGGCAGGCAGCCTTGCAGGTGCGCCGCCATGGCCTGGATCACGGCGTCGCCCACGTCGTGCCCGTGGGTGTCGTTGACGGCCTTCAGGTGGTCCATGTCGAAGAACATCACCAGGAAGGGCCGCGCCTGCGCGTCGGGGGCCGCCAGGCGCGCCTGCAGCGCCTGCGTCAGCGCGCGGAAGTTCGGCAGGCCGGTCAGGTTGTCGCGGTAGGCCAGGTCGTGCAGTTGCGCCTGCGCCGCCTTCAGGGCACTGATGTCGGAGATGACCGCGACCATGCCGCCCGGCTGCCCGACGCTGCCGTCACCCAGGCGCGAGATCGCCACGATCGAGGGCACCAGGTGCCCGTCGCGGTGGCGGAAGGCGGTCTCGCCACGCCACAGCCCCTCGCGCTGCAGCGCCTCGCGGATGTTGCCCGAGGTCTGCGGGTTCTCGGCCTCGCGGTAGAGCACGCCGGCGTGGCGGCCGATCAGCTCCAGACGTGCGTGGCCGGTCATGCGCGTGAGGGCGGGGTTGGTCTCGACGATGCGCCCGTCCGCGTCGGTCACCATGATGGCCTCGCCCGAGGTCTCGAACACGCGCGCGGCGGTGCGCAGCTCGCTCGTGATCTGCTGCTGCACCTCGAGCATCTGCTGCAGCGTCGCGAGCACCGCGGAGATCTCGTCGCCGCGCGGCTGCGAGTCAGGCACGACCGGGCGCCCGTCCAGCACGTCGCGGCAGGTCTCGACCAGGCGCTCGAGCCGGCGCGTCGTGCTGCCGGCGAACTCGCCCGTCCAGCGCTGGATCTGGCGCGACAGCATCAGGCCCAGCAGGCCGATGAGCGCCGCGACGACAAGGCCGCGCAGCAGCGGTCCGGCCGGGCTGCGCGCCACGCGCACGTCCAGCGCCAGCGGCAGGGGTTGCGGCCCCACCTGCAGGCGCGACCGCGACACCAGCGTCAGCCAGGCCGAGCGGTCGAGCTGCGCGTCGTCGTCGGCCACGGTGAGGCCGATGGCGAGCCCCGGGGCCAGCGGCAGTTCGGCCACGGCCTGGCGCGGGTCGTACTCGGCGACGATGTAGCCCACCGGGGCCGGGGTCCCCTGCGGCGACAGCACCGGCAGCACCATCACCACCGCGGCCGGCAGTTCGGCGGGCGTGTCCTTGCCCGCGGTGTCGGCCGGCGGGGCCAGCAGGCCGTAGGCGGCCCGCCCCTCGGCCACCGCGCGGCGCACCGGCTCGCTGTCGATGACGCGCTGCGCGCGCGCGCCCTCGGGCGCCAGGAAGCGCCGGCCCCGGTAGTCCAGCACGAGGACGCGGCTGCCGCTGCCCGCGTTGACGCGGGCCACCAGTGGCGCCAGGTAGGCCTCGCGGCCGAAGCTGTCGGTCAGCCCGGTCCACAGCAGCGAAGAACTGGCCAGCGAGCCGAGCTGCCGCGTCACGCCCTGCAGGTCGGCGGTCAGCCGGGTGACGACGAGCTCGCGGTCCTGCGACAGGCGCGTCACCGCGTCGTACTGGCTGATGCCGATGGCCCCCAGGCCCAGCAGGGCCACCGACAGCCCCACGTACAGGCGCACGATGCGCGCCAGCGCAGACTCGATCGTCTGGCGCAGCGAGCCGGCGCCGCCCGGCCCGGCCGCGGGGGTGCTCCTGGGTGGGGGCGGCTGGCTCACCGCTAGCGCAAGGGCACCAGCGCGCCCGTGCGCTCGACGCGCACGAACAGCACCTGCTGCGGCCCCAGCGCGTCGTGCCGGTCGGGCGCGAAGGCGGGCGCGTAGCGGCGCACCGCGCCGTCGAAGGGCGGCAGTTTCTCCAGGGCCTGGCGCACGGCCTCGCCCTGGGTGCTGCGCGCCTGGTCCACGGCGCGCGCGAGCAGGTGCGTCATGTCGTAGGCGTGGGCCGAGCCGACCGGGCTGACGATGTCCTTCGGGCTCGCGTGCCCGCCTTCCTTCATCAGCCATTCGGCGAGCCGGCGCGCGCGCGGGCGCTCGTTGCCGACGAAGGTGAAGGTCTGGATCACCTGCAGGTCCACCTTGTCCAGCGCGTCGCCGGCCAGCTCGTGCAGCACGCCGCCGGTGACGCCCCAGTGCGAGACCACCGGCAGGCGCTCGGCAGCCGGGCGCTGCGCGATCTCCTTCAGGATCAGGGCCGCCTCGGCCTCGTTGGCCACCAGCAGCATGGCCTGCGCGGCCGCGGCGCGGCAGGCGTCGACGACCTCGCCGAAGGCCTTGTCGCCCCAGTTGTACCAGCGCGTGGCGACCACGCTCAAGCCCAGCGGCGCCGCGCGCGCGGTGATCACCGCGTTGCCCGAGCGGCCCCAGGCCGTGTTGGGCAGCACGGCGCAGATGCGCTGCGCCTTGTGCGCCTGGCGCGTGCGCTGCAGCAGCGCCTCCACGCCCCAGCTGTCCTTGAGCGACAGGCGGAACACGTAGGAGGGGCGTTGCCCGTGCTCGGTGATCTGGTCGGCCGAGCCCCAGACGCTGACCAGCGGCACCTTGGCCTTCTGAGCCTCGGGCACGGTTTCGACGATGACCGGGCTGAACTTGCCGCCGAAGACGGCGATGACCCCCGGGCGCGCCGCGTGCTCGAGGTAGTTGTCGCGCGCGCGTGCCGAGACGCCCTGGTTGTCCGAGGTCAGCAGCTTCAGCGGCCGCCCGCCGAGCACGCCGCCCTGGGCGTTGAGCTCTTCCATCGCCGCGCGGATGCCGCGCTCGATGGCCAGCGGCGCGGTGTTGGTCTTGATGCCGTAGGCGCCGTCGAAGGCGATGTAGACCGGCTCGCCGGTGGGGGCTGCAGCGGCCAGGCCTGCCGTGCCTGCGAAGCCCACGAGGCCCATCAAGCAGGCCGCCCAGGCCAGCGCCAGCGCACCCAGGCGGCTGCGCTTCGCGAGCGCCAGATCGTTCAGTTTCTCCATCCCGCGCCTGCTCCTTCTCGAGGGCTGCATGTTACGGTGACCTACCCGCCGCAGAACGCAATAGCCGCGTGCCGGGTCAGGTCGGCTCGGGGTGGGTCTCGCCGCCCGGGCCGGACGACGGGCGCCGCGGGCGCGTTCAGGACGTTCAGCGCGGCGCCGGCAGCGCCCCGGCCCGGCGCAGGCGGCCGACCTCGATGCCGCGCCAGTTCACCAGCGGCGCGTCGGCCAGGGTGTCCAGGAAGGCGGCGTCCGGCCCGTCCAGCGGCAGCAGGGCGCGCAGCAGCGCCGCCAGCGCCACCTCGGCGGCGCGGCCGTTGTTGCCGTCGTCCATCTTGATCGCCACGCCCAGGCCCAGTTCGGGCAGGGCGGCGCAGTGCACGCCCTCGGCCCCGCCCTTGCAGAACACGCGCGCGCCCAGGCGCTGCATCACGCGCACGTCGAAGCGGCCGCTGGCGCCCACCATCTGCGGCGCGCGCGCCACGGCCTCGCGCAGCCGCTGCGCCGCGCGCGCGTGCCCCGGGCGCAGGCCGGTGCCGGTGGCCACGCGGGCGAAGGCGTGCGCCAGGTGCCGCAGCGGGATCGCATAGGTGGGGATCGAGCAGCCGTCGGTGCCGCGCGCCGTGCGCGCGAGGTCCCAGCCCGTGGCCGCCTGCTGGGCTGCGGCCACCTCCTGCATCACCGGGTGCCCGGGCTGCACGTAGCCGCGCAGGAAGGCGCGCGCGTCGTCGCCGCGCCCGGTCTGGGCCGCCATCAGGCAGCCCAGGCAGACGAAGCCGGCGTGCTTGCCCGAGCAGTTGTTGTGCAGCGCGCCGGGCTCCTGCCCGGCGGCGGCAAGCGCCCGCAGCGCACCGTCGTGGTAGGGCCAGTGCGCGCCGCATTCGAGTGCCGCCTCGTCCAGCCCGGCCTTGACCAGCATCGAGGCCGCGGCCGCCACGTGGCGCGCCTCGCCGCCGTGGGAGGAGCAGGCCAGCGCCAGCTCCTCGTCGGCCAGGCCGAAGCGCTCGGCCGCGCCGGATTCCACCAGCGGCAGCGCCTGCAGCACCTTGACCGCCGAGCGTGGGAAGATCGGCCGCTCGATGTCGCCGAGCGCGGTGTGCACAGCGCCGTCGGCGTCGACGACGGCCAGCGCGCCGCGGTGGAAGGACTCGACGATGCCGCCGCGCGTGACTTCGACGAGGACGGGGTCGTGGGGCAGGGGGCTTGGCGTCATGACGGGACTGTAGCCCGCCCCCGGCGCCTTCAGCCCTCAGCCCACCGCCCGCCGCACCTCGTCCAGTGCCCGCGCGCGCAGCCGCGGGCCGGCGCGCATCACCTGCCCGGGCAGGGGCCGGCCGAGCAGGGCTTCCACCTGCAGCGCCACGGCGCACAGCCGCTCCAGGCTGATGCCGGTCTCGTAGTCGCATTCGTGCAGCAGGTAGACGAGGTCTTCGGTGCAGATGTTGCCCGTGGCGCCGGGCGCGAAGGGGCAGCCGCCCAGGCCGCCGATGGACGACTCGAACTCGCGCACGCCCAGGGCCAGACCGGCCATCACGCAGGCCAGGCCCACGCCGCGCGTGTTGTGGAAGTGCAGCGCGAGCTCGACGTCGGGGAAGCGGCCGCGGATGGCCTCGACCGCGCGCTCCACCACCGGCGGCGTGGCCATGCCGGTGGTGTCGCCCAGCGTCACGTGGCGCACGCCGTGCGCGTGGTAGGCCTCGATCACGCGCAGCAGCGCCGCGGGCGCCACCTCGCCCTCGAAGGGGCAGCCGAAGGCCACTGCCACGGCGCCGCGCACCGGCACGCCGAAGCCGGCGGCGATGGGCGCGAACTCGCGGAAGTCGTCCAGCGCCCGGGCGACGCCCTTGTTCAGGTTGGCCTGGCAGTGGCTCTCGCTGGCCGAGACGAAGCACACCATCATGTCCACGCCCGCCGCGGCGGCGCGCTCGGCGCCGCGGGCATTGGGCACGAGCGCGGCCACGCGCGCGCCGGCCGGGCGCTGCAGGCGCGCCAGCAGGTCCGCGGCGTCGGCCAGCTGCGGCACCGCGCGCGGCGAGACGAAGGACGTCGCCTCGATGCTGCGCACGCCGGCCGCGAACAGGGCCTCGATCACCGCGGCCTTGTCCTCGGTGGCGATGAACTCGCGCTCGGCCTGGAAGCCGTCGCGCGTGCCGACCTCGGTGACGGTGACGTGGCGGTCGGCGGGGGAGCGGGGGGCGAACAGGCTCATGGGGCGTCCTTCGGGGCGGGCGGGGTGGCCGGCCGCAGTGCCGCCACGGCGGCCTCGTCCAGGCCGAGCTCGCGCAGCACCGCCTCGGTGTCGGCACCCAGCTCGGGCGGGGGCCGGTGGATGCGGCAGGGGTCGTGGGTGAACTTGATCGGGAAGCCCAGCACGTCCATCGGCGCGCGCCCGGGCGGCTCGATGCGCAGCCGCATCTGCTGGTGCGCGATCTGCGGGTCCTCGAAGACCTCGGCCACGTCCAGCACCCGCCCGCAGGGCACGCCGCCGTCGTTCAGCACCTCGAGCCAGTGCGCCGTCGGGCGCGTGCGCGTGACGCGCTCGATCTCGGCCTTGATCTCCTCGCGCCGCGCCACGCGGTCGGCGTTGGTGGCAAAGCGCGGGTCCTCGCGCAGGTGCGACAGGCCCAGCGCCGCCAGCAGCTTGGCGTAGACCATGTCGTTGCTCGGGGCGATGGCCACCGGGCCGTCGGCGGTCTCGAACAGGCCGTAGGGGGCCACGAGGCCGTGGTCATTGCCGGTGCGCCCCGGCGCCTGGCCGGTGGTGAAGTAGTTGCTGGCCATGAAGGCCAGCATGCTGACCATGCCGTCGGTCAGCGCGGTGGTGACCTCCTCGCCCTGGCCGGTGCGCGCGCGCCGGTTCAGCGCCGCGAGCACGCCCATCGCGGCGTAGGCGCCGGCCACCAGGTCCGAGATGGGCGGGCCGGCGCGCGTGGGCGGACCGTCGGCGCCGCCGGTCACGCTCATGAAGCCGCTCATCGCCTGCGCCACGAAGTCGAAGGCCGGCCGCTGCGCGTAGGGCCCGTCCTTGCCGAAACCGGTGACGTGGGCGACGACGAGGTCGGGCCGCAGCCGGCGCAGCGCCTCGGGGCCGAAGCCCATGGCCTCCAGCACGCCCGGGCGGTAGTTGTCGACGAGCACGTCCGCGCGCTCGATCAGGCGGCGCAGCACGTCCTTGCCGGCGGCGCTGCGCAGATCCAGGACGATGGAGCGCTTGTTGCGGTTGAAGGTGGCGAAGTACGCCGACCAGCCGTCGCGCAGGGCGCCCTGGCGGCGCACCGGGTCGCCCTCGGGGTCCTCGACCTTGATCACCTCCGCGCCCATGTCCGCCAGGAACATGGTGCAGAAGGGCCCCGACAGGATGCGGGTGAGGTCGACGACGCGGATGCCGTCGAGCTGCATCGGCGCGCCCGCCGCCTACTCGATCTTGACGCCGGAGGCGCGCGCGATCTCGCCCCAGCGCGCGTAGTCGCGGCGCACGAAGTCGGCGAACGCCGCCGACGTGCCGCCGGCCGGCGAGATGCCCTGGGCGGCGAGCTTCTCGCGGATGTCGGGCAATTGCAGCACCCTGTTGACCTCGGTGTTCAGGCGCGCGACGATCTCGGGCGGCGTGCCCACGGGCGCGAACAGGCCGAGCCAGACGTTGACGTCCACGCCCTTGTGGCCCGCCTCCTCGATCGTGGGCGTGTCGGGCAGCATGGGCGAGCGCCGCGCCGAGGTCACGGCCACCGCGCGCAGCTTGCCCGCCTTGACCTGGCCGAGCACCGAGCCCACCGAGAGGATGGCCACGTCCACCTGGCCGCCGATCACATCCGTGATGGCCGGCGCCGCGCCCTTGTAGGGAATCTGGGTCAGCTTCATGCCGGTGGCCGTGCGCAGCTGCTCGCCGAACAGGTGGCCGAGGGTGCCGTTGCCGGCCGTGGCCCAGGTCACGCCGGCGCCGCGCCCGGTGGCCACCAGCTCCGCCGGGCCGGCGATCTTGGAGTTCGCGCCCGCGGCGATGACCAGCGGCGCCACCGAGACCTGGACGATGGGCGCGAAGCTCTTGACCGAGTCATAGCTGAGGTTGCGGTAGAGCCAGGGCCCGAGCATCATGTTGTCGGACTGCCCCATCACCAGGGTGTAGCCGTCGGGCTCGGCCTTGGCCGCGGCCTCGATCGCGAGGTTGCCACCCGCGCCCGGCCGGTTCTCGAGCACGATCTGCCAGCCCGTGGCCTCACCCAGCTTCATGCCCACGGTGCGCGTGACGAAATCGGTGCCGCCGCCGGGCGTGAAGGGGATCAGGATCCTGATCGGCTTGTTCGGGTAGGCCTGCGCGCCGGCCGTGGCGGCGAAGCCGGCCAGCGCCAGGGCGGCCAGCCAGTGGAGGGGGTTTCGGGTCATGGGGGGTCTCCTGTGGGTGGGCGGTGTCTTCGGGCCGCTCGCCGGGATTGTGCCGGCAGGGCGCCGGGCCTTGCCGCCCTCAGGGGGATGTCCCGGGCCACGCCCCCACCCCCGGCAGGCGCAGCCGTGCGTCCTGCACGTCGATGCCCAGGCCCAGGCCCAGCAGTTGCAGCTCCAGCCCCTCGTCGCGCGCCAGCGTCAGCCCGGCCAGGCCCCAGGCGGAGACCTGCCAGCCCGTGCCGCTGGGCGCGCGGGCGATGAAGGTGGACGGCCCGAGCCAGTCCTTGCCGATGGCGTGCGCGGGCAGGTCCAGGCCGAGTTCGGGCACTTCGCGCGCCACCCAGGCGACGAAGGTGTTGCTGTTGGGTCCGGGCCAGGCGCGGTAGGTGCGCGGCCAGGGGTAGCGCTGCACGGCGGCCTCGATGCGATCGGCCAGGGCCTGAGCCTGCGGGCCGCGGTGCTCGCGCAGCAGCTGCGGCGCGGCGCCGTACCAGTGCCGGTCGGGCGCGGCGCCCTCGGTGACGACGATGGCGTCGCCGCCGCGCATGGCGCGCCAGCCGACCACCTGGTAGGTGGTGTAGCTCTCCGCACCCGCGCGCTTGACGGCGATCCAGGGGTGGATGGCGAAGGCGCCGCGCCAGCGCACCGCGCGCGCGCCGTACACCTGCACGACGGCCTCGCGCTCGACGGCGGGGTCGGGGGCGAGTCCCGTGCTCTGGCTGCTCCTGGCGTACCAGGGCGTGTCCAGGTCCACCGTGCCCGAGGCGAGCACGCCCAGCGGCCCCAGCAGCAGCAGGCCCACGGCCGCCACCAGCCCCAGCAGGGCCCGCGGCCAGCGCCGGCGTCGCGCAGCGCGTGCGGGCGCGTTCACGGGACGACCCTGGGCGCTGCGCGCTGCGGGTTGAGCGCCTGGGGGCGGCCCGGCCCGCTCATCGCGCGGCGAGCGCCTTCTCGACCGCGGCCTTCAGCGCGGCGCTGGTGGGGCCGGTGGTGCTGCCGAAGTGGGCGATGGGCGTGCCGTCGCGGCCGACCAGGTATTTGTTGAAGTTCCACGACGGCGCGCTGCCGGTGGTGCGCGCCAGCGCGGCGAACAGCGGGTGCGCCTCGGGGCCGCGCACGCGCACGGTGGTGAACATCGGGAACTTCACGCCGTAGGTGTCGAAGCAGACCGCGGCGGTCTTGCGCGCGTCTGCGTCCTCCTGGCGGAAGTCGTTGGACGGGAAGCCCAGCACCACCAGCCCGCGCGCCGCATAGGCCGCATTCAGGGCCTCCAGGCCCTCGAACTGCGGCGTGAAGCCGCAGTAGCTGGCGGTGTTGACGACGAGCAGCACCTTGCCCGCGTACTGGCACAGCGACTGCGGCTTCTCGTCCTGCAGCCGCGGCAGCGTGTGGCTCAGCAGCGCCGGGCAGCGGGCGGATGCGCTGGCCGCGCGGGCCACCGGCGCGGAGGCGGCCAGGGACAGCATCAGCAGCACGTCGCGGCGGGGGAGGGGGGGCATCGCGGGCTCCGGGGGCAACGGCAAGGTGGTGATCTTCCCGCTTGCCGGCCGCCCCTTGCAGGAGGTGCGGCAATCGCCGCTGCTGCAATCACCGCCGTGGCGGCGGCGCTACCCCGCACAGGCCTCAGCGCGGGCCGCCCCGTCAGAACACCTCGTCCCCGGCCTCGGGCACGCAGCCCTCGGGCAGCGGGGTCCAGCCGCGGCGCAGCACGATGCGGCCGGCGGTGTGGCACAGCTCGATGCGCCGCGCCTGCGGCTCGAGCGCGCGCGCCAGGTCTTCCAGCGCCGCCGGCATGCTGACCTCGAAGACGCCCGCGCGCAGCGCCTCCTCCGGGTGGTCGTCCACCTGCACCCAGGGCACGAAGGGGGCGGCGAACAGCAGCGCGCGCGGGCGCAGCGCCATCGGGCTGGGCCGGTAGGCGGCGGCGCGCAGCCATTCCTGGGCGCGCTCCCGCAGGGGCCCGGGCCCGCGCAGGCCGCCCCAGGCGGCGGCCATCAGCTCGGCCACCCACTGGTTGCAGTTCTGGTAACGGGTGGACCAGGGGTAGGCATTGGCGCTGTAGCGCGCGCCCAGCAGCGCCAGCGCCAGGCCGTCGTCCAGCGCGGCCGCGGCCAGCGGCGCGGCCGCCCGCTCCGGCAGCAGCACCAGCGAGACATAGCCCGCCCCGGGCGCGTGCTGGCCCAGCAGAAAGCCGGCCAGGCCCTGGTCGAACAGGCGCGAGCGCCGCTCTTCACAGTCGAAGAACAACTGCCGCACCGACCACGGCGCCACCGGCCCCGCCGCCAGGCTGATGCCGGCGTGCGAGTAGCGGGCCCCGAAGCGCTGCAGGTCCAGCCCGGAACGCGCGATCAGCGCCGCGCCCGCCCCGCTGGACTGCAGCTCCTGCCGCACCAGGGCGGTCAGGCGCAGCAGCGTGTCGTGCTGGGCCGCGTCACGCTCGGGCGGGGGCTCGCAGTAGGGCAGCACGGCCGCGGGCGCGGTGGCCGCAGCCGCAGCGAGCGCGAGGCCCAGCGCGGCGGTGCGCAGCCGCCTGCCGACCCGCGCAGCCTTGCGCAGCAGGCCGCAGGCCGGCGCCACCGTGCACAGCAAGCCGTGGCCCGGCTTCACCCGCCGCTGGGCGCGCGCACCGGGCGGGCCGGCAGCTCGCGCTGCCAGTCCTCCGCCAGCACCAGGAAGAAGGGCTGCGCCTGCCCCGCCCGCGCAAAGGCCACGCCATAGGGCTGCTGCGTCGCGCGCACGGTCTGCCCGCCCGCCAGACCCTCACGCTCGGCCACGGCGCGCGGCAGCAGCAGTTCCCAGGTGTCGGCCGCGCCGCCCGCGGGCGCCTGCAAGGTCACGCGCCACTGCGCAGGCCGCTCGGCCGCCTCGGCCACCGCGACGACACGGTAATCCCCCTCCGCCATCTGCCGCGGCCCCGCCGAACTGTTGCCCGAGGCCTTGAGCGAGTCCGACGCACTGCCCAGCGAGGCCGACCCCGCGCTCGAGGCCGAGGACGCGGTCGACGAGGCCAGATCGACCGCCAGCGCGGGCATCGCGGCCCAGGCGGCGCAGGCGGCCAGGAGGAGGGGGTGGTGCTTCATGGTTTGCTTGCCTGGGGGTGGGGTGCGTTGGAGGGGGTGGCGTAGAGGGTGGGGGGAGGCTGCGCGCAGCATACCCGCAGGCGGCAGGGCTAGGGCCGGTTGCGAGACCACCACAGCAGCTTCTCGGCCACCCGTACCCATCCCAGAACCCACCCGACGAAGCACACGCATCACTCCCGTCCTCTCCCACAAGTGAGGGGCATCGGGAGGCCAATCGGCAAGTCCCCAACTCACTGCCTCCTTCCTGATGGGTTTGCGCTTTGCCTGGAGATCCGCCGCTTCGCATGGACACCCCAGCGAATTCCGCTTGCCATCGAGGTTTATGTATATACAATAAGACGGTTCGTGTCTCCTACGACCCGGCCAAGCGCGAGTGGACCTTGACCCACCGCGGACTTGACTTCGAGGATGCCGCACGGGTCTTCGATGGACTGACCGCCGAGGTCGAAGACAAGAGGAGGGACTACGGGGAGACCCGGATCCTCTGCTTTGGAGTGCTGCGGAACCGCTTGGTGGTCATCGGCTACACCCCTCGTGGCGCGGTGCGTCACGTCTTCAGCATGAGAAAGGCCAACGATCGTGAGCAAGCCCGCCTCGCGCCGTACTTTGGGCTCTGATCTCGAGCGCGTCGACGCGCATGTCATCAAGCCTGAAGAGTACGAAGAACTTCCCGAGATGACGGACGAGATGTTTGCTCGAACCGTCTTCAAGAAGGCTGGTCGACCGAGGTCTCCGAATCCGAGGCAGATGATCAGCCTTCGCTTGCCGCCGGAAGTCATCGCCCGCTGGAAGGCCACGGGGCCGGGCTGGCAAACCCGAATGGCCGAACGCCTGGCGAGGGCGCCGCTCCCGCGACCATCGAGTGAAGCCTGACGGGCCCACGCAGACTTCCCCCGGCGTCAAGAGTTGTGCCCTGACGCTCAGTGATCCACCCCATGCAAAACCCCACGCCCCCCACCCTCCTCGGCATCGACTTCACCGTCGCCCCGTCGCGCCGCAAGCCGGTGACGGTGGCGCGCGGGCGGTTGGTGGGCGGGGTGCTGCGGCTGGACGGCGTGGACGCGCTGCAGGACCTGGCCGCCTTCGAGCGCGTGATCGCCGAGCCCGGGCCCTGGGTGGGGGCCTTCGACTTTCCCTTCGGGCTGCCGCGGGCCTTTGTGGAAGACCAGGGTCTGGGTGGTGATGCCGACGCGGTGATCGCCGCGGTGCGCGGCCGCTGCGCCGACCGCATGGCCTGGCGCGCCTTTGTCGATGCCTGGGGCAACACGCGGCCGGCGGGGCAGCGGCTGTTGCACCGCCGGACCGACCGGTCCCTGGCCAGCGTCACCTCGACCAGCCCGCTGCAGACGCGCTACGTGCCGGTGGGCTTCATGTACTACGAGGGCTGGGCGCGGCTGGTGGCGGCCGGGGTCCACGCCCCGGGGCTGCGCACGGGTGACCCGGCGCGGGTGGCGCTGGAGGGCTACCCGGGCCTGCTGGCGCACGAGCTGGTGGGTGCGCGCTCGTACAAGAACGACGACGGGGCTGAGCGCCTGATCGCGCGCAAGGACATGGTCGACGCGCTGGAGCAGGGCCGCACGCGGCTGGGGCTGCGGCTGAAGCTCACGCACGCGCAGCGTGAGGGCCTGGTGGACGATGCCTCGGGTGACCGGCTCGACGCGGTGCTCTGCCTGGCGCAGGCGGCCTGGGCGTCGGGGCGGCCAGGGTGGGGGATGCCTGAGGGGGTGGATCCGGTGGAGGGGTGGATCGTCACCGCTTGAGGCGCGCGCGCAGGGCTTCGACAGGCTCAGCCCGAACGGATCCTTCGCGAACACATTGCACCGCGTGCACCGCGCGCGAGGGATGGGCAGCTCTCAGGCCGGCTCCATGCCATGCCTTCGCTTGGCCTCGGCCAGGTCCTCGGAGGCCATGAAGTCCAGCCAGGCGCGCGCGGCTTCGGGGTGGGTGGCCGTGGCGCAGACCGCGCCCGAGAACACGGTGACGATCTGCACCCCGGGCGGCAGCGGGCCGACGACGTCGATGCCCTGCAGGTTCATCAGCTCGCTGAGCTGCTGAAAGCCCAGCGCGACGCGGCCGTCGGCCACCATCGTGCCCACGGGCACGCCGGGCGGGGCCTGCACGGTGCGGGCTTGCAGGGTCTCGGCCACGCCCCAGCGCTCGAAGGTGCGCATCAGGTGGGTGCCGCTCGGGCCGGTGGAGTAGCCTATCGTCGGTGCGGCCAGCAGCGCGGCTTTGAGCGCCTCTTCGCTGCCGATGTCGGGGTGCGGCGCTCCGGCGCGCACGGCGACCGAGACGCCCGAGCGCACCAGGTCCGTGCGGGTGCCGGCCACGGCGCGGCCGCTGCGCAGCAGCTCGTCGATGGCGCCCGAGGCCAGCACGACGGCGTCGAAGGCCTCGCCGGCCTGCACCCGCCTGGCCGCGTCGACGCCGCCCAC
>Ga0169931_10002691_pt1 | contig 28745 bp, 15 predicted proteins | sample Kivu_15m_20L_FD_129675 | JGI IMG/M metagenome (GOLD analysis project Ga0169931, IMG submission 129675) | Freshwater microbial communities from Lake Kivu, Western Province, Rwanda to study Microbial Dark Matter (Phase II) - Kivu_15m_20L... | ecosystem: Environmental > Aquatic > Freshwater > Lake...
CTGATTTTGGGCTGGCAAAAAACCATTGCTAAACAAACTAACGCCACCGTGTGGCGGCACCGCCGATCCGCTCTGCAGCACGATGTAACCGGGCAGATCTTGATCTTCGGTTCCCAGTCCATACGTCGCCCATGCTCCTGCGCTGGGGTAACCCATGACAGGGAAACCTGTATGAACGAAAAAATTCCCTTGCGCATGTTCATTCACAGGAGATGTCATCGATCGAATCACAGCCATCTCATCGGCAACCCGCGCGATGTTTGGAAACATACTGCTCACCGGAATACCGCTTGTCCCCGCTGGCGTAAACTTAAAGGGACTCGCCATGATACTCCCGTTGTTGTTGAACTGAGTTCGCTCGATCGGAAACGGCATCGGCTTGCCATGATCCCGCTCGAGTCTCGGCTTGGGGTCGAAAGAATCAACATGCGACACACCACCGGACATAAAACAAAAAATGACATGCTTCGCTTTCGCTGCATGATGCAACTTACTCAAAGCCGCATTGCTGGGTAAATCATCTCCTCGGAGACTTCGCCCCTGAAGAATTGCAGATAGGGCCATTAAACCAAACCCAGTCGAACAGCGTTGCAGCATCGCCCTACGCGACATATTTGGCAAAAAACAACGGCCCGCATGAACCTTTGCCGAAAACATGCTTTTTGTCCCTCGCCAAACTATGGAATAAAAATCGTTTCTTTCAAACTGAAAAGCGCACGGGCTAACTCGCTCCAACTATTCTCCGCGCGATATTCGCTCGGTATATTCTTGCTCTGCGTTAAAGAGGACCGCAACTCTACCAACTCACTATCCCATTTCAGCACTTGTGCCCTTTCTGAATCCGCAAGCGATTCGAGGACATCAGCTGTTGTAACCGCTGCCGGAAATCCGAGATAACTTGCCTCCACTTCCTCCGCGCTCAATGCCCGATCGTATACTTGAGCTCGATAAATCTTACCGCTCAACAAGCGATTCCCTTGAGCTGGTAAATGGCGCACACCCAAGCCCACAACCGTATCGTCGGCACGAAACAGCATCGGGCCGCTGGATTGATACGCTTTACCATACGGTTTACCATTGCGAAACCCAACGATCCGTCCATCCGGATGATAGGCTACAGCAATATGGACAACCGTTTCTTTCGCTTCCCTCTCTTCATCTCCCTCAAACGCTTGCGTTCTGGCAAACACATTGCTCCCAGCCAACCAATGCCTTGCGCGTTGTTCACCGAAAACGATCGCATCAAAAACATTCCCGTCTTGCGTCTGCACCGACAAAAGACCACCACCCTGCTGATCCAAATTTTCTAACTGAACCCAGGCTTCAAGCGTCTTCTCCTGTAAATTTTGCTTCAGCGGAACGCTCACCGCATGACCGCGTGGTCCAACCACGAGATGATCGCTTTCCAACGTTGCCCCATCCTGTAGTTTCAGCGTTAATCCTCCCACGCTATCGGCGAGCGATCCCTTAAACTCCCACCGATGAATCGGCTTGAGCGCGCCTGGCAATACCTTCTCCTTATTGATCTCAGCAGTCATTTTGTCAATCAGCTTTTTGCGGGCAGGATCGATGATCTTTGCAATCGCAGTCTGCAGCGAACTCACTTCAACCTCCAGTTGCTGGCGATCCGCAATCAAGCGGCGTTGCTCTTGCTCCGCTTCTGTCAAGAATTGCTGTAATCCCTCAATCTCTCCAGAGGCAGGAACTCGCCCAGTAACCGTTTGAAACATGGCACTCAAACGCTCGGTATCGTTTGAATATTTTGGTTCCCGAAGTACCGTGTTAGCCCAGTTGTTGGCCCAATTGCTCACGCTTTGATCGTTCATAAACGCTAACGATTGCGCAGGCACATTCGTGACATCACGGCGTCCTGTGCAAGAGAAGGGCTCTGGAAAATCAAATGCCCGCAGAAATGGATCGAGAGCATTGCGCTGGACCCGCAAGTAGATGGAACGTCGCGGAACATTTCCGTCAATCGGCGGCCCGAACAGTTCGCTCTTCAATAAACCACTCACCGCCAAGAGAGTATCCCGAATGGATTCAGCTTCCAATCTCCGAAGATTCGCGTGCGAAAAGAAATCATTCTCGGGATCCTTCTCTAACGACTCTGGCGAGGGCTTGGATGAAAGTTGCCAAACTTCTGTCATCACCAGATCACGGATCAATTTCTGTAACGAACCGTGCTGTGTATCGCGAAAATTGCTGGCCAAATAATCCAGCAATTCGGGATTGGAAGGAGTCGACCCCAATTTTCCAAAGTTGTCGGTCGTAAGTACAATACCTCGGCCAAACAAATGGTGCCAAACGCGATTGACAATCACCCGATAGGTCAACGGATTATCGTCCCTCAGCAAGTCGGTTGCCAACTGCAAGCGACCGCTTTGCTCCGCAGAGTATGGCTTGGAGTCCACGGCTTGTAAGAACCTGGGCGGAACAATATCGCCAAGCTGCTTGTGATTTCCCCGGACAAAAAGTGCTTGCTCGCGCCCTTTCGTCTCGTCCAGTCCGGGAACCCGCGTGGGAACTTTTATTTCTTGCTCCAATTTTCGGTACTGAGCAACAAGTCCAGCTATTTTCTCATCAGCATTCACCGCATTGATCAACTGTTGAATTTCCAGTGCGCCTCCGAGCCAATGTGCATCGATATCATCGCAACTACCATCTCGCCATTTTTCTATCGACTGTTTTAAGCCGTTCCAGTACGTGGCGAGCATCTCTTCGTTGCTGGTCGGCATCTTTTCTTGGGCAATCCGGAAGAAACCAAGTTGCTGCCAAAGCGGCTCGGGTGGCCCGGCTTTATCGGCAGGTACGATCAATGCCTCGGAAATCCCAAACCAAGAGCGATTGGATCCATTGACCAGTAGCGGCGCATCTCGTCCGGTCACAAGCTCCAGATGGATTTTATCGCCTTGCCAGTAAGCTACATCAAATTTTTGCCAATGCCATTTGGGGCCTATTCCGGCTGTCGGAAATACGACTCCATTTCGCGGATAGTCTTGCACCACATATCGCGTCTGCGACGATCCATCGCCCAACACACGAATCCAAAGATGATACTTTTCTTTAAGTTGTATATCCTCGGTCGTCAGTCGCGCAGGATCTTTGCTGCTCAATAGATGCGAATAAACACCGGCAGGATAGATTCCGGTCAATAAGTTATCTCCCTCCGGAGCGACCGCATATTCTCCAGGCTTCGATCGCTTATTCTCTAAACCTTTACCTTCAAAATACCAATGTTTGAGGCTTTCCTGATCGCTAAATCTCCAGTGCTCCATTCGCGGGTCCATTACATAATTCGCCACTGCCTCGCGGTGCGATTGATGTTTCATCCATTCATCTTTCCAAACCGCATCAAATAGTTCTCCAGATTGCACCCGACGATAAATATTGGCAATAGGAAAACGAACATCGGTTGGATCCATAATTGCCCGCCACTGCTCCAGTTCGGCTGTCCCCCGTTGTGATACCATTTGAATATCGGACAACCAACGATTCGCGATCTCGACTCGAATGTTTTCTTTTAAATCGATCAAGCGAGCGCGACGTTCCGCATCGCGTGAATCGACATCAATGGAGTGCCGCGCAGGTCGACTGGCGGCGAGTATGCCAAAGGTCGCATAGTAGTCTTCCTGGCTGATCGGATCGAATTTGTGGTGATGACACCTCGCACAGGAAAGTGTGATTCCCAAAAAGGCTTTCGAAAATGTATTGATCTGATCATCGACAAAGCGGACTTTTTCATCGAGCGCATCGGTGGGTGAGAAGCCGTGAAACACCATCCGCCAATGAGCGGTGCCAATCAAGGATTCATTGATGCCCAGTTCCGAATTGATTCGCGGTTCGGTCAGTAGATCCCCAGCGATATGCTCTCGCAACAATTGCGAGTACGGGACATCGGCATTTAGAGCGCGAATAAGATAATCTCGATAAATCCAAGCATTATCAATAGCTGGATCCCCTTCAGATCCGTGCGAATCGGCATAGCGTATCCAATCCATCCAATGCCGCGCCCAACGCTCTCCGAACTCTGGTCGCTCGAGAAGATGATCCACCAGTTGTCGATAGCCCTGCTTGGATTGAATTTCTTTGCTCCAACGATCAACCTCAGAGTTCGTCGGCGGTAAACCGATCAATGCAAAGAAAAGACGACGGACTAGAATCGTGTGATCCGCGCGACTTACGGGCGTTAGATTTTTGGCTCGCATTTTGGTGTATGCAAACCGATCGACCGCGTTGGAACTCCAGCGTGACTGGTTCACCTCGGGCACAGCCGGAACGCGAATTGGCTGAAAGGCCCAAGACTCCTGCTTACGCTTTTCCAACACCTTGTCCCAGGAACGCAGCGCTTGTAAGTCCTCCAGACTCGGCGGACGATCGCGTGGATCGGGTGCTCCCAACGCAATCCATTTTTCAAAGTCGGCTATGATCGCATCGCTTAATTTTTCACCATCATCGGGCATTTCCAAACCGGGAACTTCATGTTTCAAAATGGCAAGTAGACGACTGTTCTCGACCTTGCCTGGTTCTAAAATCGAACCGTTGCTTCCCCCCTTGAGCATTCCCGCTTTGGTATCCAGAACGAGTGATCCTTCGGCCAAGTCGATCGAGTTGTGACAACTATAGCATTTCGCGATGAGCACTGGCCGGATCTTGTTTTCAAAAAACTCGAGTCCCTCTTCTTTGTTTTGACCCACAGCTTCGGGATTGCCGATAGAGAGGACACCGCAGGCGAATATCGCCAAAAAATGGATCATAGTAATACGGATTTTTGATCTCATCTTGGGCTTCTCAATTCTTAGGCTTCTCAATGATAGGAAATACTTGACTGTATGAATGTGACGTCGCTATCTCATTCTAATCTGTCAACAAACGCTTGATCGCCTAGCGTATCGATTGATCAGGCAATTGTAATTGTATTCCCTCATCGAGTGGCATTGGATCATTCTCTAAATTGAGTTCGCGAATCAGAGTCAATAATTCTCGATTGACTTTCATCAACGTGACTTGATGCTGCGAACTCTGCGCGAGGTTTTTCCTCTCCTCGGGATCATTTTCTAAGTCATAAAGTTCTGCCAAATGCCGATCCGGACTTCCATCTCCATGCGGATACCGAATCAATTTCCATTTTTCTGTTCGAATTCCGCGAACGTTTGGCGTATAGGGGAACTGCTTTTCATAATTGTAGTAATAGAGCCATGACTTTCTCCATTGCGGATCACCGTTCTGGACCAAGTTGACGATCGATTTACCTTGGATATTTTTCAACGGTGGAGTTTTCGCCAATTCGCAAATCGTAGGTGCAATGTCGATGGTCAGCACTTGCTCTTTGATTCGTTTACCCTGCGAGTTCGTCAAAGTTGGATAACGCATCACCATAGGGATGCGAATGCTCGCTTCATGCATCGTTCTCTTATCCACCATACCATGCTCGCCTTCCAGCAGTCCGTTATCACCCATAAAGATAATGAGCGTATTGTCGAGTTGCCCTTTTCGTCTGAGCAGGTCTACCAAGCGACCCACGCTATCGTCGACCGACAAAATCGTGCCCCAGTAGGCGCGAACCATGCGTTCGAAATCGGCGACGGCTTCTGGCGAACGATCGGGAAACTTTTTTCGATATTCAAACAGTGGTCCATAAATTCCATGCCAAGTTTCTAGCCTCTGCTCAACCCACTTCGGTTTCCCCTGCAACTGAAAAGCGGTATCCGGATAATTGATTTTTACCCGATCATAGACATGCTCGTACTTCGGTTCTGGAATATAGAAACTGTGGGGAGCTTTGTGTCCCAACATGAGCATCCAAGGTTTTTGGCTTTTCTGCTGGTCAATCCATTGTTCGGCCATTTCTGTTACTGCAGTGGTGTAGTAACCGGAAACGACTTTCCTCTCTTTGCCGTGGAAGTTGAACTCTGTATCAAAATATTTGCCTTGCCCCTTGTGCGAGACAAACCAATCGAAGCCTGGTCGGGGATCGTCATTTCCCTCACCCATGTGCCATTTACCGATATATGCCGTCTGGTATCCGGCCCCCTGCAACTGCTTCGGAAAGCTCATCAGTTGGGTTGGATATTCGGTGAAATTGTTGGTCACACCATGTGAATGAGCATAGAGTCCGCTGAGAATCGAAGCTCGACTTGGCGAGCAGAGGCTGGTCGTGCAAAAGGCATTTTCAAATACGATGCCTTCAGCCGCCAAACGGTCAATATGAGGTGTCTTAACGTGGGGATGCCCAGCGAACCCCAACGCGTTCCATCTTAAATCATCGCAGAGAATGACAAGAACGTTTGGCCCGTTTCCACAGGCATTTTTTGCGCACGCTATTGATCCAAGAAGCAGCATTGCTGCCAGTAACACCATGATTATGCGGTTGCTGCGAAGTTTGATAAAGTTCATCTGGCTGTAAGTTGGACCTCGGGTAATACGGGTAAGTTTGCTCAAAAAATCAGCGAACTACAATCAAGTCATTGGCGATTCACGGTCGAGAAACTCGCAGCGTTCAGGCTCGGAGTTCTTGGATAACATTGCCGAAGGGAAGAATCGGCATCGGTCTACCTGTATGATCGAGAATGGATTGCTCCCAATCAATTCCCAAGTGCTGATAAACGGTTGCCCATAAATCATTCGGGGTGAGTGGGCGATCTTTGGGAACTTCTCCCTTGGAATTGGTTGAACCGATAACTTGTCCGGTTCGCATGCCTCCTCCGGTGATCAGCATCGACATCGCGCTGGGCCAATGATCACGCCCAGGCTGCTTAACTTTTGTCTGCGATCCAACGGTATATTCAATGCGGGGCGTTCGGCCAAACTCGCCGGTCACGATCAACATCACTCTTTTATCTAGACCGCGACGATAGAGATCCGTGACTAAGGCGTTCACGACTTGATCATAGATAGGAAAACGATACCGCGAATCATTGAAGATATGGCAATTAACGGCATGCGAATCCCAATTGTAGGTTCCATCTTTCGGTAATGAATCGCCAGGCAAAGTTGGATTCTCAAGTACGACAGTCACGAAACTGCTCCCTGCCTCGACAAGTCGCATTCCCAAGAGTGATCGTTGACCCCAAGCGTGTCGACCGTAAAGATCTCGAATTTCTTCGGGCTCTTTTGAAAGATCAAAGGCAGTTCTCGCTTCTTGACTGGTGATGAGCTGAATCGCTTGTCTTTGAAATGAATCAAGCGCAGCCATTTCGGCGGACTTTTCCATCTTCTCACGAAAACGGTCGAGTTGCCCAAGCAACATTTTTCGATCACCCAATCGATTGGCTAGTTCATCGGTAATCGAAATATTGGGGACTTGAAATTTATCGCGACTCGGATCTCCGGGGACCGAAAAAGGATGATACTTCGGACCTAGGTAAGCGGCTCCCATCGAGTAGACATCGACGTGATCACGACCCCCGTCGGTAGCTAAAATCGTATTTGGCAAGCCATGCACGACATTTTGCCGCGCATGTGCCACGATCGAAGGTACCGAAGGGGCGTCGTTAACGAACCCCGTCGGCTCCTTCGGTTTTCTCCCGGTCATGAATCTCTTGTGACCACCACCATGATCGGCAAACTCATGCGAAATCGAACGAATGATGTTGTATCGATCCGCGATCTTGGCATGCTTCGGGAAGAGCTCGCAGATTTCCAAGCCGTTGACGTTCGTCTTAATGGGTCTAAAATCACCTCGAATCTCGCTCGAAGCTTCGGGTTTCATATCATACGTGTCGATATGTGCTGGCCCACCGGGAAGCCATACAAAGAGAACTGCCGTGTCGGCAGTTTTGGCGACATCCGAGGCTTGAGCTCGCAGGCGAAGAACGTCGGCCAGTCCCAATCCACCTAGAACTGTGGCACCGGTCTGTAAAAAGATTCGCCGACTCAACGGACCTTGGCATCGATGTGTGGCTGGCCTCAAAGTATTTTGACTTGTCATTTCAGCTCCCTTGCAATTGACTCAAACAGCCCTAATTTCGATCACCGTTTTATTAAAAACGAACTACGCCAACACATCATGAATCACGTGGCCATGCACGTCCGTTAAGCGGCGTTCAATTCCGTTATGGTAGTAGGATAATCGCTCGTGATCCAACCCTAACAGATGCAGGATTGTGGTATGGAAATCGTATACCGTGGCCACTTTCTCCGCAGCCTTATAACCAAATTCATCCGTTGCTCCATACGAAAATGGAGCCTTTACACCAGCGCCGGCCAACCAGCCCGTAAAACCGGCTGGATTATGATCGCGTCCCTTGGCACCCGCTTGAAAGGTAGGCATCCGTCCAAACTCGGTACACCAAACGACTAGCGTGTGTTCCAGCAAGCCTCTTTTTTTCATATCGCGCAACAAAGCCGCAGTCGGTTGATCGAATATTTCACCATGGATCGTGTATTGATCCTTTAATATTTTATGTCCATCCCAGTTGCTTGTCCCTTCTCCACCTACCTGATAGGCGCCGTTGAACAATTGTACGAACCGCACTCCTTGTTCGATGAGCCTTCTTGCCAGGATGCAATTGCGAGCGTAACCGGCCTTGGTATTCATTATCGGCGACCCACTCAGATCGGCTCCATATTCCTTCAACAACTCGGCCGACTCCGAGCTCAGATCGCATACCTCGGGAACCGAAAGCTGCATCTTGGCAGCCAGTTCATAGCTCGATATTCGCGCAGCTAGCTCGGAATCCCCTGGATATTTTTCTAAATGATGGCTGTTTAAGCGGGCCAGAAACTCGCGCGTGTTCTTGTCGGTGGTCTCTGACCATTGTTTTGGTCGAGACAGATTGCGCACCGGCGCGGCGGCATTAAAGTCTGTACCTTGGAAAGCAGCTGGCAAGAAACCTGGATTCCAACAATTGCCGCTGGATTGCGGTACACCGCGCGGGTCGGGAATCGCCACGTATGCGGGAAGATTGTCATTTTCACTTCCCAATGCATACGTTGTCCAAGCTCCCACGCTGGGAAAACCATCCAGCGTAAAACCGGTATTCATAAAATTCTCGCCCGGTCCATGCGTATTGGTTTTGCTGGTTAAAGAATGAATGAAACAAAAGTCATCCGCCAATTCACCAAGCTGCCCTACAAGATCCGAAATCATTTTTCCCGATTCGCCCCGTGGTCGAAATTCCCACGGACTTTTCTGCAGCGTACCTTGAGCACCTTGAAAGGTAATCAATTTATCTGCACCCGGCGTCGGTTGATCATGATACTTCCACAACGAAGGCTTGTATTCAAACGTGTCTAGATGACTGCAGGCTCCCGCGCAAAATATCATCAGGACCTGTTTGGCTTTCGGGGCAAAATGCGGCGAACGTGCTTTGTTGGGGTTCGCCGGATCTATCGCGGGCCGAACAGGAACTTTGGTACCTTCAGCTCCCAATAATCCATCTCGCTGCAGCAACTGCGCCAGCGCCATCCCACTGAGCGCGCACGCGGTTGAACCGAAAAAATCTCGGCGCGGTAAAACAGATTTCGATCCAGTTCGCGTAAACATCGCTCAAGGTACTCTAACGGAATGTCACTCATCAAAAGATAAACAAGAACTCGCTCGCATTGAACATCGCTCGACAAAATGCCTCCAAGCCATCGCGTTCAATCAGATCGGTTGACAAATCGATTTCAAAATTGTCGGCTTCACGTCCAAACATCAAACGGAACGCTAACTTGACTCGCTCCGATTGCGATTCACCAGCCTCGCGAACTAAACGCTCCGACAACAGTTTGGATTGCTGCAATATGAACGGACTGTTGAACAGGTTCAGCGCTTGCAAGGGGGTGTTCGATCGGCTTCTCTTGGGAATCACCTGATTACCGCTTGGACAATCGAATGCACCAAACACTGGGTCCTGTTCTTGTCGTATTCGTGTTAAATATACCATCCTGCGAAATTCGGCCGGCCCCACTTCTTCCTTTGGGAAATACCTATAGACATTATCTTGCTCTACGCGTTGCAAATAGAATCCTGGACCACCCATTCGATAATCGATCACCCCGCTGACCGCCAAGATACTGTCGCGAATCACCTCCGCTTCCAAACGCCTCGGTGGAAATCGCCACAACAAACGAGCGTCCGCATCGACCGCTAAAGCCGCCGCATTAGGCAATGAAGCTTGCCGAAATGCTCTAGAGAGAAGTACCAACCGGAAAACATGCTTGATCGACCAATCATTTTGTACAAATTCACTCGCTAACCAATCGAGCAGTTCCGGATGCACAGGGAGCGTACCATTGCCACCAAAATCGCTCGGCGTGTCCACAATGCCTGTTCCAAAAGCGTATTGCCAAAGCCGATTTACCAGCACGCGACTGGTCAGCGGATTCTTGGGATTCACGATCCAGCCCGCCAGTGCCAAACGGCGCTCTTGCTCAGAGCTTTCACCCGTGAGTTCAATGCCGTCAAGACTTGATACCGTACCAGGGGTCACCAATTCCCGCGGCATCAATGGATCACCGCGATACAATCGATGTACCGGATCGGGCTGGCTAAAGTTGCCCAGCCAAACCTTCTCCCCATCCATTAATTTGCTGAGCTCTTTCGTCAATTCAGATCGCGCCGCACTTTGCTTTCGATATTCGGCTTGTTGCTCTGGCGATAACAACGCCAAGAGAGCCTGAGATGTATCGCCGGAAGGTGGCCGGCGCGTGGAACTGCTTGCGATCTCGACCCAGTTGCCATCTTCCTTTTTCGCTTCGATTCTATAGACCACAGGCACGCGATCTTTAAATTTCTCGCTGCGATCTCGTCCCCAAATCATCCGCTGAATACTCTGCGCGGTGGTGAAAGCGATCTCGATGCTGCCGCCATTGGTTTCGTTCGAAATCCAACTGTACTCGTTTCCGGTTCGTCCGTCGTTGATATGCGTCAATTGATGAATCGCATAGCCAGGCAGCGTGCTGGATGCAGAAGCTTTGCTCCCCGCACTCGCCAACGCGACATTCGTTCCAGTGGCGTTGTAAACTTCCCATTCATCGATGCACGGTTGACTACCCGCGCTATCCTCAATCTTAAATCGGACGGCAGTCGCCACAATCGGATCAAAGCTCTCTTCGTTATAACGCGCATTGACCGCTGTCCGCAGATGGGACGATTTGGAAGCTTCTTCCCCCAACGCTAATAACTGGGTGAGCTTTACATCCAAGTCTGCAACTTGTTGGGTCAAAATTTTGATGCGGGCAATCGATTCCAAGGAATTCTCGCGAGGAATCGAACGCTCACCGAAGCGAACGCCAGAAAAAATTGCTTGCAGCGAATAAAAATCTTTTTGCGTGACAGGATCAAATTTGTGGTCATGACAACGAGCACAACCGAGCGTCAAACCGAGGAATGCCGTCCCCGTCGTGTTGATTAGATCGGCCAATTCGTCCTGACGCTGCATCAAAGTTAAATTGATGTCGGGGCTCTTCACGATGTCATAAGTACCCGCCACCAAGAAGCCTGTTCCCAACGGGGCTTGCAGCGCGTCGCCAGCTATCTGCTCCGATATAAATTGGTCGTATCGTTTATCATTATTGAATGCCGCAATAACATAGTCTCGGAACGGCCATGCATTGTAGCGGACTCGATTCGTTTCAAAACCATTGGATTCCGCAAAGCGGATGACATCGAACCAATGTCGCGCCATTCGCTCGCCAAATCGTTTATCTGCCAACACCCGATCAACCAATTGTTCCACGGCATCCGTGCGAGTGTCCGCAACAAATTCTGCCAATTCGCCAGGTGTCGGCGGAACACCAAGAGCCACCAAATAAAGTCGCCGCGCCCAAGCAATTCGGTCCGCTGGAGGTGAAAATGTCAAGCCTTTCTCGCTCAACTTTTTTTCCAACCAAAAATCGATCGCAGCTTCACCGACTGGCCCCTCGGGCCGTGCCACCGGCTTAAAACTCCAAGGTAACTTTCGCTCTAATGCTCGACTATCGTCAGGACCTTTGGCTCCCTGATCGATCCATGCCCGTAAGATGCCAATTTCCTGAGGTGTTAGGGGTGGCCCTTCCGGAGGCATTTGATAATCGGGATCCAAACCTGCTACCACTTCGATCATCCGGCTAGCTTGACTCTGGCCAACACGAATGATTTCCCCACTACCGCTCCCTTTTAGAATGGCCGTCCGCAAATCAAGTCGCAAATCCGATGTCTGTTTGCTCGCTCCATGACACTTGACACAATGCGCATCCAAGATCGGCTGCACATCCTCGACGAAACGCACTTCACCCGTCGCGGCAGGTGGCAATTCCTGGGCTCTAGCCAACGCGACAAGCATCAAGGCCATTCCGACACCAGTCATCAACGTAACCGTTGAAAGTCTGGATCGGCAGCCAAACACGATAGTGCAAGCCGATATTTCCATAACGTGCGACAAGCGACTCAGGGGAGGGAGGAGGGAAGGATTTTTGACATCTATATAAGCGTACCTAGTCCGCAGGGCCTAATGCAACCAAATGGTGGCAAAGCTCCCCAAGGTTGGGTGATTTTTCTCAAGAACTATAAGCTTTTTAACAAGTGAACCGATGCTCCGGTCCGCTGCACCGAACTTCCTAGCGTGTGCAACTCCAACCGCCGTCGGTGGAACAATCAGTCACCGACCATTAGAATGATGCCGACCTACCCCCCACCCCCACGAACCCAAGCTGAGACGCAACATGTTCGCTACTGGCTCCTCGCAGGTCCGTTGTTCGTTGAAAAATTTCCCATTGGAAAATTCGCTGTTAAGCATTGCGGCTGGCTGTCACTGGAAACATCTTTGCAGCCGATTTCTATTATTGCTGAGTCTTTGGACTGTCGGCTTGCTGATTTGCGGATCTCAGCTAGCAGCGGAAGAGCCGCAGTGGCGCGACTATTTCAAGCGGCGCACTTTGCGACTTCAAGAAGCCTCACTTGCACAGAAAATTGACAGCGACACGTGGCCCGCTCTTCAGCAGCAGTGGCGACGTGAGTTGTATGATATGTTGGGTCTTTGGCCCATTCCCGAAAAGACGGCATTGAATCCGGTCATCACCGGCCAGTTGGAACGCGATGGTATCATTGTGGAAAATCTACATTTCCAATCGCGGCCTGGACTTTATGTGACAGGTAATCTGTACCGACCAGCCCAAAGCGAGCAACCGCTTCCGGGCGTGATTTATGTCTGCGGACATGGCGAGGTAAAACGCAATGGAATCGCTTATGGCAACAAGACACATTACCAGCATCATGGAGCTTGGTTGGCTCGCAATGGTTATGTCTGTTTGACGATTGATACGGTGCAGTTGGGTGAGATCGAGGGAATTCATCACGGAACCTATCGACTCGACATGTGGTGGTGGTTCAATCGCGGCTATACACCAGCGGGCGTGGAAGCTTGGAATGCCATTCGCGCTGTCGATTACTTGGTTTCCCGACCTGAAGTGGATGCGGAGCGATTAGCGGTCACGGGCCGCAGTGGCGGCGGAGCGTACAGTTGGTGGCTTGCCGCGCTGGATGAACGCATCGATTGCGCGATTCCCGTCGCTGGCATTACGGACCTTCAGGATCATGTGATCGATGATTGTGTTAAGGGGCATTGCGACTGTATGTATTTCGTGAATCGTTATGGATGGGACTATTCGACAGTTGCCGCACTTATTGCCCCTCGTCCTCTTTTGATCAGCAATACCGATCGCGATCCGATCTTTCCTTTGGAAGGTGTCAACCGAATTCATGCTCGTGTGCGTAATGTTTATCGCAACCTGGAAAAAACTTCGCTGCTGGGGCTCAATATCACTGCGGGCGAACATGTCGATACGCAGGAACTGCAAGTCCATGCGTTGCGCTGGCTCAATGCGCACTTGAAGAAAGATTTAAATCCGATTCCGAATGCGGCTAAGAAAATCTTCGAAGTCGAGGAACTGAAAGTGTTCAAAGAAATCCCTGCCGATCAGAAGAATACGACGGTGCATGACTGGTTCGTCGCTGAGGCCAAACCGGTCCTGCCACCTGCAAGCGTGGCCGATCGGAGCGATTGGAAAACAGCTCATTACTCGAGGCTGCGAGAATCGGCCTTTCGTTGCTGGCCCAACGATCCGCAAGAAGCCGCCTTGCGCTGGAACTCTTCAACATTTGCCGAATTGGCTGGAAAAAAATTCGTTGTGAGAACCGGTGCCATCAGTACCGATGAATCGTTCGCCTTGCCACTGATTCTGCTAGCGCCCGACAATAGCCCAGACATGAAAAAAGATGTACGCTTGATCGTGCTAAATTCAGCTCAGTACGAAGCGATCTCACCGTGGCTCAACCAACTCAATACCGCCTCTTCCAGCCAAGAAACCGAGCGTTTTCCTGCTCTGCCTGCGATCTCGAAGACGATATCTACCTTACCCACCGATGGCGCTGTTGTCTTACTGGCACCACGCGGCATTGGTTCCACCGCGTGGCCCGGCGACAAAAAATCTATCACTAACTTCCATCGCCGCTTGTATCTCTTAGGTGAAACCCTCGATGCATTGCAAGCTTATGATATTGCCTCCACTTTGGTAACGCTCCCTAAAACTTCTGGATTCGAAGAGAGCGCGATCACAGCGCACGCCGAAGGGGTTATGGCGACCAATTTGTTATACGCCGCAGCCTGCAGCAATTCCGCAGCGAAAGTCGATGTTTCAACCGTCACCAGCGACTTTCGCTCAGGCCCCTTCTATTTGAACATCCAGAGAGGCTACGAGTAATGCTGGAAGTTTAACCACGAATTCGGAGCCCTTCCCTAGCTGACTGGTGACGGTGATCTCTCCTCCATGAGCCGCAACGATACCCTGAGCGATCGCCAGTCCGAGCCCTTGACTGCTGGGAAGTTTATTCAATTCTTGACCAGGTCCGCGGGCTGCGTCTTGACGAAAAAATCGCTCAAAGAGATACGGCAAACTCTCTTCAGGTATGCCCACGCCCGTATCGCGTATCTTGATCCACGCCATCTCTTGATCCGCATCAACGGATATAAAAATCTCTCCATCCTGTTGGTTGTAAACAATCGCATTGCTGATCAAATTGATCATGACTTGGCCAAGAAGTTTGGCATCACCCTCAACGAACGTGGGCTTTAGTTCCAAATGCCACTTGAGATTTTTTTCACATCCTAGTGGTTCCAAAAGTTCATAGCATTCCTCCAGCAACGTTCCCAGATCGCACCTTTCCTTTTGCAAAACCAATTTGCGTGCATCGGCTCTTGCCAGCATCAATAAATGCTCCATCAAGCTCCTCATACGCTTGGCCGCTCTTTGGGCCGCTTCGAGCGACTCGCGATCCGCAGAATCGAGTTGATCGTTCAGTAACGCGAGTTCGAGATTACCCAAAATGATCGTCAGTGGAGTTCGCAATTCATGGGATGCATCAGCCGTGAATTGCCGTTGTCGCTTGAAGGCTCCCGCTAATTGCTTGTACGTGCGGTTGAGTGTCTCGACCAGTCCTTTCAATTCAAGATCGACCCTTCCAACATCGATTTGATGATCCAGTTGATCAAGCGAGAGTAGGGATGCCTCGCTGCTGATTCGGCTTATGGAGGAAACAACACGTCGCGACATCCACCATGCGGTCAGGGTGCTTAGCAAAAAAATAGATAGACTTAAAAGACCTAAAGACAGGAGCCAGCCGCGCAATTCGGCATCCTCTGCTAAAGTGCTCCGTCCCACAATCACTTGGCTTCCCTCAGGCCCCATCAGCCACATTTCTCGCCAATTTCCTTCCTGCTTGACGGGAATACGATTGCGAAATGGGATCGTTGGCATATCGAAACGAGGCTGAGGTGGAGGAGTCAGATTCGAGGGAGCGTTCCCGCTGGAAGCAATCCGCTCTCCATCATTGCGCAAAACGACAAAATAAGGTGTGGTACCTTCTCTTCTGCGGTGACGTTCCACAAATGCACCAGGCAATTGCAACGAACGAAAGATTCTTCCCGGACCGCGTGGTGGGCCAAATGGCGGCTCCGGCTCAAACATTTCATCCCTCGATGGTCTGACATCACTGTTCGGATTATCGCGATTCGGCCGCGGTCGCTCTCTTTCAAATTCGCGACGACGCTGCAATACTTCAGGGGGCGCACCTTCTTGATCAGGACGCAATTCAAACGGAGGTAACGCTCTCAGCAAGCTGATCAAGGATTGACCAGCCCCTTCCATTTCCGCATCGATTTCACGAAGTCGAGAACGCTGCAGGCCCAAATAAAAACTGATGATTAACAGGGCGGTGACCACCGTTAAGCTGGCAGTATGCCAAAGAAGTATTCTGTTGCGAAGCGACTTAGCCATCGATAATATATCCCGCCCCGCGTCTGGTCGAAATGAAATCCTTTCCTAATTTCTTCCTCACATTGGATACATGAACTTCGATTAGATTCGAAAGGGTATCGTCATTTTCATCAAATAAATGATCGTACAGCACTTGCCGTGTTACCAGTTTACCTCGCCGCAAGGCTAGTAATTCCAACAACGCATATTCGCGAGCGGTCAACGTTACGTTTTCACCTTGTCGTGTCACGGTATGCGAACCGGTATCAATTTGAATATCACCGATGCGAATGATGTTGGATGTTACCCCAGAACTGCGACGGATGATCGCCCGCAAGCGTGCCAACAATTCATTGATTTCAAATGGTTTCACCAGATAATCGTCCGCTCCGCAGTCCAAACCGGACACTCGATCATCTGTGGTATCGCGAGCAGTGAGCAACAAAATGGGTGTTTTCTTTTTAAGTCGCAACTCTCTCAACAACGAAAGGCCATCGCGCTTAGGGAGCATCCAATCCAAGACTATGGCATCATAGTCCCATGTTTGCGCTTTATAGAACCCCTGCTCTCCATCGCTCGCCGTATCGACAGCATAACCTTGCCCGCGCAGTGCGCGGGCAAGAAGATTTTGTAAATCAGGTTCGTCTTCGACTACCAGTACTCGCATGAACGACTCTAAACTTCATTCTTGGAGTTGCCTTAGCGCGATGCCAGAAAAATAGCTTACTGGAATCGTTAGACCGACATCGGTCGATGCAGGCTCACGAGTTTCCGACTTGATAGCTTCTTCCGAAGCATCGGTTGTGCGAGACGCTTCGCGCTTTGAAGGCGAACTCTCGCGGCGTTGTTGCGAATCGCGTGAATTTTCGCCGCGCGTTGCATCGCGCCTAGGTTGATCCTGATCTCGTCTAGGTTCTTGATCGCGAGTTGGGTTTTCAGGGTTCTGTGAATCTCGTGGCCGATCGTTATTGCGACTTGCATTACGCGCAGCTTCGGGCCGCTGTCCGGCTGGCATTCGACCTTCGGGTTGTCTGCCGTCTGATTGTCTAACGTCTGATGGTCTGCCTTCAGGTTGGCGGGAATCAGGTTGGCGGGAATCAGGTTGGCGGGAATCAGGTTGGCGGGAATCAGGTTGGAGGGGGGGCTGATTTTGCGAATCGCGTGGCGGTCCCTCAGGTCGGCGAGAATTAGGCCGATTGTCTTGACGTTGAGGTGACGATGAGTGAGGTCCGCCGACGGCTTGGCCTTGTGGTCCAAAGGCATGGGTACCATTTTCCTGTGCGTGTGGCCCCTGTGCATGTGGCCCCTGTGCGTGTGGCCCCTGAGGACCCTGCGGACCGTTCCCTCGAGAACCATGCATTTGTCGCGCGAGTTCCAACAGTTCATTCCGATCTAATTGTCCATCCTGATTTTTGTCAAAGCGCATCGCAACATCGACCATCATCTCAGATGAATGGGGATTAGAAGGCGATTGGGGTGGAACATGCGGAGTTTGCGAATGGTTTGGTTGCGGGTGGTTAGAAGCAGCCGAGACAGCTGGGAAATTAGGTTGAAACCCAGGTCCCTGTCCGTGAGGTCCCTGTCCATGAGGTCCCTGTCCGTGAGGTCCCTGTCCGTGAGGTCCCTGTCCGTGAGGTCCCTGTCCGTGAGGTCCTTGTCCGTGAGGTCCTTGTGTGTGAGGTCCTTGTGTGTGAGGTAAAAGTGCGCCAGGAACTGAGGGGCCTTGAAGTTGAGGTGGCTGTGGCGGTTGACCCCAACCGAACGCAGCTTGCCCAGAAAATTGAGGCCCAGAAAATTGAGGCCCAGAAAATTGAGGCCCAGAAAATTGAGGCCCAGAAAATTGAGGACCGGTAAAAGCTCCACCAGCAAGTACTGGCCGCGGCGATCGACCTTTTCTTCCACCCGCTCTGGCTGCTCCCCGATTACCTCTCGATCCGTGCGCATTTCGAGCAGTCGGCTTGGTTGAATATTCGGCAGCACTCAACTTTCCATCACTGTTTTTATCCAGGCCTGCTAATGTTTTTGCAGCATCATGCAGTTCGTCAGGACCTATTTCGCCATCGCCATTGGTGTCCAAGATCGCCAAGCTCCGCGCCGGATTAGTCCGAACCGCCATGTGCATTCTCCCCGACATTCCCCAAGCTCCCGGCATGTTTCCACCCAGCGGTCCCATCCCCATTCCCCCAAGAGGATTGCTATTAGGACCTCGTTGTGGAGCTTGCCAAGCTTGACCGTTTTGCCAAGACCAATCCCTTTGCCACTGTTGACCGGGCTGCGGCTGACCGGGTTGCCACTGTTGACCGGGCTGCGGCATCGGGCCCTGCTGCGGTAATGCGCCTGATTGCGGTAACGGGCCTGATTGCGGGGGAAGGTTAGATTGCGGGGGAATTAAGCCCGGCGGATTCGCTCCAATTTCCGGCGCCGGTCCAGAAGGAGCGGCGGGAGGATTTTGACCCATTACCAAGCCAGCAGAGCCCGCGAAACTTAGCGCGAGAGTAGCGAGGAACCAATATCTTTTCATTGAATCACCTGCCTTGAGTTACAGAGAGGACCTCTTGGACCAGACCTTCAGCGTCGTACGATTTTAGGGCTTTCTACCTTAAGCCCAAATGAAGTCTGACGTGAAGTCCGAAATTCTTCTAGAATTGTAGAAAAAAGCCGGGAACACGACTTTTTTGTACATGCCCGCCAGGCAAACATTCGGATACGCTATGAAAAAGGCTGCTGGAACCGAGCCGAGAGCATGAATTATCAGAAGCCTAACGCCTTAAAAATACCCCCATTGTGCTTGCATTTTTTGGAGTTTCGATGTCCGCAACACCTGTAAAAAAACATCTCTGGCAGGGAGTCTTTCCAGCCATTACTACGCAAATGCACCAAGATGGTTCCCTTCATTTGGAAGGTACCGCTCAGCATGCCAACATCTTGATTGAATCGGGAGTGCAAGGGTTAATTTTCCTCGGTTCACTTGGCGAAAACCAATCGATGACCGCGGCAGAGAAGCGCGAAGTGATCGGCGAAATGGTGCGAGTTGTTGGCAAACGTGTTCCCGTTCTCTCGGGTGTCGCAGAAACGAGTACGGCAGAAGCAATTCGATACATCAACGACTGCGCGAAACTCGGCGCTGATGGTGTGATGTTAATGCCAGCCATGAATTATAAAACACCGGACGTTGCAGAGACTCTAGCGCACTTTCGCGCGGTCGCTGCTGGCACACAACTCCCGATCATGATCTACAACAATCCGATCAGCTATGGCAATGACATAACTCCCGAAATGTTCGCGGACCTTGCTTCGATCGATAGTTTTGTTGCCCTTAAAGAAAGTTCGGGCAATTCGCGGCGTATTACCGACTTGCACAATATTGTTGGAAACCGCTACTCCCTCTTCACTGGTGTCGATGATTTGGTTTTGGAGAGTGCCATTCTGGGTATCGATGGTTGGGTTGCTGGTACGGGTATCGCTTTTCCGAAACAAAATCAACATCTTTGGAATTTGATGCAAGAGGGGAATTGGGAACAAGCCCGCAAGGTTTATCGTTGGTTCACGCCGCTGTTACATCTCGATACGCACGTAAAATTTGTTCAATACATAAAGCTTTGTGCACAAGAGAATGGTATCGGTAAAGAATGGACTCGGGCTCCGCGATTACCATTGCAAGGAGCAGAACGACAAGCAATCCTAAAGATCATTCATGATGGCATCCGAACTTGCCCACAGATCTCCTAGATCGCTGGTTTCGCTAACCGCCACTGACAGATCGAAGTCAGCATAAAACGTTTCCTCTTTTTTGCGGAGTGCCTGAGATGCGGTTACGCCGTTTATTGGCCGGCATCGTGCTTTCATTTGTCTTGCTGCGCGGCTGGGACGCTGCAGCGGAGGAGTTCGATCCGAAGTGGATTAGCGAAGTTGAATCGGTACCGGAACGTTTACGCAGCGAGTGGAGCCTTTCGGAGTTCTATCAAAAGCACATCTCAGTACGTGGTTTTTCGATCCTAGGTTCGGAAAAAGTTTCCGATAACGCTCTGCGGGAATCGGCTTGGATTGTTGCAAAAATGATCGGTCATCGCCCAGATATACTCGACGCCATGTCCGCGCAAAAAATTCGTCTGGCCGTGATGGCCTATCGCGAATACACAACCGATGTACCCGAGCATTCCCATTTGAAATCGAGCGTCTATTGGGACCGCAGAGCTCGGGGTTTGGGTGCGACGCCCGATGTTCCCGTCGTGAGCTGTGCCGAAGAAAATGTTCTCTGTTATCGCAATGACCCCTACTCTACAGAAAATATTTTGATCCATGAATTCGCCCACGCAATCCACGAAACGGGAATGAACAAAGTCGATTCGACCTTTGATCAGCGACTGGAAAACGTTTTTCAAGCCGCCAAAAAAGAAGGACTCTGGCGCGGAACCTATGCCGAGTCCAACCGGCAAGAGTATTTTGCGGAGGGTGTTCAATGCTGGTTCGACGACAATCGAGAAAACGATGCCCTTCATAACCATGTGGATACTCGCAAGGAATTGGTAGCGTATGACCCGCGTTTGGCCAAACTGGTCGAGGAAGTGATCGGTGACATCTCGTGGAAGTACAACAAACCGCTGGAACGCGCCCAGCAAGATCGCCAGCATCTGCAAGATTATGATGCTACAAACACACCACGTTTTCAGTGGCGCGATGAACCTATTCCAGCCACGCCTGAAGTACTGATTCAAACCGAATTAGGAGACATCGAAGTTCGTTTGAATACCAAAGCGGCCCCTAAAACTGTCGCCAACTTTCTCAAATATGTACACGAAGGGTTTTATAGTGATGGTGTCTTCTTTCGCACCGTTCGCGGCGACAATCAACCAGATACTCCCATAAAAATTTCAGTGCTTCAAGCTCGAGCCAATCCCAGAAAGGAAGCGGAATTGTTCCCGAGTATTCCGCTAGAAAGAACCAGAGATACGGGCTTGCGGCACAATCGCGGCACCATTTCTATGGCGCGCGAAGAACCCGATAGCGCACAAGATCATTTTTTCATTTGCCTTCAAGACCAACCTGAACTCGACTTCGGTGGCAAACGCAATCCCGATGGCCAAGGATTCGCAGCCTTCGGTGAAGTTACAAAAGGTTTGGAGCTTCTCGAAAAAATCCAACAACTCCCTGCCAAAGAACAAACACTCGAAACCCCCATCCGTATCCAACGCGCTATCCGACTCAATTGAGTTTTTACTCTCTGAGTCTTCATCCCCAACAACGCCCAGTTCTTCTAGAAGTCTCTCGCATGAAAAAAGTACGCGTGATCGATTCCCATACTGCTGGCGAGCCAACGCGGGTTGTGGTCGCGGGGGGCCCATCTTTGGGTTCCGGATCGGTCGAACAGCAGCTCAGCGTATTTCGCAAACAATTTGATTCCTGGCGATCTGCGATTGTCAACGAACCACGCGGTTCAGATGTGCTGGTTGGTGCATGGCTCTGCGAACCTCAGGACAAAAGTTGTACCACTGGCGTGATCTTCTTCAATAATGTCGGCTATCTCGGCATGTGTGGCCATGGCCTAATCGGAGTGATGTCGACTCTGCGTTATCTCGGACAAATCAGTTGGGGCATCCATAAAATAGAAACGCCCGTTGGTATCGTCTCTGCCGAGGTTAAAGAAAATGGTTCAATCTTATTGCAAAATGTGATCAGTTATCGCGCTGCAGAAAATGTTCGCATCGATGTACCCAATGTGGGAGCTGTCAGCGGAGATGTGGCTTGGGGGGGAAATTGGTTTTTTCTAGTCAATAATTTGAAACTCGATCTCAAACGATCCAACGTTGAAAAGCTCACCGAAATCGCTTGGGCGGTTCGTTCCGCCATCAACACGCAAGGCTATCCCGATATCGATCATGTTGAACTTTTTGGAACAGGCTGCAGCGGTGGGGACTCGCGAAACTTCGTTCTTTGCCCTGGAAAAGCTTACGATCGTTCGCCATGCGGTACAGGAACCAGTGCGAAGCTAGCCTGCCTGGCCGCGGCCGGTTCGCTGGATGAAAATCAAATATGGGTGCAGGAAAGCATCTTGGGTAGCCAATTCCGAAGTTGGTACCACTGGTGCGATCGCGATAAGAAATCCATCATGCCATTCATCGAGGGTGAAGCCTATGTGAATGCGGATTCCAATCTGCTCTTCGATGATCGCGATCCATTCTGTTGGGGCATTCGCGTATGACATCAAACACTCCCAAACATGTTTGCATTGTTGGAGGCGGAGTTATCGGACTGAGTGTGGCCTATTATGCGAGTCGACGAGGATTTCGTGTCACGGTCGTTGAACGACTTCCCGCACAGCGTGATGGTTGTTCCTTCGGAAACGCGGGCATGGTTGTTCCGAGCCACTTTGTACCGCTTGCCGCACCAGGTATGGTCGCTCTGGGACTGAAGTGGATGTGGAATCCCGAATCCCCTTTCTACATCAAGCCCCACTTGAGCTGGGATCTCATGCAGTGGGGGCTCAAATTTTGGCAAGCGTCCAGTCGGAAAAGAGTTGCAGCAGCCTCCCCTTTGCTGCGCGATCTCAATCTGGCGAGTCGCGCTTGCTATGAGCAAATCATGGACTCTGGGCTAGATTGCGGCCTTAAACGCAATGGACTGTTGATGCTCTGCAAGACACAACATGCGTTAGATGAAGAAGCCGAAATGGCCGAACAAGCGATACGACTCGGCGTGCCTGCCGAAGTGCACAACGCAAAAAGTCTTTCATCCGTTGATCCGGATGTAACGATGGACGTTGCAGGCGGCGTTTATTTTCCACTCGATTGTCACTTGCAGCCCGAACGATACGTGGATGGATTAGAAAAAGCGATCGTCGCCAATGGCGGCACCTTGATGTGGAACACTCATGTTGAAAAATGGCACTTCGAGCAAGAAAGAATTCGGGCAATTAACACATCAGTTGGCACGATCGAGGCGGATCAATTCATTCTTTGCGCTGGCTCGTGGTCTGGTGAGAATGCCAAACAACTCGATCTAAAGTTACCGATGCAAGCTGGCAAAGGATACAGTCTTACTATTGCTGAGCCCAAGCAGCTTCCCAAAATTTGCTCCATCTTTGTCGAGGCCCGCATCGCTGTGACGCCGATGGGCCAAACACTTCGTTTTGGCGGAACCATGGAAATGTCGGGACTCAATGAAGAGATTGATCCGCGAAGAGTGAAGGGTATCATCAAAGCCGTACCCAAGTACTATCCGCAGTTTCGAATCGAAGACTTCGACGGAATTCAACCTTGGCGTGGTCTACGCCCCTGTTCTCCGGACGGTCTACCGTATCTGGGACACACCAAAAGCTATTCGAATTTAATCGTCGCTACAGGACACGCGATGATGGGCTTAAGCTTAGCCCCCATCACCGGAAAGTTGGTCGCTCAATTGCTCGCCGGGGAGAAAACCGAAATCGATCTCACATTGCTTAATCCAGATCGTTACCGATAAATAAAATACGATCCTTGTGTTAAACTCGGGACGAATTGAATAGCCGTAAATCAGATCGAACTACCGAATCAGGTCGAGCGATTTCAGGCTTTTTGTATAATTTCCTTGCAAGCGGAAATTCTTTCTCCGATAATCGAGTGGTGGCGAAATTTCTCGCCAACCCCGCCTTTCTTCCGCTTACTGAATCGCCTTTCGTCCACCGAAATCATTGCGTTAAACTTGCTGGCCGCGAACGAAGAATACGTTGGTTAACAGCCTGCTGAGATAGAAACGCCCAAAAGGAGAATGATCATGTTATCGATTCTCTATACTGCTTGCCCAAGACGGCGACCTCGATCATTCATGCTTTGGTTTCGATCGAACCATCTTCTTTTTTTGATGTTCGCCTGGATCGGTAGTCTTGCAACGTCACTGATGGGGCAAACGGATAACTTCGCAGATCACTTTGAGAACAAGGTTGTCCCGCTGCTGATCAGTCGCTGTCTGGAGTGCCACAATTCGTCAGAGCAATCCGGGGGGCTAGCGCTGGAGAGTCGCGCGTCGCTTGATGTCGGGGGCGATAGTGGTCCTATCTTCGATACGAAAGATTGGAGCAGCAGCGCAGTTTGGGAGCGAGTTTCTGCCGGTGAGATGCCGCCGCCACGCCAAGGCATATCACAGGAATTAGGGGATGAAGAGAAAGAAATTTTACAGCACTGGCTACGAACGGGGGCTCATTGGCCCGCGGAGCGCAAATTGGATCTTTTCGAACGGAGTACCAAAACGCGCGCAGGTCGCGATTGGTGGAGTCTGCAACCGATCCAAAACGTCACCATTCCCGAATTGAGTCCCAACGCTTCCAAGTCAACCTCGAACTATATTGATGCGTTTGTCCTCGAAAAACTTGACCAACAAAAATGGGTTCCCGCCCCCCGCTCAGAAAAAGAATTGCTGTTGCGTAGACTTCACTGGGACCTTACTGGACTCGCTCCAACCGCAGATGAAATTGTCGAATTTGTGGCCGACTCGTCACCCGATGCCTACGAGCGACGGGTGGATAAATTGCTCGCGTCGCCGCAGTTCGGTGTACGTTGGGGACGCTACTGGCTGGATCTAGTCCGATACGCCGATACATCTGGCTATGAAAGAGACCAAGAAAAATCATTTGCATGGAAATATCGCGATTGGGTTGTAAACGCATGGAACGAAGATTTTCCTTATGACCAATTCGTTCGGTGGCAACTTGCTGGAGATGAAGTTCCAAGTGAGTCGGAGCGACCGGATCGAGATGAAATTGTAGCAACTGGATTTTTGCGGCTTGGCACCTGGAATGACGAACCCAATGATCCTGCCGACTACGTGTATGAACGTCTCGAAGATATGGTCCATGCGACCAGCAGCGCCTTCTTGGGGCTCACCGTGAAATGCGCTCGTTGCCATGATCATAAGTTTGATCCGATCTCTCAAGCCGATTATTATCGAATCGGAAATGTATTTTGGAGTGGTCCGATTGCAAATCGAAACTCTAAATGGTTAGGTGGGCCAAGTCCCACTGAATTGCCTGGCGACGTCTTGGGCTGGACCGATATCGCCAAATCACCTTCACCGCTGCATCGCTTGAAGAAAGGGGAAAAAGATCATCCACTGGAAGTGGTTTCACCCTCCACACCAAGCTTTGTCCCGACGTTATTTCAACCTTTTGCAGCACCATTACAACCCTCCACCACATCGCAGCGACGGTCTCAATTGGCCGACTGGATCCTTCATCCCGAACATCCGCTTGCCAGTCGTGTAATCGTCAATCGCCTATGGCAGTATCATTTTGGCAATGCCATCGTCCGTTCCTCCAACAACTGGGGATTTACGGGCGAATTACCAACCCACCCCGAACTTTTGGATTATCTCGCACGGCGATTGCAGCAATCGAATTGGAGCCTTAAACGCATGCACCGAGACATGCTATTGTCTGCCGTCTATCAACAGGCCAGCATTCATCCGAATCAAGTCGAGTACGCGCAGGTCGATGCCTCCAATCGGCTGATGTGGCGCAGCAATTTGCGACGAACGGATGCGGAGTCCCTTCGCGATCGACTGCTTCAATCCGCGGAACTTTTGGATCTAAGATTATCGGGACCTGGATTCAGGCCGCCGCTGCCACGCGATGTTCTGGATGGGCTATCGATGAAATCTCGAGCTTGGATTCCTTCTGCGGATTCAGAACAATCTCGCAGAAGTTTATTCTTTTTTGCACAGCGCAGCTTGGCTGTTCCCATGATGAATACCTTTGACGCTTGCGACACCGCTCAGCCTTGTGCGCAGCGCGATACGACAACGGTAGCACCACAAGCCCTCGCATTGATGAACAACGCAATGATTGTCCAACCTTGCGAAGCCTTGGCGGGGCGATTGATCATGCAAACCGACTCCGATGCAGAACAGATTATCCAGTTATGGAAGTTGATTCTGCGGCGTCAACCGTCGCATCAGGAGGTAACGCAAGCTCAACGCTTTCTGCAATTACAGCGAGAGACCTATCGTCAGCAATTCAATGAGACTGAGTCCTTGCCAGCGGCGCATAAAGTAGAGTTATGTCCTCTACCGACTTTCGAGTTCACTGTACGCAAGGAGAATGTACAAGTCGATCCCCAGCAACAAGTCCAGCGCTGGAGAACAAATTCCGGGAATCTGACTGCTCAAGCTTTTGACTTAAGTCAGAGTCCCACCTTGCAATATGATGAACCATTGAGTCTCTCTTATCTTCATTTCGATGGCAAAAAACGTTTCTTCACACTCGACCAGACGCCCGAGCTAAAAGAACCCTTCTCTCTGGTCGCCGTTATTCGCGATCATGATGCAACCGGTTATCGACAGATTTTCTCGAATTGGAATGGAGCCGCGGGGAATTCGGTCACTTCATTTTTTTTAGGACTCACAGGCGAAGGCCAGATTCGAATCAGCGACGATTACACGACATCATCGATCCTGGGGCAAAGACACGCTTGGCATATCCTCGGTGTTGCTTGCACCGAGGATGACGTACGAGTTTTCATCGATGGTGTCTTGGTGGAAACGCTGGGCCGACAACTATCCACTCGGAATTATGCAGGCACCTATGTCATCGGACAACAAGGCAATATCGATGGTGAGTATTATGTTGGCGATATCGCCGCGCTGCAATTTTATGACCACGATATCGACGATAAAGCCATGCGATCAATCATGGATCCCTGGTGTGAGAAACTTGATCTTCGACCAAAAAAACAACCTCCCGATGCACGTAAACTCGCTTTAGCGTCACTGGCTCAAGTGTTGGTAAGTTCCAACGAATTCTTGTACATCGATTAAGGAACAACAGCCTATGCCTCAAGAGGATACGGGTAAGAGCCCATCAAAACCGCTGTTTCCATGCCGACAAATACGTCGAGAGTTTCTTTGGGAAATGGGTGGCGGATTTGCGGGCGTAGCATTGGCGAGTTTGCTGAATCAAGATGGTTTAGGACTTTCGATTAGCCGGGGAGCGGATAAGTTACCGGCCAATGATTTACGTCCCAGGGCTGGGCATTTTTCTACGCCGGTCAAGAGCGTTATTTTTCTGATGATGAATGGTGGCCCAAGTCAGGTCGACACCTTTGATCCGAAACCCGACCTCAACAAATATGCGAATCAACCGCTTCCTGCTGATAAGAAGTTCATTAATTCCGGCGGCCGAAAAGTTGGTTTTTTGACACCCGCTATGCGTCCATTTCGTCCAGGTGGCGTTTCCGGCATTCCGATATCGGACTACTTTCCCAACATCCGTAAACATGCCGACAAATTATGTGTTATCCGATCTTGTCATACCGACAGCCATGCACACGGTTCTGCTCTGGTGGCTATGAACACAGGCAAGACCATTGTTGGACGTCCAAGCCTGGGGAGCTGGGCTGTTTACGGACTGGGAACAGAGAATCAAAATCTTCCGGGCTATGTCGTCATTTTGGATAAACGAGGTGGTCCAATCGGTGGCCAACCCAATTGGTCCAGCGGCTTTATTCCAGCCACTTTTCAGGGAACACTTTTTCGCAGTGATAGTTCTCCGGTTTTCGACTTAACTCCACCACCTTTTCGCTCGCGCGAGACACAGCAACAGCAACTGGAATTGCTCGGTTGGCTCAATCAACAACATCAAGCGACTCGAGTCGCCGTCGACGAATTGTCGTCGCGGGCTCGATCGTATGAACTTGCATTTCGCATGCAGGCCGAAGCGCCAGAAGCGGTCGACCTGAGCCAAGAGACCGCGGGCACTCTGGATGCTTATGGAATCGGTAAACAACCCACGGATGAATTCGGCCGAAACTGTCTAGTCGCTCGTCGCTTGGTAGAACGTGGTGTTCGCTTTGTTCAACTCTACTCGGGAGGTGGTCATCTTGAAGAGACCTGGGATGCTCACACGGACGTTGAAAAGAATCATGGTCAGCATGGAGCGGAAGTCGATCAACCGATTGCCGCTTTGCTGGATGATTTGGAGAAACGCGGCTTACTGAAATCTACGCTGATCGTCTGGGGTGGTGAATTTGGACGTATGCCCTTTAGTGAAGGGGAAGGGGCTCGCGGTCGCAATCATAATCCCTACGGTTTTTCGATGTGGCTAGCCGGCGCCGGTGTCCGCGGAGGTATGACGTATGGAGCCACCGACGAACTCGGCTTTGAAGCCGTTGAGAACAAAGTCCACTTACATGATCTCCATGCAACCATCCTACATTTGCTTGGATTAGACCATGAACTACTCACCTATTTTTATCAGGGACGCGATGAGAGCTTGACCGATGTCGGTGGACGCGTGATTCGCGATATTTGCAGCGTTGAATAGCGGGCAACACTTGCGACAGCAGCCAAGCCCTTTCCCGGCAAAGGGCTTTTCAAAGTTGTCGTCTCAGGCGGCATCCGTTTCCGCATCGATTGCGATGAACGTATGAAAAATGGCATCGCCAATTTTGTTCATTTTTGTTTGCAGTGAATCGACGAATTCATGCAGTCCCATGCTGATGATCTCTTCGGTGCGCATAAAGGCAAGCTCATTCCGCAATCGGCCCATCCGCTGTTCGGCCAAATTA
>Ga0169931_10002692_pt1 | contig 28736 bp, 24 predicted proteins | sample Kivu_15m_20L_FD_129675 | JGI IMG/M metagenome (GOLD analysis project Ga0169931, IMG submission 129675) | Freshwater microbial communities from Lake Kivu, Western Province, Rwanda to study Microbial Dark Matter (Phase II) - Kivu_15m_20L... | ecosystem: Environmental > Aquatic > Freshwater > Lake...
GTTTCCAATCCTTGATCGTTTCCAATCCTTGATCGTTTCCAATCGTTGATCGTTTCCAAGCCTTAATCCCGCCCTCCTACGCCTGCTGATAGCATGACACTATTGCCAAACCCTCTCGATTTGTCCGCCGTGTGGCTTCAACGACTACTGCTTGCTCTTGGGATTTGCCTCAGCGTACAGATTTACGCGCAGGACAAAACAGCAGACACAGAAAATCCAATCTATCGATTGCAAGGCGAATATCAAAAAGGTGAGCAAGGGGTTCAGGTCGCCGCTTTGGGAGAGGATGAGTTTATCGCAACACTTTACTCCGGTGGACTCCCAGGCGCCGGTTGGAATCGCAGCGACCCCCAAGTTATTGAAATGAGCCGCGATGATCTCGAAGATTTACTCAGCGACTCCGCTGCAAAAAAAGTAGTGCGCAGCAGTACGACTCTCGGCCTTCAACCTCCCGCCGATGCGGTCGTGCTCTTCGATGGCAGCGAAACGTCTCGAAAAAATAATTGGGAAGAGCAGGCCAAACTTGTCGATGGCTTTTTGGCAGCAGGTGCCAAAACAAAACAAAAATTTCAGAGCTATCGACTGCATCTGGAGTTCCGTACGCCCTTTATGCCTACGGCCAAAGGGCAGGGTAGAGGCAATAGTGGCGTCTACCACCAAGCTTGCTATGAAACACAAGTGCTCGATTCCTTTGGTCTGGCCAACGAGAAAGATACCTGCGGAGCTCTCTATGGTGTACGCGCAGCGGACTTTAACGCTTCATTGCCTCCACTTGTTTGGCAAACCTATGACATCGAATTCACCGCCGCTCAGTGGGACATGACGGGAAAGAAAATTGCAGATGCCAAGCTCTCTGTCTGGCTCAATGGATTTCTGATTCATCGCGATCAAGCGGTCGCTGCGCCGACCCGCGCCGCTCCCAATCAGGAATCTCAAGATGGTGGACCTCTCTATTTGCAAGATCATGGCAATCCAGTTCTATATCGCAACATTTGGCTGGTTCCGTTTGATGCGTCTGAAAATCTTTTCCGTCCCCGGGTACCAGCTTTCGAGAGGTTTGCCACGATTGTTTCTTCGTCCGCCGAAAGGGCCGAGGCAGGGCGATGGTTAGTCGGTGAACTCGCATGTCAGTCTTGCCATCGAATCGATTCCCTCACCGATATAGTGCAACCCAAGATGGCCCCGATTCTCACCCAGGCCTCACAGCGCTTGCAAGCAAGTTATTATGAGTCGCTGCTCAAAAATCCACATCAAACCAAAGTTGGCACGACGATGCCCGACCTGCTGCATGGATTAAGCGAACAAGAACGCGACCAAAAAATTTCTGCGTTGTCCGCTTTTCTGCAAAGCACAGGGCGAACTAGGCAACGAGTTCATGTCAATCCAGAGGCGGTTCGCAAAGGCGAGGAGTTGTATAATAAAATTGGTTGCACGATTTGCCACGGACCTTATTTATCTACCACCAGTAGTTCGACTTCAGTGCCACTGCCCAATCTGTCCGAAAAATACATTCTCGAAGGCTTGATTCAATTCCTCAAAAATCCGCATACCATTCGTCCTTCAGGACGTATGCCGGCGATGCATCTCTCGGACGATGAAAGTCGCGATCTCGCCAATTACTTGCTCAAAGATGCCAAGCATGATAGCTCACAAGACACGACCCGCTACCAAGCCTACCATGGCAATTGGAATAAACTCCCCGATTTCGCTGCGCTCACTCCCGTAGCGTCTGGAACTTGCGATGGTTTCGATTTAGCCGTGGCTAAAACGGGAAATAATTTTGCTGTCCGATTTGAAAGTTTTCTTTCGATCGATCAGCCTGGTAAATATCGTTTTCATTTAGGATCCGATGATGGAAGCCAACTGTTCATCGATGACAAAAAAATTGTGGATGTCGATGGTATCCATCCACACCAAACTTCCTCAGGGGAGATCGATTTATCTTCCGGTATTCACAAAGTTCGCATCGATTATTTTCAAGGAGGTGGCGAATGGACCGTTGCCTGCGAAATCGAAGGGCCCAATGTAGCTCGCCAACCCATCGAAGGTTGGCTACAACTCGAAGCGGAATCGAATAAGTCTAAGGCAACGCCCGAAATTCCAGAGCAACTTGTTGCCGAGGGTCGATCGCTATTCGCCCAGTTGCAGTGTGCAGCTTGCCATACTCTGGAGGGTCTCGTTGTTCCACCAGAAAGCAAATTGACTCGAGCGCTGACGACCGATAATTTGCAGGGAGGGTGCTTGTCAGCAAAACCAACGGGGCAAACTCCCCATTTCCATCTTTCAGAAAATCAACGGCAAGCAATTCGCGATGCTATCGCAAGCAACACACCGAAGCCCTTGGATTCTCAAACTGCAAGCCGACAAATCATGGGAACGCTCAATTGTTATGCGTGCCATGCGCGCGACAACATCGGCGGTCCTGAAGCCGATCGTTTAGCCTGGTTCACGAGCGTTATTCCAGAAATGGGCGAGGAGGGACGTTTGCCTCCGCTGCTCACCGGCGCAGCAGATAAATTGACCGACGATTATCTCAATCATGTGCTCCGCAACGGCGATCGTCTCCGACCGTACATGTTGGTCAGAATGCCCCAATATGGCTCCGCGGCAGCTAACCTTGCCGGTCATTGGATCAAGATCGACCGCCGCACCGAGACAAACCCTCGGCACGACGCGGAAAATGAAGAAGCTGAGTTTCGGACGTTCGCTGCCGGCCGACAACTGGCAGGTGTGAAAGGCTTAGCGTGCGTGCAGTGTCATACGTTCGGCAATCAACGAGCGATCGGGATTCAAGCAATCGATCTCCTATCGATGCCGCGCCGATTGCGAGAAGATTGGTTTCATCGCTATATGCTGCAACCCACGCTGTACCGACCTGGCACACGTATGCCAGCCAGCTTTCCTGATGGTAAGAGTGTCTTGAAGACCGTTTACGATGGAGACGCAGATCGGCAGATTCAGGCCCTCTGGAAATTCCTCAGCCAAGGAGACAAAGCGGCTATTCCGGAAGGACTACAGCGAGACCAAATTGTGCTTGAGCCGATGGATAAGCCAATTATCTACCGCAATTTTCTCGAAGGACTATCGGCCCGCGGAATCGCTGTGGGTTATCCGGGCGGCCTTAATATTGCCTGGGATGCCGAGACGATGAAGATGGCTCAAATTTGGCATGGTCTGTTTATCGATGCCAGCATGCACTGGCGCGATCGTGGTGTGGGCCGTCAGCGCCCCTTGGGAGATCACCTTCTGTTGCTGGAACCTTCCGCAGCGGTCGCCATACTCGATACGCCCGATGACGCGTGGCCTAAAAACACAAATCGCCAGGCCGGCTATCAATTCAAAGGATACCGACTCATTCAGGGTGGTAAGCCCGCATTTCGCTACCGGCTCGAAGATATCGAAATCCTCGATACACCCGATATCAAGATCAACGCCAACACCGATCCATCGCTCGAACGAACCTGGATCCTACAGGGTAATGATTCAACCCCTGCTACCGTCTATGTTCGACTTGCGATAGGCGATCAAATCCAGTCGATCAAGCCTGGTGTCTGGAAAGTGGATAATCGATTTGAAATCGAATTGAATTTGACCAATTTGCCACCTCCCGCTATCCGAACCTCCGAAGGAAAACAAGAACTGATCATCGCGATCGAAAAACTCGGTAAAGATACAAAGAGCATTCAATGCGAGATTCGTTGGTAAATGCGGTGCTGGCAACATCACTATCTTCAGACATGATTATTCTATCCACCAACTCGACTCAGACTTGTGCCCAGGAAAGCCCGTTTATGTCCCAAGTGCTAAAATCAAATCGACATAATCCAGTTCCGAAATTCAACGCCAATACTCTCTTTTCGCTTTGGCAAATGTTGGCGCTGCTTTCTCTCTTGGGAAACATCGCCCTGGCACAAACAAGTAGCAAGCCCGCGAAAGAGAACGACTATTATCGTATCGTCAGCTGTGAAGTGCCCGAAAAAGTCGAACTGGAAGCGACTGCGTTTCAATTGATGCCTGATGGACAAGTAGCAGTATCTTCACGTCGAGGCGAGATATGGATGATCGCTAATCCGCTCGCGGAAAAGATTCCTGCCAGTAGCTTCCGACGCTTCGCTCATGGCTTGCACGAACCCATCGGTATGGCCTATCGCGACGGTTGGCTTTATGTCACGCAGCGCCCCGATGTCTCGCGCCTTCGCGACAGCGATGGAGATGGTGAGGCCGACGAATTCGAAGTCGTTGCCGATGGCTGGCAGATCACAGGCGACTATCACGAATATGCTTTTGGATCCAAGTTCGATCGAGAGGGAAACATCTGGGTCACGCTTTGTTTAACAGGTTCTTTTGGTAGCGACGCTTTGTATCGTGGCTGGGCTGTACGCATTACGCCTGACGGTCAAACGATCCCCACGACCAGCGGCATTCGCTCGCCAGGGGGTATCGGCATGAACGCCCAGGGCGATATGTTCTATACGGACAATCAAGGCCCCTGGAACGGAACTTGCGCGCTGAAGCATTTATCACCGAAAAAATTTGTCGGACATCCAGGTGGTTTTCGATGGTATGAGCAAGCCGCTCCCTTTATGGGCCCCAAACCGCAAGAACCCAAAGATGGCAGCCGCTTTGTCGTTGAAGCTGACAAAATCCCGGAATACGAACCACCCGCTATCTTGTTTCCATATGGAAAAATGGGACAGTCAGCGGCTGGTATCACCTGCGATACCAGCGGAGGAAAATTCGGTCCTTTCAAAAATCAGCTTTTTGTCGGCGACCAAACCTTTAGCACGGTAATGCGTTGCTTTTTAGAAAAAGTGGATGGCCATTATCAAGGGGCTTGCTTTCCCTTCCGAGAAGGCTTTGATTCGGGTGTGGTCGGACTTGAAATGCACCCTGAAGGAAAACTTTTCGTTGGTGGAACCAATCGCGGCTGGGGATCGCGCGGAGGCCGTTCCTTCTGCGTGCAAAGACTGGACTGGACGGGTGAGACTCCCTTTGAGATTTTGGAGATGACGGCGATTCCGGGTGGTTTTGAACTCCTCTTTACCCAACCAGTTGATCCGGTAACGGCCGAATCGATTGAATCGTATTCCATGAAATCCTTTACCTATATCTTTCAGGCTGCCTATGGTAGCCCAGAAGTAGATGCAACCACTCCGACGATCCGAGAGGCCAAAGTTTCCGAAGATCGCTTAAGGGTTCGACTCCTTGTCGACGGACTGCAGCGTGGACATGTCCACCATCTGATCAGCGCGGGAGTTCGTTCCGCGAACCAGAGCGAATTGCTGCATAAAGACGCCTATTACACGCTGAACTACCTGCCAAAATAAGTGATTTGCGAAACTCCCCAAATTGCGATGGAATCTTGGCGGCTGAAGTGCAAACGCGCGTCAGGCCTTCCCCTGATAATTGGCCGCTGTAATTGGCCGCTGTAATTGGCCGCTCCGCTTAAGAATTGAGCCAAATAACTCGGAATTCCTTCAGGAAATCGCCTTTTCCATCGACAATCGAAATGGGGGCATTCAGTTAGTCGATTTGGGCTCATTGACGATCTGGGGCTCTTGATCGACAATCGAATCGTTTTCGGTGATGAATCTTCCCCCGAAATTGCGGTTTTACAAGCATCGCGGAAGTCATATCCCATAGCCCCGAAAAGGCCAACAGACATGAACGTAATTCAGTCGCAAGATCTGTCCATTTGGAACGCCATTGAAGCGGAAATGCAACGCCAGCAAGATGGTTTGGAAATGATTGCTAGCGAAAACTATACCAGCCCGGCGATTATGCAAGCTGCTGGAAGCGTGCTGACCAACAAATATGCGGAAGGCTATCCGGGCAAGCGTTACTACGGCGGTTGCGAACATGTGGATACCGTTGAGACTATTGCGATCGAACGGGCGAAGGAGTTGTTTGGCGCCCAAGCAGCCAATGTGCAACCTCATAGCGGTTCGCAAGCCAATACGGCCGTATACCTCACTTGCCTTGAACCGGGCGATTCGGTGCTTGGCCTAGATCTTGCACATGGCGGCCACTTGACGCACGGTATGAAGCTGAATATTTCTGGCAAGCTTTATCGTTTCCACAGTTATGGGCTTAATCCAGAAACGCATCGAATTGATTTCGATCAAGTGGTTCGTCTGGCCCGAGAATTTAAACCGAAATTGATCGTTGCCGGCGCTAGCGCCTATCCCCGCGAAATCGATCATGAGAAGTTTGCGGACATCGCTCGCGAACATGGAGCCAAATTGATGGTCGATATGGCGCATTATGCCGGCTTAGTCGCCGCAGCTGTTCATCACAACCCGGTTGCGTGCGCGGACTTTGTTACCACCACCACTCATAAAACTTTGCGTGGTCCCCGCAGCGGTTTGATTTTGTGCCGCGAAGAGTATCTTAAGGATATCAATCGCAGTGTATTTCCAGGTATCCAAGGTGGTCCTTTGATGCATATTGTTGCAGCCAAAGCCATTTGCTTTGGAGAGGCACTGACACCCGATTTCAAAACATATGGCCGAAATGTTGTCGCGAATGCCCGGAAACTTGCAGAAGTGCTGATTCGTGGCGGCTTGCGTTTAATCAGCGGTGGTACAGACAATCACCTGATGTTGGTTGATGTCACCAGTTTGGGGATCGGCGGCAAGCTGTCTGAAACGGTCCTCGATCACTGCGGTATCACCGTTAACATGAACATGATTCCATTCGACACGCGAAAACCTATGGATCCCAGCGGCATACGCATCGGTACAGCCGCGCTAACAACTCGCGGGATGGGAGTGCAAGAAATGGAAACGATTGGTGGATGGATTGTGGAAGCCTTGAAGCAGGCCGATAATCCATCCTTGCATCACCGAATCCGAGAAGAGGTACGCACGCTTTGCGGTCACTTTCCGGTTCCGGCGGCTGCATTAAGTTATACTTAGAGCCTACACAAAACGCTCGAAAACGCGGCTAGCAACAAAGCGGCCGACGGTTTTCGGCTGGGAACTTATGCCGACGTTGAGATGTTGGTAGTCGGTGGCTCGATTTCAGTCATTTGAGATACGATCATAAAGGTTGTAACGTGTATCGAATTTTGATTGCCGATGATAATGCCGCGAATCGCGAACTGCTGGAAGCTTATCTGGCCAACTTCGAATGCGAGATTGCGATCGCTGTCGACGGCCAAGATGCCTTATCTAAAGCGGAACAGTTCAAACCTGACCTGATACTCTTAGATGTCATGATGCCCAAGCGTAGCGGCTTTGAAGTCTGCCGCGAACTAAAGAGCGATCCGCAGAAGAAAAAGATCATGATTCTGATGGTCACCGCCCTTAATGAATTGGGCGATATCGAAAGAGCTGTGGCTGCTGGAACCGACGACTTTTTATCTAAGCCTGTCAATCGTGTCGAATTGACGAAGCGCGTCCAAAATATGCTCCGCCTCAAAGACACCGGAGATGAGCTCGAACGGCTGCGAAGTTACATTCGCGAGATGGAAGATAACGCCAAACCCAAATCTTGATCAATCGCTCGGTGCGGAGTGTAGATTATCGCCGGGTGATTTTTTCTTGCGCTGCCAATCGCTCAAACGCACGAAACTGATCAGCCCCAGAATCATCAACCACTGGAATAAAAACAGGTTCATCGAGACCTCGATTCCTAGGTGCAGCAGTATACCGGCAATCACACCCCAGCGACGGGTTTTGGGAATCAACAGGATGATTGGCAAAACCAATTCCAGTAGCAGCGCGGACCATGTTGCGGCAGCGCTGGTCCAGTAGTCGTCGAATAACGCCGCAGGAATCAACCGACCAAAGTTGTCGGTCATCCGCGCGACATGCCACATGGCGGTTCCATCGTGCCAAGTGCTCCCCTGAAGTTTACATAAGGCCGTAGATGCATAGACGGCTATCAACTGGAATTGAATCAGGCGTAAAGCCCAAGCGGATTCTTGAACCAAATCGCTCGCACTGTTCTCTCGACGCCAGTATTTTTGTAACGACCAACTTCGATCGAGCGGCAACCAAATCATAAAGAATGCGAATAATCGCATCAGCGTATCTTCTCCATCGTGGATAAGCATATTGCGATTTTGAAAAGAGACCAGCCAAACGAACAAGCAGGCCACCTGCATTCGCGAGCTCACACCGAGCAACATCAGCAGGCCGTGAACGGCCATCACAACCAGACAGCCTTGAATCACCGGAGTCGTGCTGGGCAGATAGAATAAAATTGACCATTGATACTTGCTCGAGAAGACCATTGCTGTTTTCTGTGTCATAACCCCTTGATCAGTAAACCACATTTCCGCATTGGGCCACAGCACGGCAACGTGAATGAGAACCAAGAGAGCAAACCCGATTCTCAAACAGGGAATGACAGCCGGGTCAACGCCGGTGTGCAAGAATTGATCGAAAGCGGAAATGCAACTTTTCATGGCTCGTCTTCTTTCCGCTCACGACGTACCAAAAATCGCAATGGATAGCTCCATGTCGTTTCCTCAAACCGAGGCAATGGCTCTTCCTCGGTCAGCACCATTTCAGCGTCGGCATGATAGAGAGTGATTTGCTTAATGGGTCTTTGCAGCTGGATTATATCAACCGATCGCTCGTCTAACTCGAAAGGGAGCGTCGGAGCGATAGGCTCTTTATCCGGAATAGCGCGGAATAGATAGTCGGTAAGATCTTCACAGGCGATCGTGTAACGCGGCAGTCGTTGAAAATAATTCATTTCTCGAAATCGAAGAAATTTTTCGGTCACCTCTTTTTTCGACCACTCCGGCGAACTCCAGCGGAAGAATTGATCATGATTGTCGATGACTTCTGCGACCACCGTGCCATTATTGAGCACAGGATTAGGGGCGAATAATGGCCAATCCCCCTGCGCAAGTCCGCAAAAGCTTAGGGCATGATTCAATGGTTTTTGAATCGGATCAACGACCGTAACGAAGGATGGAATAGTATCGATCAGGATCGCACTGATGAGACTGACTGCAAAGATGCGGATACTCCAAATCCGGATTGAATGTTGATTACCATTCCACTTTGATGGCAAACTTGACATAGACGAGAGATCCCTCACGAATTGGAACCGGCAGCACATACAATCGCTAGGACCTCTAAAACCCCAACTGTCGGCAGTCGCACAGGACCGGATTAGCCCACCGAGGTGCCGAGCCCTCACACTCCAAGTCGTTCCTGGCATGGAGTCCGCATCGCTGTTTAACGACTAGCAACCAACACGAGCAACCGAGATTCACTCTTCCGGAAATGGTCACCAAAAAAGATCAAAGAAGCGGCCACTGATACGCTCGCCGCAGCGTGTCGCGAATCGTTTCGGTGAACAATTTTAGCGGAAAAGGTTTCGATAAAACCTCAACCGTGGGAATCGCACGCGCCGTAGAAACAATTTCATCGTCCAAGCGAGCCGACATCAAAATGCAAGGAAGATGATCAAACCACTGCCGGACCAACAAAATCGTATCCAAGCCGCTCAACCGCGGCATGTGCATGTCCAAAATAACCAAGTGGAACGTTTGTGCACGTACCAATTCAACGGCTTGGTCCCCGTCAGAAGCCAACGTCACAGCATATCCCTTCCGCTGCAACGCCTCCCCAAGCGTTTCACGAAATGCCTCGTCGTCGTCTGTGATCAACAATTGCGGCTCGATGTCCATCGCTCCACACCTCGGATTACAAAATTCCCCGCAATGGCAGCCTACTTCTTGTAGCTTGTCTCGCCTCGCAAACTCTATTCCGATTTTAATTATCCTTGCAAATTTTTCCCAAAAAATCAAATTTTCCAAAAATTCGACGTGACCAGCCCCGAAAACCACCTTTTTTGGTGGATCGCTCTAGCAAGGCATGCCAGGACTACCTGCCTCGAAACGCAAGGTTGGCAGTTTCGGGGAAATGTTAATTGAGTTGAGCCCCCACTCAACCAATTAAGTCTTGCAGGGTTGGCTGCCGATCATTAAACTCTTGCGTTTTCCGAAGAAATTCGCTGCGAAGTCTCGCGGCGCGAATGGGTTTAGGAGTACTAGCTGTGATCGTCGGTCATAAAACAACCACCATGGCCAAGCCGGGTCAGGTTGAACAAAAATGGTACGTTGTCGATGCGAATAATAAAGTTCTTGGGCGTCTGGCAACAGAAATAGCTACCATTTTGATGGGCAAGCATCGCGCTGAGTACACTCCTCACGTCGACACGGGAGAATTTGTTGTCGTAATCAACGCCGACAAAGTGGTAATGACCGGACGCAAGTTCGAAAAACGGCACCTCAGCTGGTTCACCGGCTACACACGCCAACGTCTGGAGAGCTACGGCGATCGCTTGGAGCGAAAACCAACCGACGTGCTCTATTTCGCTGTAAAACGTATGCTTCCCAAAAGCAAACTCGGCAAAGACATGTTAGACAAACTTAAGCTCTATGCTGGGACAGAACACCCACATCAAGCCCAACAGCCGACTCCAATCGATTTAGGGTAATCGTCAATCGTTTGGATGACAGGCCTGCCTCGATAGACGTGTCAAAAAAACACGCAGAACAAAACAAGACCCCCAACGAAACAAGACCAATAAAAAAATTTACAGTAACAGAATTGAGAAACGGCTGGAATTATGGTTCTCGCAAAGGTTGATAAGATTAGTGGTGAGGCTCTCGGAACAGGGCGACGCAAAACAGCGGTTGCTCGAGTCCGGGTCAAGGCGGGCAGCGGAAAAATTACGGTCAACGACAAGGCTTTGGATGTTTACTTTCCTGACGAAATGCAACGTCGCCAAGTGACTCAAACACTCGAAGCTTGCGGAAAACTTGAATCCGTGGATGTCGACGTTCGCGTCAGTGGCGGTGGCCAGAATGGTCAAGCCGGCGCAATTCGCATGGGCCTAGCCCGAGCACTCTGCAGCCTGGACAGCGAATCTTTCCCCGCTTTGCGAGACGGCAATTTCCTCACGCGAGATTCCCGTATGAAAGAACGTAAGAAGTACGGTCTTCGCGGCGCTCGTCGCGGCACTCAGTTCTCCAAGCGTTAATCGCCTTGCGAGGACCGGGGAGCACTTCTCGACACTCGTTGCGGCTATTAGAATTTGGTTTGACTTAGTACACGGACCGTCGCGTCAGGCGACTTTTCAGAATTAAGGCTCGCGTTAAGCGGGCCTTTTTTCGTTTTCTCGCCGAATCCTACTTCCTCTCCAACAACCCCTCCATCGCAATCGACTCTTCGGTAACCAACCAGACTACCCCCTGGACAACGCAATAAAAACTTCGCGCCGCCTCGGATACATAGCCTTCCGCGATCGGCATCGAGACGGGGCGACCGAGACGATTGAAAAGCCGTCCAGCGTCCTGAAGACCTTGAAGCAACTGGATCTCCTCCGTGGTTGCCTTACGCAGCGGCGTTCTGGTATCGGGACACTGAATCAATTCTTCGCTGTTCACAGAATACCTACTCCATTTCCTTCATTGCCTCGACCTCTTTCATTGCCTCGACGCGACACGGGGAAGCATACCAAATCCCCCATAATCCTTCACACGTTCATCCGGATGAACGGATGAATTTTTTTAAACTTAGCCGATTCCGCAAACGCCGCTTTATGGCTACAATCTTCACGTGTGGCAGCACCATCGGCAACTGTAGCTGTTTGTTGTATTCGTTAACTCTATCCCTTTCCGAGGTGATTCGGTGGCTTCCGGCAGTTTCTTATTTACGAGTGAATCGGTCAGCATGGGGCATCCTGACAAGTTGGCTGACCAAATTTCCGACGGCGTTTTAGATGCTATTTTTGCACAAGATCCCATGAGCCGCGTGGCGTGTGAGACGATGGTTACCACAGGTATTGCCATTGTCGCAGGAGAGATTACCACCAACGCAATTGTCGACTACCAAACCGTTGTGCGACGGGTCATCAATGAAGTTGGCTATACAGACGATCGCTGGGGAATTTGTGGCGATACTTGCGCTGTGATGGTAGCCATCGATAAACAAAGCCCTGATATTGCCGTTGGCGTCAACAACGATGAAAAAGCTGGTAAGGATATTGGCGCAGGCGATCAAGGCTTGATGTTTGGTTACGCCTGCAACGAAACGCCCGAATTGATGCCACTGCCTATTGCATTGTCGCATCGTATCACCAACCGACTCACCGAAGCTCGTCAGAACAAAGAAGTTAATTGGCTTCGCCCTGACAGCAAGAGCCAGGTGACCGTGGAGTATGTGGACAATAAACCTGTTCGCATCGACACCGTGGTAGTATCGACACAACATAATGAAGATGTCTCGCAACAAGAGATCCGCGATTTTGTAATCAACAAAGTCATTCTTCCATCGCTACCAGCTGAATTGATCAAAGGTGATATCACCTATCATATCAACCCAACTGGACGCTTCGTGATCGGCGGCCCACACGGCGACTGCGGCCTAACTGGACGTAAGATCATCGTGGACACCTACGGCGGTTGGGGACGACACGGTGGAGGAGCCTTCAGTGGTAAGGATCCAACCAAAGTCGATCGCAGCGCAGCCTATATGGCACGGCACGTTGCCAAGAACATCGTCGCAGCCGGTTTGGCTGATCGATGCGAAGTACAACTAGCTTACGCGATCGGCGTCAGCGAACCAGTAAGCGTTCATGTCGACACACAAGGAACTGGCAAACTCGCAGATGAGAAGATTCGCGATATTGTTCGGAAGGTATTCAAGCTGACGCCACGCGGTATCATCGAGTACTTGAATCTCCGCAGACCCATCTATCGCAAGACTGCTGCGGGTGGACATTTCGGACGCGACGATGCTGATTTCACCTGGGAATCGACAAGCAAAGCGGCCGAAATCAAAAAGCTGGCGGGCATGTAACTTTACCTTTCGGAGCATCAAAGGTAAGCCTGCTGTTTTTTAGCTTCAACCCTTGCCATACTGATAACACCTCGAGAGTTTCTCGAGGTGTTTTTTGTTGCCCTCACAAACAATTTATTCCGGCAGCTTCAATTCCAGCAGCTTCACAGGCCTCATCAATAACTCGCAATTCTCAATGCCCAAAGTATCGGAACAAAAGTTGATAAACTTAGCGATCAGCTTGTTGTGGATGATCGTTTGCTCGGTCACCCTCATCATCAGCAGTTTGCTTGATGAGATCGACCCGCCAAACTTTGTTGCCACGATGCTCACGCTCATTCTGGCCATGCCAGCTCTTGGGGGCCTCTACACGTGGCGATGGTACACTCTGCAAGAAGCTCTGAGGAGCGAGAACGACCATCAGCAAGTTTCAGGGTTATGGCAGTCGCCTCATTCAATTCTTCCTCTTTCCATCTTTTCAGGTCTTTCGCCCATTTCACAACTGACTTGGTTCGCCCAAAGTTTCGCATCGCTCTGCTTAGGACTTGCACTGATAGACGCTCTCCGTCCACTCATGCTCATCATTCTCATTCCTATCCTGCTGTGGATCTTTGAAATTCAACTCTTGGCACGCTTCCTGCTATCCCTCACCCACAGATCGACACAAACTCTTGCGGCCGTGGTGCCCCAACCCAAACCGGCAGAAGCTGAACTCTCAAGCCCTCGTTCGCTCGAAATTCCAACTCAATTCGACAAGCCCCATCAAGATAAGTCCCATCAAGCCGGGGAAAGTGACGAGTCTCATGATGAGCAGTATGAAACTCTGCTTGCCCTCAGAGAGCAAATCGAACAAACCGAAAATTCTCAATTGCAAGACGATCCTTCGGACCCGATTCCGCGTCAAACGATCCGCGATTTTCGAGATGCTGCAGGATTCGGAACGATCTCAGGAGAAAGCCGGATTGAAGTCACGGAGCAGAAATCGTCTCTCGTTGTCACGCTGGCCTTCATGCCCCCATTTCCACTGCTTCCTGAAGTTTTGGCAGATTGCGAAGATGAGTGCGTCACCTCGGTACACATCCTGCAGGTTCAGCCGTTGGGTGCGAAAATCGAAATACAGCTGGGCATAATGGAGCAAACGCGAAGGCCCACAGAGATACAACTTTTCTGGGAAGCAACGCTCGGGAAAAAGTAATTCTCTGCTCGATCGCTACATTTTAACGGCCGAGTTCACAAAATCTGGCGCGGCTTTTGTTTACGGAGCGTTCTTTCACCAAACCCGTGGTAAATTTCAGCGGTGAGTCTGAACTCTTTCGGGCGGCGGAATGCCCGAAGAGCTTGGATATCGACGGCAGCTTGCCGATAGCCCCCTAAACGGCATCCCGAACTGATGGAATTGGATTAGCCATGTCCGATGCAGCGTTACAAGATGCTTTGCGTACGGAAGCTTTGCGTGCTGAATTAGTGCAGTTCGATCAACTCCATCTGATCCGTTATTGGGATTCGCTTAGCGAGCCGGAGAAACAGACGCTGCAGGAACAGATTCGGCATATCGATTTTGGCTTGATGCATCGGTTAGCCGTTGGAGCAGACGACGCGCCCGACTGGGCTTGCTTGGCGGCCAAAGCGGAGCCACCACCTGCCATTCGTCTCCAGGATGAGGCGGAGGGCGACCGTTGCAATGCTGCACATCAAGCGGGGGAAGAAGCTCTCCGAAGCAAAAGGGTGGCCATGATTTTGGCGGCGGGAGGGCAGGGGACAAGACTCGGCTTTGACCACCCCAAGGGCCTTTTTCCCATCGCTCCCTTGAGCGGAAGAACCTTATTCGAAATGCATGTGGATCGACTGCGGGCAGTGGGAAAAAGATATGATGTGAAGATCCCTCTGCTTGTCATGACAAGTCCAGCAACAGACATGGAGACTCGCCATTACTTTCTGCGAAATCGAAACTTCGGACTGAGCCCGGAGGAACTCACGATCTTCTGCCAGGGCTCCATGCCCGCAGTGGATGCGGTGACCGGCAAAATCCTGTTAGCCGCTAAAGGTGAAATCGCTTTGAGCCCCGATGGTCATGGCGGTTTGCTGGCAGCTCTTGGCAAACATGGGCTGTTGAATAACGCAGCCCATCAAGGAATCGATTATTTCTTTTACGCTCAAGTCGACAACCCAATGGTTCCTGCTGCAGATGCAGCGTTGCTCGGATACCATATTTTGGCTCGCAGCGAAATGACGACCCAAGTCGTTCAAAAGCGATTTGCGTTGGAAAAAGTGGGCAATGTTGTGGCGATCGATGGGAAAGTCCAAATTATCGAATACAGCGATCTTCCTGCCAAATTCGCCGAACAAACCCATGCAGATGGTTCACTTAAACTTTGGGCGGGAAATATCGCAGTACATATTTTTGATGTCGGTTTCCTGCGGCGAGTCAGCCAGCATGCCGGTGCTCTCCCCTTTCATCGAGCCCACAAGCCGGTCTCCTGCCTGGATCCCAGCGGCAAAATGATTCAGCCCTCCGGAGCCAATGCGATCAAGTTTGAGCGGTTCATTTTTGATTTGCTCCCTTTAGCGGAGCGGGCGATTGTCGTCGAAGGTGACCCGCGCGAAGTCTTTGCGCCGGTGAAAAATGCTGACGGTGCTGCTACGGACACACCCTCAGCCACGCAAGCCGCCCTCATCGCGCTGCACAGCGAGTGGCTTAAGTCTGCTGGATGCACCATTGCACCGAGCGTAAAGGTAGAAATACATCCCGCATGGGCTTTAGATGCAACAGAAGTACAGGTCAAAATCAACAAACCCCTGACGATCCTTGGCGATACCTATTTCGCATAATCCAGACGGTCGGAAAGATGTGCATCGCGAATTTGCCAGGAATTCTGCCGACACACATAGATGCATCTGCGATCCAATCGGTTAGATTATGAAGGGTCGTGGGTTTCAACAATCGAAAAACAATGGATCCCTACGCTTCACCCAAGCAATGGATGGCAGTTCATGTTTTGTTTGATAGGTAACGGGTCGACTCTCTAGAGGATTTCCTGGGAATGCTGCATGCAGTCATCATGGCGGGTGGTTCGGGTACACGGTTTTGGCCGGCAAGTCGCCAATTGAAACCGAAACAACTTTTGGCGATGGTCGGCCAAAGAACCATGCTTCAGACAACCTTCGATCGCCTTGTTGGTTTGATCTCCAGTGAGCACGTGCTGGTTCTGACCAACCATCAACTAGTCGATGAAATTCGCAAACAACTCCCTGATATTCCGGCTGAGCATATCGTGGGTGAACCCTGCAAAAGAGACACAGCACCCTGCATCGGCCTAGCTGCTTCGCTGGTCACCGCCGCGGACCCCGAAGGCATTATGGTCGTTATGCCATCGGACCACGTCATCGAAACGAAACTCGATTTTCAAAACTCGCTTCGCAATGCTCAAAAACTGATCGAAGCCAAACCTTCCCGAATTATTACCTTCGGCATTCGCCCAAGCTATCCGGCGGAATCCTTTGGCTATATCCAACGCGGTAACGAAGTCAGCCAAGGCGTTTACGAAGTGACTCGATTCCGCGAAAAACCAAATCTCGCGACCGCCCAAGAATATGTTGCCTCGGGAGAATTCTACTGGAACAGCGGCATTTTTGTCTGGAAAGCTCAAACCATTCTGGATGCAATAAAGTCATTCGAACCTGAAATGTTCGCACATATTTCCAAGATAGGCGAATCGATTGGAACCACTCAATTCCCCGAAGTTTTCGCTCAAGAGTTTCAAAAAATCCAAGGTAAATCCATCGATTACGCTGTGATGGAACGCTACAACGACGTGCTTGTTATGCAAGCCCCTTTCGCTTGGGATGATGTCGGCAGTTGGCAATCGCTTGCCCGCTTGGGCCAAAGCGATGAACACGGAAATACTGCCCAAGGGAAGTTCTTGAATATCGATTCGAAAGATATGATCGTTCGCAGTGAGGGCGAGCATCTGATCGTAACGATCGGCATGCAAGAAACCATCGTGGTGCACACTCCTGATGCCACGCTCGTCGCACCCAAAAGCCAAGAAGAGCGGGTCCGTGAGGTCGTCAAAAGACTCGAAGCGGCCGGCATGATTTCCCACCTCTGATATCATGAAACCGAACGATAACTCCCAATCGTCCCAAACACCTTCCCCCTCGGAAAACCCTGCTTCAACGCGCTTCACCGACGAAATGCCACCCCATGGCCGCTTGGCCGCAATCGACCTGGGAACCGTACGTGTCGGTATCGCTATTTGCGATCCCAGCCAGACCTGGACCAGCCCCCATGAAACCTGGAATCGCCGCCCCGGCATGGAAGAAAGATATTTTCGCGAATTGATCCAACGCGAACGAATCGTGGGCTTCGTGGTCGGCCTACCCCTGCACAATGATGGTCGGGAAAGCCAAAGCTCCCGAGCTGCCAGAGATTTCGCCCAATGGCTCAAGTCGACCTTCAACCTCCCCGTCACGCTCTTTGACGAACGGTTTAGCTCGGTCCAAGCCGCCGTACTCTTGGACCAAATGGAACTAACCGAAAAGAAAAGAAAGCAACGACTCGATCAGTTGGCCGCACATATCATTCTTGAAGCCTACCTCGAGTCGACCCGACAAAATAGCCCCCCTACAATACCTATAGACGACACCCCCTCGAAGTAGAGACAGTAGTTTCGAGGCCCCATTTTTCGTTTTTTGCTACACTAAATCTTCAAATTCCTCTCTAATTCACCTATGACTTTGGGAACCGAACGGAACTTTCCCAGGTTGTCAGGCATCTCAATAGAAGCAAACTAACTGTCCATCCGATAAAGGGTAACGCACCCCAATCGGGTCGATTGACGGTTGCGAATCGTATAAGATGAGTAATTGGGAATTTCACGGCCCTTGAAAAGGTAGGGCAATCTTCGCATTTTGGGCAGAGCCGCATGAGTGCGGTCTACAGGGTGTTGGCGTGAACGATGAGCAACTAGATGAGCTGATAAGCGGCTACCTGGATGGGGAGCTAAGCCAGCAGGAGAAGCAAGATTTGGAGTTGAGACTCCAAAGCGATCCTGAAGCGGCTCGGCGGCTTCGTCTACTCCGCGAAGCTCGAAAAGCTCTCGCTGAATCCCAAGCCTATCGCCTGCCCGATCGTTTTGCCGATCGCGTCGTGGCCCTGGCTCGACAAGAAGCTGAACGATTGGGATTGGCAGACGATCATCCGGTTCGTCTGGGCGAAAATCGTCTCTCTTCCAACCCATCTTCGATTTCTTTGTCCGACGAAAAGCCGTCGGTAAGCTTGTCGAATCCCGTTACGGATAAACCGCTCAAGAGCAATCGATGGACGTGGGCCTATGCTGCTGCAGCTGCGGTATTGCTTGTGGCTGGAACCGTTTGGTGGCAGACTCACAACGGCAATAACATCCAGAATAAACAGTCGTTGGCTAAGCAGCCCGGCGATTCGAGCAAACCCATGCCGGTGAATCCGCAAAACGATATCGTTCCAGCGGAAGCTCCAAACGAAACGCAAGTCGCTCAGGCTGGAACGTCGCCACGCACCTTACCGTCCGAGTTGAAACCATCCGCGGTACCACAATCCAAAGATGACATCGCTTTTGCGGAGATGAATTCGAATAAGGGTCAAACGGATTTGGCAAATGTTGCCGAAAATAAATCGTCCGCCCCTGCCTCGACTAATCCTTCGAGTGATGTCAAAGGGAATTCCGCCCCGGTGAGCGATCCAGAGATGCTCAAACAACTTGCTAGCGCGGAGAATGGCAGTATCGAAGCGGTCAATCTATTGATGGTGATCGATATCGCTTTGACGAAGGAAGCTTGGGAGAATCAATCGTTTTCGAAAATACTCAGCGAGTATGACATCCGCTATGAACGTCCGCTCGTCGCAGACTCATCGCTAAACGAAGCGTTGGAAGAGAGTAAACTGGTGGCGAAATCTGGAACCGACGCCAGTCCAGTGGAAATTGTATCGAATGAGAACGTGGGCGAAGTGCAATTTGTTTTCGTGCAGGCTCGAGCCGCCAGAATTGATAATGCAATTAAGGATGTTTTGGAACGGATCGATGAATTTCCCAACTTGTTCTTCGACCTCAGTCTAGATGCTCCATGCCAAGAAGTCGTAGCTCGACTGGAGTCTTCGATTCACTTTGAATCGGATGGTGAAGACATCTATGGAATTGCAACCACGCTGCAAAATGCAAATCCGCTTAAGGACAACAAGAATCCGAATATTTTCACCGGTTCCAAGCCTAGAGGCAACGCGATACCAGTAGCCAATCGCCAAACAAAGCAGAAGTTACTGCCGGAAGATCCTGCCTCGATGAATCCAGTATCAACCGTATTGTTTGTGCTTCGCAAACCAGAGGGAGCAAGCGGGCAACCTTAGAGTTAAGGTTGCCGCGCTTGCCTGAACGTTCCTTACCAAGTTTTTGTTAGCAAGTTTTTTTGTTAGCTAGGTTGTTGTTGGCAGCAACGTTTTTGTTGTTAGCAAGTTTTTTGTAAGCAACACGGTTTTTGTTGGCAACACGGTTTTGTTGGCAACAAGCTCCTTTGCAGCGACCAGCCAATCGGAATGAATTCTTACTTGGTAGCCTTCTCTACTCCCAACTCCTCTAGCTTCTTCGCCAGATCTTGTCCGTGGGAAGCTGTTTTTACGGCATCATCAATCGATAGAATCTTCCCATCTTTGCCAACAAGAAAGGTCACGCGGTTAGCGGTAGGTGTCGCTCCCACTTTTGCGATTCCAAACTTCTTTGCAACACTTCCATCAGGATCGCTCAAAATCGGGTAATCCAACCCCAAAGATTTGGCAAAGTCTGTGTTCTTGCTCACCGGATCGCAACTCGCCGTAAAATAGGCGACATTGAATTCTCGCAGATCTGCACCATGCTCTTTCATCGATTGGCATTCTTTCGTGCAACCGCCAGTGAAAGCTCGTGGATACCAAGCAATGATAAACGCCTTCTTTCCCAACATATCCTTTAGGCTGTACTTCTTGCCATCGGTGCCTTCCATCTCAAAGTCGGGACAATCTGCGCCCACCTTGAGACCATCGGCGGCCTGAGTCGCGTTGAAAGAGGTAAGCCCAAATAACAGAGCCAAAAGCCCCAAATTGAAAAAAGCGGCAAGCTTCATCAAAATTCTCCCTGCATAAGAAAATGGTTAACATCACAAAAGTACTCTAGCTTAGAGCCTATCAGAAAACCCGAAATCGCGACCAGAGCCAAGGCGGTTAATGGCTAATCGGCTTGACTCTTCGATGCTATATGAAAACCGCGGCTAATGCCGTCGACTCATACTTTTCGGATAGGCTCTTAGTGAACATTATACTGTTCTTTCCCTGGATGATGACAGATGGGGCCAGGATGCCTCGCGGTTTGATGCGAGTCTGATACACTTCAAACATGTTGATTCCCCATCATGGCCAGCCCCTATTTTCGAAAGCCGCTTAAACGATGTTCGAGCTGTCGATCGAAAATTGGTGCTACCTTCTGTTGGGAGCCTTCGGAATAGGCGTGGCCAAAAGTGGACTGTCGGGAGTCAGCATGGTTCATGTCGTCGTATTTGCTTGGGTTTTCGGCGCCCGATTATCAACAGGCGTTTTGCTCCCACTTTTGATTATCGGTGATATCTGCGCTGTCTATTGGGTGGGTAAGGACGTTCTCTGGAATTACGTGTTGCGACTGCTCCCCCCTGCGCTGATTGGCGTCGTCATCGGCTGGTGGCTTCTGTCTTGGCTCGATGAACGAACATTTAAGCCTTTGATCGGTATCATCATTTTGACGCTGACTTCGGGCCAGCTATTTCGCATGCACCGCCCTGAGTTGCTAGAGAATATACCTCATGCAACTTGGTTTGCCTGGTTCATGGGTATCACAACCGGAATCACTACGATGCTCGCCAATGCGGCCGGTCCAATCGTCGCGCTGTTTCTCCTAGCCATTGCTCTTCCGAAAATGCAATTGGTTGCAACGAGCGCTTGGTTTTTTTTGATACTCAATATCAGCAAAGTGCCCTTCAGTTTGAATCTGGGTTTGATCGATCAGACAACCTTGCTTTTGAATCTTTGTCTCGCCCCGGTGGTTATCAGTGGATTGCTATTCGGACGATGGATCATTAAAAAGATCCCGCAGCAACTTTTTGATTCGTTGATTCTGGCATTCACCGGTTTGGCCGCTGTACGCTTGATCGTATCAGCCATCATTGAGGATCTATGAGCCACAATCCGTGCGAACGTTTGAAATATGTAGCCACAAGTGAGTGAAGCTAAGATCGCAACCTGGGAAGAGTCGTTAATGGTTCGAAATCAGAACTTCGTCGGATAGACGACAATCTCAATCCGACGATTCTCGGCTCGACCTATCGCAGTTTGATTGCTGGCTCTCGGATGATTGGTGCCATGACCAATCGTAAATAGTTGATTGGGGGCAAGTTCATTTCGCTTGGTCAAATAATCAACGACTCTCATAGCCTGGGCCGTCGATAATTGTAATGGTGACCCATAATTACCTCCGTACAAGGGGCCATCATCCGCATGTCCTTCAATACCGATTCGCTGTTTTGAAAATTTTGTCGCTATCGTATTAGCCACTCGATCGAGAATATCGCTGGCACTGCTATTGAGCTGATCGGTACCAGAGGCAAAAATTTGGTCGGCCGCAATGCGAATGCGAATAGTATCCCCATCAACTTCCGTCGCCGTCCCCGGAATTTGAATCGATCCGGCCTCTCGAGCCAGCGAATTATTCGCCGTTAACGTGGCCATGCTGCGCGAACTGGTAGATGCCTGAATACCGAGAGGCTGTGTGGCAGGAGGACTCGAGGCTACGCGCGATCCCACTTTGTCCGAACTTTGAACTTGCGCTGTCACGTCACCCAGTTGCTTCTGCAATAGGGCAGCGCGCTCTTTGTACAATTCACCCTGCTGTTGCAATTGAGCTAACTGCGCGGTGAGCATGCGATTGTTTTCGTCGAGCGCACGCAATCGTCGCTCCATATCGGCAAATTCAGTTGAAGCCGTCGCACCCGCACCATTGGTTGCCGACAATGTCGCGAGAGGATTCGCCGAACCAAACGGCCCTGCCGCGTTCGTTGAACCGGTAACTCCGGTGGGCTGCGTGAGCGCAAATGGATTGCTGTTACACCCTGTAACAAGCACCAATCCAGCAACAACCACAATGCTGTAAAGATGGCACAGCATCATGAAAACATCTCCACTTCAAATGCGCGTGAGGTCAGGAAGTGGGAGCGTAGGCATTGCACTTGTCGACGACAAGAGCAATCCTTACGGACCAACTTGTCCTCATCGCCGTTTGATATCAATGACTGGCCGAAATACCATGTTGCAGATGCCAATAACGGGCTATCTCCTTCGCCCCCGCAATAAACATGCGACCATTCGACTGCCCAACCACCATGTTTTGAGGTGGAACCGTGTGGGTATGGAGCACTAAAACGGGACAACCTTGATGCTGTTCACCAATCGCATCGACCACCGCTTTGCGAGGCCGCGAAAAATCAACATATTGAATATCGAGTTGATGTCGCAACGCCGGAAAGTAACTTAGTACTCCCTCGATAAACGCGCAATCAGGGCAGTAAAAATGCCGCTGATCGTCTCCATCCCTGAAGTCGCCTTTCAGCAGAAACAGTGTATCGCGATTCACAGTCATTCTCCTGAATCCATCCTTTACTTTACAAGTACATTCCGATGAAACCGCCAGACTCATCTACCGTTTTTTCCAAGGCTGCAATACGAGCCCGGACTTTCTCCAAATCTCCAGCCGCTATGTATCTATCGAATTCGACCAAGACCGCGCGATGAACGCTCTCGCTCAACCAGGAAACAACCTGTTGATTGAGCCAACCACAGTTTTCCTCGAGCAACTCGACCGCCAAGTCTGCGCGCACCGATTTACAGTCTTGCCCATCAGTCAGCAGCGTACCTTCAAACGCAAAACAAATCATCCCCAGCGAGGGATCATTGGTCAGATGAAATTTGCAGATAGCATTATGGAGATAGTAAGAATTATGCGTTCCATGGTCGGCTATCGCTCCTTGCATGCGTGAGAACTTTTCTTCAAGCTTTGGCGAAGCATCTTCCGGCACCCGTAAATGGGTCGCATTGCGAAGCGGCAAGCAATCAAAACGAATTTCAACCCAGCGATCCATCTGAGGTTCCTTGTTTTGGTTTATCGCAATGCGGCCTGCAACCAACCTTGTTCGATTTTCAAATCGGCAACTTGCAACTTTGGAAGATTGGGAAATCGCTCTTTCAATTTCGCTAATATCGCCGGTGGATTTTCTTCGTCTGGCGCTTCATCGAGCAATTTCTCACGGAAGAATTTATCAAACTTACCCTTCAAGAAAGCTTGCAGAGTAACCGCGCGAGTTCCTCGGGCTCGCTCTCCCACCAAGTCGATTCGAACTTCGCCCTGACGAACCAGTTCGGTTTTTCCATCGACCGAAATGGGCTGATAAATGGCTGTTACAATCAACGGTTCATTGAGCGACTGATCGCCGCGTTCCGTTCGGGACAATCGAACGGTGATCTTGATCTGTCCACCTCGCAAATCCATTTCGACGGGATGGAAGTTCGCAAACGTTATCGACCAAGGTCGCTGATCTTCTTGGTTCAACATCTCTTCTGGCACTTTACCAAAAATCTGTTTGGCCAAGTCTGGAAGTTCTTCGCTTTGGAGAACCCTTCCCCCCAAAATCGAATCGCCATAATTCATCACCACCGATTGGTGCACTCTGACCACGACATCCCCCTCGGGAATCGCAAGGCCGCAGGAATTGGGGGCCGACAATTGATAAGTGTGCCCATGATCCAAGTATAAATGCAAATCCTCATCGGTCGTATAACCTTTCGTATCGGGGCGCTCTAGCCCCAATCGATCCATCACTACTAGGCCAGCAGCATCTCTCTGCAGCAATTGCTCATCTGTCTGTTGACGAAATTGGTCTGAAACGCGTTTCTGCAATCTCCCCTCAGCGATACTATCCGCTTTCGCCTTAGATTTAGCCGCTTTGTTCGTCGCGATATTTCGAACCAAGTTCGATCGATGAGAAATAGAGTCAATCACGCTGCAAAAGTCGCTGTCAATACAAACAGGCCCTGCAACTAAATTCAGTCCATCAGAATCGGTTGGAACCAGCGTCAAAGATCGCGACACTTGCACATCAGCATAACCGCGTGAATCGATGCGGACTCCGCGATTGTAACCAACGTTGTCACTGGATACTTTTCCTTTCATCAGCAATTGTAACTGCGCATGTTGAGCGTTGGGAATAAATGTGCAATCCAAATGGCCATCAATCGTCGCACAGCCATTCATGTCCGTTCCCAAAATAACTTCATGCACAGGATTCGTTTGATGAACGACTCGGCCAACAGCCTTATTGGCTAACGACTCCTTGACAATGATCTGCATATTGGGTTTTGAATACTCTTTGCGAATAATCGACTGCAACTTGGGTGCTTGACGACTATCCCGGAGATAACTCAACACAAGCCCAGTATCTCTGCTGCGTTCCAATTCCTCTTCGATCACGGAATGCTGCTTCAAATGTTGATCCAGTTCCTCCAATCGGCGTTTTAATAAGGCGATCGTCTGCTCGGCATTTTTACCATACCGGAGAGCATGAGCCATTCCGCCCAGTGCATCCCGAACGTCGGTGAAAGGTCGCATTTCCAAGCCGACATAGTTTTGGCGGAAGCGTGTTTCAATTTCCGCATAATCGGAAGCTGTCGCGTCCGAATTGGCCACAATCTCCTGCAGGCGTTCCCAACGCAGGAACTTCATCCACTTCGCACCGTTGGGACTCTCGTTGGGTATCAAAAAACTCTCCAAACGTTTCATGGCGGAAGCTAATTTTGCTTGCGCCTCACTGACACTCGGCAAGGTACTGGGATTGAGCTCTGTGGTACCTGCCTTGAGCACTTCAGTCCAATCAGTGGACGACTCGGTTTCTTGAGCGATCACTGCGGTTGGCATCAGCAATCCCAACCCGATCAACGCACATATCACTGCCGATTTAGGCAAAATTCTTTTCATAGCTGCTCTTTCAATCCGTAGTTGAGTGTCTGGGACAAGAACAAGTGGTGATGGAATGGATGTCAAAGAGATAGTTTCATGCCCTTCCATTCACAGCGATTCAGAAACACTTCCGGCGGCACGGCGTGATCCGTCGCACAATAGTTATTTTCCCGCTGGCTCGCCCAGTTTACCAAGAACAACTCTTCATTCCCATGCCGATCCTGGCGACTTCACCCCCTTTTTTGCTTGCAAGTCGAGCACTATTGTGCGATTCTCTTCGGAAGCTCGCTCTTGGGAATCACACAGCCTATTTCGTTCATGGACAGCTACAACTCGAAGCACCTCACCTTAAGCTATACATCATCTGTACATACTATCCATAAATACACACTCGATAGCGTTGAACCTATGCCCGCATCTTCCCCTCTCCGACTCTTTTGGCTCCTCCTCTGCCTCATTTCTGCTATCGCTTCTTGGGGACATGCCCAGGATTCTGCAGCCGCCGCGATAGAAAAAAACAGTGCGGTAGAGAATGCCGCGGTACCATCGACCACGCCGGCCACTGCGACACCAGAATCCCCAAATACCACAACCCAGAACAGCACTGCGACTAAGGCCGCCCCGATTCCTGAAGCTCAACCAAGCCCGTGGCGAGCCGTCGGACTGGTCATACTCGGCGTTGCTTCGGTGCTGTTCATGATGATTGCATTGAAGTTTCACGCCTTCGTCGCACTCATTCTCTCGTCGATTTTCATCAGTTTGCTTATCGGTGGAAGCGGTGCGGAACCCGTGCAACGAGTCGCTCGCGAATTCGGTGCGTCGGCCGGAGGAATTGGAATCGTCATCGGCATGGCCGCCGTCATCGGCAAATGTATGCTCGATAGCGGAGCGGCCGATCGAATCGTGCAATGGATGCTCGGAATCCTAGGAGCCAAGCGGGCATCGTTGGCTCTGATGAGCAGCGCCTACTTGCTCGCCATTCCAGTTTTCTTTGATACCGTTTTCTATCTCCTTGTCCCCTTGGCTCGTTCCCTACACCGCAAAACCAACACCAACTATCTGCAATATTTAATGGCCGTGGGAGCTGGTGGAGCTGTCACCCACACGCTGGTTCCGCCGACCCCTGGACCGCTGTTCGTCGCCAACAATTTAGACGTGAATATGGGAACCATGATCTTGATGGGTCTTCTGGTAGCCCTTCCCAGCGCTGCCATCGGCTTGGCCTACGCATGGTGGGCTGACAAAACCGGACCTGTCCCTATGAGACCTGTTGGCGGGGTCGTTCGTCCAGATGAAGAACTCCCAACCAAACTTCCCTCTCTCTTCATGTCGCTGCTACCGGTCTTGCTGCCCGTTGTCCTGATATCGCTCTCGACCGTATTGACCCTTTTGGCCGACAACGAACAACGCGCTCACTTAGGCTCATCCGATTTCAAAAATTGGAAACAGTTTACCAGTCAACTTCAGACAGAACTGAGCAGCCCAGAAAAATCGCTCTTCAAAGCTTTACAACAACAGCAACTGATCAAGGCCAAGGTATTCGAGGGTGTGATCGCAGCCCCTGACTCCATCTCCGCTCAAGATGAATTTATTCGTGAACTTAATACCGCACTCCGCAGCAAGCAATTTTTCAAATCGGAAGATTTTGCCCAGATCAAATTGCGAACGGTGGATGGAAAGCCCCTGCCCGCACCCGCTCTTCGCTCCAAGAGTGTTGATGTCGAACGTTATAACCGCGTTGTGCTGGAATCTGCTTACCCCGAGTTGATTGCCGAGCACCAGTGGAATAGTTCGATGCGGCGTTGGTCCGATGCGATGAGCCTCCCAGGCGACCCGAACGTGGCGCTCATCTTCGCCGCTCTCGCTTCGCTCTGGGTTCTGTGGAAATCCCAGGGAAAAACGCTCGTTCAACTCGCTGCCGCTATGGAAGAATCGCTCCTGAGCGCAGGCGTCATCATTCTGATCACGGCAGCAGGAGGAGCGTTCGGCAAAATGCTTCAAGAAACACAAATCGCTGATGCCATTAAACAATTGCTGCAAGGTTCAGGCGGAGCGGAAGTTGCTTTGTCCGGCACCTCCTTGATCTTCCTAGCTTGGGGAATTTCGGCGTTTCTTAAAATAGCGCAGGGCTCGAGCACTGTCGCCATGATCGTCGCCTCCGGAATGATGGTCGCCTTGATGAGTCGTGGTAACCTTCCCTATCACCCCGTCTATATCGCAATGGCTGTGGGTACCGGTTCGCTGATGGGAAGCTGGATGAACGATAGTGGCTTTTGGGTTTATGCCAAGATGGGGGGCCTCACGGAAGCCGAAGCGCTCCGCAGTTGGACTGTGATGTTAGCCTTGCTGAGTCTCGGTGGCCTCTTGATCACTTGGCTCTTGTCGGTGGTCATGCCCTTGCCCCTCTGAGCCAACGGCGAACCACAAACGACTGGATGGCGTCTTGGCGAAGACCGCCCCAAGAACCAATGAGTCCAGAGGCTTACTGCTGAAGGCGCTTGCAGGTCTCAAGCATCATCCACCAGATCCTCGAATAGAGTATGCGGATACTCCGTGCGATAACGTTGCATCAAGCGTTCTTGTATTTTTCCAGACGGATCGTCGCCCACAAACATTTTCATCAGCATGGGAAAATCTTCCGGATAACGCTTAGCTTGCTCGACAAATTCCTTGCGCAGCGATCGTTCCTCGCTGCGACATACCAGTTCATTCTCGCCACCGAAACACGCCGAAACCTCGCCGAACAATGCCGACAATCGCTTTTTTTCCCGCAGCAAGTCGCGCTGCGCTTCCTCGTAGATCTTTAGCAAGTCAGGCTTGTATCGGTCAGGCGCGACCGCCAAAAGGTCATCCATGATGCCATCAAATACAACTCGATAAAGCTTGTATGCCGGTCGCATCAACGATGCTAACGCACGATGTCTTTCGAGATACCATGGTGTTTTTGCCTTGACGAGCAATCCATTGTCCAAGTGGCATACATAGCCCTCAAATTCTCGTCGATCCAAGTAAGATAAAATCTCTTGGAATACAAATTCGTACCGATCTGCTTTATCGGGGAACTTTTCCTCAAATCGATAAACACCAGTCTTTCGGTTTCTGGAAATCAAATAGACAAGCCTAGGACTGGAATACTGAACGACAATTTGATTGTGTGCAGCGACGAATTCGAAGATCGGTGTCCAGCCTGCCTCGATCGTCTCTGAAATCATTTCCCACAACAATTGTTGTTCGCGCGCCAATTCCAATGCCTGCTGCGCTTGGACTGTTTCAGCGGACCGACATGTGGCAGCCCGCAATTGACCAGTACGCGGATGCCGAAAAAAATGGATCATTGAACCATCCAACTTTTCATAAATCGTAGCGCGACACGCCTGCAGTCGATGAAACTGTGTTTCCTCCGTCTGATTCAAATTGAAAAATTTGTGCAGCGGCAATGAGACCAACTCACCCGTACCAGCATCAAAGGTGATACCTCGAAAATTGCGACGCCTCGCTGCAAATTGCAGACACTCCTGTTCAGCCATCGATAGGCTCTCGACTTTTGATGCCAAGCCACTCTCTTCCAAACGGCGAGCATGACTTGTGATATCTCCTGGTGTCGCATCGAAGGAACCTGGAAAACACAACATGTAGTCAAATGAGACCAGCCCATCGTATTGATGTACCACGAACTCCTCGTGCCCCTGCAGTGCCTCGTAAGCTTCATTTAAAGTGATCATCTGCTCAGACTACCTCTTCGATTCAACGTACCATTTCGACTACAACTGGGTAAACGAGCCCAGTTCCTCTCCCCTACATGACTCTACTGCTTGGCTCAGGGTGCGACTTCCCTGCGAGAAGGAGCAAACTTCACAGGGTACCATTCTTCACAGGGTACCATTCTTCA
>Ga0169931_10002693_pt1 | contig 28736 bp, 24 predicted proteins | sample Kivu_15m_20L_FD_129675 | JGI IMG/M metagenome (GOLD analysis project Ga0169931, IMG submission 129675) | Freshwater microbial communities from Lake Kivu, Western Province, Rwanda to study Microbial Dark Matter (Phase II) - Kivu_15m_20L... | ecosystem: Environmental > Aquatic > Freshwater > Lake...
ACAGGTATAATTTTATCGGCTGTAGAAATGCCCAAAGCACCACCAGCACAAAAATCTCGTTGCAAATCTACAATAAACAATGTCTTTTTCATCGTTCTATTTCATTCGGTGACTATCGATTAATTTTCTTTGCAGATTCTGAAGGCGTTTAGATATCCCAACTTTATATTGATGAGGATATTCAAATCGCCTGTATTCTGAACTTAAACATGCTAATCTTGATTTAGCGTAATTAGAAGCTTCTTCGATGGTGTTTAAGGTTCTAACTAACTGTCCATTTTTAACTACCGGCTGTAATAATTGTTCTGTGGAAAATGTGCTTAATTCCATATTCTTCTCGGGAAAGTATGGATGATACATTTTTACAACAGATTTTTCTTTTTCAAGACTGATGGCATCTGCCTGAAATTCACCGTTCTCTCTTGAAAAACGAAATACATTTTTGAGATCAGGAAAATTAACTTTTACGATATTTTCTGAAATTTTAATCTTTGGTTGCTTGGCAAATTTGCTCATTTTATAAACACCGTCTAGAGCTGATTCATCATGACCCGTAACCAGACGTGTTCCTACACCAAATATATCAATTGGAGCACCTTGGTCTAGCAGTGACTTAATGATATACTCGTCTAATTGGTTAGACACTGCAATCTTTACTTTGTTTAATCCCGCTTCGTCAAGTTGAATTCGTGCACGTCTAGACAAATAGGCCAAATCGCCACTATCAATTCGAATTGCAGACAACGATGCTCCTATCTTTTCAAGATGTTTACCAACGATAATAGCGTTAGGCACGCCACTTTTCAAGGTGTCGTAGGTATCTACTAGTAATGTTGTCTGATTAGGATAATGATGAGCATATGCCATAAAGGCCTCCAATTCAGACGGGAATGACTGAATCCAAGAGTGTGCCATTGTACCTGATAGCCTTAGATTTCTCTCTCGAGCAGCATATACATTAGATGTGGCTTCTATTCCACCAACGAATGAGGCTAATGTAGCTTGAATTCCACCCAAGCCTTGAGATCGTCGTAATCCAAAATCAAGCAAGGTTCTATTTCCTGCAGCATATCTCATCCTAGATGCTTTCGTTGCAATCAAAGATGAAAAATTAAGAATGTTCAAAAGTAGGGTCTCGATCAATTGAGCCTGAATAATGGGTGCCTGAACCTCAACGATTGGAATGAATGGAAAAACTACTTCGCCCTCTTTAACACTTCGTATCGTTCCGGTAAAACGAAATCCCTTTAGAAATTCTAAAAACTCCGGTCTAAATCCTCGTTCTTTTAAGAATTCAATGTCCTCTTTATCAAAACGTAAATGAAGAATTGTGTCAATTAAATCATTCAAACCAGCGAATAAGGCATAACCACCTTTAAAAGGATTCTCACGGTAAAAATAATCGAATACGGCTTCTTCAGAACTTTTACCATCATAGAAATAACCCTGAGCCATGGTTAATTCATAAAAATCGGTGTATAGAGCCGCATTTCTTAAAAATGACATACATTCGAATCATTTGTACATTGACTATTAAAAATAGGGAATATTATCAGAACCTAGTCTCGTTAATCTTTATATGGACGACCGATTGACGATTTTTTGTGTCCATGCCAAACCTTATCTTCCATCATGCTTATAGCACGCATCACCCCATTACTTTTTATAATCTTTAGTTACTCTGCACTCGCTGAGCATGGTGATTTACGAGCTCAATCTAAAGAATCGAATACTCGATGGATCATTCAAGATGTAGTAATACGTGTAGACTCTCTGCTCAAAAAATATGATGAAAATCGTTTTTATTTGGAGATGAATGTCCCAGAGCCCGTTCTTACACATCTAAAGTCAGAATTACTTCAAAGAAAATACATTTTACTTGATCAGCAAGGTGATGGAATCATTGGTAAAAAGCTCAAGATTGAGCCCAACTTATTTTTGAGTTATCAAAAAATGTCCAAGAAAGAGGGGCAAAGAATATTAAAAGCTAACATTTCGATTCAACTAATAAATGAAAATGGTGTTATTCAACTCTCTGAATGGATTGAATACAATAACTCTCAAATAATTGGAACGGACTTTCAATCCTATGAGGATGATATATGGGAAATGAGCCGTTTTAAAGAGATCAAGGCAGGAAAACGCTCAGACCATTTCAAAAAGGTGATGGAACCCACTCTTATTATCAGCACAATCGCTGTAACTATTTTCTTGTTATTTAATGTGCGCTCGCAATAATTCAGTAATCGCCTTACTCTTTGTATCCAGTTTGTTGGTTAGTTCGTGTGCTACACCTATTCCTCCAACAGGTGGTATGGTTGAGCGTAGTTCACCAAAGATACTCTCTAGTGATCCACAAACTGGCGCTATTCAATTCAATGGCCAAAGCATACGTATCGATTTCGATCGTTTCATATCACGAAATAGTGTACAAAGAGCCATCCAAATAGAGCCCGACTTAGGAATACCTTATTCGATCAATTGGAAGCGAAAATCAATGATACTCCAATTTGAGTCTCCATTTCCCGATTCTGTTACCGTAATTGTAAGTTTAGGTGCTGATATTGCGGATGTTAATGGAAATCGACTTACTACCCCATATCAAATTGCTTTTTCAACGGGCGCCTATTTAGATTCTGCATCTGTTCATTTTAACGTGTTTTCATTTGATCAAGCAAAAGGAGTATCAGGGCAAAAAGTAGGACTCTTTCGAGATGGAATAGACGATGCTGCAGTCTATATCGCCGAAAGTGATACCTCAGGCGTAGCTCGATTTAGATACGTGAGCAGAGGATCATATACTGCACGTTTATTTGATGATCGAAACAGAAACAGGAAGGTTGACGAAAATGAATTTTCTGTTAGTCTTTCTCAAAAAGTCAATGTGGAAGGGGATAGCTTAAATTTTGGTGGAAATTTCGTTTATAGTCGTCAGGATACCACAACACCCGACATATTAGGTGTAGGACTTCTTTCATCTGATCGTATACGAATTCGTTTTAGTGAGTCCATTAGACTAAGTAATACATCATCCCTTTCAATTATAGATTCAAAAGGAAATCGTTTCCAAGGTACTTGGTTGTATTCAGATCCGATAGATGCCAGCATTGCAATAGCTCGATCTAGCATAAATCTTGATCCGAACCAAAGCTACAAGCTTGAGTTAGATTCTATTACTGACTCGATGGGGAATATTTTTAACGGTAATAGTCCACCTTTTGCGGGATCTTCTCGTCCAGATACAACAGTACAAAGAATCATTCGCTTTCCAGAACCTTCGTTTGTCTTACCAAACGACACATTTCTTGTCGTGTACAGTGATATAATCCGTTCTGGTGCTATTGCTGATTCCATCATCATAATAGACGGTGAGAATCAGATTAAAAATTGGAAGGATATAATCATATCAGATAATAAACTGTACGTATTCCGAAAAGAAGGATGGATTCCAGGGCAGTCCTACCAAATTCGTTACTGGTCACCTATGGATCAGCGTCACCGTAATCAATCATTTAGAGTACAACGTGAAGAAGATCTAGCTAATTTAGAATTATTGATTCCTGAAAACTGGCAAAAAAAATCTATCATCATCGAACTTCTTGATATCGATGGTGTAGTATTAAAATCGATACAAGAGCAATCGGCTAATGAAAGGATTACGATTTCGGCATTAGAACCGGCAACATATCGCCTCAGAGTTTGGTTGGATGCGAATCTAAATCGAAGGTGGGATCAAATGGTTTCGACGCTTAATAACTCTGAGCAAGAAAAAATATTCATTTTACCAAGGGTGAATTTAATTGCAAGAATGACCTCTATTGTACAAGTAGATGAGATTTTTTAAATAGGATCAAAGGGAATGCACTTACGCTAAAGATTTGTTAATTTATTTACTTAACTATCTATTCCCTCTAATGTAGTATGTCTTCACAACAGAATAGCACAATTGACCCAGAAATTTTCGAAGGCGTTTATAAGAGTATTCATAAAATTCGAATAGTTACAGCTGCTAGTTTATTCGATGGACATGATGCAAGTATCAACATCATGCGTAGGATCTTGCAGTCAAGCGGTGCTGAAGTTATTCACTTGGGACATAACCGTAGTGTTGGAGAGATCGTTGATTGTGCGATTCAGGAAGATGCACAAGGGATTGCGATCAGTTCGTACCAAGGTGGACACATGGAGTATTTCAAGTATATGATTGATTTACTCGCTGAGCGAGGGGCTTCACATATTCAGGTTTTCGGTGGTGGTGGTGGAGTGATTGTACCAGAAGAGATTTCGGAACTTCATGCACATGGAGTTGCACGGATATTCTCTGTTGAGGATGGTCGTACGATGGGTTTACAAGGGATGATCAATTATATGCTTCATCGTTGTGACTATGACACTTTGAGCATTTCTATACCAACACGACCGGAAATTGAAAATGGTAATAATCAAGCGTTGGCTAGAATGATTACAGCACTGGAGAATCAACGCGACGAAATTATCACATTCAACCAAGGTACGTTATTACTTAAGGGAAAAGAATCTCTGGTTCCGAAGAGTAGAGTTCCGGTTTTAGGAATCACAGGTACTGGTGGAGCGGGAAAGAGTTCTATAACCGATGAATTAATTCTACGTTTTCGAAATGAACTTCCTGATTTACATATTGTGATTGTGAGCGTTGATCCAAGCAAGAAGAAGACAGGAGGAGCACTTTTAGGTGACCGTATTCGCATGAATAGCATTCATCATGAGCGTATTTATATGCGGAGTATGGCTACTAGAGCTGAAAATCGTGCTACCAGTGCTTCACTAAAAGCTGTTATTGAATTATGTACATTCGTTGGCTATGATCTTATCATAGTTGAAACAAGCGGTATTGGACAAAGTGATACTGAAATTACTGATCTAGCTGATGTTACAACTTACGTTATGACCGCAGAATTTGGTGCGGCATCTCAGTTAGAAAAAATCAATATGTTGGATTTTGCTGATATCGTATTGATCAACAAATTTGAGAAAAAAGGTTCTCTTGATGCCTTACGCGCAGTTCGAAAGCAATACAAACGTAATTTACATTTGTGGGACAAACAGGATGAAGAGCTACCTATCTATCCAACCATGGCTTCTCAATTTAATGATGAGGGTCTAAATAGAGTATTCGCTAAACTCAATTCTATTTTCAACGAGCGATTTTCCCTGAATTGGTCGGCTAAGCAGCTCACTAATTCAATTCCTGCAGAAGATTTACATGTTCAATCATTAATTCCGGGTTCTAGACAACGTTATTTATCTGAAATAGCAGAAGCCATACGGCTTTATCATGTCTGGGCAGAAGAGCAAGCACGTATCGCTCACCAGTGGGGCGCTGTTCAAACAACCCTTGATTTGATGAAAAGAGAGGGTATTGATGCTTCTGTAATTGAACGTATTGAAGCTCTTGGAATGTCAAGGTATGATTCACTTGATACGTATTCAAAGGACATCCTTCGAAATTGGGATGAATTGATACAGTCCTATCGTGGGGATCTATTAGAAACTAAGGTCAGAGATAAGATCTTACGAAATGATTTAACGACCACTTCATTAAGTGGATCAAAAATCCCACGTGTTAGTGTTCCAAAATTTAAAGATAGGGGAGAACAATTACGATTTGCCTTAAAGGAAAACTTGCCTGGTTTCTTCCCATTTACAGCTGGAGTTTTTCCTTTTAAACGTACAGAAGAAGATCCTGCAAGGATGTTTGCAGGAGAGGGGACACCAGAGCGTACTAACAGAAGATTTCACTATATCAGTTCTGGATTACCTGCTAAAAGATTAAGTACTGCATTCGACTCTGTAACATTGTACGGTGAAGATCCTGCTCTAAGACCAGATATTTATGGCAAAATCGGTAATTCAGGTGTGAGTATTTGTACCATTGATGATATGAAGAAACTGTACTCGGGTTTTGAGTTAACAGATCCCTTGACTTCAGTTTCGATGACTATAAATGGACCAGCACCCATTATTTTAGCAATGTTCCTCAATACTGCTATCGATCAGGAAGTTGAGCGTCATTTAAGACGATCGCTTGATTGGACAACGATGCAAAATGTCATTAAACAAAAATTATTTGAATCTGGTCAAAACCTACCATTCTATTCTGGTTCTTTACCTGAAGGAAATGATGGTTTTGGTCTTGGTTTACTAGGAATATCAGGAGATAAACTTGTTGATCGTGATACCTATGAAAAAATTAGGTCAGAGACTTTAAAAACCGTTAGAGGAACAGTACAGGCAGACATACTCAAAGAAGATCAAGCACAAAACACCTGTATTTTTAGTACCGAGTTCGCGCTACGCATGATGGGTGACATTCAATCATATTTTACCCAAAATAAGGTGAGAAACTATTATTCGGTCTCTATTTCCGGGTATCATATCGCTGAGGCAGGTGCTAATCCAATCACACAGGCTGCATTTACCTTAGCCAATGGATTTACTTTTGTAGAGTATTACTTATCCAGAGGTTTAAATGTGGATGATTTTGCTCACAACCTGTCATTTTTCTTCAGCAATGGTCTCGATCCGGAATATGCTGTTATTGGACGTGTGGCTCGCCGAATATGGGCCATTGCTATGCAGAAACGATATAAGGCAAATGACAGATCGCAGAAGTTAAAATATCATATTCAAACCAGTGGACGATCTTTGCACGCCCAGGAAATCCAGTTTAATGACATTCGTACCACTTTGCAGGCACTGATGGCCATTTATGATAACTGCAATTCACTACACACGAATGCATACGATGAAGCCATCACTACACCAACTGAAGAATCAGTTCGAAGAGCATTGGCTATTCAATTAATCATAAATAAAGAATTGGGTCTTGCTAAAAATGAAAATCCATTACAAGGATCATTCATTATTGATGAACTTACTGATCTTGTAGAAGAAGCAATTTTAACTGAATTTGATCGATTAACCGAGCGTGGTGGGGTCCTAGGAGCCATAGAAACGATGTATCAGCGTGGTAAAATACAAGATGAAAGTTTGCATTATGAAACATTAAAACATGATGGCACTTTACCCATTATTGGAGTAAATACCTTCCTCGATAAAAAAGGTTTTGATTCAAATAATGAACCTCTTGAACTTATTCGTAGTACAGAAGAAGAAAAGCAGCAACAGATTCAAAATGTTGAATTTTTTAAACTTAGACATCAAGAGGAAAGTGCAAGGGTATTAGTTGAGTTACAACGCGTTTCACAATCGAATGAAAATATCTTTGATGCCTTAATGGAGACCGTTAAAGTGGCAAGTCTTGGTCAAATTTCAGAAGCTTTGTATTTAAAAGGTGGTCAATACAGACGCAATATGTAAGACCGAGATGGATTTTGATTAACCTGTCTTATTAAGATTAAGTCCGAATAAAGATAGAATATTCGTATATTTCTATTCTTCTGAACGCAAAATCCGAACGATGGCAGTTGGCCCATTGTTCATTTAGCTAATCATTAAAAAAAATAGATGTACGAATGAGCGATACTGATTTTCTGAGTTCCTATGTTGGACAAGAATACAAATATGGGTTTGTTACTGACATAGAGTACGATGAATTTCCAAGAGGACTAAGTGAGGAAATCATCACAGAATTATGGCGTCGAAAAGGCGAGCCTGATTTTATGCTCGAATTTCGACTCAAAGCGTATCGCCAGTGGCTTAAAATGGATGAGCCAGAGTGGCCAAATGTTCATTATCCTAAAATCGATTACCAGGATATCGTTTATTATTCGGTCCCCAAGAAAAAGGAAAGTTTAGAAAGTTTAGATCAGGTTGACCCCAAGATTCTTGAAACTTACGAAAAGCTTGGTATACCCATTTCAGAGCAAAAAATGCTGTCAAATGTCGCTATGGATTATGTATTTGATAGTGTATCTGTTGGTACTACTTTTAAAGAAAAACTGGCAAAAGAAGGGGTTATCTTTTGTTCTATTTCTGAAGCAATTCATCAGTACCCAGAACTCATCAAACAATATCTAGGCTCTGTAGTACCCGTAACTGACAACTATTTTGCAGCATTGAATTCTGCTGTTTTTAGTGATGGTAGTTTTGTATTTATTCCCAAAGGTGTACGCTGCTCTATGGAGCTATCCACGTATTTCCGTATTAATAATGAGGAATCTGGTCAGTTTGAACGAACGCTTATCGTTGCTGAAGATTCCAGTTATGTAAGTTACCTTGAGGGATGTACTGCTCCAATGTTCGACAGTAATCAACTGCATGCAGCAGTTGTAGAACTTGTAGCACTGGACAACGCTGAAATTAAATATTCAACAGTCCAAAATTGGTATGCTGGTGACGAAGATGGAAAGGGTGGCATCTATAATTTTGTAACCAAACGTGGAATCTGTAAAGGTAAACATTCCAAGATTTCATGGACTCAGGTTGAAACTGGATCTTCCATTACCTGGAAATACCCATCCGTAATCCTCAAGGGTGATTATTCAATTGGAGAATTTTATTCTGTTGCTCTTACTAATAATAAGATGCAGGCCGATACGGGTACTAAAATGATCCATCTAGGTAAGCACACCCGAAGTACTATTGTATCAAAAGGAATCTCTGCTGGAAAATCAAACAACAGCTATCGCGGTTTGGTAAAAATTGGACCTAATGCAGATTATTCCCGTAACTACTCCGTTTGTGATTCTATGCTTATTGGGGATCGTTGTGGAGCTAATACCTTCCCATACATTGAATCTAAAAATAACACATCAAGTATTGAACACGAAGCGACCACTTCAAAAATTGGAGAAGATCAGATCTTCTATCTCCAACAAAGAGGCCTAAGTGAGGAAGATGCTATCTCTATGATCATTAATGGATTCTGCAAAGATGTTTTCCGTGAGCTTCCTCTAGAATTTGCCGTTGAAGCCCAGAAACTATTGGGAATCAAACTAGAAGGCAGTGTGGGTTAAACCTTTTTTAAAAACACTAAACGAATAATACTGTGCTGGTAATCAAGAATTTACACGCTACTATCGACGATAAACCTGTTCTTAGAGGACTAAATCTACACGTGAACGCCGGTGAAGTTCATGCGATTATGGGTCCTAATGGTTCTGGTAAAAGTACACTCGTCAAGATTATTGCTGGTCATCCATCGTACGAAGTTACTGACGGAGGGATCATGTACAATGGAGTGAACCTTTTAGAACTCGAACCTGAAGAGAGAGCTCAAATGGGTGTATTCATGGCATTTCAATATCCTGTTGAAATACCAGGTGTATCCAATATGAGTTTCTTAAGACAGTCGGTTAATGCCGTTCGAAAAGCGAATTCAATAGAAGAACTTGATCCCATTGAATTTGATGATTTTGTCCGCGAAAAGATGAAACTCGTAGAAATGGATGATGAGTTTTTACATCGCAGTGTAAATACTGGTTTTTCCGGGGGAGAAAAGAAGAGAAATGAAATCCTACAAATGGCTGTTCTAGAACCCAAGTTATCTCTTTTGGATGAAACAGATTCCGGTTTAGATATTGATGCATTGAGAATTGTTGCCAAAGGTATTAATGAGTTATCCAACGAAAATAATGCCGTTCTAATGGTTACACACTATCAGCGATTACTCAATTACGTAGTCCCTGATAAAGTACACGTTCTTGTTGACGGTAAAATCGTCAAATCTGGTGGCAAAGAATTAGCTCTTGAGCTTGAAGAAAAAGGATATGAGTGGGTAGAGGAAAACAACTACCAACTAAATGGTTCAAACTAAGGGTTCAAGAATGGATATTTTTATTAATTCTCTGTTAGATAAAAGATCTGCTCTTGGTTCGGAGTCGGGTTTAATTGCGAGTGTTCGGAAATCTGCTGAACAATCCTTATCAAAACTACGCTCTCCTCAAACTAATGATGAAGAATGGCGTTTTACCAACTTAAAATCCATTTATCGAATTGAATTTGATGAAGTTCATTCCTCAGATTCAACCATTCTTTTTGATAGAACCAATATTCCTGAATCCGAAGGTGCATTTATAACCTTTGTAAATGGTGTGATTGATTCGACTCTTACTGATGTATCCAAAGTACAAGCTAAGGTCAATATTGTTCAATTTTCTGATGCTACAGAGTCTGAGTCTAAGACCATAACTACACATTTAAATACTCACATGAGTCATGAGGATGACGTTTTTCTTCATCTAAACTCAGCATTATTAAATGATGGTATCTGGCTAGACATTCCCAAAAATGTAGTTCTTGATACACCCATTCACATTCGTTTTTTAAATACATCGAAGGCTACACATGCGTCTGCTCCTCGAGTATTGGTGACGGCTGCTGAACATTCAAAGGCAGTTATTATCGAAGAATCGGTCGGATATGAAGAGAGCGTCTATTTGAATATTCCTGTCCTAGAATTTGATTTAAAACGTGGCGCACATGTTACTCACGTTAAAATCCAGAATGACAGCAAAAAAGCTTTTCATATTGGTCGTGTGGGTGCTACTGTTGCCAGAGATGGTCATTATGAATCCTATTCCATTCAATTAGGGGCAGCAATTTCAAGAAATGATGTAGTTGCCACCCAGTCAGAAGAACAAATGTTTGCAACCCTTGATGGTTTAGTTTTAATTGGTGGTGATCAACTCTCCGATACGCATACCTTAATGGATCATCGTAAAGCTTTTGGTGAGAGCCATCAATTACATAAAGTGTTGGTGGATGGTCAGGCAACATCCGTCTTCAACGGTAAGATTTTTGTTCGCCAGGATGCTCAAAAAGTAAATTCCTATCAGGAAAATAGAAATTTACTCATGTCGAACGAAGGTACGGTTCATACAAAACCTCAGCTTGAAATATTTGCTGACGACGTAAAATGTTCTCATGGGGCAACAATTGGTCAATTAGTACCAGAGGAGTTGTTCTATCTTAAAAGTCGTGGCTTAGACGATCGTAGTTCAAGGGAGCTTCTAACCCAGGCTTTTGCATTAGAGGTTATTGAACACATTCCAGTAGAATCAGTACGTGATCGTCTTGCTCATGTTGTAAGTGAATTTGCTCATCACAGTGTAATTGAAGCATTGACAGTGTAATGGATACGTTAACCAAGGCATCTTTGTTAGATATTGAGGTAATTCGTTCGGAATTCCCCATTCTTTCTCGTAAGGTGAATGGAAATCCACTCATTTATTTTGACAACGCTGCCAGCTCTCAGATGCCGATTCAAGTGATTGATGCTATATCTAATTACTATAGAAATGAACATGCCAACGTACATCGTGGGATTCATACATTAAGTGAAGAGGCCACGTCTATTTTTGAAGATTCAAGACTAAAAGTTGCTTCATTCTTTAACGCAAAATCATCTGATGAGATCATTTTCACGAGCGGTACAACCGATGGTATCAATTTAGTTACTCAAACCTTTGGTAGGTCTACTTTAGGTATAGGTGACCAAGTTCTTATATCTGGAATGGAGCATCATTCCAACATTGTACCATGGCAAATGCTATGTGAAGAGCGTGGATGTATTCTTAAAGTAATTCCTATTACGCCTGAAGGAGAAATTGATCTCGATGCCTATGAGCAAATGCTCAATGATAGGGTGAAAATGGTCTCTATTGTCCATACATCCAATGCGCTTGGGACCATTAATCCTATAAAAACTATCATTTCCCTTGCCCATCAACATGGAGCAAAAGTTTTAGTTGATGGTGCTCAGGCCGCTGGGCATCAAAAAGTGGATGTTCAGGATTTAGATACCGACTTTTTTGTTTGTTCTGGTCATAAAATGCATGCAGCAACGGGAGTGGGTATCCTTTACGGGAAAAAATCATTGTTAGAATCAATGCCACCATGGAAGGGTGGGGGTGACATGATCAAAAAAGTCACCTTTGATAAAACTACCTACAATGATCTCCCATACAAATTTGAGGCAGGTACACCCCATATCATGGGAGTCAAGACACTAGGAGTTGCGATTGATTATCTTTTAAACTTGGGACTTGATAGAATTCAGCGTACTGAAGAATTTTTATTGAATCGTTTACAAACGAATCTCTCAAATATCCCTGGAATTTCAATAATTGGTACAAGTAAACATAAGATCCCCGTTGCCTCATTTATATCTGATAAAGCTCATCCCAGCGATATTGGTACATTACTGGATTTAAAAGGAATAGCAATCCGTGTTGGTCATCATTGCACTCAACCCTTAATGCAATCAATGGGTTTAGAAGGTACTGCCAGAGCATCCTTATCGTTTTACAATACACCTGAAGAAATTGATTCCTTCAGTGACTCGTTAAGAAAAGTTCTTCAGATGTTTTAATTTTCATCGACCATTTTTGATAGGAGATTTCAGTAATGCCAAAGATTGACGAAATAGAACGAACCCCTAATCCAAACGCAATGCGATTTGTGCTCAAGGAGCCTATTTCTCCAGGAATTACACGTTCCTATGAAAATCCTGAAGAAGCTTCTGATGATCCCTTTGCTGCATCACTATTTGCTATTCCGCATGTAATTAGTGTGTATTACGTGGATAAATATATTACAGTCACTCAAGATGGGGAAACTGATTGGTCTGATCTGCTGCGAAAATTAGCACCTCCTATTAGAGAAGCTGAGGCACATCACGTTTCAAATCTTAACGATGAAAATGTTCACTTAAGTAAAGAAGCTGCTGAGTCATCTGACCCTCGTCTTAGTTTGATCAATCAGATGTTGGATGAACAGGTAAGGCCTTATTTATTGGCAGACGGAGGTGGTCTGAAAGTGTTGAGTTTAGAGGATAATAAACTTAAAGTACACTATCAGGGTGCATGTGGGACTTGTCCAACCGCAACTACTGGTACATTATATGCCATCGAAAGTATGGTAAAACGAATAGATCCTAATATTGAAATCGAATCCGTTTAATTATGGCTGCTATTTCATTGACCTCACGTGCTGCAGATCAGATACGAAACATCCGCTCTGAGAAAGGTCTTGCAGATGATGTTGCCCTACGTCTCGGTGTTGTTGGTGGTGGCTGTAGTGGTTTAAGCTATGCTTTTGATTTTGATACAGATCCATCTAAAATTCAAAAAAATGATCAACGGTTTGAAGATCATGGAATACCTATGGTCATAGATATGAGAAGTTTTTTATACTTAGCGGGTACGGAGTTAGATTTTACTGATGGATTAAATGGAAAAGGGTTCCATTTTAATAATCCAAATGCGTCGCGAACCTGTTCCTGTGGTGAATCATTTGCGGTATGAGCACAAATGATATCATCTCAAATAAAGTAGCAAAGTCTGGTTTAATCACTCTAGATCTTGAGATGTTTAAACCCATGAAGTCGATTTCTGAATTTGATATATCACAGCTGCTTTACATGGGGTTAATTCTTAAAGAGAAAGAGTTTCGTGAAGGGCTGGATGCCATTGATTTTTCAAATTATTCAGACCATATCCTTGCTGTTTATTGCTCTAGTGATGCAATCATCCCTGAATGGGCCTGGATGCTAGTAGTATCTAAAGTAAAATCTATTGCTTCACAAGTTTTATTCGGAACACGTGAATCTGTCGAAGAACAAGTAATGATGAGCAATGCTGAAAATCATAACTGGGAGCAATATCAAGGTCGAAAAGTCTTACTTAAAGGATGTGGTGATGGGAGCGTTAAATCTTCCTTATATCTTAAGGTCACCGATTTTCTGATGGATTATGCTGATCGTGTAATGTATGGTGAAGCGTGTTCCTTTGTTCCGATTTGGAGACGTAATTCATCACAAAACTAATTCATTTTGTCTACCTCCGATCGTAAAAGTGATCATGTAAAAATTAGTGTCTCTGGTGATGCAATATATAGTATCTCAGCTGGATTCGATCGTTATCGATTCAATCATGTTGCGCTTCCAGAATGTGATCTTGCTGAATTAAATACATCTATAGAGTTTCTGGGGAGATCATTTTCGAGTCCTCTATTTATTTCCTCGATGACCGGTGGTTATGCTGAAGGAGAGTCGATAAATGCCATTATTGCACGATTTTGTGAGCGGAATCAATTACCATTCGGTTTAGGTAGTATGCGTGCAATGATGGAAGATGAAAAATGGATACCAAGTTTTACGATTGCAAGAAAAAATGCCCCCAACAGCTTTATTGCTGCAAATATAGGTGCAGTACAACTTAGGGATGGACTCGATGATGCATTTGTCAAAAGACTAGTTGATGTTATTGATGCGAATGCTATCATTGTACATCTCAATCCACTTCAGGAACTGATGCAACCTGAAGGAGATCGAAACTTTAAGGGGATAAAAGAGGCCATCACCAGGTTGGTAGAAATGTCCCCAGTTCCAATAATCGTTAAAGAAACCGGAGCTGGTATATCAGGTGCAATAGCTCGGATGTTATATCATGACTGTGGGATACGTGTTATTGATATAGCTGGATCTGGTGGAACAAGTTGGGCAAAAGTGGAGAATTTACGCCGATTAGACCTTAATGTAGCTTCAGACGCTGAATTGTTTGATAATTGGGGAATTCCCACGGTTGATTGCCTTATGGACATAAAAGCACAACATTTACCTGAATTAGTCTTGATTAGCTCAGGCGGTGTCCGTAATGCACACGAAATCCTAAAATCTCTTTGTATGGGCTCACAAATTGCTGGAATGGCTGCTGAGGTAATCAAGGTGATTCATAATGAGGGTGAAATAGGACTTCAACAATGGTTTGATAGACTGCAAACCCAACTACGCATGACCATGTGTTTACTAGGGATACAAAACGTGAACGAATGTGGGATGCACCATCTAAGTCGGTGTTAGCCTTGATGTGAATTTGTGTATCTTTTGATCTATGTCTACTGCTCCTATTGCCCTCGATTTGATATTTAATGAATTGGATATACAGTTTCAAGCTTTGAAAATGCCGCTTGAACCGTCTAGTCTTTACGATCCCATTAGATATACTTTAGAAGACACAGGAAAGCGAATCCGACCTAAGCTAGTGATTTTGGGAACTTCCCTCACGGGTGGAGATCCTCTGAGAGCCATTCCAGCTGGTATCAGCATGGAGCTATTGCATAACTTCACACTAATCCATGATGATATCATGGATAACGCTGATCTACGTAGAGGGAAAGCTTCTGTGTACAAAAAATGGGGGATACCCATCGCAATACTTTCCGGTGATATGGCATTTGGCTTGGCGTATGAACAATTTCAGACGTATGCTTTCGATGACACTATAAGTAAGATTCAGTTCGGTTCTATTTTAAATTTGTTTCATCAAGCCGTTAAAGAAGTATGTGAAGGTCAAGCCTATGATATTGAATTTGAATCCAAGATTGATGTTGATATTCACTCATACTTGGAGATGATTCGACTCAAGACGGCTGCTTTATTGAGTGCTTCACTTGCAATTGGTGGGCTTATATCAGGAGCACAAAGTCAACAAATAGAACATCTGCAATCTATGGGAAATGAACTTGGATTAGCTTTTCAAATTCAAGATGATCTATTAGACGTTGTAGCAGATCCTAAAAAATTTGGTAAGAAAGTTGGTGGTGATATTAGAGAAGGGAAGAAAACCTTTCTAATGATTCATGCACTAGAAAGAGCACAGGGTTCAGATTTGGAATTACTAAAATCCATTCTTCATTCTAAATCAGCAGACGATATACAAATATCTAGGGTAGTTCGTTTGTATAAAGAACTAGGAATACTTGATTTAGCAGAACAAGAAATTGAAATTCGGTACAGCAATGCTATGAATCATCTTGGTGTATTTGCAGATACACCGTATTATTCAGCGGCAAAAAATATGTTTGATGCACTCATCCAAAGAGATAGATAATGATTAGATACATTAGAATTCATAAAAATTTATTCTTGGTTTTATTTGCAATGATATTCACATCGTGTGCAAATAAGGATGCCATCAAACCAGGTGACACGGTTGATGTTGCATTTCAAAAATCAAAAACACTCTATGAGAAAGGACGTTTTGGTGAAGCTGCACGCGCATTTGAAACCGTATTATCACTTGGTCGAGGAACTGAAATAGCTGAGGAATCACAATATTTACTAGCTGAAAGCTATTACAAGAATAAAGAATATTTAATCGCAGCTTCTGAATATCGTAGATATGTAACTTTCCATCCCAGATCGGACCGAAGAAAAGATGCTGAGTTTATGGAAGCTCTTTCATACTATAAAATGAGCCCTCGCTTTAAACTGGACCAGGCTGATACAGAACGAGCAATCACTCTTTTTAGAATATTTATCGGTAAATATCCAGATTCAGATAGAGTAGCTGAGGCAGCTGCTTATTTAGATGAAATGCGACTAAAATTAGCTAGAAAAAGCTTCACATCTGCCAATATGTACTTTAAACTAAGAATGTACGTATCTGCAGCCATGTATTATCAAATTACCATTGATAATTATCCTGAAACTGCGTTCGCGGAGGAAGCCTTAGCCCTTCAAATTCAAGCTTATACCTTGTATGCTGATATGAGTGTGCCTGAAAAGCAAGCTGAAAGGTATCAAATGGCTTTAGATAGCTATCAAAAGTACCTACAACTCTTTCCAAATGGGAAAAGCCGATCTCTAGCGGAATCTTTTAATGCTACTGCTTCGAAATCGTTATCTAATATTAAAAGCGGCGATAAGCTGAATTAGATATGAAAATCGGACTATTTGGGGGAAGTTTTAATCCACCTCATTTAGGTCACCGTATCTTTGCTCAAATTTTTAAAGAACAGGGCAATTTAGATCAGCTTTGGGTGATGGTTAGCCCGGTGCCACCACATAAAAATGTTGAATCTTTGGTCGATTATGAACATCGACTGAGTATGTCAAAGATCAATTTCGAATTTATGGACGGTGTGATCATCAAACAAGTTGAGGAAGAATTACCACCACCACATTTTACCATAAATACTCTCAAGTATTTACTCAAGCAGTTTCCCAAAGATACTTTCTATTTATGTATTGGAGAGGATAGTTTAAGAAGCTTCGAAACTTGGAATTCGCCGAATGAAATCTTGAATTTGGTAGATCTTTTGGTTGTGAAACGGGATCACTTAACAGATACCTTGCCCAAAATAATTCAAGATAAAAAAGATCGTGTACATTGGCTTAATGCGGATACTGTGCCTATTTCTTCTGAGTTGATTAGATATCAACTCAAAAATGGGATCGATTCATCCGAATATCTAGAACCCAAGGTTCTAGATTATATCACAAAGCATAAGCTTTATGGTAGTTAGTTTATCTCTTTTTAAGAAAGAAGTTTTTGAGTAATTGTTCACATTCGGTTTCCAGTATACCATGTATAATCTCAATGCGATGATTGAGTTTGTTTGAGTTTGCTAGATTGAAAAGCGTACCACAAGCACCCGCCTTTGGATCCATAGCACCAAATACAATTCGATCTATTTTACTCCATACAAGGGCGCTTGCACACATCGGACAAGGTTCCAGAGTAACATACAGAGTACAACCATGCAGATATTTATTATTGATTTTCATTGTAGCCTTTTCAATAGCAATCATTTCAGCATGAGCGGACACTAAACCTTTTTTTTCTACTTCATTATAGGCTTCTGATACGATTTCATTATTACGTACAATCACACATCCTACTGGCACTTCGCCATGGTCTGATGCCTTTTGGGCTAATTTTAAGGCATAATTCATCCAATAAATATGTGTAGAATTTACATCCAACTAAAGCATCCTTCGTTTGTTCTAATAGCCAATTTTGGTATACTAATCACTCTACTAAATAAAGAAAAATATGGAAAAAATTGAACAGGCCGTTATTGAATATCTAAATGATACTATTCGAACAGTAAGTGATTTTCCTATTCCTGGTATACAATTTAAGGATATAACAACCTTACTAAACAATCCGGATGCCATGAAACTGACGACCGATTTTTTAGTCAGGCCTTATATAGGAGTATCGGTTGACAAAGTTGTCGGATTGGAATCTCGTGGATTTTTATTTGGTACTAATATGGCAATTGCACTCAATGCTGGTTTTGTTCCAGTTCGAAAACCAGGAAAATTACCATCTAAAACCATTGAAGTTAGTTATGACCTAGAATATGGATCTTCCACTCTTCAAATTCACACAGATAGTATACATCCTGGTGATCGCGTAGTTATTCATGATGATTTAATTGCAACAGGGGGGAGCGCGAACGCAGCCAGAATGCTCGTTGAAAACTTAGGTGGAATAGTAATTGCCTATTCTTTTATTATTGAATTAGCCTTTTTAAAAGGTAGAGATAAACTAAGTGATGGTATACCGATTCATTCCCTAATAACACTGGAATGATGCACCAAGACTAGGGAAGTGCAACATATTTACGCAATATCCATTCTATAGTAAAGAAGCATATTGCAAGTAAAAACCAAGCTATACGTCTATAAGGATGCCAATCGAAGGCAACATTACGATATTCCTGTTTTTTAAATTCGGGGGCATTAATTGCATTAATGAGTGAAGAACTCTCGTTCCAGGGGTGGTAGGAACCACCTGATGCGGCAGCGATATCTTTTAGAAGTGCTTCGTTTCTATATGTAGTTTGATATTCAACAACATTTTCTGAAATAGTAAACTGACCAGACCTTCTGTCCAATTCTCTACTACCTCGTATAGCTCTAGCATCAAACGAATAAAGACCTTGTGGAAGATTCCCTAAGTTGATAGAATATTTTCCTAGACCATCATTATTTAGATTAAAGGAACTTGTTTGACCGTCTTCACTCGATATGTTAATGTTTATCATACCGTCAGATACTTGTAATCCTGATTCGTCTTTTAGAAAAGCGTTAATGATTACTGGATCAAAACTATCAAACTCACGCTTTACCGGACTTATTGTCAGTTTACGATCATCAGCTTTTGTTGCAGTCCATAGGATTAGATTTCGAATTAAATCTTGTATCCCATTACGAACTAAGGGATTCGTTGACAAATTCCAACTATAATATCCAAACATATTCAAAACGGAGGTTCGTCTGGATCCAATTGATCGAACGACAAGAACAGGTGAATCCAAATCAGCTCCCTTAAAAGATGCTTTAAATAAGACTTCTGATCCTGGAACAGCATTGATATTACGAATATGTGAATACACACGAGGTGCACGATCATAATCTGGTTGTTCGAATTTTAGGATTGGATGATCCTTTGATATCAAATTCGGACGTAAACCAATCTCAAATGGTGAATTAATTGAAGGTAGTGATAAAGGAATGCTATTTTGTAAGCTATTCATAGCAAGTGCCGGGTCAAAAAGGGGACTTGCAGCTAAAATGTAGGAGGAGCTAGATAACAGACTGTTTACTTGATTTCGAACATTTGACGGTATTCCAGAATGAGGGTAACCGAAGAGAAGTATTAAATCTAAGGTATCTGAATTCACAGGTAATGGACCACTTATAAACCGATCATTGCCTAGCCAGGTAATCGATCGATGAGTAATGCTAGCATCTGAATCTAATACCTGTTGAATGACTTTAACATCTGGATGTATCTCAAACGATACCATCAATACACGAAGTTTATTATCTAAAACATCGACAGCAAATCTTCCTTGATTATTTACATTTGTCCATTCACCATTTAAAGGTTCAATTTGTACTTCAAACTGTTGAAGCCCCTCATTTTCAGGATATATTTCAAAATTTACGGATTGAACCGAGCGCTCAGCTATTAACTCAATTTCCTTTGAAGCTATAATCTTGTTACCAAGTTTTAGGCTAAGCGTTGATTTTGAATTCATGAACCCGTTATGACTAAAGATTACTTCAACTATGAAGGGAGTATCTTTGTAAGCAACATCTGGATGAATGATATCTTGAATGTAGATATCTCTTTTACGAAGGGTATCACCTAATCCTACGGTAAAAATGGGAATAGATAATCTATCGGTTACAAATCGAGGATCCTGACCTGTAGTAAACTGACCATCTGAAAACAGTATTATTGCTTTAGCATCCCGTTTAAGTTCTGATACCGTCCCAATTGCTTTAGCAATGTCCGTTTCACGCCCCGTAAGTAGAATTGAATCAGGTTTTGTTGGAAATAAGTTAGCGTCAAAACCATAGTAGATTAGCTGAACAAAATTTGTATCGATTTGGCTAAGAAATTCTATTGATTGCTGATAACTTGTTTTACCACTGTAATCACCAAGGCTTATATCAGCGCTTAAGCTATTATCGAAAAGAACTGCAATCTGTGATTTGAGTCGTTCTTTATTAATGCGCTGGAAGACAGGATTTAAGAGCACTAATATCAAAAAAATGAGCCCTAAGCTACGTAAAGTCGAAAGAGTGACTTTATGACTCTTTGTAATACTAAGATTTGAATAGGACCATATGGCTAATACTATACTTATTAAGAGAAGTAAAACAATCAACCATATAGGTAATGGTGTTTCAAAACCTTTAAAAATCCACTGATTTGTCATTTAATCAAACTCATAGGATGCACTTTGTGATGTAATTGATATCCATTGCTAAATATTAGTTTACCAAAGTAAACACCACTTGGTAATGGAATACCATTATCTGTTCGACCATCCCATTCTATTTGACCATATTGTTGATTATGGGCTATTGGAACCTTTCTAATCAGTCGTCCAAGAGAATCATATATGTCTAATCTCATCAATGACCAAGCCGTAGGGGCTTGAAATTGTATCACTGTTGATGGATTAAAGGGGTTGGGAAAATTTGTACTTAAAAAAACTCTATCTGGTAATTGATCTTTATCATTGTCAATGGATGTAGTGACGATATCAATCAGTTTTTTAGCATCAATGACGCCGTATCCATTTTGATTATCAGGATTGTTATATCGACTAGATGTTTTTCTGGCTTGTTCAACATACCAGATAGCTTGTTTACCTGGCCTAGCTTGTACTGCAAGTGCCATCATTCCAGCAACATGAGGTGCTGCAAAGGAGGTCCCATTTAAACATGAAGTGTAACTATTTATACTAGAACTATTAGCTGAATATACACATGCTCCTCTAGCCATGACGTCGGGTTTAATTCTTCCATCAGAGGTGGGTCCAATGGAACTTGATGCCACTCTTAAACCATTAGAGCCAATAGATCCAACACTTAATACCGAATCAGCATCTGCAGGAGTTGTTATATACTTCCAATCTGAATTCCCCTCATTACCAGCAGATACAACTATAATCATATTAAAGACACTAGCTGCTTTAGTTGCTGCCCTAGCAATAGCCGATGTCTTTCCATTCATATCTGTGTAGGTATAACTGGATTGAGGTTGACTTGTGAAAATGTTATACCCTAAGGAAGAATTAACAACGTTAACACCTAGTTTTTGCATCCACTCAATAGCTTCAACCCAATGATCCTCCTCAATTGGAGCTTCGATTTTATCGTCTTCAGTTCGGGCAATTACCAATGAGACGCCAGGTGCTACTCCAATGAGTTTATTATCTGTTTTTCCGGCTATTATGGCAGCTACGGAAGTTACGTGACTATGATAGGAGCTGTTTTTTACATTAGCTTTAGTGTCGGTTCCACCATCAACAAAATCTCTTTCAGCCAATATTCTTTTCGTATCACGAAGATGTTGAAATACCTCATGACTCATATCAAATCCACCATCCATGATTCCAACAATAACACCTTTTCCGTCAAACCCTAAGGCGTGTACTTGATCGATTTTGTGATACTTGATCTGTGCATCTGTTCCTCCATATTCAGTATTTACCACAATATTTTGGTAAATAGATTTTTGAAATCCTAATTTCTCAAATCCATAATTTGATTTTGAATACGACTTTAATTTCAATACTGGACTAATATTTTTAACATTAGGCAGTTTCGATATTTGCTCTAAAGCTTCAAGGGAAGCAGATACACTTACCGCATTTAACCAGTTGCTGACAACATGAATATGAGCACCGTAAGATTTAAGTTCGCTAATCCAATTTGAATTGGGTGGTAACAAATCACACGACATTTTGTCTGTTGCGCATATACGATGATCTTTATCAACGAAATAAACCCAATATCTATTCTCTATACTAGTTTTCGCTTCTGAGTGTACTCCAATCCCGAAAAACAAAAACAAGATAAGCGATTTCATAAGCCACCCGTTGCAGTGATTCTATAACAAAGAAATAAGTACGTAGAATACATCGCAAGAAGACTTAAGCTACCCATCTTGCCAATTTTTTTACTGATGAAGTAAAAAGGTAGAATACTTAACACTATCAATGCCATCACAAGCATGTGAAAGGGGACTGTCCAAGCATCTATAATTGAAATAGGTGCAAGTATGGTAACAAAACCTATAACAAATAGTATGTTGAAGATATTACTCCCAATTACATTGCCAATAGACATATCGTAGTTCTTTCGTAGCACCGCAGCCATTGAGGCTGCTAATTCAGGTAATGATGTACCAATCGCTACAATAGTTACACCTATTACCATTTCAGGAATTCCCAGTTGTAGTGCAATCGATGTTGAGGAGTTCACCATCAAATGTGCACCATATAATAAACCTGTTAATCCTAGAATAATGAATACTCCATTTTTGAACCAAAACTGATTATTAGCATGAGTTGGTGTTTGTAGCTCATCTTCCTCATTAACCCTACCGGTTTTGAATAACCAAAAAATAAATCCGACAAAAATAAATACCAAAATGATACCATCGAATCTGTTTATCTCACCATCAAGACTTAGTGCAATGAACAGCATTGTGGTCAATAACATAAAAACATACTCTCGTTTGAGCAGTAGATCAGGAATTTTTACAGGTTGAAGAAGGGCAGTTAAACCTAGAATGAGTGCTATATTGGCAATATTACTTCCAACCACATTTCCAACAGCCAAATCAGATGCACCTGAGTTAGCTGATGTCAAGTTAAAAATGAATTCCGGCATGGATGTTCCAAAGGCAATAACTGACATTCCAACAACAAGAGGCGAAAAACCTAGATTCAGTGCTATTGAACTAGATCCGTCCACCAACCATTTGGCGCCAGTAGTCAGCGCTGTTAATCCAAGAACAAAAAGTATTACTTCTAATACCATTACGTTTAGAAAACCCGCTCACAAATGCGTTGAATTACACTAGTAACATCAACGCCCTCTGCTTCGGCAGTATAATTAGTTACGACTCTGTGTCTTAAAACTGAAACAGACAGAGCTTGAATATCTTCGTCAGTTACATTGTAACGACCACGTGATAGGGCTCTTGTTTTACCCCCTAAAATCAAATATTGTGATGCTCTAGGACCAGCTCCCCAACTTAAGAACTGATTTACAAAATCTGGTGCTAAAGCAGTATTAGGCCGGGTCATACTAACAAGTTTAACAGCATTTTCGAGAACTTGTTGAGGAACTGAGACTTCACGGATCAATTTTTGGTACTTTATAATTTCTTCAGCTGACAAGATAGGTTGTACATTAACTTGATTTGAGACTGTTGTTCTAGAAACTATATCCATTTCCTCTTCGTAACTCGGATAATCTAGCTGCAGGTGGAACATAAATCGATCTAATTGAGCTTCCGGAAGTGGATAGGTACCTTCCTGTTCAATAGGATTTTGAGTAGCTAAAACAAAAAAAGGAGGATCGATATGATAGGTTACACCAGATGCCGTGACATGGTATTCTTGCATAGCCTCAAGTAATGCTGCCTGAGTTTTAGGGGGTGTTCTATTAATTTCATCTGCTAGCACGATGTTAGCAAAGATCGGACCTTTGATAAACTTAAAAGTTTTACGACCACTATTTCGATCATCTTCAATAACATCAGTACCAGTAATGTCACCGGGCATGAGATCTGGAGTGAACTGTATACGATTAAAGCTGAGATTTAAGGCATCAGCACAAGTTCTAACAAGTAGTGTCTTTGCCAAACCTGGTACGCCCACAAGGACGCAATGACCTCGAGAGAATAAACTTATTAAAAGAAGATCTATGACATCATTTTGTCCGACTACTACCTTCGAAATTTCTTTCTTAAGGGCATTAAACGATGTAGTAAATGATTCAGCTGCTTCAAGGTTAGCTATCGACATAAGATTAAAGAGTTGCCTTCTAAATTCTACTAGGTTTATTGATTTTATATTCTACGTAAATTGTTTTTCGTAGTTCCTCTAGATAGTTCGACAACTCACGAAGCTGTTTAAGTTGAAGAGCGTAGTTTGATACCAGTTCATAGTCATCTTTAAGATTTGCTCTATGCTGAGGTATTTTTTTCTGAAGTTGAACTAGTCGATATGCTTTTCGTAATTCTCTCTGAGATGCTGAGGGTGGAACGTTATATGGTCTAGGGTCAGAAATATCTCCCACGTTGTCTAGTAGAATAACCATACTGTATAGTGCAGGATCAAGTCTGTCGATATCCAATAAAATATCACCTGTCATAGGATCGCGTAATCTTCCTCCATAAGGAGAGGTGGCACGATCATCTGAATATTTTCGTGCCATTTCGGTAAATGACTTTCCATGATTCAATAAACTGTCTCGGATCGCTTCCAGACGTCTTATTGCCACTTCATCTTCAGACTCGTTGGTATTAATTTGGATCAGAACATGATTCGTTTCAATTTGATCCCCAACACGACGATTTAGACGAATAACATGGAATCCAAATACTGTTTCAACAACTTCTGAAATCTGACCAGGTTCAAGTGCTGCAGCTGCTGCGGAATATTCTGCGACAAGATCACTCAGATTAGTCATCGAAATTAATCCTCCGTTTTGTTTAGCTGTAGGATCAGAACTGTAAGCAACAGCCATATCTTCAATTTTCTTACCATGATTGATAATTGAATCTCGAATAGCTGATGCCATATCATAAGCTCTCTGTTTCGCATCACTGCTTAGCGGTGGGATAGCAACAATATGTGCCATTTGAACCTGTTCTGGAATCATTGGAAGAGAGTCTTTGGGTATAGAATTAAAGAACTCTTCCACTTCCCGTCGAGATATAGTGACTTTTGATCTGAAATTTTCTCTCACTTGTGAGGCTAACTCGTTCTCTTTTACTCTTGGACGCCATTCATTTTTATACTCATAGATACTTTTGCCTAAGGCTTCTTCTAATGCTTGTTCGCTCCCAAATTGAGCCGTAAGATTCCGAATATAATCTTCAAGACGCCGTTCGAGCTGCTCTTCACTAATTTCCACTGAATCAATTGCAGCCTGCTCAATTAGTACATATTTATCAATTTGCGATTCCAGAATTTCATACCATACATTCTCGTCAAATCTCATTCCTCTTTCACGAGTTAATACTTCGCTGACTAAGCTATCAATATCCGATTTTAAGATAATGTGATTATTCACTTGAGCTACTACCCGATCCAACACTTTACTTTGTTGCGCACTAGCCAGTGACGAAATACCAAGTGCGAAGAGCAGGATATTCAGGATTTTTTTCATTTCTGTATATTTATTTGCGGACGTTGAATCAATTTGTTTTGCCTGGCATTAACCAACAGGTTTTCTTCCAGTGCTTTAAGTTTTCTGTTCTTTTTTTCAGTGATTAACCACTCCTCAATATACGGACGTACGGAGGTAGTATCGAGGATAGAACCGATTTCTAAACGTTGAATAATCCAAAATAATTGGAATGAACCATTATATGGAAGAATATCAGAGATTTGACCATTTTGGGCATTCCTCCAAAAAGTTCTCAAATTAGCATAATCGATCTCTAGATTATTAATAGAAACTGGTAACTGTTGTTCATACCACCATTTAGGATTACTGGCTTTTAATTCATTAATCAGGCTCGATGCCTGATTGTTAAGAATTCGGTTTCTATAAATCTCCAACGAATCTCTTGTTGAACTTGTGAATTGATAAAACCTAAGTGATGGTTCGCTTACTTTAATTTCAATTGGATTGGACTCAAAAAATTCTTGCCATTCGGCATCTGATATAGAAATAGTATCAAGTTCTGATAAATACATTTTGAGTAAAGCGTCACTTAAAAGAAGATCTTGTAAATCACTAAGATCGTTTCGTATTGTCGGATGTTGATCTAATCCTAATCGTTCGGCTTCATTTCTGAGTATTACCCGTTTTTCCCAAGCTGATATGTACTCATCAACTGCTCTAGTACTGTCTTCTTTTAATTGTTGATCCGATAAATTTGAAAGAACTTGGCTTAAGTAAAGAGTTCTATTACCTACTTTTGAGACAGGGACGTCTGTTCGGTCAATATCGACAGAACAAGAAGTTAGTATCCCTATTAGTAAAGGTATTAGGACTAACTTAAGCATAGTTTTAAGAATACAATTTAAGTCAAAACCCTATTTTAAATTCTGGTGAAAGGCTTTAAGGGCATACTTTTGCCTGAGCAACGCGTTCCATTCCATTTCACGAATCGGTTGATATTCAGAAACTAGCCTGAAATAGGCTTCTTCAAAACTCATTGAAACTGGCTCAAGTATTTTATCTAAATAGAGTATGTTCCTTGAATTTCTGAATTCAAAAGTTTCAGAAAAGCTACCTTCAGAAACATTCTTTAAGTAGTTGAATGGTTCATTTGATAAATCTGATACAATCTCACTAATTACTATCAGTTCATCATTACTCTTACGAAGGCTATCCAAGCTGACACCCTGAGTAATTTTTTGTTGGGCATCCATTAAGATCGTATCATTTTTAGATGATAATCGCACGACATTATACCGTGTTGGAAAAACATAATTGGATGGATTTTGATCATACATGCTTTTCAAGCTTGACGAATCATAACGTGCGTAGTTCCAGACATATTCTTCAGTCAACTTAAAGACCGCTAAACCTTCGTGATAATTTTTAATAGTATTTCGATAATCTGGGTACTCCATATTAGTAATACGCAATAATTCTTCTTCTACTTTTGCATTACTAAAGGCTTCAAAAAGGAGATCTCCAGTACCCGACCAGACCATCGATGGACTATTTTCTACAATAAATGAAATAAAGTCAGCGACTGTAAAGACTTGATTTCCAATCTTATATAGTTCTCTGATTGTGATTTCATTTGGGAGGCTTGTTTCTGAAACTTTAATTGAATCCCGTCCTTCACGTAAATTCATAAATACAGTGTAAGCCTCTTTGTTAGTAGCTTCTCCAACACGTTTACGTACCTCATTCAATACAAGAGAACGTTGATCTCTAAAATTAGGCTGACTCTTGATAGTAGCCAATGCCTCGTCTCGTTCTTGCTGTATATTGGTGTAGGTCCTCACTGAATCTACCTTTAAGATGTGAATGCCATATACTGTTTCAACAGGGGGGAGTGGTTTACCTACCTTCTCCTGTTCAACGGCAAAAACGATGTCAGTAAATGAATTATCGTAGGCTCCATAATTGATCCATCCAATCTGACCATCATATTCAGCTGATCTTTGGTCTTGAGTGTATTCCTGAACAGTTGTTTTCCAATCTGCACCTTTATTTAATTTATCATAAACATTCGAGGCTAAAACACGCATTGAGTCTACTCCAGACTCATCCGTAGCTCTTGCATTAAAGTATATGTGGCTGACGAAACGATCTCTTTTACGTTCACGAGTATCTTTCACTAAGAGAATGTGATATCCAAATTGGGTACGAAATGGCATTGAAACTTCACCTTTGGGGGTAGAAAAGGCAACATCTTCAAACGGTTTAATGGCCCAACCAGTTGAAAAGTAACCAAGTGCTCCACCCATACTACGACCTTCGGAAATGGTCGAATATTCATTAGATAACTCATCGAAATCTTCACCTTTTAAAAAACGATTTCTTGCTTCGATCAACTGACCATAAGCATATGATGTATCGTTTGGAGTAGCGTCCTCAGGAATTGCTATTAGTATATGGGAGGCATTGATTTCGAGCTTACTACGAACTAAATATTCATCAATGAGTTTATCAATGATCTCATTTTCTAACCAATATGGTATTGCATATTGAATTTCATACTGTCTGAGTTCTTTTAAAATATCATCTGATTCAAATATTCCTTTTTCTTTGGCTTCCAATAATTTGGCCTTATATAAAAGATATAAGTCAAGGAACTCAGATAATTCTTTTTCACGCACCGAATCAGGTTTATCAGCCGAGAGATTATTCCTTTCATATTGATTAATGAGTTCGCCTAATGTGACATTCTGACCACCAACAGTTCCAACTACAATAGATTTGTCAGCAGAAAATTTAGTTTCTTGAACTACGGTCTCTGTAGTGTTACAGGCCAAGGTAAACACTGAAATTAATATGAACAGAACGATAGATAGATAGCGCATGATGATAATTTAAATGAAAAATAGCAGGACCAAATTTCGACTAAAATGTCCAATTTGGCAAGAAAAATCGATATTGAGTGAGCCACAACTACTAAAATAACATACCTGCAATTGTAGCTGTCATTAAGTTAGCTAAGGAACCAGCTATAACTGCTTTAATCCCAAATTTCGCGATGTCAGATTTCCGGGAGGGTGCTAAACTTCCAATTCCGCCAATTTGAATAGCTATTGACGAAAAGTTTGCAAAACCACACAAGGCAAATGTTGCCATAATTGTAGTTTTTGGATCAAGTGCACCAGAAGAAACAGCCGTGGATAAATCTATATATGCTATAAATTCCGTTAATACTAGTTTAGTACCTAAAAAAGTACCAACGCTCAGAGCATCTTGAAGGGGTATTCCGATGGCAAAAGCAATAGGGGAAAAAATGTATCCGAGTATTGACTGA
>Ga0169931_10002694_pt1 | contig 28735 bp, 27 predicted proteins | sample Kivu_15m_20L_FD_129675 | JGI IMG/M metagenome (GOLD analysis project Ga0169931, IMG submission 129675) | Freshwater microbial communities from Lake Kivu, Western Province, Rwanda to study Microbial Dark Matter (Phase II) - Kivu_15m_20L... | ecosystem: Environmental > Aquatic > Freshwater > Lake...
AAGCAGTTTGGGAATATGTTGATTTCTATTGCCACGGAATACAATGACGCTCTTCTCATCCCAGAAAATAGTAGTATAGGATGGAACGCAATCCAGCAGGTCATTGATAGAGGATATAGAAATCTTTTTTATATGTCCAAGGATTTACAATACGTGGATGTGGAACACCAAATGACGGGGAAGTATTATCGTGAAGAACGGAATATGGTACCTGGGTTCACCACCTCACAGCGTACGCGTCCATTGGTCATCGCACGATTAAAAGAATATATGTTAGAAAATAGTTTTACTATTAGGTCATCACGTATGACGGCTGAATTAGAAACTTTTATTTGGAAGAACGGTAGACCAGAAGCATTACAAGGTTATAATGATGACTTGACGATGGCATTGTGTATTGGTTTGTGGGTTCGTGACACCGCCCTTAGATTGCGTCAGGAAGGTATAGAACTGACCAAACTGGCTATAGACAAGACAAAGTACAACGTCATCGGTCACGTGTATACGAACAAAGATGCCGCAAAGAATCCGTATGAGATGCAAATTGGTACAACAAAAGAAGATATTAGGTGGTTACTGGGATAATACACTATTTATAATGTAGTGTTTTTATTGGATTTAACTATGATTAAATTAGTTGATATTTTGTTGACGGAAAAGTGGACAAAGAAGTATAAAAAGTCCATAAATTGTAGTAACCCAAAGGGTTTCAGCCAAAAAGCACATTGCGCTGGTCGTAGAAAGCGTAAACGTGGTGGAACTACTAAATCTAAACCGGTATAAGATATGACCAAAGATGAACTTTTAGAAATCATCCGTGAAGAATTAGCAGCGGAATTAGCGGAACGTACTGTGGCTCGTCGTGAACCACCACGTAAAATGGACAAGTCCCAAGTTACTAAACGTGACGGTATCGGTAAGAAGTTATTAAAAACCAAGCGTTCTGTCCGTTACTTCAAGGACAAGTTTGGTGATGATTGGAAGTCCTATTTGTGGGCAGCATCAACCAACAAGGCAATTGATGGTGACAAGAAAAAGGGAGGTAAATAATATGAATTATAAAGAATATTATACTTACATTTTTGAAGATTGCGATTGTCTCCACGAAGCTGATTGTGGTTGCGGAGAACAAGAAGAAGGTTATCCTGGATATGGGTACAAGGAAACTGAAAGTGATTTTGCAGACCCACGATTACAGAAGGCTGAAGAAATTTCTGCATTACTAGAAAAGAACACACCGACCAGTCCTGAAAAATGGGCACGTGCAAAAGCAGCAGCTCGTTCTAAATTTAAGGTATACCCGTCAGCATACGCTAATCTCTGGGCAGCAAAAAAGTATAAGAGTATGGGTGGTGGTTGGAGAAAAGGCAAGTAATAAACATTTTGGAGAAGTGATATGATTAGATTAATGGGATTAGTACCTGGCATCAAGGCACTTGGTAACCGACCAGTGGGGTCAGTAAAAGAAACATTAGATCCTGTTGGCCAAGAAGATGCTGATATTGATAATGACGGTGATGTTGATTCATCTGACAAGTATTTAAAGAATCGTCGTGATGCTATCAGTAAGGCAATGCAAAAGGAAGGTACCGAAGACCACGAAGTCTCAATGGGCCAATCAACACTTGACTCAATCATCAAGAATGCTACTGAATTAAAGGCAAAGATGGGTGAAGGTGAAAAAGATATTCCAGCATGGATTCAAGACCATATTGCAGTAGCTGGCAATAACTTAGAACAAGCTAACACCAACTACCACGAATACGAACAAAAACCAGAAGTTCCAGGCGCAGCAGGAGCAGTACCAGCACCATCTGGTGCAATGTAATGGAATCCGTTGCAAAGTTTTTATCCACACTATTCAATAGTCGTGACCAAGCACATATTTTCCATTTACAAACATCTTCGTTTGCTGCACACAAAGCATTAAATGAATACTATGATGCAATCGTGGGATTGGTAGATACCTATGCAGAAACTTGCCAAGGTCGTTATGGTATCATCCGTGGTTATACTCCACAACGTCAATACTTTGAAGGTGATGAAGTAGTAAAGTATTTTACTGGATTATCAACTTATATTGATAGTGTTAGAAGTTCATTACCACAAGATAGTGACCTTAATAATATCGTTGATGAAATTTCTGGTTTGGTCAACTCAACAATCTATAAGTTAAAATATTTAAAATGATTCTTTTAACTGACCTTTTAGACGAAGTTGTAACTGAACTTGACGAAAAGTATAAAACCAAAGGTAACCTTGGTAAATGGCTTCGTCAAAAATGGGTGGATATTTCCAGAAAAGACAAAAAAACTGGAAAGCATCCACCGTGTGGTGCTTCGGCTGGTAAGAAAGAACGCAAAGGTGGTTCGGCTAAATATCCAAAGTGTAGACCAGCACGTTCCGCTGCAGCAATGAGTAAAGGGGAAAAGCGGTCAGCAGTAACCAGAAAGAGAAAAGCAGGAAATCCAGGGGGAAAACCAACAATGGTTTCTACCTTTAAAAAGAAATAAACTCTTGACTTTGAGAGCAAATATGATTAGATTAACTGATATTCTATGCGAAGCATGTTGGGACGGATATAAGCAAGTCGGCATGAAAGAATTAAATGGTAAGATGGTTCCAAACTGCGTTCCAGTAAAAGAACTCTACCATCGCCCAGAAAGTGATGTTACTTCTGATAGTGACTTTAAGCCAGACCAAGATAATGAACGAGATCAGTTCGGTTCAGAAAGTCATGTTCCAGGTCACGACGAAGATGAATTAACAGAAGGTGAATTCTGTAATGAATGTCTTATCGAAGTATTAAAAGGACAACACCAAGATATGTTAGGTGAAGCAGAATATCATGGACGTAAAGTTCCTCTTGGAAAGCCCATGAGAGGCGATGTAAAGAAGTTTAAGGTGTTCGTCAAAGACCCAAGCACTGGTAATGTGAAGAAGGTCAATTTTGGTGATAAGAAGATGAGAATTAAGAAGTCTATTCCAGCTCGTCGTAAGTCATTTAGAGCACGACATAATTGTGATAACCCAGGCCCACGAACCAAGGCAAGATACTGGTCTTGCCGTAAGTGGTAATAGAGAGAAAATACATGATTAAGCTTACAGATTTAATCACCGAAGCAGGTAAGGAAAATCGCATCAACTCAATGCGTTTGGTCGCATTATTGGAAAAGTTAGCACCAACTCTTAAAGCAGCACAAGAAGAAAAGTTGGCAAAGTTAACCGCAGAGTTATTGGAAGGTATCACTAAGGTCAACGAAATACCATATAACTACAATACAATGTCGCAATGGCATATGACTGAATTGGCAACGGTAACAATGCCAGCTCGTGATTTACGTGAAGCATTAAATAGTCTATTGAAGAAACCAGCTAAGGGATTAGATACACATGTTGTTGAAATGGTTATCAAGTCAATAGACGAATTGTATATCTACTAACAAGCTGAGGGGTTATGGCTGATAACAGCATATTTGGACGGTTAAAGAAACTTTTTTCAACTAATACTATAGTTCGTAATGTTGGTGGAAAAAAATTAAAAATAGCCGACACAGACAACATTCAATCGTTCATCAACAGACGCGGTATTGATAGATACCACCGCGTCTATTCGTCTATGACGGGTGGATATGGTTCTGCACACGGACGATACGAAGCAGCGGCAGCCTTCCAAGGCTCCCGTCTGCAATTATTTCGTGATTATGATATGATGGATAATGACCCAATCATTTCATCAGTGATGGACATTTATGCTGATGAATCATCGGTCAAGGATGAATTTGGTAATATCTTAACTATTCATTCTAAAAACACACAAATTCAAGAAGTTCTCCATAACTTGTTCTACGATGTACTAAACGTCGAGTTCAATCTCTGGCCATGGATTCGTAATATGGTTAAGTATGGAGACTTTTTCTTATACTTAGACATTGACCCAGAATATGGTGTGGTGAACGTTCTTCCATTATCCGTTTACGAAACTATTCGTATTGAAGGACAAGACCCAGGTAATCCATTCTCGGTCAAGTTCAAGATTGAAAATGACTTTTTGGCATTGGGAAAGACAGAATTTGATAACTACGAAATAGCGCATTTCCGCCTCCTTTCAGATACCAATTTCCTTCCATATGGTAAGGCAATGATTGAAGGTGGTCGCCGTGTCTGGAAGCAACTCCAGCTTATGGAAGATGCGATGTTAATTCATCGTATTATGCGTGCAGCAGATAAGCGTAAGATTTTGGTAGACATTGGGAATATCCCACCTGCAGAAATTGATACATTCATGCAACGTATCATTGACCGCATGAAGAAAACACCAATTGTTGATCCACAAACAGGTGATTATAATCTTCGTTATAATATGCAAAACATCACAGAAGATTTCTATCTTCCTGTTCGTGGTAAAGATTCTGGAACAGATATCCAAAACCTTCCAGGCCTTCAATTCAACGCCATTGAAGATATTGAATACCTTCGTAACAAGTTGATGGCAGCATTTAAGGTACCTAAGGCATTCTTAGGGTACGAAGAAGATTTGAGTGGTAAGGCAACGTTGGCAGCACAAGACGTTCGTTTTGCACGTACCATTGAACGTATTCAACGTATTATGGTATCCGAACTCACTAAGATTGCAATTGCCCATTTATACGTTCAAGGATTTAAGGACGAAGATTTGATTGATTTTGAATTATCACTCACCAATCCGTCTGTTGTTTACGAGCAAGAAAAGTTGAACTTATGGAAGGAAAAGATTGGTGTCGCAGAATCGATTATGAACAGTAAGATGTTATCGCAAGAATGGATTTACCATAACATTCTTGAATTGTCCGATGACGAAATTGATGAAGAACGTAAGAAAATTATGGAAGATGTTAAGCGTATGGCAGAATTGACTGGAATAGAACAACAAGCTGGACAGCCACAACAACCTGGTGCTCCTGAGGCCGAACAACCTACAGATGAAGCACCACCAAGTGAAGAAGAAGAGCAACAAGTAGATGATGTTGATAGTATTTTAGCTTCATTGGACGATAGTGATGGTGAGGAAAGTGAATTAGAAGGTGAACCATTGCCAGACGAAGAATTGGAAGAAGGTACAATGGGTCGTCCAAAAGTTGGTCAAAAGTACGGTCAAGACAGTCATCCACGAGGTCGTGACCCACTCGGACACAAGGAAAATATGGGTTCGTTGACTGTGAGAAAGCAACGAAACGATAAGAGAAAATCACCACTTGCACTCACAAAAGAAGTTCAAGCGTTGATGGCAAGTTTGAATAAACCAAGTAAGAAAGTCTTGATGGAAAACCAAGAAGTAACTGGTTCTCTGTTAGACGAAAGTAATATTCTAGACCTCGAAAACTAAAGTCTTATTAATATTCGTTATATTTAATATATGACGGTATACTGTCACTAAAATGGAATGTTTATGAAAGCAAACGTCAAGCATAACAAAATACGGAATACGGGCATACTATTTGAACTATTAGTCCGTAAAATAACCTCAGACGCATTGGATAATCGTAGTAATGATACTGCGGTGAAACTAATGAAGGAATATTTCAATTCCAAAACCGAACTCGGTAAGGAGTTGATATTATATCGTTCGTTCTTCAATGCACAACAACTCAGTGAAACTAAAGCATTTGAACTTCTAAATGTACTTGTATCACAACGTAAAAAGTTAAATGAAGTGGCATTAAACACACAAAAATATAAGTTAATTCGTGAAATCAAAAACAATTACGATTTAAAAGAATTTTTAAATGCCCGTATTCCGTCTTACAAAGTTTATGCTTCCGTATATAAAGTGTTCGATGGTGCAGTAAATGAAATCCAAGACTTCAACGAAATCGAAGGTATGGTTGAAGCTAAGTTCACCATTGTTGAACATTTAAGTGGTAAGATTATCAGTAAGGAAATCAAGAACGATACCGCACTCTATGAAGCGGTAAAGGGTCAAGAAGAAGATTTACGTTTATTGACCTACAAGATTTTGATGGAAAAGTTCAATCAAAAATACGTTGATTTGAATGACCGTCAAAAGAATTTACTTCGTGAATACATCTATAATGTCTCAAACTCGGCAGTACTTCGCACATATGCAGTTGATATGGCAAAAGAATTAATCGCTGAAATTAAGACAAAGACCAGTAAATTAGATAATAAGATTACCAAGATTAAATTGGCAGAAGTTGTTTCTCAATTAGAAAAAATTAAAACAGTGCAAGTCATCAAGGAAAATCATATGACCGCATTGTTAATTGCCTTAGAAATTACTAAGACATTAGACACTTTGAAGAGTTAATTATGGATAAGCACCAACAACTTCGTGAACGTGTTAGACAAATTATCAAGAAAAAGCTTGATGAAATGAGTACAACCGCAGGTGTTCCTGGATACTTAACTCCATATTCCTTCCGTGGTAATAAACCAAAAAGTGTAGCACGGTCAAAAAGTATCGCTACAGCAACTACTGGATTTAAGTTAACCCCGAAGGGTGAAGAAGAAGCAAATCGTCCAGCAGACAAAATGGAGATTGTTAAGAAAGAATTACACGAAAACAAATATTACGAATATAAAAACGACACAACAAAGTCACCACACAGAAAGATTGCAGAAGCTATTTCTCAATTAAATAAGAACTTACAAGAAGTAGAACGTGTGATTAGAATGAATAGTCGTTTAAAGACAGAATCAGGTATCGCAAGTGAACAACTATGGAAGCGTACACAACAAGGTTTGTTGAAGTTGGAATCAAAACTTCTTGGCCTTGCAACTCGCATCCGTGAAATCCGTGGGCAATAATATGCAAACATTACTCGTAGAATATAATGTCATTTCATATGACACTAATTTATTGAAAGAAGCTGCAGATATTAGTAAACCATTGATGTTAAAAGATGTTTTACTTCAACGTGCAGAAATGAAAAATCAAAATGGTCGTGTATATCCAAAGGAAATATTGGCACGCGAAGCAATCGTATACAAGAATAACTTTGTATCACAACGCCGTGCACTCGGAGAACTTGACCATCCAGAAAGTCCAGTCGTCAACTTAAAAAACGTCTGTTGCAACGTCACCGAACTCTGGTTTGAAGGTGATGATGTAAAGGGTAATATCGAAATTTTATCTACTCCGTCTGGTAATATTGTTCGTGAACTTGTTAAAAACAATATCCGATTGGGTGTTTCATCCCGTGGTATGGGTTCAGTCAAACCTATCGGTGAAAATACCGTGGAAGTTGGTGATGACTTTTCACTTATCTGTTTTGATATCGTCAGTAATCCAAGTACTCACGGGGCATTTATTAACGAAAACAAGGGTGGTCAAATCATCACCCCCTATAGTCGCATTGATACATTGATTTACGACTTTCTAGGTGAACTAAAGTAAGGAGTTTTTATGACAACATTTTTAGTATTAGTATTCGTATTAGCAGTTGCAATCTATTTCATTAATCGTAAGGCAATGGTAGCCCCAGCACCATTATTAAAGACCACCAAGAAGGTTGAAGCAGCAGTTGCTAAGACACTTGATGTTAATGGTGATGGTAAGGTTGATTTGGCTGATGCAGTTGCAGCGGTTAAGGCAGTAGAAACAACTGGTAAGAAAGTTGTTAAGAAGGCAAAGAAGATAACAGCAAAGAAAAAGACTAAGTAATCTTTTATGCGACTTAAAGCTTTACTAAACGAAAATATTACAAGTGAATTTGTAAAGTTTGTCGCAAAAGAGCTACAAATGAAATCACTACCTACGAGTATAAAATTTGCAAATAGTGAGTATTCTAAAGAACATTTGACCTTTGGAACCTATCAACCAAGTACCGATGAAATTGTTATCGTAAAAGGTGAGAGACATATTGCTGATGTATTACGTACATTAGCACACGAGTTGGTTCATCACAAGCAACGTGAAGAAGGGAAAGAACCAGATGGTCGTGATGGGTCAGATGTAGAAAATGAAGCTAACGCAAAAGCAGGAGAGTTGATGCGTAAGTTTCGTTATGTAAGACCAGAAATGTACGTGGAGAGATAAGATGCCATCAGTCAGTAAAGCACAACAAAAACTATTTGGTATTGTTAGAGCTATCCAAACTGGAAAGGCAAAGGCAAGTGATTTTAGTCCAACCGCAAGAAAGTTGGCACAAACAATGGCTAAGAAGAGTGTAGAGAAATACGCATCTACCTCAACTAAACATTTACCAAAGAAAAAGGATGAAGTAGTAGGAGCAGTTCCTGTATCTGATTTTCCTGTTGCATCTAACGATACAACACCAACTGTATCAAACGATCCACACTTGGTCACTACCGACGAAGATTACAGTACCAAACAAAGTAAGATTTTAAGTATCGTCAAGGACAAACATCCAGCAGAAATTGGTGGAACCTTGATTGATGTTTATACCGCAGCATTATTAACAAAGGTTCTGCATAAACTGTCTCCAGATAATAGAAAGAAGATGTTAACTCTTCCTATGGAAAAGATGGTGGCAACAGCATACAAACTGGTTACTCGTTAATTAAACTCATAGCGGACGAGCGTATGCTTATCCGCTATTCTTTATTTAGGAGATAGTTATGACAAAGGATAAGATGTTAGTGCAGAAAATGGACGAAGAAGATGGTTCATCATTATCTAGCACCCTTGGTGGTTAATGGCTAAAACAGCCTACATTACCGACTTTGACGATACCCTTGTGCATACAGACGCAAGGGTTGTTGTCATTGATAAAGACGGTAAGCGTAGAGAAATCAGTCCAGCAGAATATGCGGCATATGAAAAACAGCCTGGTGATACATTCGACTACTCGGAGTTTGAGAAATTAAAAAATCCTCGTCCTATTAAAAAGTACGTGAATTTATTAAAGAAAGTAATTGACCAAAAAAAAGCAGATAAAGTTGTAGTATTAACGGCACGTGGTCATACTAAACCAATTGCAAAGTTTTTACAATCACAAGGTATCACATCTGGAGTCACCATCTCAGCATTAGGTGATAGCGACCCAATGGAAAAAGCACGATACATAGAAAAGCATATTAAAGATGGATATACTCGTGTAGCATTCGTAGATGATGCACCTAAAAATGTTCAAGCAGTCAAAACACTTATAGACAAATATCCACAAGCAAAGTTGGTGGTACAACAAGTCAAAGAAAAAGATACACCAAATACGGGTGCAACACCAACAAAACAAACCAGACTGAAAGATTTATTAACACATAAGATTAAGAACCCACAAACGGGTAGAGAGATTCTTGTTAAGAGTGCATTAGGATACAGTAAAGAATCTCCAGTACGAAGAGCAGCAATGAACTATATCTCAAAAAATGTAAAATAAGGAGGTTGTATGTACGTTGAAGTACGTGGGGACAGTATGGGTGATTTAGATAGAGCACTCCGTCAGTTCTCCAAAATGGTTAAGAAGGCAGAAATAATAAACGAAGTGAAACGCCGTGAGTTTTATGTCAAACGGTCAAAGAAAAAGATACTTAAACAACAAGAAGCTCTTCGTCGTAGAATCAGAGAAGAAAAGAAGGTAGAAAAGAAAAAGAATTCGGAGTGGTAAAAAATAGTGTTTTTTGTAAAACAACTAATATATATTATATAGATTACACCTCTTTTGGGGTGTCTATGCTTTTGTATTTATAACCATATAATAGTTCGAATAACTATTGAAATTAAACGAGAGGCACGATATGGCAGAAATTACGAACGAACTTTTAAAGCAAGCTATTGCAGACGCAGAAGCTGTTCGTCAAACAGCAATTGCAAACGCAAAGATTGCATTGGAAGAAACATTCACACCCCAAATCAAATCCATGTTAGCAAAGCGTTTACGCGCTGAAGCAATGGAAGCAACAGAAGGTGCAGAAAAGGCAAAGGAAGAACCATTCCAAGACGCAGATGCAGTTGGTGGTAACACACCAGTTGATACATCAACAATTGGAACAGGTGACAACAAGGAACCATCCGATGCAGCAAACTACTCATCAGATATCGACCAAGGTGGTGAAGGTGAAACTGATTCATCAACCGATTGGTACGATGATTGGTCAGAATCAGACTTCGACCTTGATGAAGTAATCAAGGAATTAGAAGAAGATGTTAAGGCTCTTTCAGAAGCTGAAGAAGAGGAAGAAGAACTCGACGAAGCTAAACATGAAGATGAAGAAAAGGAAGAACTTGACGAAACTTACGAAGAAGGTAAGGACGAAAAAGGTGAAGAGCACGATGAAGAAGAAAAGGCAGACGAAGCAGCTAAGGTCGTAGACCCAACTGCTGACGCACACACCCCACCTGAAGCTGCTAAGAAGCACTCAGATGATATGCAAAAGAAGGGTGATGATAAGCCATCCGCTCCAGCAGTAAATCCAATGGGTAAGATGGAAATGGCAGCAACAGATGCAGCAGATCCACATAAGCGTGCAGTAAACCCAGCAGAACCAAGAATGGAAATGGGTTACGGAGAAGAAGGTGAAGGTGAAGAAGAACTCGACCTTGAAGCAATCCTTCGTGAATTAGAAGCCCAAGATGAGAAGGACAAGGAACAAAAGCATGAAATGGCATCTAAGATGGAATCGCTTCAAAAAGAACTTGCAGAATATCGTAAGGTAGTAGAAGTCCTACGAGGCAAGCTTAACGAAGTAAATCTTCTAAACGCAAAACTCCTTTATACCAACAAAATCTTCCGTAAGGAAGGTTTGACCAACGAACAAAAGGTCAGTATCCTCGAATCATTCGACAGAGCAATCAATGTTCGTGAAGTCAAGATGGTATACACAACATTAGCAGAAACAATGACTGTAACTGCTAAGAGTGGAAAGGGTCGCACCTCATCAAGTAAGGTTGTAACTGAAGGTTTGGCATCAAAGCCAACCCCAAGTACAGCACCAAAGAAGGAAATTTTAGAAGAAAATACAGTCGCAAAGCGTCTACAACAACTCGCAGGCATTCTATAACTTTTAGGAGATAAATCATATGTCAGGTGTATCAGAATTTATCAACGAAGCCGGTTCAGCACACCGTTTAGTAGTTGAAAAGACCCGCCAATTGGCAGGTAAGTGGGAAAAGTCAGGACTTCTCGAAGGCTTAACTGGCCACGAAAAGCAAGGTATGGCAGTAATGTTAGAAAACCAAGCAGGACAGCTTCTTTCAGAAGCAACAACCACAAATCCAGGTGGTTCGGGCACAGCTGGTGAAAACTGGGCAGGTGTCGCACTTCCATTAGTACGTAAGGTATTCGGTTCAATCGCAAGTAAGAACTTCGTATCTGTACAACCAATGAACTTACCAGCAGGTTTGGTATTCTTCATGGATTTCAAGTATGCAAACACAGTAAACGGTAAGACCGCAGGTGGTTCACTCTATGGTACAACCAGTGGTTCAGGTACTCTTCCACGTGGTGGTTTCTACGGTGCTGGTGAATTCGCATACTCAGTAAATGATGCAACATTAACCTTAAACCCAGCAATTGCTTCAGGTTCAGCAGTAACATACAGTGATGTGAACTATAACGATTCAGTTTCAGGATCATTCGCATCATTCTTCAAGTTCGTTGTTGCAGCATCAAGTTTCTCAAACGCAGATTTCAACGCAGTCCGTTCATTCCGCGTAACAACAAACGTAGCAAACAGTGCACTTCTTCCAGAATTCACTAAGTATGACGGAACAAACGTTACATTCTTCGTAAGTGGAACATCAGCTCTTGGTTCAATGGTATCAGCTTCAGCAGTTGAATTTAGTAAGCAACCAACAGAAACCACACGTGGTGACTTTGAAGATCGTGACAATTCAACAACAAACTTGAACATTCCACAAATTGATTTGGAATTACGTTCAGAAACAATCGTAGCAAAGACTCGTAAGTTGAAGGCAGTCTGGTCACCAGAACTTGCACAAGACTTGAATGCATACCACAGTGTTGATGCAGAAGCAGAATTAACAGCAATGTTAAGTGATTACATCTCAACTGAAATCGACCTCGAAATCCTTGATATGTTAATTGCAAACGCAACAACCACAGAATACTGGTCAGCAGAAATTGCAAAGGTATACAACGGTACAAATGCATTCGTACTAAGTTCTGCATTAAACGCTCAAGCTTGGACATCAATGACCTGGTTCCAAACACTTGGTCAAAAGATGCAAAAGGTATCAAACAAGATTCACCAACTCACAATGCGTGGTGGTGCAAACTTCGCAGTATGTTCACCAACCGTTGCAACAATCTTGGAAACAATCCCAGGATTCCAAGCTGGAACCGATGGTGACAAGATGGAATTTGCAGGTGGCGTAACCAAGGTTGGTTCATTCCAAAACCGTTACACAATCTACAAGAACCCATACATGACCGAAAACGTAATGTTGATGGGCTTCCGTGGAAGTAACTTCCTCGAAACTGGTGCAGTCTACGCACCATATATCCCACTTATCATGACTCCATTGGTATACGATCCAAACAACTTCACACCACGTAGAGGCGTAATGACCCGCTACGCGAAGAAGATCGTACGTCCAGAATTCTTCGGTAAGATCTTCATCGACGGATTAGCAACTGTCTAATCTCTTGATGTAGAAGGGTAACACAATAGAAATTGGGGTGGCCGAAAGGTCACCCCTTTTTCTTTTTATATAAACTAAACTACTATTTATACTATAGAGTTTTTCCATTTATGAGATTATTATGGCAATACTAAGTGATGACCCAATTGTATATGATGGCAACCCACAAGACCCAGATGGTCTTACTCCGTTTGCATTATTTGATGACGAAACAACATTTAGAACGGATGCACCAAAAGTTGCTGATTATGTAGCAAATCGTCTTGGGTATCCTGTATTAGATGTAGAATTAATTGATAAAATGATTTATACTTGCTTTGAAGAAGCAACAATGACGTATGGTTCCCAAGTCAATCAATTTCAAGCACGGGAACATATGTTAACACTACAAGGATTATCAACAGGTAGTGTACTAACACAAAGAAATATTATTGGTTCACCAATTCCTCAATTGATTAAATTGTCTGCAAATTACGGAACGGAAGCACAATCTGGTGGAAATGTACAGATAAAGAGAGGATATATTTCTGCATCTGCATATACACAATCTTATGACCTCAAAACTTTATGGGCGGACGTATACGAAACGGGTTCAGCAATAGAAATTCGTCGTATTTACCATTACATGCCATCAGCAGTAGCACGTTATTACGACCCATTTGCAACTACGGGTCTTGGATTAACTAACTTGATGAGTGAGTTTGGATTTGACGGATTTTCACCACCAGTAACGTTCGTGATGATGCCTGCCTACGAAGATTTACTACGTATTCAAGCAATTGAAGTCAACGACTTAATTCGTAAGAGTCAATATTCATTTGAAGTTTCAAATAACGTAGTTCGATTTAGTCCAATTTTTAAAGAAGCAAGAACCGTGTATTTTGATTATGTAGTGGTCGATGATAAACAAGGAGCAGGAAAAACATTTAATACCTCACCATCACTTGTATCGGATTATTCAAATTTACCATATAGTCATATACCATATTATAGTATAAATTCTATTGGTAAAAATTGGATATTTAGATATACATTGGCACTCGCAAAAGAAACATTAGGTAGTGTTCGTGGTAAGTACGACAATGTACCTATTCCAGACCAAATCATCAAACTTGACGGTGACCTTCTTCGTCGTGAAGGTAAGGACGAACGTGAACTTCTTATTAAAGAACTTCGTGATACATTAGAACAAACTGGTATGCAAGCACAAATGAAGAAACAAGCAGAAAATGCAAAGTATATGCAAGAAATGTTTGGTAAGGTGCCTACTTTAATTTATATCGGATAATATGCCACGTTTCGTATCGCAAAAAGATTTTAATTTTTTCCAACATATCAATCGTGAACTTTTGTTTGATGTGGTGGACGTAGATGTTATTTTATATAAAATTGCATTAGAAACCACTGCTATCAACATTTACGGTGAATCCACGGAAAAGGCACGTTATACTGGTGTCGAATTAAAAGCATTGGTGAAATATCCAAAAGTACAACCAGAAACTAGAGATGGATTTGGTGTGGATGTAACGCAAAATGTAGAGTTTAGATTTGCACGCAAATTACTAAGAGAAGTAGAAACATATCCAGAACCAGGTGATATTGTGGAGTATAATGGGTTGTTTTATGAAATAGATATGACACAAGATTCACAATTGATTGCAGGACAACCAGAATATTCTACATCGCTGCTTTGTTTAGCACATCTAACTCGCCGTAGTGGTATTCAAATCGAAGAGGCTAACACATAATGGCTGATTATAGTAATAGAACACCAGACGAATTGGTAAAACAAGTCGTCGATAATATAAAACCAACAGAATATCAAAATCGTGGAAACGATACGAAAACAGATGTAACAGATATGCCCATTAGCATTACGCTAATGACAATTGACGAAACACTGATAAAGTATCTAACAAATAGAATTGAACCAATCGTTACTCAGGATGGAAAGTCGGTAAAAATACCTGTTATTTACGGAAATCCTGAACGTTGGAAGAGTGTTCAGAAAGATGGTGTATTACGTGATAAGTTCAATAAAATACAATTACCTATAATCATGCTCCGTAGAACTAGCATGAAAAAGAGTAAAATCAACTCATCAGTTAACAAATATTTAGAACAAGACTTCGAACCTCGTGGGTGGAATAAGTATAACCCATACGACAGATTTGCAGCCGTAAATGGAATTCGTCCTGTGAAGCAATTGGTTGCCACCATAACCCCAGACTATTTTGACCTTACTTATGAATGTATGATTTGGACAGAATATGTCGAACAAATGAATAAAGTGGTTGAACAAGTATCATTTGAAGATGACGAATACTGGGGTGAACGTGGGCAATATAAGTTTTATACAAATATAAAAGAATATAAAATGGACACAGTGTTACCTAATGTCCAAGATAGATTAGTTAGAACTACCTTTACCCTTAACGTCAACGCATATCTATTACCAGAGAAAATGTTGGATAAATACAGTAAAACTATGCGAACTACCCAACAACGATTTTCTACCAAAAAAATCGTTAGTTTTACTGAGATAGAAGAGGGTTAAAAGTAATGTTTGACAAAAATAATCTATATTTATAATACGAGTATAAATGTCTATAAATAAGGAGGTTTTATGAGTGAAGTAAGAAAAATAACAGATGAGGAATTATCGTCTGTTAAAAGTTTGCGTGACGAAATCGTTGGTGTTATTTCTAGTGTCGGTCAGTTAAAGTTGACACATGATTTAATGGAAGAAGATTTAACAACAGTCAAATCACGATTAAACGAACAAACATCGAAGTATAAAGAATTGCTCGGCAAAGAAAAACAGCTGATTGACGAGCTTTTACAAAAATATGGAATGGGTTCTTTGGATGTTGAAACTGGTGTATTTACCCCTGAAAAATAAGTAATATTGGAGATTCCGTATGGCAGAACGCATTGTTAGTCCTGGCGTTTTCACACAAGAACGTGACCTTAGTTTCCTAGAACAAGGGGTCGGTGAAATTGCTGGTGCTTTTATTGGTCCAACACCAAAAGGACCAGCATTTATCCCAACTGTAGTAACCAGCCCAAGTGATTTTGAAGCTAAGTTTGGTATACCTGATGGTAAGTCATTTTTAGGTGCTACTGTAAAAAACTATCTTCGTGAATCAGGACAAGCAACAGTTGTTCGTGTTCTTGGATTGGATGGATACAGTAATGTAAACCACACACCAGTAATTATCAAAGCAAACGGAACTAGTGGTTCGTTTGTTTATGCACTTTTGCATCCTACTGTTTCTGGTAGTGATATTACCGCAGCAAGTGGTAGTGGTACATCAAGTAATTTTACAATCGCATTAAACACAGCAGGCGGATTGTTCACAGGATCATCGTTGTCCTCTACGTCAACCGCTGGTGAATATATTGGTAATTTCTTTGGATTCGGAACAACAGGAACAAAGGGTGGATACATTTATGGAATATTCCCAGAAGCAATTACTAGTGGTGGTGCATCGGTATCATTGTCAGCAGAAGTAAATTCTGACGCATTGTTCTTGACGGGTAGTACCTTCGGAACATATAAGTTTGCATCAACACCTTTTGTTCAATCACAAACATTAGGTGGTATAAATCAAAACTTATTTAAAGTTCACACATTAAGTGATGGTACATCTGCAAATAAGCAAGTTAAAGTTTCTATCGTAGGACCAAAGAAGGCATTAATTGCTGGTGACTACGGTACATTTACACTTCAAGTTCGTGATTTTAATGATACTGATGCAGCACCAAGCGTATTAGAACAATACGACAATTTATCATTAAATCCAAGTGATGCAAATTATATCGCACGTAGAATTGGTAACAGTGCTCCAGTAGAAGATGCAAATGGTGAACGTTACTTCCAAGGTGATTTCCAAAATAACTCAAAGTATATTCGTGTTGAAACGGCAGACGGATCAGAAAATGTATCAACCGATGCACTACCATTTGGATTTGCAGCATTAGGATCACCAATTGGAACTTCAGGATCAGCACTTCCAGCACCAACATATACTATTTCTACATGGATTTCTGGTAGTACACGTGGTTATAGTACAACCGCTACACAAAATACAAATGAATATTACGGATATCAATTCTCAGATGTTCCAAATACAAATACATCATTCTTAGCACCGCTTCCAAGTGGTTCAGTAAGTGTTGGTTCTAAATTTAGTCTTGAAAACTTAGCATCAAACGAATTATACGAACCAGGTACAGGAGACCCTTATACAGTAGCAGAATATCTTAACGGGGAAGCACCTTCATTAGCATCATACTTGAAGTTTACTGTTCCATTCCAAGGTGGGTTTGATGGGTTAAATCCAGCTCGTGAAATCAAGATGTATGATGGTATCACATCAACCAATACCCAAGGATTTGATTTAAGTAATTCAACAACCGCTGGTTCACGTGCATTTAAGAAAGCACTTGATGCAATTTCAAATCCTGATTCATTTGATATTAATTTGTTAGTATTACCTGGTGTTGTATACTCACAACATTCTTATATCGCAAATTATGCAAAGGATGTTTGTGAAACACGTGGTGACTGCTTCTATATTATGGACATTGTAGGAGCAACTGATACAATTACTACAGCAATCAATACAGCAGCATTACTTGATAGTAATTATGCAGCAGCATACTATCCTTGGATAAGAGTGTTGGACACAGATACAAATAAGTTTGTATTTGTCCCACCATCAGCAGTTCTCCCAGAAGTATATGCATATAGTGATAACGCAGCAGCAGAATGGTTTGCACCAGCAGGTTTAAATCGCGGTGGAATTCCAGGAGCAGCAGGAGTTAAGACTCGTTTGGCTCAAGCAGACCGTGATGCATTATACGAAGGTAAGGTTAACCCAATTGCACAGTTTCCAGGACAAGGTATCTGTGTATGGGGACAAAAGACACTTCAACGCCGCTCATCAGCACTTGACCGTGTAAACGTTCGTCGTCTCCTTATTACTGTCAAGAAGTTTATCGCAAGTTCGGCACGTTTCCTCGTATTCGAACAAAATGTTGAAGCAACTCGTCGTCGTTTCCTCAACATCGTAAATCCATTCTTGGCAAATGTCCAAGAACGTTCAGGTCTATACGCATTCCGTGTTATTATGGACGAAACCAATAACACCCCAGACGTAATCGACCGTAATCTATTGGTTGGTCAATTGTATCTCCAACCAACAAAAACAGCTGAATTCATTAAGTTAGAATTCAATATTCTCCCAACGGGTGCAGTATTCCCAGGAGCATAATCGGTTATATTTTTGGATTATAGACTATTTATAAGAAATCTGTTAGGAGATACAAATGGCAAATAATATCGTAGCCGAAAATGAAATTTTCTTTACGGCGTTCGAACCAAAGGTTAAAAATCGCTTTTTAATGTTAATTGAAGGCATACCAGCTTACATCGTAAGAAAGGTTAGCCGTCCAGAAATTCGTCAAGATACTATTAAGGTTCCACACATCAACACTGTTCGTTTCGTTAAGGGTGTTTCTGTATGGCAACCAATAACCTTGACTCTTTACGATCCTGTTGTACCATCAGGCGCACAAGCAGTGATGGAATGGGTTCGTCTCCACCACGAATCAGTAACAGGTCGTGACGGATACGCAGAATTCTACAAGAAGGATTTAACCCTTCAAGTATTAGGCCCAGTAGGTGACAAGGTGGAAGAATGGATTATCAAGGGAGCACAAATTACACGTGCAACATTTGGTGATCTCGAATGGTCGGATGCCAGTGATAACGTAGCAATTGAATTAGAAATTCAACCAGACTACTGCGTATTGAACTACTAATCCAAAAAAATTAGGATGTATTTATCCCCTTCGTGACGCAGGTATTTTATACCCACGAAGGGGATTTTTACTTATAAAATCTATTTGTAATGATATAAATGATACTTATATAGAGGTGTAGAATTTATTTAACTTGGATATGTAATATGCCACAACTAACAGAATTACGAGTAGGACAAGGTGAAACATTTGAGGTACTCGTAACGTTATTACAAACTGTATCTGGCACACCGTTGGATATCACCCATTATAATATCACTGGTCAAATACGAGAAAACTATACCACAGACGAAATTGCTACATCATTTAATGTAGCAAAAGTATTACCCCATACATCGGGTAGTTTACGTATTACATTAGATGAAAATCAAACATCCAATCTTACACAACGTAGATATGTGTATGATATTTTAATTAGTAGTGGCTCGGGCACACCAGTCAATCGTCGTATTTTAGAAGGACCACTCAACGTTAGTCCAGCTGCAACGAGATAAAAGATGAGCTTACCAGATATTACTGTTGTTATACAAAAACCAGACGTAGTTGTTAGAAACTTAGGAGGGTCGGGGTCATTTTTAAATGTCGCTGATTCCGCAGTAAGTTCTTCTTATGCGTTAACCGCAAGTTTTGCATTAAATGCACAAGCAGGTGGTGGAGGTGGTGGAACAGGGTCAACAGGGCCAACTGGTCCAACTGGACCACGTGGTTCTACAGGTGTTGCAGGTTCTCCAGGTGGTGCAACAGGACCAACAGGTGTCACGGGACCAACAGGCGTTACAGGACCAACAGGTGCAAGTGGCCCAACTGGTGCAACTGGTGCACAAGGTACCACAGGACCAACTGGTGCACAAGGTAACCAAGGCACCACAGGCCCAACTGGTATTACAGGTCCAACTGGTGCAAGTGGCCCAACAGGTAGTACAGGTGTCCAAGGTACTACAGGCCCAACTGGAGCAAGCGGTCCTATAGGCCCAAGTGGTGTCACTGGTAGCACTGGACCACAAGGAACTACAGGTCCAACAGGTCCTGAAGGTCCAACTGGAGCAACAGGTATACAAGGTATACAAGGTTTAACAGGTCCGTCAGGCCCAACAGGTAGCACAGGCCCAATTGGTGAAACAGGGCCACAAGGTATCACAGGACCATCAGGTCCAACAGGCCCAACAGGACCAAGTGGACCAACAGGTATTACAGGTGATACAGGTGCAACAGGCCTACAAGGTACCACTGGTTCAACGGGTGTCACAGGACCAACAGGTGCAACAGGTCCACAAGGCACAACGGGACCAACAGGTGTTACAGGACCAACAGGTGCAACAGGTCCAATCGGTCCTGGATTAAATATTAGTGGTAGTTTACCAGATACGGGCAGCCTTCCTCCATCGGCGCCAACTGGTTCAGCATATATTATTGGAAAAGATTTATGGGTATATAATGGAACTTCGTGGAATGACGTTGGTGACGTATTAGGACCATCTGGTTCTACTGGTCCAACAGGTCCACAAGGAACCACAGGCCCTACTGGACCAACTGGTGTCCAAGGTGTTACGGGTTCAACAGGACCAACAGGTATAGAAGGTCCAACAGGTAGCACAGGCCCAATAGGACCGCAAGGCGTTACAGGTAGTACAGGACCAACAGGTATCACAGGCCCTACTGGTCCTGAGGGTTCAACAGGCCCAACAGGCAGCACAGGCCCAACAGGCACTACAGGGCCTACAGGTATAGAAGGCCCACAAGGTGTTACAGGTAGTACAGGGCCTACAGGTATAACAGGCCCAACAGGCCCACAAGGTACCACAGGCCCTACTGGACCACAAGGTACCACAGGTCCAACAGGTGTGCAAGGTATAACAGGCCCAACAGGTCCAACAGGCAGCACAGGTCCAACTGGTCCTGAAGGATCAACAGGTCCAACAGGTAGTACAGGTCCAACAGGTCCAACAGGCAGCACAGGTCCAACAGGTGTTACAGGACCAACAGGTATAGAAGGACCATCAGGACCAACAGGTAGTACAGGTCCAACAGGTGTCACGGGACCAACAGGCGTTACAGGACCAACAGGCGTTACAGGACCAACAGGTGTTACAGGTTCAACTGGACCACAAGGCACCACAGGTCCAACTGGTGCTACTGGTTTACCTGGTGATATTTATTCTACCGTAAGTAGTACATCACTTTCAATTGGTACTGGTAGTAAGACACTTACTGTTGCAACTGGACTAGCGTACAGTATTGGTCAATCTATTATTATTGCATTTGATGATAGTAATAAAATGGAAGGTACGGTTACCTCCTATAATAGTGGTACAGGTCAATTAGTTGCAAATATCACCACAGCAACGGGTTCGGGAACATATGCATCGTGGCAAGTAAGTTTGGCAGGTGCAGCAGGTCCACAAGGTGCAACAGGTCCTGCAGGTCCAAATATAGCAGGATTGGTTAGTAGTTCAGCACAATACCCAGGATGGGTCACCAGTTCTTCACAAATCGACTATAACGCAATTACTAATAAATTGAGTGGTGTAATATCATCCTCAGCACAATTTAATGCATTAATTGGTACTTCTGCATCATTCGCAACTACCGCAAGTGCAGCAACTAGTATAACCTTTATTCCATCAACAGCATCATTTGCGACCACATCTTCATTTGCATTAAACGCTGGATCTGGAGTTGGATTTCCATTCAGTGGGTCTGCAATTATTACTGGTTCATTACGATTAATTAATGACGGTGATATTGGTGGAATTACTGGTTCATTATTAGGAACTGCAAGCTTAGCAACATCGGCATTAACTGCAAATTTAGTAAGTAGTTCTACCCAAGTTAAGGCATTCCTTCCAGCAGATACCGTATCAAGTTCGGCACAATATCCAGGATGGGTCACCGCATCGTCACAAATCGTGGTGCAAAATACCACTGGTATCGGTGCATTAGCAACCACGGGTTCAAATACATTTGTTGGTAATCAAGTAATTAGTGGTTCATTGACCACCACCGCAGGAGTCAATGTCGGTGGTCATATTATACCAACGGCTGACCAACAATATGATTTAGGTAGTGCAAGTAATAAGTTTAGAAGCATTTACTTATCGGGTTCTACCATTTATCTTGGCGACAAGGCAGTAAGTATTGTTAATGGAGCATTAGCAGTAATTCCGTCAGGATCAGACCCAGCAACCGCATCACCAGGACCACTTACTGGTTCTCTTACGGGTTCATTACTTGGTAACGCAACTACAGCAACTACAGCATCATTTGCAACTACTGCAAGTGCTGCAACTAGTATTACATTTACACCAACAACCGCGTCGTTTGCAACTACTGCATCATTTGCATTAAACGCTGGTCAAAATATTCCTGATGGTACAGTAAGTTCTTCGGCACAATACCCAGGATGGGTCACCGCATCAAGTCAAATTGATTACAACTCAATACAAAATAAATTAACAGGTGTTATTAGTAGTTCAACACAATTTAATCAGCTATCAAATACTTCCGCATCATTCGCAACTACTGCAAGCGCTGCAACTAGTATTACATTTACACCAGCAACAGCATCATTCGCAGTAACAGCAAGTTACGTTGCAGGTGCAGCAAGTGATTGGAATTCACTAGCAAACAAACCATTAGATATAGTCAGTAGTTCCACACAAGTTAAGGCATTTTTACCTGATGGAACGGTATCCGCATCAGCACAATACCCAGGATGGGTCACAGCATCAAGTCAAATTGATTATAACAATATTACTAATAAACTAACGGGTGTTGTCAGTAGCTCTTCGCAAGTCAAACCACTACTTCCAGACGGAACAATTAGTTCATCAGCACAGTATCCTGGATGGGTAACCGCATCAAGTCAAATTGACTATAACTCTATCACAAATAAGTTAAGTGGTGTAGTTTCATCATCAACACAAATACTACCACTGTTACCAGCAGACACCATATCAAGTTCTGGTCAAGTTCAACTGAATGCTATCACTGGTGTTACCTTTAGTAATTCTTCATTTTACTTCCCAAATAACTTACGTGTAGAAGGAACATTAACTGCTCAAGAAATTAATACGGAATATGTATCATCTTCTGTAATTTATGAAAGTGGTTCAACCAAGTTTGGTGACACAAATGACGATGTGATGAGCGTCACGGGTTCTATTCGTGTCTTAGGTGGAAATATTAGTGGGTCATTTATTGGATTAGTTTCGCAATCCGCACAAATTGATTACGATTCAATACAAAATAAATTATCTGGTGTAGTCAGTAGTTCTACACAAGTTCAACCATTGTTACCTGGTGGAACCTTATCCGCATCAGCTCAATATCCAGGATGGGTGACCGCATCAAGTCAAATTGATTATAATAATATTCAAAATAAATTAACTGGTACGGTATCATCATCTGCACAACTTCAACCATTATTACCTGGTGGTACTGTAAGTTCATCCATACAATATCCAGGATGGGTCACAGCATCAAGTCAAATTGATATTACCGCAACTACTGGATACTCAACCTTTAGTTCTTCTATCGCAACCAAGAATGACTTACAAGATGTATCAATTAACGCACTGAACGCAGCAACAAGTTCATATGCAATCAATTCAACAATTCAATCACAACTTGCAGGTGTCCCATCAAGTAGTGCACAAGTCAAGGCATATCTACCAGATGGTTCAGTATCTTCATCAGCACAATATCCTGGTTGGGTTACAAGTTCAACACAAGTTGTTTGGTCATCTGTAAATTATAACGCAGGTATTGTCTCATCTTCGGCACAAGTAGCACCATTACTACCAGCAAGTACAGTATCATCGTCGGCACAAGTTAAAGCATTATTACCTGGTGGTTCTGTATCCGCATCTGCACAATATCCAGGATGGGTCACATCGTCTGCACAAATTGTTTGGTCATCAGTAAATTACAACGCTGGAATAGTCAGTAGTTCTGCACAAGTAGTAGTACAAAATACTACTGGTATTGGTGCGTTAGCAACCACTGGTTCAAATACATTTGTTGGTAATCAAGTAATTAGTGGTTCGTTAACCACGACCGCAGACACAATGACCTTCAATGGGTCAATGGCAGTATCGGGTGCACTTAGTATTACTGGTAGTGTAAATGTATTAAATGGTGGATTTACTGGTTCATTAACAGGTAGTGCAACCACCGCAACATCTGCATCATTCGCAACAACAGCAAGTGCAGCAACTAGTATAACATTTATACCAGCAACATCATCATTCGCAACAACAGCAAGTGCAGCAACTAGTATAACATTTATACCAGCAACATCATCATTCGCAACTACCGCAAGTGCAGCAACTAGTATAACATTTATACCAGCAACAGCATCTTATGCAATTAACGCTGATACAGCAATCGGTATAAATGTAGATAATCATTCATTTGTGGGTAATGGTATAGCAACAAACTATACATTATCTCAAAGTTATGCAATAATATCATTGAATGTAAGTGTTGATGGTTTAACATTAACACCAGTGGTGGATTACTCAATCGCAGGAACAACCCTATCGTTGGTATCTGCACCACCATCCGAGTCAAATGTCTTTGTTAAGGCATGGTCAAATGCAACACAAAATGTTAATGGGTCATTTACTGGCTCGTTTATAGGAACACTGACTGGAGATGCAACAGGATCTGTCAAGTTTACCACATTACCAAACATAGCTATCAAGGGAGATACCCATTTGTTTATTGGTGATGGAGCAACTACGGCATATACCTTATCCTCTTCGTATGACGATAGTGTGGTATTTGTGTCGGTAGACGGTCAGTTTCAAGCACTTATAGCTGATTTTAGTATTTCTGGAACCACCTTAAACCTAGTCAGTTCCCCACCATCGTCATCAAACATCTTGGTCAAGGCTGTACGACTAGTTATATCGTAATAAGTTATATTTAAGATTTTACTAGTTATATTTATATTAGATAACTTATCTGTGTGAGATTCAATAATGGCGACAACCAAACTTACTGGTACCCTTATACGAAGTGGGAGTATTCCAACCACAGCACTAGGTGGTGGGGTCATTTCCAGTTCAGTCCAAATCAACACTTCCCTTCCTGGGGGTGTTGTATCAAGTAGTGCCCAAGTACAGTCGCTATTACCAGGTGGCGCTGTTTCAAGCTCGGGTCAAGTAGCACTAAATGGTATCACTGGCACTACCTTCGCAACAGCAAACTTTACGTTCCCACAAAACTTGACTGTTGGTGGAACTTTAACAGCACAAGAAATACAAACCGAATATGTAACATCATCTATTATTTTTGAATCTGGTTCTACCAAGTTTGGTGATACCGCAGATGATACACATCAATTTACTGGTTCATTAAGTGTTCTTGGGACTATTAGTGGTGCATTAGTATTACCAGTAGGTGTTGTAACAGCATCAAGTCAAATAGATATTACATCAACTACAAATTATTCAACATTTAGTTCATCGATTGCAACAAAAAACGATTTACAAGATATATCTATAAATGCATTAAGTGCAGCAACAAGTTCATACGCAATTAATTCTACCATACAATCACAACTTGCTGGTGTCGCATCAAGTAGTGCACAGGTTAAAGCGTATCTGCCAGATGGTTCAGTATCTTCATCCGCACAGTATCCTGGATGGGTCACCGCTTCAAGTCAAATTGATTATAATAGTATTACTAATAAATTAAGTGGAGTAGTTTCGTCATCAGCACAAGTTCAACCATTACTACCAGGTGATACCGTTACCTCATCTGCACAAGTTAAGGCATTTTTACCAGCAGATACCGTATCAAGTTCTGGTCAAGTTAGTATTACCGCAACAACTGGGTACAGTACCTTTAGTTCTTCATTAGCAACTGTTGATGTAGGACAAACTACTCGTATTGATAATTTAGCAAGTTTAACAAGTTCATACGCAATCAATTCTACTATACAATCACAACTTGCTGGTGTTGTATCAAGTTCAACACAAGTCAAACCATTACTTCCTGATGGAACAGTATCCTCATCCGCACAAATTCCAGTAAGAACATTTACCGTAACTAATAGTGGAGCTGGTGCATATGTTATTGATGGAGTAAATAACTCCTCTCTCACATTAATTCGTGGATTTACCTATAACTTTAGCTTGAACGCAGCTGGTCATCCATTCTGGATTCAAACTGTTGCTGGAGCCTATAGTTCTGGAAACATTTATAATACGGGTATAACAAATAATGGTGCGGCAGTAGGAACAATTACATTTACAGTTCCTTATGATGCACCAGATACACTATATTACGTCTGTCAGTTCCATTCTTCTATGGGTGGTGTAATCAATATTAAAGACATACAACCCTCTGGATTAGTATCAAGTTCAGCACAAGTTGTTTGGTCATCTGTAAATTATAATGCAGGTATTGTCTCATCTTCGGCACAAGTAGCACCATTACTACCAGCAGGTACCGTCTCGTCATCAGCACAAGTTCAACCATTACTTCCTGGTGGAACTGTAAGTGCATCTGGACAAGTTAGTATAACTGCAACGAATGGATACTCCACGTTTAGTTCTTCAATCGCAACTAAAAACGATACACAAGACGTATCAATTAATGCATTAAATGCAGCAACCAGTTCATACGCAATAAATGCAACTATTCAAGGACAACTTGCTGGTGTTGTGTCAAGTTCAACACAAGTTAAACCATTATTACCTGGTGGAACCGTAAGTGCATCCGGTCAAGTAGATATAACTGCAACTACTAACTATTCAACATTTAGTTCATCGTTAGCAACAGCAGATGTAGGACAAACTACTCGTATTGATAATTTAGCAAGCTTGACCAGTTCATACGCAATAAATGCAACTATTCAAGGACAACTTGCTGGTGTTGTTTCTTCATCTACACAAGTAAAACCACTTCTTCCTGGTGGAACAGTAAGTGCTTCTGGTCAAGTTGATATTACCGCAACTACTGGATACTCCACATTTAGTTCATCGTTAGCAACCGTGGATGTAGGACAAACTACTCGTATTGATAATTTAGCAAGTCTCACTAGTTCCTACGCAATAAATGCAACAATCCAATCACAACTTGCTGGTGTCGTATCTTCATCTACCCAAGTCAAACCATTACTTCCTGATGGGACAGTAAGTTCTTCGGCTCAATACCCAGGATGGGTGACCGCATCAAGTCAAATTGATTACAATTCTATTACTAACAAGTTAAGTGGTGTTGTATCTTCATCAACACAAATTGTTCCGCTATTACCAGCAGGAACTATTAGTGCATCATCACAAGTAGCATTAAGTAGTATTACTGGAACCACGTTCGCAACAGCAGATTTTACGTTCCCACAAAATCTTACAGTTGCGGGAACATTAACTGCGGAACAATTTATTACCGAATATGTTTCCGCATCGGTAATTTTTGAATCTGGTTCTACCAAGTTTGGTGACACAAATGACGATGTAATGAGTGTAACTGGTTCTATTCGTGTCTTGGGTGGAAATATTAGTGGGTCATTTATTGGATTGGTTTCGCAATCTGCACAAATAGATTATAACTCAATACAAAACAAATTATCTGGTGTTGTCTCATCGTCCGCACAAGTCCAACCATTACTTCCTGGTGGAACGGTTTCAAGTTCCGCACAATATCCAGGATGGGTAACTTCATCGGCACAAATTGTCTGGTCATCCGTAAACTATAATGGTGGTATCGTCAGTAGTTCAGCACAAGTTAAACCATTACTACCAGGTGATACAGTATCAAGTTCTGCACAAGTTAAGGCATTTTTACCAGCAGATACCGTATCAAGTTCTGGTCAAATTAGTATCACAGCAACAACTGGATATAGTACGTTTAGTTCGTCAATTGCAACTAAGAACGACTTACAAGATGTATCACTTAGTGCATTAAATGCAGCAACAAGTTCTTACGCAATCAACGCAACAATCCAAGGACAACTTGCTGGTGTCGTATCCTCATCAGCACAAGTTAAACCACTTCTTCCTGGTGGTACAGTAAGTTCATCAGCACAATACCCAGGATGGGTTACAGCATCAAGTCAAGTAACAATCGGTGGTATATCGGGACTAGGTACTAACGTAGCAACGTTCTTAGGAACACCAAGTTCGGTAAATCTAGCATCAGCGGTCACGGATGAAACTGGTACAGGTGCATTGGTATTCGCAGGAAGTCCAACATTAACGGGTACCGTAGTAGCAGCAAATATCACCGCAAATGGAACACTATTATTACAAAACATCGTATCACAATCTAGTAGTCCATCATTTACTGGATTAACATCAACTGGTACGGTATTGTTGGCGGGTATCAACTCCTCATCAGCACAAACCGTGACAGCGTTATCTGGTCAATCGGTACTATTCTCTGGTTCACAATTCTCTGGTATCGTCTCTGGCAGTGGATTAGCATATAGACTGGTTGTTCCAGTAGGAACAAATCAATACGCAACCTAATAAAAGTTGGTATTTTGTCGTAAAAAAGGCATCCTGGTGGGTGCCTTTTTTCGTTTATTGGAGTATAAAATGATATTTATACGGGGGTGTATACACTTTAGTTTGAGTATAATATGAGTTTATTAAAAGTCAATAATATTACAGGTAGTAGTACTAGCATTACATTTAATGATGATGTGACGTTTAGTGGGTCGGTTAATATTTCGTCTGGGTCTATCACCGCTAGTTTTGCTATCGCAAACGCATCTATTGAAAAAGAAAAGTTGACGAATAATGCAAGAGATTTCGTAAATATCCTCAATAAACCAGCAGGACTTATTAGTAGTTCTGGTCAGTTCGTTACCGCAATTTCTGGGTCATCATTAGAACTAGGTGGAATACTAGCAACAGGTAGTATTAGAACCACAAATGTATTTAGTGGTAGTGGTGCACAATTATTCGGTTTACCAAACGCAGCATTAAACAATAGTGCAATTACCATCAACGGTACCGCAGTTTCTCTTGGTGGAACCAGAACTCTTACCACAACGGATATCGCTGAAGGTACTAATCAATATTATACTGACGCACGTGTAAAAGCAAAATTAGATACGGAAACAGTAGTCAGTAATTCTACTCAAATTAATTATCAAGCAATACAAGGACAACCAAGTATGAATACACTTGGTGGTGACGGAAATAAAGCATTTACCATTACCACAGGTATATTCGTTACCGCATCTGGTGGAGCAGACGGTATCATTGTCACCACAGACCAAGCAAATTTTAGATTAAATTTTAGAACGGTTGGTGGAACGGTATCCTCGTCCGCACAAGTACAAGCAGGATTACCAGCAAATGTAGTGTCATCATCCGCACAAGT
>Ga0169931_10002696_pt1 | contig 28729 bp, 20 predicted proteins | sample Kivu_15m_20L_FD_129675 | JGI IMG/M metagenome (GOLD analysis project Ga0169931, IMG submission 129675) | Freshwater microbial communities from Lake Kivu, Western Province, Rwanda to study Microbial Dark Matter (Phase II) - Kivu_15m_20L... | ecosystem: Environmental > Aquatic > Freshwater > Lake...
AACCGGGGGCTGGCGCGAAGACCCGGCTGACGAAGACGAAGAACGCGCCTCTTGAGGGTGGCACGTCCCTAGGCTCTTCAAGGGGCGTGGTGTCGCGCGCTTTCACGCACCACCAACGCACGGCTCTTCTGGCCAACGGCCTTTCAGCCTCCAGCCCGGGGTAGAGCGGCCGGCAAATGCGAAGCATTCCGGCCGCGCCACCCCGGGTTAAAGGCCCCCACCAATTCCGAAAGGTCGAACCGCACGTCGCCCCCCCGGGGCACGGGCGGTTCGACGCGGAACCCTAATTATGCGCAAAGAGGAGACCAAAGGTCGAAGCATCGGCGAGGTCGGGAGACCTGCGCCGAGCGCGAAGTTTTACCCGGCTGACGAAGACGAAGAACGCGCGTCTTAAGGGTGGCACTCTATATCTGGCCGCTTTCTGGCTGAGAAGTTCGCCACGTCCACCAAGTCGCCCAAATCAGTAACGCGAACAGCAAGACTCCATTGAGGCTAGTCGCCACGTCGACAAGCAACTGACTTGGATTCATCCGCTGCAGAATGAATTGGGCGGAAAAGTAGTTGAAAAAGACGAAGAGCGTCGTCAGAGCGGCAAGGAAACGCTGCCAAGCCGGGACACGCCACCATTCGGGTGCGGCGGCTAGGACCATCGCCAGCGTCGCCGGGACTAAGACCAGCAGGTCGTAGTAATGATGGTACAAAGTACTCACCAGCGCCAAGCTGGAAAGCATCCCGGCAGGGTCAGCCAACCCCTCATCGCGAGTCTTGCGGCTGGACCATAAAGCCAAACAGGGGAGGGCAATTAGCAGGAACATCCACAGTAAATGCTCCCAGTCGTTTGGCTCCCAGCGCAGCCATTTGGCAGCAACTGCCAGAAGGTCGACCCGTGTCCAATTGAACTGTGGAATTTCATTGGGGTCTGCGCGGTGAGCCTCCTGCGCCGCCGAAATTTCGGCTTGAAATTCGGTCCAGCTGGTGTCACCCAGTAACCAGCCAAGGGCAAGCGCTGAGAGCAGGCCCGCGACTAGTCCGCCCCAAACCACCGTCCGCCAGTTACCCCGGGCCAAGAGCAGCAGGGCTAAAGGGATTCCATACGTTGGCTTCGCCGCGCAGAGGACGAACCCAAACGTCCCCCACCAACTGCGGTCGGCGAAATGCAATGCTAGGATCGCGCCAACGACGAGTTCCAGCGTCAGGTAGCCGGTGAAAAGGGTGCCGTAGCCCGAGCGAGATACGACCAGAACGGCCCCCAAGCCAAGCACCTGCAACCACCCTCCGCCCCCGCGAGCCACCAGCCAAGCGAGCCACGCAATCAGCAGTATCTGCAGGCTCATCGCCACGTAATGCAGAACGTCGGCTTGGGGGACCTCCAGCCAAGTGTAGGGGATCTGCAAGGCGAACAGATAAGGCGCGTGCAGCGGCATCGGGCGGCTGACTGGGTACTTCGCGGCGTACTCCTCGCCGAAAGGGCTGACCTGCTCCCGCACAGCCAGAGCTGGGTAGTAAACCCCGTTGTGGAAATCGCAGAATCCCTGACGTGAGGGGTCAAACGGACCGGGGGGTTGGTAGTTCCGATAAACTCGCCAGGCAATTGCTCCCAAGGGGAGTAGAAAGGCGAGCCACGCCAGAACGAGCCCAAATTGGGCCAGTCGATTGCCTCGATGCATACGCTGAACGACTTCCTGTTCGGGGAAAGCTAGTGCTCCGAGATTCGCGCCCGAAGTCCTTACACTGATTATGGTTGCGCTCGTTTAAATCCCCAGCCCTGGCAGAGGTGATCACGCCGTTTTCTCGGGGTTAAAAACGAAAAAAGCCACCGCAAGCGGTGGCTCATCTTTGTTTCCAAATTTGGCAAACCCTGAAGACAACCGAAGTTGGCCTTCGTCTCGCTGCCATAGTTTCTTGCGGAAGCGACAATCAAGCCGCTCCCCAGAAACTACTTCTTCTTGCTTGCAGTCTTAGCAGCAGGCTTAGCAGTCTTGGTGGTCTTCTTAGCGGCCGGTGCGGCCTTGGCGGCTTTCTTTGCCATGGAATCAAACTCCTAAAAATTTTTACTTGCGACTGGAAGAACATTCCTCCTTGATTGTCGCTGTAGTCATATCGTCAGCTGTTGCAATGAACGTGCCAAATTTTTGGATTCGCAGTTCATTTTTCGATTGATTTTTATTCTCGCGCGCATCGCGCTGAGGAAGTTCGCATCGCAATCGACTAGTCGCTCCAACTCAAACCTGGATGCAGACTTTTCGAGAGCCCCCAAATTCGCGGCGCATCCGAACATTCACCGGCAGCTTCACCGCCGCGTTCATCTCTGCGCGAAGTTCGCGGGTCGGCTTTTTAGCTCCTCGCTTACTTCCAAAATTTGTTTTCCCTCGGCAGCAAAAAAAAGTTCCAGCTCTCTACTGCGGTGTACAGATACTGTGCAGCATGGATAGTCGCGAACACCAGAATCTGTTCAGCAACATTCGCACTCAAGCTCGTGAAACATTCGCTTGAGGAGCAATTCAGAGACTGAAGCGCGAAGATTTTCAGCGACTCGAGGTCGAGGAAATTTTCCGCTCGCTGAGTATGTTATCTCATACCGCGAGGACCTCTCGCCTGCCCCGTGAATTGAATCGGTGCGTTGAAACGAAAGGGCGAGCCCAACCCTAAATTGGAGGAGGCAACGCGCCAGCCTTCAGCGCGGAGATTAAAGCCAACTATTGTCCGATGCCCGAGGGCAAACAGTGCATTTCAGCCGCAAATAACCGGCGTTTTCGCAATTAGTTTTCCATTTGGCAGCTCAAGCCGCCCGCAGCTGGGACGTAGCAGTGACGGGCGTAATCCATCACCATCCGGTCGCTGCTGAAACGCCAAGCGAGGGTAGCGATCGAATTGATCATCCGCTTGATCCACTCCCGCGGCAGACCATCGATGTCTCGCTTGTAATACATCGGGACAACTTCGTTTTCCATCACCTCGTAGAGGGCCGCCGCATCCCGCTCGTCAGTCACGGCATCGTTGACGTGGTGACTTCCCTTGCCAATGGCGAATCCATTGACCCCATCATAGGCCTCGGCCCACCAGCCATCGAGGATCGAGAGGTTCAGCCCGCCGTTGAGGACGACCTTTTGGCCGCTTGTCCCGGACGCTTCGAGAGGGCGGCGGGGGTTATTCAGCCAGATGTCGACGCCCTGAACCAGATGCCGACAGACGTTGATATCGTAGTCTTCGATAAAGATTACCCGTCCGGCGAAACGGGAGTCATCTCGCATCCGGGCAATCAACTGAATCAGGTGCTTACCCGGTTCGTCTTTCGGGTGTGCCTTACCTGCAAAAACAATCTGAACCGGTCGGCAGGGGTCATTGACCATACTCGCGACCCGGTCCATGTCGCTGAACAGCAGGTTGGCCCGCTTGTAAGTGGCAAACCGCCGGGCAAATCCGATGGTCAAAACGGTCGGATCGAGCACGTTTCGAGCCTTCTCCAAGGCCGTTTCGCTTTCCCCCCGGCGGCGGCACTGAGCCACAACCCGACGCCGAATGAACGAAAGCATCATCGTTTTGAGCGTATTGTGGATTTCCCAAAGCTCACCCGGGTCGGCCTTGTGGATTCCTTGCCAGATTTCTGGCTCACCGACGGAATTCATCCAATTCGCCGGGAACAAGCGGTCGTAGAAGTTCCGCATCTGCTCGGCCAACCAACTGGAAGAATGCACCCCGTTGGTGATGTGGCCAATCGGAATCTCGCTCTCCACCCGCCAAGGCCAGAGATGCGACCACATCCGGCGTGAAACATGTCCGTGCAACTGGCTGACCGCATTGGCAGTGCGGGACAGCTTCAGCCCGATGACCGTCATGCAAAAGGGCTCGGTGGGATTTTGAGGGTCGACCCGGCCCAAACTCATAAACTGTTCGTAAGAGAGCCCTAACTGGTCGCGAAGTGGCCCGAGGTGTTCCTCGACGAGTTCCGGAGAGAACCGATCGTGACCTGCCGGAACCGGAGTGTGGGTGGTGAAAACGCTTTGCATGGCGATTTCACGCAGGGCATCATCAAAATGGAGCCCATCCTCGGTCATTCGCTGACGAATCACTTCGAGCGGCCCGAAAGCGCTGTGGCCTTCATTCAGGTGGTACACGCCGGGTGTAATGCCGAGCATCTGCAAAGCTTTCACTCCACCGACGCCGAGCAAAAGTTCTTGCCGGATGCGGGTTCGTTCGTCACCGCCGTACAGGCGGCTGGTCAAAGTCCGGTCCTCGGGGCGATTTCCCTCAACGTTTGAGTCCATCAGATACAAGGGAACCCGGCCGACCTGAATCTTCCAGACCTTGGCCATCAATTTCCCGGTTCGGGTCTCAATCGTGACCATGAGCGGCTCGCCATCCGCATTTAGCGCGGGCTTGGCGGGGAGATTTTCGATCATCGTGTCGACATATTTTTCTTCCTGATACCCCTCCGAAGAAAGTTGCTGGCGGAAATAACCTTGGGCGTAAAACAGCCCAACTGCCACAAGGGGCACGCCGAGCGAACTGGCGCTCTTGATGTGGTCGCCCGAGAGCACACCGAGGCCGCCAGAATAAATCGGCAGCGACTCGTGAATCCCGAACTCCGCTGAAAAGTAGGCTACAGGCCGGGCACCGAGGACGCCCGCGTGGGTCGCTCCCCAAGTCTGCCGACTCGCCATGTACTCTTTCAAGCGGCGGAAAGCCTGATTGATGCGGCTGAACAGAACCATCTCCGTCGCCCGTTCAAACAGACGGTCCGGAGTGAATTCCTTAAGCAAGGCCACCGGGTTATGGTCGAGTTGTCGCCACCGCACCGGCTCCAAATCGCGAAACAAGTGTTCGACTTCAGGAGTCCAAGACCACCAGAGATTATTTGCCAGTGCCTGGCACTTCTCGTACAAGTCTTCAATCGACTGCTGGTCCTGATTGGGCGAGTTGGAACTATCCATCCGCTGGAGTATCGACTCAATACTGGACATGAATACAAACCTTCCGCTGTTCATCGCATGCCGGCAGTCTGGTCAGACGGCTCGGCAACTTACTTGTGCTGGCATACCCATAAAAAGGCGCGCACTGCTCCAAATTGTGCCAGAATTTGCAATCAAACCATATGGCAATTCTGGCTTTGGAACCAATCCTTGGTCTTGAATTATCTCGAAAAAGCGTTTTCGATGTAAGTTCCGACAAACTGGGGAATTTGAAATTGTTCGCTCAAGCCGATCAGCGAAAATTTTTTGGCTGGAAAATCGCCCAACCAGTCCCCATTTCCTCGATTCTTTCTCAAGAGCCGATCGCTTTCACTTGTTGCTCAATTCGGCGGACCAAAGCTTGCACTTGCTCGGAGCTCAAGCGTTGTCGGTCAAAGTGAGCCGTCATCCGCAAGTCACCCGCATACTCGGCGACCGCAAAGCTGAGCGGCATTCCATAGCGAATCGGCCCGATCACATCGAGCAGTTCCAGCCTCAATCCGCCGGAGAGCACTCGGCCCGCCTCCAGTGGCAGCCCCAGTCGCAGCAGCGGTTTGCCGACATTCGTCAGCATCGAAGTCGCACGCGGCTTTCTCCGTCCTACCGCACTCCGCAACCAAGCGTCCGAAACCGACATCCCCCGAACCAGTAGCAGAAACATCCGGTCTAACTGCCAATCTCGAATCAGGCCCAGCTCATACGAAATTCCCTTAGCCAGCGCAAGCTGATCCCGCTCCAATTGCGGTCGCCGATCGAGCTGGACCAGCGAAGCTCGATTGGCCGCCGGCAGCAGGCGGTCTTCCGGTGTCCGCAAGTTGATCGGCACAATCAAGCGGCTCCAGCCACTCAAGCCGCTACCAAATTGCTCCTCGTGCCACTGCTGCAAACTGAGGAATAGCGCCGCCAGCAGCCAGTCATTGAGCGAAATTTTTTCCCGGCGCACGAACTTGCGCACCACTGAAAGTTCTGGTTCATTCCAGCTTGCGACTTCGTAATTCGGAAAGCCAGCACTGTTTTCGTCGGCTTCAACGCTCGGCGCCTGAATTGTCGCAAAGCGGCGAAACAGAAATTTGCTCGCGCCAAATAAACCAATTCCCTGCCGCCAGAGGTTGAGCAAGTACTTTCGCTTCAGCAGACCCAGTCGATTGCGATCCCGCAACCTTTCAATGTCAAGTTCGGGCAATCCTGCCTCGTGCGGTCGTCCGGAAATCAAGTTGTCGTAGATGACCAACCAGTCGCGAAGGTACTGTAGTCCACCCAGCCCATCGACAACGGCGTGATGTACCTGAAAGGTCAACTCGCAGCCTTCGGGAAGGCTTCGTCCGACCATCCGGCAAACAGGTCCGCGACGCAAATCAATCGGCTCGAATTGAAAAGGCTGGTCGCCTTGCCAAACGAACTGCGGCTCGGTTGACTCATCCCATTCCCAGCGCCATGCGCCATCCCGACCGCCGCGCACCACCGCGTTACTCCAGACGTGCCGCCTCGCTGCGGCAATCAAAGCTTCGCGAGCGCACTGCAGGTTGAGCTCACCGCGAAATTGGGCTCGGGCAAAGATCTGATTTGGAAACTCCGGCCAGTCATCGTGGAAGTGCAACCGCTCAATGCTGGACATCCGCAGCGGAAACATCGCGCGGGTTCGGCTTTCTGAATCAGGTTTCGCCTTGCTCACTACTTCAGCCGCCAGAGAGTCACCATCGAATTCACCCGAGAGCCGGGATGCTCTGTTAATCATACGGCCTGCCGTGCGAGCCAGCTTTCGCAGAAGCAGCAAAGGCGGGACGGTTTACTCGATTTGGCTTCGGAAAATTCAGACCGGCCCGCAATTATGGAACGCCCGAGCGCTCTTTGCAGGAGCTGGCCTTCAGCCTTTTTTCTCGCGGCCAGCGATAAACTGCTCGAGCACCTCGGCTGTGCTGGTGGCCATTTGCGGGCCGCTGCGCCGCGCGAGCACATACGCCCTCCCAGCCGCTCCCATCTGCAGTAGCCTATCGCGGTCGTGCAACAACTCCCACCAAGCACCGGCAAGTTGCTGCGGCTCTCCCGGCGGAACAAGAACTCCACCTCCCGAGTCGGCGAGCATCTCGGGGAATGCTCCAACGGCAGGCTGGACCACCGGCGTCCCCGCAGCCAGCGCCTCAAGTACGAACAGCCCCTTCGGCTCCGCTTGCTCTGTCGGCACGCTGAGCAGATCAATTCGGCGCAGGAAATCGAGCTTCTCCGCGCGATCGAGCACGCCGTAATAGTGAAAGTCGGACTCCAGCCCCGCATCGCGCAGCCGCTGGAACTGCGCCTCGACAAAGCCCTTCGCTTCGGGGCTGAGCCAACCGGCCAATTCCAGACGCGTCTGCTCGGTCCCGGGCAGTTGTCGCAGGGCGATGAACGCGTCGACGAGCTGATGCAAACCCTTCTCTTTGGCCAAGCGAGCAAAGTAGCCAATGCGAAACTTCCCATCGCGCGCTGGCCTAGGCGGCAGTTCTTGATAGTCGACCGTATCGATTCCCAGCGGGGTCACATGCAGCTTCTCACGCGGCAGCCCGAGGAACGAGCTAATCAAATCCCCGTACGCATGGCTGTGTACCAGATAACCATCGACCGACGGATCGATTCGCCGAATTTCCGCAAGACACTTTTCCCGCCACTGTGCCGGCAGGCCGCTGAGAAACAGATCATCTCCCTGCAAAGTCACCAGCACCGGAGCGGAATGCGCCCGCTTCCACTCTCGGGAAAATCCGGCAACGAGCATGTTGGTCACAACAATCACGTCAGGACAAACCTCTCGGCCCAGCCACTCGACCAGGCGCCGGACCTCCTTGCGCTGATTGCCATCCGTCCCTTGCAATACCGAGAGCGTCAAGTCACCCAGCTTCGAGGCATCGACCTCGATCGCTTTGGACGTCACCCGCCGAATCAGCCGCGGGCTATCGAGAATCCGATCAACGAACCGCGGCAGGTGGCGAAACAGCGGAATCTTCTGCTGGAGGTAAACGTTGATCCCTCCAAAGAAAACCTGGTCGACGCTTTGGTTCTGCTCATCCGTCCGAATCGGCGTGTAAAGCGGAACGAGCGTCACGTCCCAACCCGCTTTGCCCAGTGCCTTGGCCAGCGCATTGTCATGCAGGCAACTGCCGCAAAACATGCCACCAGCTCCAGCAGTGATGTAAGCGATGCGAGGGGACATGAGAGTTGAGAGTTGAGAAGTGAGAAGTGAGAATGCGGAATGTCAGAGCAAAAATTCGCAGCAGGCTCGCGCGTGAAAGCGATGGTTTCAACGATACCGCCATCGCTCGTTAAAGCGATCTCTTCCGCGAGTTCACTCGCAGAAAAAAACTCTTTCTCCCCCTCGCCCCCTTGGGGGAGGGGGGGGCCGGGGGGTGAGGGGGTCAGAAGCGAGTAAGTACTCAACTCCCAAAGCCCGCTGCCCCGCATTCACCCCGCTCAGTTCGCAACAATATTCACCAGTCGGTCCGGCACAATAATCACCTTCCGCACCGTCTTCCCCACCAGCCACTCGGCGACTTTCGGATCAGCCAAGGCGATTGCCTCCAGCTCGCTTTCCGACAGGCCCCGAGCGACGCTGATCTTCGAACGAACTTTGCCTTGAATCTGGATCGGGATTTCGATCGATTGGTCGGTTGCCAGCGCATCATCATGCGCTGGCCAAGCTTCGTAAGCCAGCGTTTGTTCATGCCCGAGCAAATGCCAAAGTTCCTCGGCGATGTGCGGTGCCATCGGCGAGAGCAGTTGCACAAAGGTCTGCATGATCGACCGCGGACGCTGGGCTTCCTTGGTGAAGTGGTTGACGAACTCCATCAAACGGGCGATTGCCGTATTAAAGCTGAGCGTCTCGTAATCCTTGGTAACCGCTCGAATCGTCTTGTGCAGGACTCGCAGCTGTTCTTCCGTTGGCTCGTAATCACCGACAGCCGCGTTCAGCACCGAAGCATCGGCTCGCTCATCGACGATCATGCGCCACACGCGGTCGAGAAAATTCCTCACACCGTTAACGCCAGCCATGCTCCAGGGCTTGCTCGCCTCAAGCGGGCCCATGAACATTTCATAGAGCCGTAGCGAGTCAGCACCGTAGTCGGCCACAATCGCATCGGGGTTGATCACGTTGCCGCGAGCTTTGGACATTTTGTATGCGCGGCTATCGATTCGGATTTGCGGATCGCTCTTAAGCACAAACCTCTCGCCCTGTTTCTCGACCTGGTCGGGCTCCAGCTTCACCTGATGCACTGGGCTGCTGTCCGCTTTGAGGACGAAGGGATGGGAATCGCCTTCAACCACCAGATCGGCGCTGACCCACTGCTCATCAAAACCGCGATACCCCGTGAACTCCATCTCGCCGAGGATCATCCCTTGGTTGACGAGGCGGTGGAACGGTTCGGGCTGGCTGACATGGCCGCGGTCGTGAAGGACTTTGTGCCAGAACCGGGCGTACAGCAGGTGCAACACAGCGTGTTCCGCACCGCCAATGTAGAGGTCGACCGGCATCCAAGCCTTTTCGAGTTCGGGCCGCACCAGCTGTTTGTCATTGTGTGGATCGATAAAACGCAAGAAGTACCAGCAAGACCCGGCCCACTGCGGCATCGTGTTGGTTTCTCGCTTGTAGCGGCGGCCATCGATGACCGGGTAGAGCCAACTCTCCGGCGCTTTCTCCAGCGGCGGTTCGGGGCGTCCGTGTGGCTTGAAGTCATCCAAGTGGGGTAAATCAACCGGCAGCGAATCGGGATCGACGGCCCGCAACATCCCGTTCGGGCGTCCGGCTTCGTCCAGCTCATGCAGGATCGGAAACGGCTCGCCCCAGAATCGCTGGCGGCTGAACAGCCAGTCGCGAAGCTTGTAATTGACGGCCGACCGTCCCATGCCTTGAGCATCGAGTTCGCTGACGATTCGCTGTTTCACTTCTGCGGTCGACAAGCCATTGAACGAGGCCGAGTTGACCGCGGTCCCCTCTTCACAGAAACAAGCTTTGCCGGCGAGCACTTCGTCACGGGCGGCCGCGTCGATGGCTGAGCCCGGATCAACAACAGCGATAATTGGCAAACCGAATTGGCGAGCGAAAGCGAAGTCGCGATCGTCGTGGCCGGGGACCGCCATGATCGCCCCAGTGCCGTAATTGAAGAGCACGTAATCGGCTACCCAAACCGGAACGGGCTGTCCGTTAACCGGATTAGTTGCATACGAACCGGTGAAGACACCTGTCTTGGTCTTCTTTGCTTCCTGCCGTTCGCGGTCGCTCTTGGAAGCAGCGGCCTCGCAGTAGGCGCTGACGGCCGCACTGTTCTCGGGAGTCGTCAGACGTTTAACCGCGGGATGTTCGGGCGCGATGACCATGTAGGTTGCGCCGTAAAGCGTATCGGGGCGGGTCGTGTAAATTCGCAAGACCTCATCGCCCGGATGGCGCGGCCAGCCCGCCGCGCGGCGACCGGCTTTCCAGCTGTTGTACTCGGCCTGTGGCCCGATGTAGAAATCAACCTCCGCGCCACTGCTCTTGCCGATCCAATCGCGCTGCAGCTTCTTGATTCCCTCTGGCCAATTCAGCGCATCGAGGTCTCGTTCGAGGCGATCGGCATAAGCCGTAATTCGCAGCATCCACTGGCGCAGCGGAATTCGGACGACCGGATGATCGCCCCGCTCGCTGCGTCCGTCGATCACTTCTTCGTTGGCTAAAACCGTCCCGAGTCCCGGGCACCAGTTGACCAGCGCATCGGACTGGTAGGCCAAGCGAAATGAGTCTTGGTATCGCCGGACGGCCAGTTCGCCCTCAGCTTGCACGTTGGACGGGATCGGCAACTCGGCAATCGGTCGCCCCATGCCTCGCTCTTCATCGAACCAAGTGTCAAAGAGGACGAGAAAGATCCACTGGGTCCAGCGGAAGTAAGCGACATCCGTGGTCGCAATCTGCCGGTCCCAGTCGTAGCTGAACCCGAGCATCTTCAGTTGCCGAACAAAGTTGGCGATGTTCTGCTCGGTCGACTGACGGGGAGGCCGGTTGGTGCGGATGGCGAACTCTTCGGCTGGCAGACCAAACGCATCGAAGCCCATCGGGTGCAGGACCGTTTTGCCTCGCATTCGCTCAAAGCGGCAAACGATATCGGTGGCCGTGTAACCTTCAGGATGCCCGACGTGCAGTCCCTCGCCGCTGGGATACGGAAACATATCGAGCACGTAAAGCTTGGGGCCCTCGAGCGTATCCGGGGTACGAAATGTCTTGTGCTTCTCCCAGAAGCGTTGCCAACGCGGTTCAATTTCCGCAGGGTTATATCGAGGCACGGGCGATTACTCGGGCTGATGGTGAACAAAACGAGGAGTGGCGGTCGACCAACCAAGCCATTTCCCCGGGGGCTGTCGCAGGCGAATTAAACTTTCCCCCGCAGAGACAGCACCAATCCAGTCCAGAATCATAACGAATCCCGGCTTTTTTCGGCATGACCCCGCCGAGCGAACAACTGGGACTGAATTTGGCTTTTGATTCCGATATACTTTCCAGCGGATGGGAACTCGCAACCAACCGGCAAACCGGCATCTGCTGCTTGGCTAACTAGCCGCTGATCTTGGGACCGATGGGCAGAAAGAATTCTGACAAGTCGCGTTTTTCTGAAACCGCTTTTCGGTTTATCAGGCTGGCTCGCATGTATTTGGGCTAGTTCTGTGCCGGTATCCCATAAGCTCACAGGAAACAACCTCCTTGGACTATCGAGGAAACGTCCTGCCCAGAGCATCGGCTGCTGACAGCCCCTGCAGATTTACCGGCCCCCTTCCTGACTAATTTTTTGGTGCGACTTTGATCCGGCAACGCCCACGCTTGCGGCTGAACGAAACTGAACGGGAGATGATGCGCGCAGCGGGACGCTTCAACGCGCAGCTGATGGATTTCGTTCGCGAGCATGTCAAAGCGGGTGTGAAGACGGATGCCCTCGACCGGCTGATTCACACCTACACTCTGGATCATGGACACCAGCCAGCCTGTCTCGGCTATCCCGGCGAAAAGTCTCCGTTCCCCAAAAGCTGCTGCATTAGCGTCAACGAAGTCGTTTGCCACGGGATCCCGGGCAATTACGAACTGCGGGCCGGCGATATCGTCAACGTCGACCTGACCACTATCGTCAATGGCTGGTTCGGCGACCAATCCGAAACCTTTTTGGTCGGCGAAGTGAGCGACGAAGCCCGCCGCGTGACCCAGTGCGCTTTCGATGCCCTTTACCTGGCTATCGAAGCCGTGCGGCCCGATTGCCAAGTTGCCGTCATCGGCGAGACGATCGTTTCATTTGTCTCCAAGAATTATGGCTATGGTGTCGTCGACAAGTACGTTGGGCACGGCATCGGCAATTGCTTTCACCAACGCCCCAACATCCCGCATGTCCCCAATCGCCAAGCCTACGCCGATCGGCTGCACCCCGGCATGTGCTTCACGATCGAACCGATGATCAACATCGGCACTCCGAATTCGGTCTGCGACCGCAAAGATGGCTGGACCGTTCGCACAGCCGATAACCAACTCTCAGCTCAATTCGAGCACACGATCCTGATGACCGAATCGGGACCAGAGATTTTGACTTTGACGCAGCGAGGGCCGCAAAAAGGGTATCAGTTTTAGGGCGAACCACTGATTGCCACTGATGAGGAGGAATGAAAGAGGGAACCACTAATCGCCACTAACGGGAAGAGAATAAGTAGGCGAAGAGGTGAAGTGAGTAGTGGGTAGGGTGGGTCGCAATCGCGCGGTTGGCGAACCCTTCAGTGACGGATCGCCGCGTTGCGCACCCACCACGCGGTGAGTTGAGGCGTGCCGTACTTACGGCGTCGAACCGGGGGCTGGCGCGAAGCCCGGCTGATTTAATAGCCGCTGCGAGTGGGTAGGGCGGGTCGCAATCGCGCGGTTGGCGAACCCTTCAGTGACGGATCGCCGCGTTGCGCACCCACCACGCGGTGAGTTGAGGCGTGCCGTACTTACGCGTCGAACCGGGGGCTGGCGCGAAGCCCGGCTGATTTAATAGCCGCTGCGAGTGAGAGGACGGATTTATATCGCGGAGATCAACCGCGATTCACCTTGCCTGACGACTACGGGCCAAACAAAGAGTATTCTCTGCGTCCTCTGTGTCTCTGTGTTTCCTCTTCTTCGGCCTGAGAACGAAGTTCACTTCCGCGTTTTCTTCGGCCGGCGGCGGTTGGGAAAGAGCGTGCGGCAGAGTTCGCAAACCGTGCCATCGCAGCCCCGGGCCGTACAATATTCGCGGCCGTAGAAAATGATTTGCAGGTGGAGTTGGTTCCACTCCTGCTCGGGGAACAGCCGCTTCAAATCGCGCTCGGTCGTCTCAACGTTTTTGCCGTTGGTCAGCTCCCAGCGCTGAGCCAGCCGGTGGATGTGCGTGTCGATCGGAAATGCGGGCACGCCAAATGCCTGGGCCATCACGACGCTGGCCGTCTTGTGGCCGACACCCGGCAGGCGTTCCAGTTGCTCGAAGTCGCGAGGAACCTTGCCGCCATGTTCCTCGACGAGGATTCGTGAGAGCTCCGAGATGGCAACTGACTTCCGCGGCGAGAGTCCGCAGGGGCGAATCACTTCCCGAATTTTCTCAACCGGCACGCGCATCATCGTCCGCGGCGTTCGCGCGAGGCGAAACAGCCGCGGCGTAACTTGATTGACACGAACGTCCGTGCACTGCGCGCTGAGCAGAACAGATACGAGCAACGTGTACGGGTCCGTATGATCCAGCGGAACCGGAGTCTCGGGATAGAGTTCCGCTAATCGCTGGCGGACATGATCGGCCCGCTGCTGTCGATTCACGATTAGCCGCCCGACTTCTCGGCGGCGGGAGCCGGCTGGCCACCTTCACCACCAGCCGGCGGGTTGGCTGGCGGACTGACAGGAGGAGCGGCCGGTGCCTCGGCTTTCACTTCGCCAATCTTGTTGACCTTGTATTCGTGATCGCGTTTGCGAATCACTTCAGTGGTCAAGATCGTGTCGGTCTTGGCTCGCTCTTCTTCCGTTGGAGGATCTTGAGTCCGGACCAGTGAGTTGACGATGTCTTGACCGGAAATCACGCGACCAAAAACGGTGTGTTTGCCGTCGAGTTGCTGAGTGATTTCGTTCCGATCGAAAACGATAAAGAACTGCGAACCGCCCGTGTCGCGAGCTTGCATTTTGGCCATGCTCAAACTTCCGGTGAAATGCCGACGAGCTTCGGGGCTGTAGCATTCACAAGCGATCGTATAACCCGGTCCGCCGGTTCCATCTCCCTTGGGGTCGCCTGATTGGGCCATGAAGCCTTCGAGCACGCGATGGAACTTGACGCCATCGTAAAACTTCTTGCCGACCAACTCAAGGAAATTGGCAACCGTGTTGGGAGCCTGGTCTTCAAACAACTCGAGTTCGACCACGCCCTTTGAGGTTGTCAGCCGCACGCGAGGCAGATTGGCGGCGGCGTCGCGTTGCCGAAGCATCAACTCTTCGAGCGTCTCCTTGGCGGCGATCGAAATCCGTTCGGCACCAGCAGCTTGCTCGAGCAACTTCGGATCGACTCCGGCGGCGATCAGCGCCTCACCGGACTCAAGAACTTCAGCATCGCGGCCGGATTGAGCCTCTTGCATCAGGACGCCCAGGAGCGTCTTTTGCAAGCCGACGTCACCGGGTGTGGCCTTGAGCGCATTAACGGCTGCCTTGCGAATCAGGCCGACCTGCAAATCAGCTTGACCGAAAAGTTTCAGATATTCCGTGCGTAGATCGGCTTTTGCATTCTCATCGGTAGCTGCTTCGTATTCAGCTTGCTTCGCGGCCAACTTGGCATCGAGCTCTTTGAATTCGCTGAGTAGCGTCTCGAGAGACTTGGTCTCGACAACCGGTTGCTGTTCGGTTGCAGCAGGTGGGGCAGCAGGCGTCTCGGTCGCTGGAGCAGTTTCCTGCGCGGGAGCAGCTTCTTGGGCGGCAATGGTGTTATTCCAAGAGCCACTGGCTGCGAGGCAACTCCAGCTTCCGATCAGAGCAGCAACCACAAAGCAGGTATTTAGACACTTCATCCTCAAGTTCTCCTTTGCTTGTTTGCCCGAGCAGGCAACCGAGCGCCTCAGTTGACAGGGCAACGTCTTCTTTTCCTGAGCGGAATTCTGTCCACAGCAGACAACGTCATGTTCGAACTGACCGAAAGCTGGCCCGCTGACTCCTACTTATTTCCCCGATTTTTCCGCTTCAGACAAGGGGATAGTTTTCGGCTCATAGGTGTGGTCGCGTTTTCGGACCACGCGCATCGACTCGATTTTAACGGGCTTGGCACCCAACTTGATATCGGTCGGCTTAATTGGCGGAACGCGGTAAATCACATCCATTCCCGAAATGACTCGGCCAAAGACGGTCAGCTTCCCATCTCCGCCCGGAGTCGGTTGCTGGAGGATGGAAAACCGGGCTGAACCCGTGTTCGGCTCCTCGGCTGCCATCGCCAGGACTCCCGAGAAATGGTGGCGAATCTCCGGTTGGTCGACTTCGTCCGGGATGTAATAGCCCGCATTGGTTCGCCCATCTCCCTTGGTGCAACCGGCCATCGCTAACCGCCCTGGCTGCGACAGATAGATGAACGAACCATCGTAGTACTTCTTTTCGACGAGCATGATGAAATTGGCGACCGTATTAGGGGCTTCATTTTCATATAGCTCGATCACGAACTCGCCCAAATCTGTCTGCACGGCTACTTGGGGCACTTGGGTTTGTGCATCGGCCTCGCGAAGAGCAAGCTCGCGACCCCATTTTGAGGAGGCATCCTCGATTTGCTTGAGGATGGTCTGTTCGGGTTTGGCTCCCGCCTCGAGCAGGCGGTCGAGCCACTTTCGAGCCAAGTCAAACTCATTCAAGCAGTAAGCAGCGTAGGACCCATAGAAGTGAACGTTAAGATTTTTCGCTCGGGCATTGATCAATCGCTCGGCAACATCTCGAGCCTTTTGGGGATCGAACCGCGAACTGGTTCCCTGCTCGCCCAAAAGGGAGCGCATCAGCTTGGTCAGGTCGTCGTTTACCTCGCGAAAGCGATCGGGCGATTCGAGATAGGCATCGACCGAAGCATCAAGAATTTCATTTCCCAGTGCAGCTTTCCGTTCGCGCAGCTTCTTCAGCTGCTCAACCATGGCTTGGTAATCGGCTGAGGCGGTGGGTGAGACGGAGGTCAGCAGTTTGTTGATCTGTCCATCGAGGTCGCGAAATTCTTTTCGCTTGTTGAGGTAAGCCTGAACCATCGGCCCGACCGACTCTTGCGAGTTTCCAGCAGCGCTGCCCGCAGCGTTAGCCGCCGGAGCTTTAGCGGGGTCCTGATCTTGGGGCGCGCCCTCCGCGGTCTCAGGGGGCGGGCTCTCGGGAGCGGGCTGCTTCTCCTGCTCAAATGGAGTCTCCGTTTTTTCCGGAACTTGTGGCGGGCCGGGGTCCTGAAAAGCGAGAGCCGTAGTGGTCGCCGCGCCGGGGAGCAGGCTGAGACTGAGGCCGACTCCCAATACGAGGAGTGCCATCCAAGAGAATCCCCGACCGCCACAGCCGAGGACTGGCGCGGCTTTTTGAATCGAACGAATCAACATTGTGCTCTCTTCTCTGCCGGCTGGATACTCTGCCTCCGGCGTTTGCCAGATTTTGCCGAGTCCAGCAGCTTTTTTGTTTGGGATTACTGGCGATTAATCACTCGCAGAAAAACGCACAGCTTCAGACTCTGTCATTGCACTTTTCGCGGAGCGTATTCGTGGTTCCGTTTACGAATCACTTCCGCCGAAATGATGTAGTCAGGTTTGACATCGGGAATTTCCTTTAGCTGTCCCTCTTCATCCTTGTAGTCTGTGCGAGTGATTGCCTCCATCGCTTCGAAGCCGTCAATAACCCGCCCGAACACGGCGTGCTTTCCATCCAAGTGTGGAGTCGGCACAAAGTTGATGAAAAACTGAGATGAAGCCGACCGCGGAACGCTGGCATTCGCCATGCTGAGATAGCCTTGAAAATGCTCCCGCGAATCATTCAGGCCATACTCATCGTAAATCGCGTAACCGGGGTCTCGAGGCATCTTGGAGGTATCGTACCCACCCGCCTGAGCCATGAAGCCATGGATCACGCGGTGAAAATTGATCTCGCTGTAGAATCCTTGCTCGACAAGGTAGATAAAGTTGGCGACCGTATCAGGCGCTTGGTCTTCGAACAACTCGACTTCGATCTTTCCCTTTGTCGTTTTCAATACAACTCGCGGGAGCGGTTCACCCGACGCGTCCTGCTCGAGAAACTTCTTTTCCCGGTCGTATTTCTGGATCAGTTCGGGGAGCGCGAAATACAACTCCCGCTGCTCGATTGGGAGATTTGGGACCAAGTGTCCGTAATTTTCGCGAAACTTGGCGGCGGCCTCAAAGTCGTTTTTCGAGATCGTCGCAATCGCGTCGCGACAGAGAAACGCCTCGTCTTTCGCAAGCGGCCCGCGCAAAATCTTTGCGACCACCTCAGCCCGATGCCAATAACCAAGTCGAATGTAGGTCAAATGGATCTGAATCAGCAAGTTAAGCAGTTCAGGTGAGAGCTTGTCGCTTAAGCCGGCGAGACGAAGAGCAGCTGCTTCCAAAACGATTCGCTGCCGCTCGCCATCGGCTACGGCTTGGTCCCAAGACTTCTGATGGGCTTCACTCTCCTCTCTCGACCCAGCCTCATATGACAGCCGCGCAAGGAACGCCTGCTTTGTCAGTCGTTTCAGTTCCGCAACCGCTTGATCATACTCGCGTTGAGCTGCTTGTAATTCTTCACTCCCGCCTTGGGTGTTCGCCTGGGGCGCAGAAGGCTCTTGGGCGGATACAGCCTGCTCACCGAATGGGAACCTTCCGAAACTGGTCGCGGTAAACACCACCAGCACCGCAATCCAAAGCAAATTTAGGTTTTGACTTAGGCGCCGCATCAACTACCCCTCATCGCTTCACAGTCCACTAAACAGAGTTCGACAATTGTTCAGCCCCACCGCCCTAGGGAAGCGGATTGCGATTGTTTCGCTGGCTGACTCTAAGTTCAGAGCGACAATTAATCACTCCGGCACTATCTCGTATCATAAACAATCCCCGCCTTGAGATGCATGCCGCAATCCTGAATCCTCACTTTCGTTCCTAAAACGTTTGACTAACACAGTTCTCAAGAAATCGAATTCTCAGCCACCCATTCAGCGTTCTGCCAGATTAAACTCTCTACTCCCTCCCTAGCACGCTCCTAAAAACGAAAGAGCCGCTTCCCTAACAACGGTGTGGCACGTCCCTGAGGCTCTGCAAAGGGCGTGGTGCATCTGAAGTGCATTCGCCCTCTGTTCCCCGACAACCTTTCGCCTCCAGTAACCTCTCTCTCCCGAGTAGCTTTACAGACTCCCCAGTTATCACCGTTCTTTTTCTCATGTGTGAGGACGAATTCAGAAAATGGCACGTGAAAAGCACGGTCGTGACCTCAATCGCTGGAATCCAGTGCCGACGGGTAAAGGGGAAAGCCGCATTCGCATCATCGGCGGCAAGTATCGCGGCCGAACGCTGGAGTACTCGGGCGACCAGCGAACCCGTCCGATGAAAGACAATATCCGCGAAGCCCTCTTCAACCTGGTCGGCGGCTTTCTCGAGGGAAAGCTCGCAATCGATCTCTTTGCCGGAACAGGAGCGATCGGCTTGGAAGCCCTCAGCCGCGGCGCCGCAGCCGTTATCCTCAATGAACGCCATCTGCCAACCGCCCGCATTGTTCAACGCAACGTCGAGGCCCTCGGTTCGGAACTGCCCGTTCGAATTGAGTCAGCCGACAGCTATTTCTGGGTCCGCCAATTTCTAAAACAGCCCCCACCTGAGGCCCAGCTTCCTTGGGCTATCTTCTGTTCCCCACCGTATAGCCATTTCGTTAAGCACCAGAAAGAACTGCTGAAAAGCTTGGCTGACCTGATGGCGGCTGCCCCCCCAGAAAGCCTGATCGTGGTCGAAAGCGATGAGAAGTTTTCCCCTTCCGACTTGCCTGATCCCGATGCGTGGCGCATCAGGCACTACTCTCCAGCAACCCTCTCCGTTTGGCGAAAATCAGTCGAGCAATTGGACGAAGAATAAAAGCTCGCCAAACCCGTGACAGACGGCTTAATTCAACGTCGCTTCAACTCTCTTTCCTGCATTCAGGGTGAACTTTCTCGTGCTCGAAAGAATCGCGATAGCACTCCCCACGGTCCAGCAGGGAGGACTCGATATTGACTCGTCTGATTCGGCGATCCAGTTGGGGCCGCGACGAACCAAAACGGAGTGGGACTGACTCCGGAAAAACTCTCGAGCCAAGCGGCCCAGCGAAGCCCTTAAACTTTCACTAAACCACCCAAGCCAACAAGAAGACAACCCACACCTCCCGGTTTGCCCAGAACTCTGGACCGAAAATTCCGGAACGACAATTCTATTTGTCACTTTTGGCTCTCTTAATTGATTCAGGCTGGAGGTTCACCGATTTAACAGAAGTAAGGACAAAGTACTTCTCTCCATCGTGCAACCAGCCCGCATGTCTGTTCGACTCGACAGCCCGGTCGTCTTTCCAATTCGTCATGTGACGCCTGACATGACGTCGGTGGAACCTCGCCGGTCGGGCGGGGCACTCAAACTGACGTTGGCTTTTTTCGGCTTGCTAGCGTTGCTCGTTTATAGCGGCTGGGCAGCAGTCAATGGCCACAGCCTCAGCCGAGAATTCTCTCGCCTAACTTGGACGCTCTTCCCCAGAACTTCCAACACGGCGGCTCTGAGCACCAGTCTCGCAGCCACGGAAACTTCAGATTCTGGCGACGCAACTCGTTCTCCTTTTCAGTTGCCCAGCTATGTCCGGAAACTTCCTGAACGGGTAAATGTTGCCGCAGTTGTTCTGAATGCTGAAAATCGTCCCGACTCTTGGCAGGAAGATCAAAAGGCGAACCCGGCGACTAACTCCGAAAGCAAATTCAAATCTGCCTCAGATCCCAAAGCAGTTCCGCTGCTGACCCCCAAGCAAGCTGAACAAGTATTCGATCCTCCCCAACACCAACCGCTGCTTCCGCGCAGCCTGCAGTCTCAACCGACTCGCGTGCAAGTACCTGTCTTCTATCTCCCAATCGACCCGTCTTCAGTCTCGACGACTCAGCCAGAACCACAAGCCGGCCAAGCAGAACAACAAGCCAGTGCAGGGAGTCAGGCCTACAATCCCGAGGCAGATGTTGTTCAAGACGCTGTGAACACAGCGCCCGCTCGCCCAAATAGCGAAACTCCGGAAATTGCTCCGCTCGTTCCGCTCGACCATCCCGACTGGGCTGGGGCTCATCCGGAACTGCTGAAGGAAGAGCTTTCCAAAGAATCCAGCGAAGGCCAGTTGGCTCCCTCCGATGAGATCACTCCGCTGCCGCTGGAGAAGCCGTCAACCTCGGTTGCAACACCGCTGGAACCGAGGCCTCTTGAACCGAGGCCCGTGGTGGCGACTCCGGCCTCAGCCGAAAAGAACTCATCCAACTCTGAAGTCAGCGATACAACTCGGGAAAAGTCTGCACCGACCCCGCCAGTTGCCCCGTGGCCCAAGCCCGCATTCTTGTTGGAACGGGTCTCCGAAGTCACTTTCATCGCGGGGATGGAAACTTGGACTCGGCGCACCAGCGAACTGCTGGATGAACTCCATACGCTGCCCAATTTGGCAGACCCTCGAGTCGTGACGATTCTGGGAGAATTGGAACAACAGACCGCTGTTCTCGAACCGCTCGTGATTCGCTTCTCTAACGTTCCGACTAACAACGCCGACGAAGCACTCGGACCGGAGTCCTTGGAACTGCGACGCCTTGCCTACAAGTTACGACAACAAATCGACGTCTGGTACGCAACTCATGAATTGGCCGTACGGAACATCAGTTCGTTCGGCGATGTTGATCAAGGAACCGTGGTCAGCGGCCTGCTCGTTTGCCGGCAGCGACTTTCGCTTCCTGGCGTCAACCCCGAATGGCAACGCTATCTGGTGCTGGACCAGTTAGATACAGCGTTCAACTCACTTCAAAGCAGCCCCCAGGAAAAGCGCGCCGCCGCGCGGCGATTTCTCGCTCGACTGCACTCGCCGATCCTGACTGACGAGCAACGGGGTTTCCTCACCAAACAGGTTGCTCCCGAAATGGTCGAGCAATTGAAGGTCGCCGCTCGCGAAGAGGTCCGTCTCGAAGCTCTCCTGACCGAGGTAGAAGCGTTGCAGGAGAACCGAAATGGCGTGGCTCAGCACCGCGTCAACCAGATGTTTCAAAATCTTGCTTGGCACGATGACCCGGCGGCGCGAGAACTCGCAGCAACGCTTGACACTCATTTCCGAAACTCCAACTTCAGGGTTTCCGTTTCTGCTGAGATGCTCAACCTGCTGCTTCCCGACACCGGCGAAGTGCAGGAACCAGTCAACGAAAACGTATTCGGAGCCGAGGTTCGCGGTCAAAGCCGCGTGGCCAACCGCCTGCAGATCCGACTTATTCCGGATACATCCCGAATCCAGATGCGACTGGAAGCGATGGGCAAAGTCCTCTCGCAGACGGAAGCTCAACGCAGCGGCTTCACCATTCAAAACGTCGGCGATGCCCGCTTCCAGGTTTTCAAGCGACTGGCTATCGGCCGCGACGGAATCACAGCTGACCAACCTGAAGCTTGGTCGCGTTCAACCAGCAAAATGGTGGGCATGCAATCGGAACTCGATGGCGTGCCCGTTCTAGGCTGGGTCGCTCGTCGCGTTGCGGAGCGGAAGATCGCCGAACAATCACCACAAGTCGAAAACTACACCCGCAATCGACTCGAGTCAGCGATCAAGCAGAAATTCAACACCGAGATCGAAAAGCAGCTCAGCGAAATGCAGGGCTACCTCTACAGCAACATGATTGAGCCGTTGACCGCGCTTGAGTTGGAGCCAACTCCGCTGGAGATGCGCAGTACCGACTCTCGCGTGATTATGCGATATCGCCTGGCTGGCTTCGACCAAATGGGCGGCAACACAGCCCGTCCTCGCGGTTTGCAGAACAGTCTGCTGAGCATGCAGATCCACGAGACAGCGCTGAATAACTTGCTGAACCGCATCGAGCTCAATGGCAATGAGTACACGGCTGCTGAATTGACCGCACATCTCGCCAACGTTTTTGGCTGGCAGTCAACAGACACCGCTCAATCGCGGGATGCCACTTTTGAATTTGCTCCTTTTGATCCGATTCGAGTCACCTTCGCTCACGGCTCAGCCGCCGTGCAATTGAACCTGAAGCGACTGCGAATCGGCAATGGCAAGACTTGGAAGAACCTGACGGCAACTTGCAATTTCATTCCGCAGGCCGAGGGCGGGAAGATCCTGTTCGTCCAAGATGGGTCGGGAGTCGAACTGACCGGTCATCGCCTGAACCTGCGCGACCAAGTTGCCGTGCGAGCCATTTTCACGGCGCTGTTCAAAGACCAATACGAGCTCCCGATTCTGCCGAAGAACATTGCACAGAAGCTCGGACCATCGGCGACCATCACGCAGCTGGAACTGAACGACGGCTGGATTGGACTTTCGGTTGACAAAACCGAAAACCTAACCCCTCAGCGGGTCACCGAACTGGAAGCTCCGAAGCAACGAGGCCGGAAACCAAACTGAGCGACGAGCGCGTTTTCCGCCCAGAAACGCGGCTAAACAGCTACTCTCTGGGCTCCTCGCCGACGGCTGGCCCTTGCTCTTCCGGGCCGTCAATCCTAAGATAGAGCCTCCAATTTTGGTAATTTCCCGCGTTTTCCTCCCCACGATCCCATGACCATCGACAAAAGCCTGAAAATCAAAGCCGGTTCGGTCAAACTGCGCAATGTAATGAACCGCACCGAACGACTCGCTAAGCTCAAGGAACAGGAACGCTGGAAGCAAGGCGATGCCGTCTTGGGCATGCCTAAAGTCCGCGTAGAAAAGCCGAGCTTGAAGAAGAAGAAAAAGGCGAAGGCTGAAGGCGAAGAAGCCGCCGGCGGCGCCAAGAAGCCAGACGCAAAGAAGAAGTAATTCTTTCGCCTCGGCCAAAATCAAATCTCCAAAGGGCCTGCAACCGCAGGCCCTTTTTTGTTGCGCGGAGATTGTTGCGCGGAGATTGTTGCGCGGAGATTGTTGCGCGGAGATTGTTGCGCGGAGATGCTTTCCCGAAAGCAGTTTACTGATCGTAGAACGATTGTCCCCAATCGTTCAGAACCCTATGTGGATTAGTTACGTGAGTTTCCGAGCAGTTGGAGATAACTGCTCTCCGATCAAAGCCGCACCCAGTTGTAAACAGCTCACTTCAGTCCCATAAGTCCCACGAGTCCCAGTCGTCCCACAAGTCCCAGCAGTCCCCACCGCTCACTCGTTCTCCAGCAACTCAGCCGCCGGCTGTTTCAGCCAGAACGAAAGCAGCACCCCTAGGAAACAGTAAATCCCGGCAACGATCGCTCCGACCAAGGCAATCTTGGCCGGGCTGGGCGGTGTCGAGGCTGAGAAGGTCAGCGTCAACCAAGCCGCCGCCGTACCAAGAATCCGGCCGCCGATATTGGCTGCGAAACTCTCGCCCGTTCCCCGCAAGTGCAGTGGGAAGACCCGCGGAATGTAGTTCCCCCAGAAACTAAACTGGGCGACCGTGAAGAAACCCGCAATGAAAATGCCCCATTTGATCCAGCCCAGCGACTCAGCGTTCTCAAGATTGCCCGAGATCCACCAGAACAGCAGCGGGACGATGATCAAAGCCGGGATCTGGAATAACCACAATTGCGAGCGGACGCTCAACAGATAAATTGCCACAAACGCAAACGCGATGCGCCCGACCAATCCGCCAATCTCTTGCCAGATGGTGACCTCGGCCACCGCTTGGTCCCGCGCGTTACCCGCGATGCCATTCTTCTTCCCCGGATTCAACTGCTCGCCTTCCTTCAGCTTGCTAGTCGCCGCAGCCACGGCCGCATCGCCCGCTTTGCGAATTTCGACGTGCCCATTGGGCGCGCCGAGAATCTGAGGCAACTGCTGTATCGCGCCAAAGGCAATTCCATAACTTGCGGCAAACATCAACGTCGTCACCACAGTTGTCCGTACCAAACCTGGCCCGAACAAATCGAGCGGATTGGGTCGACGCAACTTGCCTGCGTCACGTTTCGCTTTCCAAGCAGGCGACTCGGGCAGGAAAGGACGAATCAGAATCAATGGCAAAGCCGGAATCACGCCAGAGACGAGTGTGTAGCGCCAAGCTTCATGCTGTTCGTAAATCGCCGGCAGGAGATTGGCATTCTGGGCTGCCAGATAATTGGCCCAGCCAACCAGCAAGCCGCCGAGCGAGGAGAAGGCCTGCGTAAATCCCAGCACCTTTTCCCGCTGCTTTGGATTGTCGAAAAGCTCGGCTAGCCAAGCGACCGCCGCCACAAACTCAACGCAGACGCCGATGAACACCAAGCAGCGAAACAGCAGCAGTTGGTAAAGGTTTGTACTGAAGCCCGCGGCGAGTGCGGAAAATGCATAGAGCAGGATACTTCCGGTCAGCACGCGTCGCCGACCGAGCAAGTCCGTCAAATAGCCACCGAGCAATCCAAAAATTCCACCGGCGATTGCGGGAAGAAAAAAGAGGGTCCGAGCCCAGCTCACGTAGTTGGCTCCGCCCGGTGCATACGAGGCGATCGCATCCGGCCGCGCCATTCCACCCGCGACCAGTTCTTCGACCAGCGGCCCGCTGAGCGCCGAAATCGCCGGCTTGATAATCAGCGGCAGCATCAGCAATTCGTAAATGTCGAAGGCGAATCCAATTGAGGCGATGATACAAATCAACCAGTGCGTCGAGGTCATCTGGACTCCACCACTGCCGTTCGAAGAATTCATCGCCGTTCGCCCCTTTTGAATTTCGGTTGGAATAGAACTACCCGAAACTGCCTGCGGACCGGCTAGGGAACTCCTGAGGACTTTCGGAAACGGTCAGTAGAACAAATTTATTAACCCCCGCAAACCTCTGAGGTCTTGCCCCCGAGAGACTTTTCCTTCCGGGGACCAAGGGGTTGCGTTTGCCAGCCGGATCGAGACAACTAAGGTTGCTCCTTAAATCATCCCCGCCTTGCGATCGGAGTCCGCCTCATGGCGAACCGCCTGCTCCACGAAACCAGCCCCTACCTGCTGCAGCACGCCCACAATCCAGTCGACTGGTGGCCTTGGTGCGAGGAGGCGCTGGCGACTGCGCAGCGCGAGAATAAACCGATCTTCCTCTCCATTGGCTACGCAGCGTGTCACTGGTGCCACGTGATGGAGCGCGAGAGTTTCGAAAATGAGGAGATCGCCAAACTCCTCAATGCTTTCTTTGTCAGCATCAAAGTCGATCGCGAGGAGCGACCGGACCTCGATCAGATTTACATGCAGGCCGTGATGGCGATGCGCGGAGGGCAGGGGGGCTGGCCGCTGTCCGCTTTCCTCACCCCGGCAGGAGATGCTTTTTTCGGTGGAACCTACTGGCCGCCCCACGAGCGAATGGGGATGCCCGGCTTTGACCATGTGCTACAGCGCGTCGCCGCCGCTTGGCACGAGCAGCGCGAGCAGGTGCTCAGCCAATCGCGCGAGGTGACCAGCTGGCTGCAGGAACAAGCCGCAGTGGGATCGCGAGCCGGCACTGAACAAAACTCCTTTGACCGCGAGCAACTGCGCCGCGCCACCGATCGGCTTTACCACAGCTTCGACTTCCAGTGGGGCGGCTTTGGCGAAGCCCCCAAGTTCCCCCACTCGATGCATCTCGACTTTCTGCTCCGCGCCAGACTCAGCGGCGACCTCGCCCCAAGTTTGCGCCCCGAAGCTGCTTTGGACATGGTGCGGCTGAATCTCGACGGCATGGCCTACGGCGGAATGTACGATCACCTCGGCGGCGGCTTTGCCCGCTACAGCGTTGACGAGCGGTGGCTGGTCCCGCACTTCGAGAAGATGCTCTATGACAATGCGCTGCTGACTCCTGTCTACTGCAACTTCTTTCGCCAGACCGGCGAACCGCGCTTCGCAACTGTGGCCCGCGAGACGCTCGACTATCTCCTGACCGACATGCAGGATCCGGCGGGCGGCTTCCACAGCTCCGAGGATGCGGACAGCGAAGGCGAAGAAGGAAAATTTTACGTCTGGAGCCAAAGCGAAATCGAAGCCGCACTCGGTCCGGCTGCGGACGAGTTCTGCCGCTACTACGGCGTGACTCGCGGCGGGAATTTTGAAGGGCACAACATTCTCTTCAACCCCCGCCTCCCCGAAGGACTGAAGCCCGATAACAAGGGTTGCGAGGAGACTCCCCAGCTACGCGAATCGAAAACTCGCCTGGTAACGCTGCGGAACCAGCGAATTCGTCCGGGAAAAGATGACAAGGTGCTGACCAGCTGGAACGCACTGGCCATCTCAGCGTTTGCTGCTGGAGCAATCACGTTTGGCGAGAATCGCTTTCGCAACGCAGCCCGCGAAGCACTCCGCTTTGTCCTCTTTCAAATGCGTTCCCCCGAGGGACGATTGCTGCACACCTTCCGCAAAGGTACGTCCAAGCAGCCCGGATTCCTCGACGATTACAGCTACCTCATCAACGCTTGTCTCGATCTATATGAAGTCGAATTCGATGAGTCACTGGTTGAAACGGCCCAGCGGCTGGCCGACGAAATGCTGCACCTCTTCTCCGATCCGACCGGCGGATCGCTGTTCTATACCGCGAATGATGTTCCCCAGCTGATCGCGAGGATGAAAGACCAGCATGACTCGAGTATCCCGAGCGGAAATTCCGCAGCCGCTTGCGGGTTGCTGAGGTTGGCCCAACTGACAGGGATGGAACGCTATCGCCAGCGCGGCGAGCGGATCATCGCAGCGGCAACCGAGCTGATGGAAAGAGCGCCGCTGGCCGTCGGCCAAATGCTCGTCGCGGCATGGAACCGACTCAATCAGCAGGAATTGCTGGTGGTCGTCTGCCCGACCGCAGCATCGCGCGAGTCAGTCGCGAAGCGACTCCAGCGATACTGGCTACCGCAAGCGACACTCGTGCTCCGCACCGCAACGGAAAGCGACAAACAATCGCCCCTGCTCGATCACCTCTTCACCAGTCGCGACGGTGTCGCAGATCAGCCGACACTGTACCGCTGCAGCGGCACCAGTTGCCTCGTGCCGATCGTGGGGTTGGAGGAGATCGAAAGGCACCTTGAGGGTTTGAGTAAAAGCGCGGCGCCAGTGGCGAAGAGTTGATGGGACTTGTGGGACTCATGGGACTCATGGGACTCATGGGACTCATGGGAGAGAAACCGGTGAGAGGCAATCCGCACTCGCGCGTTCGGCGGGGTCGGGAGACCCGCGCCGAGCGCGGTCATTCCTCATTCCTCATTCCTTTCTCCTCCTCACTCTGCGTTCTCTGTGTCTCTGTGTTTTCCCTCTTCCCTCTTACCTCTTCCCTCTTCCCTCTTCCTCCCCGCTGGCCAAAGTCGATCTGAAATTCGATAATCAGGCCCATCAACAATCACCTCCAACCTCTTCCCCGCAAGGTGTTCACCGATGAGCTGGAACGCTGACGACAAACTCAAAGAACTTGGCCTGACGCTGCCACCTGCACCCAAGGCGATTGGCGTTTACAAACCAGCCGTGATTTGCGGCAACCTCGTTTTCACTTCCGGTCACGGACCGCTGCAGAACGATGGGTCGCTGATCCGCGGTGTCGTCGGTAAAGAAGCGAGCAAAGAAGATGGCTACGCCGCTGCCAAGCAAACCGGCTTGGCTCTTCTGGCGACGCTGCAGAAGGAACTCGGTTCGCTGAATCGCGTGAAGCGGTTGGTCAAGCTGCTCGGGATGGTCCAGTGCCCTCCGGAATTCGACCAGCACCCGGCCGTGATTAATGGCTGCAGCGAATTGTTCGCTGCTGTCTTTGGAACCGACAGCGGCGTCGGAGCGCGGAGTGCCGTGGGGCTGACCTCGCTTCCACTGGGCATGATGGTTGAGATCGAAGCGATTTTTGAGATCAACTAGTCACATTCGTCGGCACACTTCTCCGTAGCGACCTTCCAACACTTTTTGCGAATCAGAGTTCCATGTCTGTTTCTCCTCGCGTTGAACTTGCAATCAAGCATTTGGAAAGCGCTCGGGCTTACATGAAGGGCCTCGTCGCCGATTTGACTCCCGATGAATGGTTCTGGACGCCCCAGCCTCCAATCTCGCACATCGCCTGGCAGGTCGGTCACCTCGCGGTCGCCGAGTATGGGCTGATGCTGTTTCGCCAGCGCGGTCGGCAGGAAGTCGACGGCGAACTGATGTCGGGGGCCTTCCGCAAACTTTTCATGAAGGGGACTGCCGCCTCAGCCGACCGCTCCGGGCATCCCTCGCCCGACGAAATCCTGGCTGTGCTCGACCGAGTCCACCAGCAAGTGCTCCTCGAAGCCCCGGGTTTTCCCGACGCCGACCTCGACCAACCGATCGACCCGCCACACTCAGTCGTCTCGACCCGTTACGGCTCGATGCTCTTTGCGGGTGACCATGAAATGTTGCACGCGGGTCAAATTGGTTTTCTTCGCCGGTTGATGGGGAAGTCCCCGGTTCGCTGACTTTGGCCGAGCTGAGAGCGGCCCACAGCTCTGTCGGCACAGCTCTGTCGGCACAGTTCTGTCGGCACAGCGCTGCGGCGCAAATAACCGCGGGCCTAACCTTGAGCCAACTCCTCGTCCCCCACCTTAAACGCTCGGGATACCTACTCTGTGATTGAAACTCGAGAGTTGACCAAGCGTTTCGGCGACTTCACGGCTCTGGACAAGTGCAGCCTTCGCGTCGCGCGCGGCGAGGTCTTTGGCTTGCTCGGCCCCAACGG
>Ga0169931_10002697_pt1 | contig 28721 bp, 20 predicted proteins | sample Kivu_15m_20L_FD_129675 | JGI IMG/M metagenome (GOLD analysis project Ga0169931, IMG submission 129675) | Freshwater microbial communities from Lake Kivu, Western Province, Rwanda to study Microbial Dark Matter (Phase II) - Kivu_15m_20L... | ecosystem: Environmental > Aquatic > Freshwater > Lake...
AGCAGGGCTTGATTCGACTGGAAGGCATTGGTCTTTTGAGCGATCTTCTCTACCGTAATCGTGCCGGAGAAGACCCCTCTACTGTGATCTGCGTAGATCCCCTTAAAGTGCTCGCGACTCTCCGCTGACGGCTCAATGTGGTGGATAAGGGTGGTGTTATCCACGTGTTGAGAACCGCTCAGAACCGACAGACCGTTAATTACGCCATTAGAACCGCTTCCTTTCAGCGCGACCGTCGCGTTGTTCCGCACCAAGGCACCGCCGAAGGAGAAGACTTGCGTCCGCACCTCTGCGTCACGCCCCTGATCGACGGCGACCGTCGAGACGTGAAAGGCATCACGCGACTCGTTCTGAAACTTCACGTAGTCAACCTTTGCGCCCTGCTGAGCGCGAATCTCAGCCACCGGCAAAGAAAGGTACCTACCACCATCAAGCGCCACGTGTGACTCAACTATCGTGACGTTCGAAAGCTCAGCCGCATCCACAAGCAGGCGTGGTGTCATCACCGTTCCTTCCGCCGCGCCCGTAGTTACGTTAATGATATGAATCGGTTTAGTGACCGAGGCTCCACGTTGAACCGAAATCGATATTCCGTCGGTCATAAGCGCTGTGGCGAGAGCGACAAAGGACTCATCACGGTGAGCCTCCGAGAAACCAACGAGAGAATCACCCTGAGGAGCCTGACCGAGTTGCGCGATGCGGGCCATCAACAGACCCGGAAGCTCTCCCGCGCTGGACAACTCCGCGCTGAAGCAGCCGTCGATCCACACCAAAAGATGGGCATCGAGCCCCGCAATCAGGTAGGGCGTTATCTGTTCAGCAGTGACTGTACCGACCGAAGCGCTCGGAGCCAGCACAAAGCTTCCGCGCGCGATGTTCTCTGTATTGGTGTATTTCCAAGCCTCCATGCGCGGCGTCGGGAAGAGCAGCTTGCTCCAGGTCTGCTGAGCTGCCGCCACCACAGACGCAAGCGATGTTGAACTCCACGACGCTCGCCGCGAACCGGCCTCTTTAAGCGCCCCCTCTACCCAACCGTGCGATTCACCAACGATGGTGGCAACTGAGTCTACCGATGTCATGAGCTTCTACCTTATGCGGAAACCGCATCCTTGAAAGCGTTGTAGCCCTTGCTCTCCAGCTCGAGCGCGAGTTCCTTGCCACCAGAGCGCACGATGCGACCATCGATCATGACGTGTACAAAATCCGGCACGATGTAATTGAGCAGTCGCTGATAATGCGTAATGACGAGCATCCCGTTCTCCTTCGAGCGGAGCTGATTGACGCCGTTGGCAACGATCTGCAACGCATCGATATCAAGCCCTGAGTCGGTCTCATCGAGGATCGCGAGCTTCGGCTCTAAAACCGCCATCTGCAACACCTCGTTACGTTTCTTCTCGCCACCCGAGAAGCCCTCATTCACTGCACGCTTGAGCAGCTCGTCTCCAAGCTCAAGCACTTTAGCCTTGTCTTTCAACACAGCAGCGAAATCACGCACGCTCATAGGAGAAAGGCCGCGGTGCTCACGGATAGAATTGAGAGCTGTCCGCAGGAAATAACTCGTGAGAACGCCCGGCAGCTCCACTGGGTATTGAAATGCCATGAACAATCCCTCACGAGCCCGCACCTCAGGATCGAGCTCAAGAAGCTCCTGCCCCATAAACTGTACCGACCCTGAGGTAATGTCGTACCCCTCACGACCACCCAGAATATTAGCCAACGTGCTCTTACCTGATCCGTTGACCCCCATGATGGCGTGCACTTCACCGGCTTTTATCTCGAGGTTAATCCCCTTAAGGATCTCCCTGCCTTCGCCCTCGATACACGCATGTAGATCAGTGATCTTCAACAAGCTCATACTTCCCTCGCTTATCCAACGCTTCCTTCAAGACTGATTTCGAGCAATCGACGGGCCTCTACCGCGAACTCCATCGGCAGCTCCGCCAAAACTTCTTTACAGAATCCGTGCACGATCATCGACACTGCATCCTCAGTCGATATCCCGCGCTGATTGCAATAAAAGATCTGATCCTCTCCGATCTTGGAGGTCGAAGCCTCATGCTCGACGGTGGCCGACGGATTCTTAACCTCTATGTAGGGGAAGGTGTGCGCGCCACACTCGTTACCCATGAGCATCGAATCACACTGTGAGAAGTTTCGCGCTCCTTCAGCGCTCTTCATAATCTTAACCAGTCCGCGGTACGCATTCTGGCTCTGGCCGGCCGAGATCCCCTTTGAGACGATCGTACTCTTAGTGTTCTTGCCGATATGGATCATCTTCGTGCCCGTATCAGCCTGTTGGCGATTGTTTGTAATCGCTACCGAATAGAACTCCCCTACCGAGTTATCCCCTTTCAGGATACAGCTCGGATATTTCCAGGTTATCGCCGAGCCAGTTTCGACCTGCGTCCAGGAGATCTTTGAATTCCTACCAACGCACAAGCCGCGCTTGGTGACGAAGTTGTAAATTCCACCCTCGCCCTCTTTGTTACCGGGATACCAGTTTTGAATCGTCGAATACTTTATCTGAGCACCCTCGAGCGCGACCAACTCAACCACCGCTGCGTGCAGCTGGTTCTCGTCACGCATAGGGGCGGTACACCCCTCCATGTAACTTACGTAGCTGCCCTCGTCTGCAACGATCAAGGTTCGTTCGAATTGACCGGTCTTGGCTGCATTAATACGGAAGTACGTCGACAGCTCAAGCGGACATCGGACCCCCTTCGGCACATAACAGAAGGAGCCATCCGTGAACACCGCTGAGTTAAGCGCCGAGAAGAAATTATCGGTCGCCGGAACCACCGAACCGAGATACTTCTTGACCAGCTCAGGATGATTTTGAATCGCTTCGGACATCGAACAGAAGATCACACCGACCTCCTCAAGCTGCTTCTTGAAGGTGGTCACTACTGAAACCGAGTCGAACACCGCATCCACCGCCACTCCAGCGAGCGCCTTCTGTTCATGGAGTGGAATACCGAGCTTCTCGTACGTCTTGAGGATCTCGGGGTCAACCTCATCGAGGCTCTTAAGCCCCTCGGTCTTCTTGGGCGCCGAGTAGTAGACGACATCCTGGTAGTTGATTGCAGGGTACTGCACGAAGGCCCAGTGAGGCTCCTTCATCTGGCACCAGCGCTGGTAGGCCTTCAGACGGTATTCGAGCATCCACTCCGGCTCACCCTTTTTCTTTGAGATAAAGGTGATGATCTCCTCATTGAGCCCAGGAGGGAGAGAGTCGGCCTCGATGTCGGTATAAAAGCCGTATTTGTAATCCTGACTCGTAACGGTATCGAGAACGTCAGTACTCATAAGTTAACTCTTCGTAGCCTTACACTAGGCAACAACAATCGCATTGTAGCTGTTTGGTCAGCTGCGCCCGCTCTGCCGCCCGATGCGCCGTTTGATACTACCCCGTTGCACAGACTAAGTCCTGCTCCTGGCTGGGTATTCTTACCATTAACGAAACCCGTTGGAGGTTAGCAATCTTGAACACTTTATTCAAGTATAGCCCTGTTGATCTTACTTATCAATCGAGGATTTTTGAAGGACTTATCCTACAAACCCCTAGTCTCGAACAACCACAGATACCCCTGGGAAGAGCGGGGCTGGGCCGTCGGGATTCTGAAAAAGCCACTTAAGAAGAGCCTGGTAAAACCCAAAGAGTGGGATCTGTGCAGAGACCTGCTGCCGGATCTCCTCGCGCCTTCCTTTGAACCCCGCGTGGCTTTCCCGAGTCAGGTGCTCGCGCTCACGCCAGAAATTACGCAGCGGCTGGACCTGTATCTCAAACGTACGGCTGTTCCACCGCACAACCGACTTAAGCGCCTCCCAGCCGCTCTCCTTCTCGTTGTGGCGCAGGTAATCCTTGGTCTCAAGGAATGAAAGTGTGTGTGCATCATCGCTCTCAGTGAGCCCGACTCTCGCCAACTGTTGACCATCAAAGGTGAGGGCTTCAAGTGCTGCGTGTAACGCAAGCGCCTCGGCGGAGGTTCCAACAACAACTTTTATGCCGAATATATCCTTTACGTAGCGACTGAGGTGTCGCAACTGTTTGTCACGCTTTACCAGGGCGTCTAACCCAAAGATCTCGTCGACGACCTTGTTCCACAACTCCTCCTCGGCCTTGATGCGGCTGATGAGTTTGTGGATGTTCATAGGGTTCGGCTCGGTGGGCTGATACTCAACCATGTTGGCAACGAGGGCGGGAGCGGTCCACGCCTCTCCATCGAAATACTGGAGCTTCTTGAGCTGGCGGTTTCCGAGATCCAGATCGATCGTCGAGTAGAGGTCATCTCTGGATATAAGCTGCGTCAGGGTAAAACGCTCGCCGTTGGAGGGCACCTCCCCGATTACGACACTTTGTAGCTGATACTGGTCAAAAAACGAATTACAGAACAACTCGCACAGGCGATGCAATCCCTCCTCACCCTTTCTGATCATGCGATCAAATGCGCTCCGGCACTGGCGCAGATGAGCCCGCGAAAAGACGATCTCTTGTGTTTGTGTTGGCGCGAGCATCAACCGCTCCCTGACCTGCGCCAGGTAGGCCACGAGGTCATTCAGCAGCGGCTCCTGGCTCACCATCCACAGGGGCGAACGGCTCCGAGCGTCCTGCATCGTTTCTGGTCGACCAACTACCGCAGTCGGCGCTTCCATCGATTGAGACATGATGAACGGGGATCCTCTGATTGAAAACAGCTGGTATCGGGAGAGGATTGTCGCCCTTGCACCTACTACTATGTGGCCCCTACAACTACATGGCACGGTCGGAGGGAATCGAACCCCCAACCCTCGGATTTGGAATCCGATGCTCTACCAATTGAGCTACGACCGTAGGCCGGGAAGGATGCTAGCATAAGTCAGTGGAATTGAAACTCCTCTCACCCCACCACTCAGATGGGCCTGAAAAGAGGGAGATGGTGGTGAGGAGTGGATTCGAACCACCGTAGGCCGTAGCCAGCAGATTTACAGTCTGCCCCCTTTAGCCACTCGGGCACCTCACCGTCTAAAACCCGTTGGGTCGTGGAGCCCACGACGGAACTCGAATCCGTGACCTCTTCCTTACCAAGGAAGTGCTCTACCGACTGAGCTACATGGGCACAGGTCTCCAACGAAGCGGCATTATGGTCAATTACCTACCTCAAGTAAATACACCCGCTTGGGGAGAGTTCAGCGATTGAAATTTTCTCCCCTCAGGGATACCCTGCAGGTTACCCGTTCGATTATGATCGATCAGAGGGTACTCACCGCTGGCATAGCTCAATTGGCAGAGCAACTGATTTGTAATCAGTAGGTTCCCGGTTCAAGTCCGGGTGCCAGCTCCATAGCTTCTCCCCAAAGCACACAGAATGCACTCTACGGTCCGCAAGGGTGTTCAGTTCGGTAAGGAGCGCGGTTTTGGGTCCAGTGCCAGCTCCCTGTACCCCCGTTGTGCAATCATCGCCCGTAGCGCCCGTACCCGATCCGAGCTCGGTGGATGAGTAGAGAGGTAGCTCATCCCCGGCAGACCAAGCTCCATCGTAGCGATTTTTTCGAAAAAATCGGTCGCACCTCCCACGTGGCCGACAGCGCGATCTAAGGTCTCGAGGGCATACTCATCTGCAGCGGCCTCATCGGCACGCGAGAAGCTCCGTGACACCAGCTGCGACGAAGGGCTGATAAAGCTGCTCGCCTCAGGCTCACCCCCTAACACTATCATCGTCCCCAAAAGTATCACCCCGCGCCCTAAACCTCGCAGATGATGACGCAGACGGAAATGTCCAAGTTCGTGAGCAAGTACCATCATGATCTCATTCTGAGAGCCCGCCTTCTGAAGTAACTTCTTGGTGACGAGAATCACACCTCCCGGGAGAGCCATGGCATTTGGTGCGTCGCCCTCTATCACGCGCACGGAGATCGGTATCTCTATCTCGGGCGTAGCGCGCACTAACCGATCTATCATCCCTTGCAGCTCAGCACTTAACACTCGGTCGCTCTCCGGTGCAAGCGCCTGAGTAAGTTTGGCAAAGAGTTTACGCTCTGTTTCCTGGGGGATGAAATGCACAAAGAAACCCACGAGCCAGCCACTCACGATGTACACACCGAACACGAGCGCCAACACCCCTAAGACGAGCCAGAGAAACTCGACGAGATGCGACTGCTTCCCGTAGTTGTGCTGCTCTTCAGGTATCTTTGTGACGACCTTCATGACTTAGTGGCGGGCGTAACGGATAGCGGTTCCGTATGCATAACACTCCACCGAGTTTATCTTGTTCTTACCCTGATGCTCCCCGCCGATTGACGAGGTCTCGATTCGTACGTTTACAATAAGGTCACACCCTGCGGCCTCGGCCTTCATGCGTAGGATCGATTCACGACGAGCTCGTTCGAGCAGCGTTTCGTATACCGCCACACGCCCTCCGAAGAAGCTACGGAGGGCCGCCGCGAAAGCCTTAAAGTAATCAATCGCGATCACCGTTGCACCAACAACGAGGTATGCCTGTTCTATCTGTTGAGTGGTATCAACGGTATCGGCAACGAGCGCCGGGAGTTCCTGACTCAGAACCTCGCGCTCACGCAGGGAACGGAAATGCCTCTTCTCAGCCAGTGTGCCAAACACGTAACCGATTACAAGGAACACCAGGATACTTCCAAGCTCAATCATGAAGCCACCTAGTTGATCCGAACCGCCGTTCCATACACATACAGCTCTGCAGCCCCTGCAGATACCGAGGTCGTCGAAAAGCGTACGTTCAAGACAGCGTTTGCCCCAACGGAGGTCGCCTGCGCCACCAATCGCTCAATTGCTTGATTACGAGCTTCGTTCAAGAGCTCCGTATAGCCTTTGAGCTCACCACCAACGAAATTCTTTAAGGAGGCCAAGAAATCACGGCCAAAGTGCTTCGATTGTACGGTAGAGCCGGTGACTAAACCGTAGTGTTCGATAATCTCTTTTCCGGGCACGTAATTTAAATTCGTAATAACCATGGTAAATGCTCCGCTGTTCCGAAGATCGAGAGTCCCCAAATGAAAGATGAATGTGCCCTACTCATCGATTCGAGAATGCGGGATCGGTGACACGAATCATAACAACATCCCTGCCTGCCGGTCGAAACTCCCACCTGTCTACGGTGATAGAGATCTTTCAATTGAGGAGAAACTATGAATGGTAAACGATTATTTGCAACATCTGCTCTAACTCTGTGCGCTTCGCTGGTAGCGCTGGGTGGCGCATCGGCTGAAGACAAGGCTCTCGACCGCTCGTCGAGTTCGTTTAAAGAAGCGGAGCGCTCGCTACAACGCTCGACAGAGGTGTACAAAGCGATCTCAGAGTCAAAAGAGAAAAAGGTTCCAGAGAGCGTACTCAATCGCGCTAAGTGTGTCGCTGTTTTTCCTGATACACGTACCATATCGCTCGGTGTCGGTGGTACACACAGCGACGGCGTAGGCTTCTGTAAAACAGCTCAGGGGACGTGGGAAAACCCGATGTTCCTCAACCTGACCGGTGGAAGTATCGGCCTCCAGGCCGGATACAAATCAGCCGACATGGTGCTCTTTATAACCGGTGAGAAAGCGCAGGAAGCCCTCCATCGTGGGGAGTTTAAACTTGGTGGAGATATCAGCGCTGTAGCTGGCAGCTTCGACCGCACCTTCGAACCAAAGCAAGCAGAGGTGGTGGTATACAGGAGGACAGAAGGGCTCTTCGCAGGAGCAAGTGTCGAGGGCATCAATATTTCACGTGATGAAGACGACGAGAGCGCATTTTACGGAGCAAAGAAACCGTCGCTCACTGCCTCCATTCCACCGGACCTGGAGCAGCGGGTCAATGAGCTGCGAGAGGTGCTCCCGTCTGCTGTAGGGTAGGTGGTCGCACGTAGTACAAGATCGTCAAGAGACCAAAAGGTTCATCGTCGCCACGCGAAGAAGAACTTTTTGGTCGCTCGCACCCTTTGATTAAGGGTGCGAGCGGTTTTTCCAATACAGAATAAAAGGGTGAGATATGACTATCGTATGGACCATCATCATCGGCTTCTTCGTGGGATTGATAGCCCGAGCGATTATGCCGGGGCGGGATACAGCCGGATTTGTGGTAACAAGCGTGCTCGGTATTGCCGGGGCCCTGATCGGTTCGCTCGTAGGGCGGGTCTTAGGGCTCTACGGTGAAGGAGAAGCGGCTGGCCTCCTTATGTCCGTCATCGGTGCGGTAGCACTCCTAGCTGCCTATAGATATCTGGCACCGTCCACCTCTGTTACACAGGTGTAGTCTACTCGGCCGGATCGAAACCGAGAGCGTGCGCTACCCGTGCACATTGATCCTTGTCGAGGTCTCCACGCTGCTCTGCGATCCGCAGAGCTACACCACCAAGAGCTGTGTACAACGAAAGCGCATCAGGAGATACCTCTCCGATCGCCCTCAGATGTTCCTCAACGACCGCTAGTTCGCCACGTACGATCGGACCAGTGAGCGCAGCTTGTGTACCAAGAGCGCTCATATTCGCGAGCGCACTGCGCGTTAAGGGCTCGGTCAATCCTTGAGCGATATCGTCCGATAGGCCAGCTGCGCGGTAGAGCTGCTGCGCGACGTGCGCCACAGCGACGATGTAGTTACTAGCGAACACGTGTCCCGCGTGACACAAGGCCTTCGCGTTCGCCTCGATCGTGAACACCTTGGCATCCAGAGCGAGACAGGCCTGCGTGAGCAGCTCGATCGCTTGTGGATCACCCTCTAATGCACAAAACGTCCCCCGAAAATCTTCCCTCGTGAGCCCCCTACGAGCAAAGCTACGAACTGGGTGTAGAGATGCAACCCGAGAACCAATTCCCGTAAGAGATCCAAGAGACCGAGACGAAAGCGCACCACTGCAATGAAAAACGACATCACCAGACTGAACGGACCCAGCACGTGCGAGCCGCTCTGCCGCTCCCTCTATCTGACTGTCAGGGGTAGCGATCATCCAGATCTGAGCCGGCAACATCTGATCAATCGACTCACACGCCGAGCCTGCCCCAAGCTCCGACACCGCCCGCTCAGTCGATACTACCGTACGATTGGTGATACAACCGATACGCATCACGCCAGCTGCTACCCACAGAGCTGCCATCGAGCCACCCAACCTGCCACAGCCGATGATGTTGAGCGTTCCTAGCTCAGAGTTACGTTGCGCGGTATACATAATAGATTCGAGAGGGCTCTTTTCGTCACCTACAGACTGAAACTATGCTCTATACTGCTACAGAGGAGCAACCGATAGCGATGACCGAACTCGTCAAACCGGAGAAATACCCAGCCGCACTCAAGATCCTCTCAGCCCTGCTACTGCTGGCCTTCATGGCGGCTCTGTGGCTGATCGTGCGCCCCTTCGTTACGCCGCTCCTGTGGGCAGTGATCCTGGCTACCTCCACGTGGCCGGCCTTCATCCGCGTACGCCACATGCTACCCTCTCCCGCCTACGTGGCTCCCCTCTTTACGACCGTGGTGCTTGGGATAATCTTGCTCCTGGTGATGGTCCCATTACCGCTCCAGCTCGCTTCCGAGGTAGCTCAGCTGCGCACACACCTGGCGCAGTTTGACCTGGCTTCGTTACGTGAATCTCTGGCGACGGTGCCTGGGATAGGGCCCTTCGTCACACGAATGATCGATAAAGCCCTCACGGATCCCGTTGATATAAACACCCTTCTCTCTGAGCACCAACGAGCACTCCTGTCGTTCGCCACAGCGGCAGCGCGAGGTGTCTTATCGACCGCAGTGATTACCCTTGCAACCCTGATTGGTTCGTATTGTCTCTTTAGACACGGAGAGACCCTGATAAATCAGCTCAGACAGATCCTCGAGCGCATCGGGGGCGAGAGTATTCCGAAACTCTTAGATACCGTGAACGTGACCGTGCGCGGAGCCGCATACAGCGTCATAGCTACCGCGGTTGCTCAAGGTGTACTGGCGGGCATCGGGTACCTCATCGCCGGAGCCCCCGTTCCCGTATTGTTAGCTCTGGTCACGATGATCATTTCAGTTATCCCGTTTGGTCCCCCCTTCATATACCTACCCGTCGCAGCCTATCTCCTCTCTGCCTCGGGTCTCCCGTGGTATCACGGCGTAGGGCTCGGGATATGGGGAGTGGTGGTAGTGAGCACGGTCGATAACCTCTTACGACCTCTTTTCATCAGTCAGACCACCAAGGTATCCCCGATCCTGGTGTTTATCGGAGTACTTGGCGGTATCGCAGCCTTCGGATTCATCGGGGTCTTCATCGGACCAGCGCTGATTGCAGTCGCTCATTGGCTGTGGGTCGATTTTAGCCGATCAGCGTAAACCCAGCCTCATTACAAAGAGAGCGGGAGCTCAGCGAGGGCGCTTCCTTAAAGCGAAAACTCCTCATTCTCCAACACCTGCAGATCCGCCGGAAGCAGCGTTGAGCGCACTGAATCGCCGCTAATCGAAACGTGTCCCTTAATCTTTAAGGCGTGGTTGAACACAACATCCCCTTGAACGCTCAAGCTCTCGGCATCAACCAACGAAGGCACGACCTTGACTCGCTGCTCAAAATCCTTGAGCAGCCCATAGTGATGCGTATCGAGCTTGACCAGCGGCAGCCCAGGAAGCCGCCGCATGCGACTTACCACCATCGTATAATCGCTCAGCAACTCGTATGCATCAGAGCGCACAACCAGGAGATCGTTGTTACTCTTGACCGGCGCAAAACGCGACCGTGGAACCTGAAGCGCTCGCGCGCCGTCAAATACACCGATCGCCGCACCCATGGCCGTCTCAACCTGGATCACAGGTCGACTGGTGCGGTCACGTGGGTTGACCGTCTTTCGATTGCTAATCAACGGCAGAGGAATACATCCGTCGTGCTCGCGAGCTACCCGTACAACAGCTTCGAGATCAAGCCAAATATTGTTCGTATTGAAGTGTCTGTATCGCAACACATCCTGGAACTCAGGGATGATGTCGCCAGCGGCCGTCGTGGGTGCTTGACTACTCTCTCGCAGTATAAGTCGTCCCGAGTCGCGACTGCGCGCAAGATGCCCCCCCTTAGCGTCAGCGGTCGTACGCTCCGCTGTTTCCATCAAGAAGGGCGCGCCGCTCATCACGAAATAGCCGAGTATCGCAGCTTCCACCGTTGCGCCCAGGTTGTCGGCGTTCGCTACAAACATATAACGCTTTCCGAGCGATAAAAGGCGTTCCGCCAATCCACTCGCCAGGAGAGCAGCATAGATATCGCCGTGACCGGGCGGATTCCAATTCAGGTCCTCGTTACGCTCCTGAGCAGGCATCAACGAGTCTTGATATATCTTTGGATGCCGGTGCTGGAGGAAGGTAGGCGGCAAGGAATCTGGCTGGAGATCCTCATACTCGCGCATCGCCATGCGAACATCGGTGTCGGTTGAGAAGCTCGTCATGTGAATTAAGGGAATAGCAGTACCGGCATTGTGACCCAGAACTCGCAGCTGGTGTCCGATGATATCGTTGAAGGTCAATTCCCCCTTGACCCGCAACAGGGACTTTGCACGCTCAAGCCCCATCGTTGTCCCGAGACCACCGTTCAAGCGCACAACGACGAGATGTTCCAGGGCTGCGCTACCGGCACGTACGTACTCAGGAGAGCTGGCTACCACATCAAAGGAGTCTACCTGCGACACCGGCTCGATCTCGCTTTCTGTGACAACTCCGGTCTCACCAGAGATCACGTGCCGAAAGAGCCTCTCAAAGTTCCTGATAACGGCCTCCGGGAGTCCATCTGCCTCCATCAGTTCACGCGCTTTTGCGATACCGTTCCCCGAACTCTGCGACACTACCTCTTGGCTCCTCTCTTCATCTTTCTCAAGTGCGAACGCCACGGCTCTTCCTCACAATTCTCTACACCACGGGCTTTGCCTACCGTAACGCACCTTGTACTCTCTCCATACCGGCCCTGAGAATAAACTCGATCAGTCGGGACGACAACTGCACATTCACTCGCCAGGCGAAACCACGTACACCGCGACATCAGACCGATCCAGGCGGTATTCGCCCGATTCCGGTGGTATGAGCGCTGCTCCACCATCAGATAACACGAGTTGAGCCCCGGAGCTTGTATGGTACATCGTCAGCCGCTGACCTAAGGCGAGCACCATCGAGACACGCGGGCCACTGATAAGGCGCTGCCTCCCACTCCCGCAGGGCAAGAACGACACTACGAACTCAGAGGCTGGGGTATCAACGACCAAAAATCCATCATCGTGCACACGCGGCCTAATCACCTGAGCGGATCGGGGCGCGTAATCAAGCATCTCGAGCAGCGTTTCTACATCACGCGGCTTGGAGGTGAGCCCTGCACGCACCACGTTATCTGAACACGCCATACACTCTACAAGGTCTCCATCGAGATAGGCATGCGGCACGTTCGGCCCGATGAACAGCGCGCTACCCGGATCAACCTTGACGAGGTTCATGATAAACAGCGCTACGAGCCCTACGTCACCCTCTCCGTACGTGCGCGCAAGCCTCGCTACAAGCGCCAGCTCCTCACTCTCAGAGGCCTCGGTATGTGCACGCTCGATAAGTTGCTGGACGACCTGCGCCGTGGCAGCAGGCGAGCAGGTCAGCAGAGTACGACAGAGACGCTCGATACACGCTAGCTCCTCAGAGGGCGCCGCAGCACCACCTGCCCGCAGCATCGCTTGAAGCTCGGAATTCAGCAGTTCATGCAGCTCGGGAAACTTCCCAAAAACCCGTTGAACCTCAGCCAGCGGTCTGAATCCATATAGCAGGGTCACCCGCGTCAGGGGCAACGCCACCTCAGGCTTGTGACGTGGATCAGGATACAACAGTGAATCACGCGCATGCAGCGCTCGAGCACGCACTTCATCTGGATGTGCTTGGATTGAGAGCCCGAAATCCGGATTAATTGAGAGCACTTTGAGCAGGAAGGGAAGCTCGTTTGAGTAGCGCGCCGCCACGTCGGCACCGAGCAGAGAAACGCTATTGTCGCGGATAGCATCGAGGAGTGAAACAGAGAGACCACCCTCACCGAGTATCGTTGAGGGCCCTTTCGGATGCGCACCGAGCCAATACTCAGCCAGCGGCTGACCTTCACCGCACGAGCCGATCATCGAAGCTATGCGCGACGCTACACCCACCTTACCCCAGGCATACCTCTGCACGACGCCGCGCACCTCGAGCGCTCTTCTGCCATGCGAACCAAACAGTATCGAATCCTGTACCTCTGCCATACCAATACCGACACATACTACAAACAAATCCCTCGCTTATGGAAGCAGGGTAAACCTCGATCGCTGGTGCACTCAAAAACGCGGGTTCGCACACGAGCACTGAGAGTGCATAACCTCTTGTGGCACGGCTCAGATATTCTGTCGAACCCGCAGTTTTCTCTCAACTTGCATCAAACGCGGATTATCAGCTACTCAAAACGTTGAAAGGGCTCTTCGACGGGACTAGGGAGATAGCCGCGACGGATCTGGGAGGGGAACAAAAGCCCTCAGGAGACACTGAGTCTGAAGCGGCACCGGGCGCGAAAACAATCGCCACACCCCTGCGATAGCACCGCCACCACCGCGAGCATCCGTCTTAAAGTCCGGCATGACCTCACGCGCCACACGCATCAGAGCCTCGGCCTCCTGAGACAAAAAGAGGTCTCTCCGCTGGAGATGCTGCACCCACTCGCGTCGAGCCGACGGAGACTCCATACTCCGCAGCCAACCATTGAGGATACCGATAGTTGATTCCTGCTCAAACAAACCCGTCTTTGAAAAAAGCTCCCGCGTCTGAGCGGTCATCTCAAGCAGCACCCTCTTCATCCGGTCTGCCGATCGCAGGATCTGATCGAAATCATCGTCTTTAAGATCATTAAAAATCAGGTCATTCGCTTCCTGCCTGTTGAACTCGCATGATTCCTGAAGATGATGCAGAAGCCACTGCCCAAACAGGTCATCTGCGAGCTGAGCAGGCGACTGAGGCTGTGACTGATACTCACTATCGACCTCAGAGTTGTCCGCCTCCTCGGAGCTTCGTAGCGCCTCATCAGTCACTAAGGTCAGCGCTTCATTTTCATGCTTTTCAGTAGTTCGTCGCCGTCTATTCGCCATCAGGAGGGCTAACGCTCCCACCCCGCCGAGCACCACGACTCCAGGCAGGGCGAGCTCTTCGAAAGGAGTTCTGCTGGTTGGGGCAATCCCGGGTAACCTTTCGGCTCCCCCAGTGGCGTCGTATATGCGGGGAATGACCTCTTTGTCACGACCGACCAAGAAAACAATATTTGTAGCGTGCGCCCCAGCAGTGGTGTAAGTCACACCATCATCGTCAGGTAGGTACACGTTGGCTATACAGCAAGGAATCCCTGCTTGTTTCAGTGCCTCATCCAAGACGACGGAGAACTGGCCGCAAATACCCCTGCCACTTTTGACGATCGCTTCAAAATATTCGCGGAAGTCTCCATCGAAGTCGTCGTACTGCGGGCTCTCCTGGTACTTTATGAGGCGCGACACCACCGTGCGGAGGTGTTCTGCTCCCTTGGCTGCCGGCATATCACGTGCGACCCGTATCGCCTCGAATAATGGGGGACTTACGCGTGATATGTCGGAGCTCAGTAGTCGCGGGGCGATGAGAGGAGCGTGATCAACCCCTATCATCTCTGATAACTCGCTTGCGCGAACCGTCTGATCTTCGGCAAGTTCCTGAAAAACAACGAACCGAAACTCATGTAGAGGCACTTCCGCAGATTGCGGAAGCGGCACGGCGTCCGATCCCATGCGTGTACGAAGGTTGCGCCCACGTCCCCCGATCGGCAAACCCCCATACGGACCTCGATACATGTTGTAAAAATCGAGGTCGACGATGTCGACTATCGGTCTATCGGTACGCCCCAGTATCCAGTTTCCAACCTCGCGCCGCCCCGGATAGTCGAGCGCTGGTTGAGTGGCTCCTACATCGGACGCACCAACAAGATCCCTCAAAAGATATCTGCTGCGCGGATCCCTGAAAGGACTTGACAGCTTAGCAACCGGCTCTTTGACCTTTGGAAGACTCCCGTTTGGTATCAGGCTCTGAGTTGAAATTACACCGTCCTTGTTTCCTTTGAAGATCTTGGTGAGCGAATTAAGGGCAATCCCCCCGCCGAGAAGGCATGCGGTACCCAAGAGGATATTAGCAAGGACACTTTGAAGCTGCCGACGCTCAGCGGGTATCTTCATGAGCTGTAGGAATGAATGAGGTCGTTTGAGGGTTATCTCCGCCTCCAGCGCAGCACGGCACTGTGCCACAAGCCGCCCCAACTCTTCCTTCGATCGTCGCGCGACGGCAATCGACGAGCGTGTACCCCTGACACCACTTGAAATACTCGCAGAACTATCGCCCCCAGCTTCCCTGATTCTCTTGAGGATTATCAGAGCGGGGAACTGTACAAGTGTGCGGCTCTCCTCTTTCAGTCCGTAGCGGCGTAGATAGGTCTCACTTGCCGCCATCATCGAGATCTCCTGCTCCACGTACTGGAGAAGACCGCGCTTGACCAGGCTTCTCCTGAGTCTCTCAAGGCTATGACCCCGTGCTCTGGCGTAATGAAAAGCCTTCACTACAAGGAGCAGTGTACGCACCGAATCGCACGATGGTTCGCTCCTCAGGATCTGTCGTGCACAAAGCAGTAGATCCCTGACGGTCCTCTTGGTATGCCCAGAGTGCTCCAAAAAAACAGATACGGGTGTAACCAATCCCCGCTCGAGAGCGTAATCTGAAAACGCACCGTTCAACCATCGATTGATCTCCTTGAGGATCTTCTGAGACTCAGCGCTCAGCTGGTCAGTCTCGTTCATCGAGAGCTTTAATGAGCACACGTGCGAGCGCAGACCCTGCGCGATCGGAGAGCCTTCGATCTCTTCGGTAAGGGAACCCTCGTACAGAAGAGAGATCAGCGTTGAAGTTGTGAGCGGATTAACTAAAAAGATCGGAGGCAGATCGAGCACCAGCCGAGTCATGGCAGCACGCCAGCTGAGAAATTCAAGATCGGGCGCCTCAAGCTTACTTAAGGATACCACGAAGCACCGCACACTGGCCTGTGCAGACCGCGCATTCTCCTCCAAGCCTCGCAACAGAACGGCTTGAGCCTCGGCTTCGCTCATCTCTCCCCAGTGCTTGCACCCTGCAAGTATCATCTCCTCTGGGAGTCCAGTCGATGGACCGTGGGCGAGTAGTGCTCGATACAGAGCAGCTTCATGCCCCTTAGGAACGAGATCCCAATTGTGAACAACACACCCCCAAGAGGTGGTGGAGGAGAGCTCTGCTAAGTAGGCAGCGACGTCCTCACGCGGCCGCGAAGCCAGGGCAACTCGAGCAACTACCGCGTATGCCGGATCCTCGCGGTTCGCCGCTGATTCGAAGGCGCTTTGCGCACGGGCCAATTTATCAAACCCTGAAGACGCAGATATGACTGCCAGTTCACACCCGCAATGAAACTCCGTGGGCACCCCCGCACCTACCAACAAGCTTCGTGCTTGCTCCTCGCAGTGTTTGAGAGTTTCAGTGCGGTAAGTCTCGAGCGCACCCACGATCTCCGCAATATCCCCTTCTTTAAAGTCTGGATCGAGGATCAGCAGGTTCCTCACAGACCTACGCGTCTTGTCGAGAAGTCTAGCACGTTCATCTCGTATCCCGGCTATCACCTCAGGAGTATTCGTTCCAAATCGAGATAGCGCCTCACTAATCTCTTCGCACTCCATCACCTCTTGTACGAATTGCCGCACGAGAGAATCGGCGCACAGCTGATCACGCACCGGCTCGTTTGTACGATGTGCTTGTATCCATGTCCTACGAGGGCCGTGCTCGCCCCGCACGGCTACACTGTCTTGAATCGCCACGACAAGCGTGGTGATCAGTCGTTCAGGCAATCTCCCAGTCGACCGCCTGAGGTGCTTGAGAACGGGCAAGAGGCCCGGATTTTCGAGGAGCCCGGTATGAGAATAGAGCAGCGATTCGAGAATCGACTGCGCTTTTGAAGGCTCAGGCAACTTCTGCCGAGCGAGCACCTGCTCGACGATGAAGGCTGGAAGCAGGAGAAGGTAGTGGTAATCGCGCCCTCGCATGCAACTCACGAGGCAGTCTGGTCCTCGCAGAAGCCTTCGCTCCCCCGGTTCGAGCGCAATCCACAATCGAGGCACTATTCGGCACGCAGAAACCAATCCGTCTGAGACCGCTGTCCACACCTTGCTCCTTCCATCGGAGCGAAAGAGTTGGCGACTTACGAAGCGAATCTCCTCCAAACTATCGAAGGGATGACACACAAAGCACAGCGCCGCCACTGAACGAAGGGGAACTGTGGACGCCGACTCCTCCTGCAGAAAACGGAAGATAGCCTCTCGCAGAAGCTTCGGAGAGAAAAGTTCCTTGAGGACCGCTTCTGAGTCCGGGTTTCGTGGCAATCCTGCTCTGAGCAGCTGGTCCTCGATCGACGGGCTCGCGTGAAAGAGATCCTCAGACACCGGCTTAGCGTGAGTGATACCTTCATCCCTACCCTCGAGTAGTTGAGCCAAAAAACCGGTCGGGTCGAATTCCAACAACCGCGCGGGCTCAGCCACTGTAACCAGGCGACGTAGTTCTCTAGCGCTAGGGGTGTTGGATTGTTGAGTCACTGCCGGCACGTCACCCTGGCTGCCACTCGACCACCGGAGGCGAATCTTAGAGCGCTGCCTTCAAGTGACAGCACGACCTGGCCAGGTGTCTACGAGTAACACTTACACCACGGGAGTATACCACACCCAAGCTCGTAAACCAGCGTAGCACGAATAGCTCGGGTATGTGACTGCATCGACGGCCGTTCCGTCCGTATGAAGGGGAGCAACATCCCCTTGAGTGCACCGCTGCGCCCTCAACCACCAGGGCGCTGTATCCTGTTGGTTTTAGTTTCTTATGGCGTTTGCCCCGAACGCGGCTACACATCCATTCGTGCAAGAAACCGCATAGCCCGTTCCTGATACCCTCTGGTTGTTCGAGAGATTCTTGTAGACCACCGCTACACTGCAGTTGCTCGTAGCTGACTTTGCAAATTCAAGCCTGCGACCCCGATCGCGCGACCCACCTGAAAAGGAGCCGTCGTGGCTCGTTGCCAGCGATGCCGCTCCGCCGTTCTGGACGAGGACGTGACGAAACAGAAAGCTCTGCACGTTGGAGCGACCACAATTGTCAGAAGCTAAAACGTACCTCCCAGCCCAGCGTCCCGAAAAATTCGGACCTCTTCTTTGAAATCCAAGAGCTGGAGCATCTCCGAATCGTCCCATCGCCCTGATCGACTGTATCCTGAGAGCTCGCTTCGCCGCCTTCATAGCGACCGCTGCATCCGCATGCGCTACACTGCTGAAGTAGGCAAGGCCGAGAAGCACCATCACACAAAGGGGTACGACGGTTGCTCGCATTGTATACACCCTACTCGCGCTTGTTGAGACGATTCTACCCTGCATAATAAAGACCCTCACATATAGCTCGTACGTAGTCTGGTCAGTTCTTAACGTTGTGAGAAATCTCCCACCCAGATGAGCCGACTGACCCGAGGCGCTATAATCGATCTACACGAGAATCAAGGGAAAACTAACGGACGAGGATTCAGGAGCGCCTCAGGGTAGTGTCCTTGGAGGAGCTCCTGAGGAGGAGCAACAAAATCTTTGCGACTGCATTCTGTCTCGCTTACCCAGCTCAAAAACTACCACCGACCTCCCCGTGGCGGTTAGCGCCCCAATCTAAAGCACTCTCGGGAAGATAGCTCTGGCATCGGATAACATCGAGCGATACCGGCTTCTTATCTAGGTAAAAGCGGCCTACGGCACTGAAAGGCTCTAGCTCCGTCCAATCTGCGTCTAAAAGAGGACTTCAGTAAGCTACAAGATATCGGTATCATGGGAGGGCGTTTTCCGGGATCATGTAGAGACCTATGTACGTAGCAGTAATTCACATACCCCGAGGGGGAGGCTCACTCGCCCAGGCGATCCTTGAAACAAGCTGGGCCACCTGGAAATCAAACCTTTTCCGCGATCAACTCGATGAAGTAGTGCAGAAGCTGACACGCCCCTTTTCGCTCGAACTGTATTCGACCGGAGCGACGATCTACGTCTGTGTCGCAGGAGAGGAGGAGACCGTCAAAGCGATCACCTCGGGGATATACATCTGGTTACCCGACTCGGAGATACGCGAGTTTAAAGACTACACGCAGGAGATAACCGAGAACACGCTCGTTGCCGGCGCTGACATGCGGCTTGAATGGCCTGAGATATACCCGTTTCAGACAGCCCCCGCCCTGCTGTGGGATACCATGGCACCGGTTGTCACCGCCCTTTCGCGACTCGCGGAGGGCGACAAGATGCTCGTTCAGGTGCTCGCGCGCGCAGTCCCAGATACCCACGTGCATCAAGTCAAGATAGCTATCGCGCGATCGATCGATCGGTTTACCCGACTCTTTAGAACCCGTACGTGGCTCAAGCGTGATCTTAATCTCAAGAGTGCCGAACTCGTAAAGGACAAGTGCCTCAAACGGCACTTCCGGGTCAATTACCGCATCTCGACATGTACCGAGCTGTCGGACAAGCCGACCCGCGCTGAGATCGCCGAGGCAAAGGCGCGCCTAACGCAGAACATTACCCAGGTCTCCAACGCCGTAAAGATCCTCAACACCACCGACGAGAATAAGTTTCGTCTCGACCGGATCGAATTCGGGCGAAACCCACTCCTCAAGATGCAGGAGCGCCGCTTCGATCGCCCCTTCCTGTGTATGCCGATAGAGCTGAGTACCCTGTGGCATCCGCCGTCCCTTGGCACCCTCCCAAATACTCCGATGGTCCTATCGCGCAAAGCGCCTCCGCCGCGCACCCTCCCAGGAACCGTGGGAGATCCTCAGATCAGCATGTTCGGTATGACCAACTACCGAGACCACGCCGTGCCGTTCGGTATCCGCCGCTTCGATCGACGTCGACACCTCTACGCGCTCGGAAAGTCTGGTAATGGAAAGTCGTGCTTTTTGCAGCTCCTGATCCGTAACGACATCGAGAACGGCTTTGGCTGTGCTGTACTCGATCCTCACGGCGATCTGGTCGATGATCTGCTGAAGACCATCCCTCGCTCTCGTGTCAAAGACGTGGTGGTGTTTGACCCGAGCGATGTGAACTTTCCACCGAGCTTCAACCCCATGATTCCAACGAAGCCAGAGCTAAGCATGCGCGTCACGCTGAGCTTCCTCGAAACCTTCAAACGTATCGTTGGTGACGCCTGGTCAGAGAAGATGGACCACGTGTTACGCTACGCCATGGTAGCCCTCCTCAACGTACCCGGTACAAGTATCGTCTCTCTGAGACGACTGCTCTCAGACGACGAGTTCCGTGCTCAAGTTCTCAAGCGCAACACCGATCAAACGGTTCAGAGGTTCTGGGAGGTTGAGTTTGCAAACCGCCGCCAGGAGTTCGAAGAGGGCCCGGTATCGCAGCTGCTTAACCATCTCGACCAACTGCTCGCTACCGACATGCTCCGGAACATCCTGGGACAACCGACGAACACATTTGACTTCCGCGAGTTTATCGATAACCGAAAGATCCTCCTCTTTAAGGTTTCAAAGGGCGTGATGGGAGCACAGAACTCCTCGCTGATCGGCTCACTGATCATCTGGAAGCTGTACGAAGCTGCGATGTCGCGTGCCGACATACCGGTCGAATCACGACAGGATTTTTACTTCTACATCGATGAATTTCAGAACTTCGCAACCGATTCATTCGGAGAGATCCTCAGTGAATCACGCAAATACAGATTGTGCCTGACCTTCGCCAATCAGTTCTTGGGACAGCTCCCCGGCTCAGTCAAGCAAACCGTTTTCGGCAACGTTTCAAACCTGGTCGCATTCCGTTTAGGCTCAGAGGATGCGGGCATAGTGGCAGACGAGCTCAAGCCGCGCTTTGGCGCTGAAGATCTACTCAATCTCCCCTTAAGACAGTTTTACATCAAGATGAGTATCGACGGTGAGGTGCAGGAAGCGTTCTCCGGGAGGACCCTAGATCTTGAGACCCCTCCTCAATCTGAGCCGACCGCACAAGCATGCATGGCCCACTCACGCGCCAACTACGCCACCCCACTGGCACAAGCCGAGGAGCAGTTGGCTCTGGCTGAGATCATGTCGCTTAGGGTGGTAGGAGAGCGTTGAGCTCTACCGCGTGAACAAGCTCTTAAACGTGAACGTCCCCGAAATGTAAGCCTTTTTCGTCCTGGGTACGTTCACGAGCACATGCACGGGGTAGAGAACGAGGTTTTGCCGCTCTCCCCCGACAAAAACAGTATAGGCGCCTCCCCCCACCTGTGGTGTACAATTCTGGTGAAGGGAGGCGAAGAGCCCCCTGCTACGAGCGAGAGTATCGTATGCACACAATCGCACTGTTCGGCTCCGGAAAGATCGGGGAATCTATTACCGCCCTACTAGCCTCGTCCGGTCGCTACAAGGTCAAGATCTGCGACCATGACCTGGTGCGCGCGAACGCAGTCGCCGGAGGATGGGCCTCCACCGAAGCGCACCATCTTAACCTCGACGACCGCGCAAACGTGCGCTCGATCCTCTCGGGCTGTGATCTTGTGATCAGCGCTCTACCCTATTTCTGTAACAGCCTCGTGGCCCAGGCCGCCTTCGATGCAGGTGTTCACTATGTAGACCTAACCGAGGACGTAGAATCGGCGCGCTTTATCGCTACCCTTGCTGCGCAATCGAAGCGTTCATGCTTCATGCCGCAGTGCGGCCTTGCCCCCGGATTCGTCAGTATCGCCGCAGCGCACCTGATTAAGCTCTTTGATTCCCTCGATACCGTCAAGATGCGCGTCGGAGCGCTCCCGATCTATCCCACTAATCGTTTGAAGTACAACTTAACCTGGTCGACCGATGGTCTGATAAACGAATACTGTAACCTGTGTGAGGTTATATCAGACAGCGCTCGGCTCTTCGTCCTCGCGCTCGAAGGCTACGAACGCTTCTCTCTCGACGGCGACGAGTACGAAGCTTTCAATACCTCTGGAGGTCTCGGTACCCTGTGCGAAACTCTCGAAGGCAGGGTGCGCGAGCTCAACTACAAATCGATCCGCTATCCGGGACACCGAGATCTGGTGGCGTTCCTCCTCAACGATCTGCGATTTCGTGATGATCGACTGGCGCTCAAGCAGATCTTAGAACGTTCGATTACAACCACCGCCCAGGATAAGTGTATGATCTTGGTCGAGGTAACCGGGATGGTGGGCCAGAGATTCTGCCAGAAAACGTATGCCAGCACCGTTTATAATCAATCGATAGCCGGAAAACATTTCGGAGCGATCCAGGTCACCACTGCGGCAGGCGCATGCGCAGCTATCGACCTTCTACTGCAGGGTACACTCGGCACGAACAGGGGCTTAGTTAAAGCAGAAGATATCGCTCTACCGGATCTCTTGGCGAACGAGTTCGGACGGTATTTTAGCGACGAGCGAGCCCTCAAGGGTATCGCATAAGCGCGCTATCCCTGAAACACCTTCCTAAATCGCTCGAGTGCGATATCTATCTCGTCGCGTGTAATCACCAGAGGCGGTGCGATACGCAGGGTCTGCTGGCGCGTATCTTTGCACAGTACCCCCTCGTATTTGAGTCTTTTGCAGATATCTTTAGCCGTGCCAGCCGCGGGGTCGATATCGATCCCGATCATCAATCCGCGTCCACGCACCTCCTTTACGATCGGAGAGGCGATCGCACGCAACCTCTCGACCATATACGGACCGAGCTCCGCCGCGCGCTCATGTGGACGCTCCTCGTTAATCAGAGCCACAACCTCAGAAACGATCGCGCAGGCAAAGGGATTACCTCCAAAAGTACTGCCGTGAGTACCCGGGGTAAACACCCGCATGATATCGTCGTTAGCAGCGATAGCCGACGTTGGAACAATCCCGCCACCGAGCGATTTCGCTACAATATACATATCGGGTACAACATCTTCGTGCTCACACGCAAACACCTTGCCGGTGCGACACAATCCGGTCTGAATCTCATCAGCGATAAAGAGCACGTTGTGCGCTGTGCACACCTCTCGGATACGCCTCAAGAAACCAGTAGGAGGTATTATCACACCCCCTTCACCAAGGATCGGCTCAACGATCACCCCTGCCGTATGCGGCTTAATCGCCGCCTCAAAGGCCTGTGCATCGCCGTACGGTACAACACGAAATCCTTTGGCGAACGGACCGAATCCACGCTTACTCTCGGCGGAGGAGCTAAAACTCACGATCGTCGTGGTGCGCCCGTGAAAGTTATCACTGAAAACGATGATCTCGGCTTCGTTCTCCGGTATCCCTTTACTCTCGTAACCCCACTTACGAGCGGCTTTGATTGAGGTCTCTACGGCTTCGGCGCCGGAATTCATCAACAGCACTTTGTCCTTGCCGCACAACATAGCGAGCGCTCGCACAGCGAGCGCTGCCGCCTCTGTGAAGAATGCACGTGAGGTAAGAGTGAGGGTATCGAGCTGCGAGTGCGCCGCTCTCACGATGCGCGGGTTGGCATGGCCAAAGTTCAGTGCGCTATAAGCGCTCAGGAGGTCCATGTAACGGTGCCCTTCGACATCCGTCACCCACACCCCTTGACCCGAGCGCAGCACGACCTCAATCGGCGCGTAGTTGTGCGCAGCGTACCTCTCGGTCAGCTCGATAAGCTCTTTGGCCGACATCGTGAAATCCACAAAAAACCTTGCCACATGGGGACGCACGCAGACTACGAACCACCCCTTCTAGGCGCCCTACCCTTCCTTTAAGTATACCTCCTGCCCAGCGTGCTGGCTACCCTCACGAAGCCGTGGGGTCGACAGGCCACATATATCTCCAGAGGCGGGGACGTCTTGCCGCCCGGGGAGTGTTTTCGCCAGGGGAGAGGCCAAGAACCTAAAACTTGGCAAACCTCGGGAAGCGCGGGAACGGTATAACGTCGCGTATGTTCTGCATACCGGTCAGATACATCATCAAACGCTCGAACCCGAGACCGAACCCAGAGTGTGGAACGGTACCGAATTTGCGCAGGTCGAGGTACCACCAGTAGGCAGCTTCATCGAGCCCTACCGCTCGAATACGCTCGAGGAGCACATCGTGTCGCTCCTCACGCTGCGATCCACCCACGAGCTCTCCTAAGCGTGGCACGAGGAGATCCATCGCTCGCACCGTTTTATCATCTTCATTTACCCGCATGTAAAAAACCTTGATGGCTTTCGGATAATTAACCACCGTCACCGGTCCCTTAACGTACTCATCAGTCAGGAACCGCTCGTGCTCCGATTGCAGATCGATCCCCCAGGATACGGGGAACTCAAAACTCTTTCCGCTCTTCTCCAGAATAGCGATCGCGTCGGTGTAATCGAGGGTCTCAAAACGAGCCTCTGACACCTGTTGTAGACTGTCGAGGTGCCCCGGCTGCGCCCACTCCTGTGACGCAAGGAACTCAAGCTCCGGCCGACTCGACTCGAATACGCGACGGATCACCCCCTGCACGAACTCCTGTGCAAGCTCGATGTTGTCGCGTAACTCATAGAAGGCCATCTCAGGCTCGATCATCCAGAACTCAGCCAGATGCCTCGTCGTGTTTGAGTTCTCTGCTCGAAAAGTTGGTCCAAAGGTGTAGATCTTCGAAAGACCGGTAGCACACACCTCACCCTCAAGCTGTCCAGAGACGGTCAGTGATGCTGGCTCGCCGAAGAAGTCCTGCGCATAATCCACCTTCCCGTCAACCCGCGGTGGAGCAGCTATATCGAGGGTGGTTACATGAAACTGCTCTCCTGCCCCCTCGCAATCCGAGGTGGTGATAATCGGCGTTGTGATGTAGAAGAAACCACGCTCCTGGAAGAACGAATGCACCGCATGCGCAGCAGCCGAGCGAACCCGCAGCACAGCCCCCATCGTGTTGGTGCGAGGGCGCAGATGGAGCGCCTCGCGCAGAAATTCTAACGAATGCTGCTTCTTCTGCAGAGGATACGCCTCCGGATCCGCTTCACCCACGAGCCTAAGCTCCTTAACCTGAAACTCATACTTCTGTCCCTTAGCGGGTGAATGCACCAACTCCCCTGCTACACGGATTGAAGCTCCCGTGGTCACCTTGTGTGCAGCCTCACTGTACCCCTGCAGGGTCGGATCGACCACGAGCTGAAGATTACCAACGGAGGTGCCGTCTGAGAGCTCGATGAAGGAGACCCGCTTTGACTGGCGGTGCGTTCGCACCCACCCCCCGAGCTCGTACGAACCGAGCGCGACCTTGTCCTCTACAATGTCACGAATAGCTATTAATCGACTCATGAGTGCACTCCATGTAGGCCTGACTTTCCCAAAGCTGCAGTGCAGGACTCTACATCATTCTGGGCCCTACCTGCATCCCCTTGACCCTCTGTACCGGTGCGGGCTTGATTCCGACGGCCAGAGCGGCTAACCTCCTCTCCGACCGTGGTATATCGGGGTGTAGCTCAGCCCGGCTAGAGCACTAGTTTTGGGAACTAGGGGTCGGAGGTTCAAATCCTCTCACCCCGACCACGTGCCTCAGTCCCACACACCTGAACCGATCGGGGGATAACGTCTCAAACGGAGTAGAAACTCCAAGGGTATGATGTCTGTTCGGAGTCACCGACTTGCAACCCCGCAGCTCACCATCGTAGCGCTCATACTCCTCTTGGGAGCGGGGATCTACCTCAGCCTACGAGGCCTATCCGGGTCCTCCCCACGGGCGGAGATAGAAGCACAGCTAGCGCAGGAAAACCTCAGCGGTGAGGCACTCGATGAACGCCGGGTGAGGTTAGCGATAGAAGCCTTCACCAAGGAGCGCAACCGTCCCCCAACTACCTTGCAAGCGTTAACTCCGCGCTACCTGGGGCAGGTCCCGCGGTCAAAGGAAACGGGAGAGCCGATCGCGTATACGCTGAAGGGCTCAACCCCACTCGTGGGCAAGGCTGCTCTCGACGCCCTTGCTACTCAGGATCTCCCCACAGAGCAAGGTACACCAGAGAGCTCTCCCTTTGTACACCAACAGCCCCCATACGACCCGAAGAACAAGCGGGACCCGTTTCAACCCTTCGAAGCCCCCGTCGAACAGAGTGAAGACGACGGGCGTCCCCCGCTCGAACGTTACGCATTGTCTGATCTACGATTGACCGCTGTCATCGTAGCAGGCGACAGCTCCTCAGCCACGGTTGAGGATTCAACCGGTCGGGGATTTATCGTGCGCAAGGGTAGTAGGGTTGGGATCAATCGCGGCGAGGTGACCGAGATCTTTTCGGACAGGATAACAATCGTTGAAACCAAAGCGGACAAGCAAGGGCGCTCAAGCACCAGCTCCGTTGTGATGAAGCTGCGAACGAAGGAGCAAGAGGAGCTCCTGCAAGGTAGCCAGCGCTGACCCCTCGCCTATCGCGCTTGAGTGAGACACGCCTCCTAAATCTCTTGGGAAGTGAGGCAAATCCTACTCGTAGCAAGAAAGATGAGCCTGAAAAGAGGCATGAGGCTGGGCTTATCAAGTTTTCTATACTTCTCACCCTCGCAGCGCCCGCGTCTCTTTGTGCTCCCCTTCGCCCTTGCGAGCGTACTTAAGTATGTGAGGTTTTGCCTCCTCTCGTGAGCAACGCTCTCTCTGTTTTCCTTTCTGAAGCCTCCGAGGGAAGCGCTCTTTACCCCTAAAAAGGCCCATTTATCGGCACTTATGCGGGATCACACACCTCTTTGAGCTTACGCTAGGTGGTACGTGGCTGCACGCGCTGTTGCGTACCGAGCATGCTCAAGAGATAAGGCTTGAGAGGTGCTGCCACCGTCTTCCAGGTATCACCACGCTGTCGCTCCCTTCGCTTCATGAAAGGATGCAGCAACCCCCGAGGGGCTAAAAAGGAGGTACGGTGCGTAACGAAAATGAACATCAACCGCAGATTCGGGCAACCGACGTTCACTCTACCGATGACATTACTACACCACCGAAACAGGTGTACCTACGTGAGCTACTCGAGCACCGACGTTACGTGACGCGAGAGGTAATGCAGGAGCTTCAGTTGGATATGGTTCTCGTGTTTAGCACACGTGAACATGCTGAGCCGTCGCAGTGGGTTCTCGGGACGCCGTGCAAGTCTGACTGTCACTACTCCTACATAACGAAGGATTCTTCAGGCGTGCTCGAGATGCCGTGGCGCATCCCGGGCCTAAGGTCGAGGCTCGTGACAGATGAAACGCTCATAGGAGTAGGGGGCGAAGACCACATGAACCAAAGTCTACGAACTCTCCTGTCTGATCATCACGTCACTCGAGTCGGCGTGATCGGTGATGCACCGTCTTCTCATCTCAAAGGGCTTACTGCAGCGATCGTTGACCTCAATCAGCGCTTCTCCGCACACATACGCTCTTTCGAGAGCACAGAGTATCCCGTCGGCATGACCAAGGCATCATCGCTAACACCACTTACAACCAACCCTCTCACCACTGAAGACAGAGAGGCGTTATCGAGTCGAGTATCTGCATTACAAGCTGAACTCGTGCGCTCGGACATCGGAGCAGCTCTTCTGTACGGCACTAATAGAAAGGGTCAATATGCGCGGTTACTAACGGGGATCCCCACGACGTCATCACGCGAAATCATCGTGGTAAAGCCCGCATCCATCAGGATCTTTAGCCTCGATGATGGGGAGACCCTCGAAAACTTGCGGGCTTTTCCGATCGAGCATAACACCTTTCCTACGAAGCAGGATCTGCACACGGCAGTAGCGCGCGAGGTAGCTGACGTCTCATCGCTAGGGGTATCAAAGGAGTTTCCGTACGACGACCTCATGCAGCTTTCGGCAGGGAAGCCTCTGGTCGATGTAAACGATATGATTGAGACGATAAGCGCGGTGAAAACGCACCTAGAGCTCAGCATCATGAGAGACATGGCTCGCAACCTCGCCACCCTCATGGAGCAGGAGCTCGCCAAAGTTCATACTGGCATGAGCGGCACCGAGCTCGAGAGAGCGCTCGATGAGCGGATCCGTCTCTGCTCGGGGACACGCTCATTTCCGATCGGAGTTGCTGCCGACAACGAATTACGAGGGGATAAGGCAACTACGCTCTCAGAGCCACGTGCCGATCAGTGTATTCATGAAGCGGTCTGTATCGACATGGGCATACAGTATGCTGGGCTCCTCTCGGATGCGACTCGAATGGGGTTTGTCGGAAACCCGCCCATTAAGTTCGAGTACGAGCGGCTCAGACAGGTAGTAGAGAGCGTTGTTACAGACCTCAAGCCCGGGAGCTCGGTGGGTCAGCTACTCAAGTCCATTCAAACGTATTTAATAACCTACGAGCTGGACCATAAGAGCCTTGCTATCCCAGACCTCGGTCACGGCATCGGCTTTGATCTCCATGAGCAGCCATTTTTGGCGAGTAAGGAGCACCTCGACAGGGTATTAATTTCAGGGATGGTCGTGTGCTTAGAACCCGAAGTGAAAACCCCGTACGGAAAGATTCGAGTCGAAGAGATGCTAGTACTAGTGCCAGGCTACTAGTACTAGTGCCAGGCTCCTTTAGTATTAGTGCCAGGCTCCTTTGTCTGCTGCCAGGCTCCTTTGTCTGCTGCCAGGCTAGTACTAGTGCCAGGCTCCTTTAGTATTAGTGCCAGGCTCCTTTGTCTGCTGCCAGGCTCCTTTGTCTGCTGCCAGGCTCCTTTGTCTGCTCCTTTGTCTGGACTGACGCCAGGCTCTCCAGGCTCTAGGCTCTATAGCTGCAGCTGCCTCCATGGCCA
>Ga0169931_10002698_pt1 | contig 28712 bp, 27 predicted proteins | sample Kivu_15m_20L_FD_129675 | JGI IMG/M metagenome (GOLD analysis project Ga0169931, IMG submission 129675) | Freshwater microbial communities from Lake Kivu, Western Province, Rwanda to study Microbial Dark Matter (Phase II) - Kivu_15m_20L... | ecosystem: Environmental > Aquatic > Freshwater > Lake...
GCGACGCGAACACGGCGCTCGGAATGGCGGCGCTGGCCCCGGTGGCCAGAATGCCGGCCCGCAAAAAATGACGTCGATCCATGGTTTCCCCCTTTTCGCCCCACAGACGATGAAGAGAATCTATATCAAAAAATCGCGACACGTGATCGCACAAAACTTTTGCTGGGGAGCAAGGAATCGAACCCTGAATAACAGAACCAGAATCTGCTGTGTTGCCAGTTACACCACTCCCCACTGGGAGCCCGAAGTGTAGTGGGCGACCTCCCACCAGCCACCCGGGCCGTCGACCGAACCGTCAGCCCACCAGCGATTCCAGGCGGTCGAATCCCACGATCCGACCAACGGCCACACCCGCGGCCTCTTCCAGGTGGTGACGAAACGCGGACCAACCGCGCACCGGGCTGGTGGACGTGGCCGACGTGTGTGCCGTCAGGCCCAGTTCCTCGGCCATCAGGCGGATGCGCAACGAATGGAACGGGTCGCTCACCAATACCACCGATCTGATGCCGCTCTGGCGCGCGAGCCGCGCCACGTTGTCGAGCGACTCCCACGAGGTTCGTCCGGTCTCTTCGGCCAGGATCGCGTCGCGCGGAACACCACGATCGACGAGGTAGCGCCGCGAGGTGGCGGCTTCGGTGAAACGATCACCCGGCTGATTGCCGCCCGTCACCACGATCACCGGTGCCTGTCCGGCCTCCCACAACTCGAGCACGTGATCGAGACGCGCCCGCAACTGGGGCGACGGCGTGCCGTCGTACTGCGCGGCACCCATCACCACGATCGCGTCGACCGGCTTCGCGTAGCGCGCCTCGCCGGTGCGCCACACCTGGAACAGCGCCACCAGGAACCACGCGACGCCCAGCAGGACCAAAACCGATGCCACGCCCACCCATCGCCGCCAACCACCCACGCGCCACCACCGCGGCGCCCGCACGCGACGACGCGACACCGGCGACACCTCGCCGCCCACCGGAGTGACGTCGGTGGTCGGCGGCGGCAACTCGTCGGCCGGGCCGGTATCCAATCAGGTCCCCAGGCGCGCGGCGGCCGCCGCCAGTCGACGCAGCGTCTCGTCCCGACCCAACAACTCCAACGACTCGAAGAGCGGAGGGCCGACCGTGCGGCCCGTCACCGCCACCCGCACCGGCGCCTGAGCCTTGCCCAACTTCAGTCCGCGCGCGGCTCCCGCGGATTCGAGAGTCGACTTCAACGACTCGGCCGTCCAGTCGCCGAGCGTCGAGTAGGCGGCGTTGGCGTCACCGAGCATGGCGACGGCGTCGGTCGAGGCGAACGTCTTGTTCCACGCGTCGTCGTCGATCGGAGCATCGGCCAGGAACATGAAGTCGACCATCGACGGCACCTCGGCGAGCGTGACGACTCGGGTCTGCACCAACTCGGCCATCGCCCGAAAAATCGACGGATCGAATCGGTCGGGGGTCCACGGCACCGCGTCACCCGAGAGCCACGGCGCGCAAGCCGTCACGAATCCGTCGAGGGACAGGGCGCGGATGTACTCGCCGTTGAACGCGGCCAGTTTCTTCTGGTCGAAGAAGGCCGGCGAGTGGTTCACGTCCTCCAGACGGAAGGTGGCTTCGATCGTGGACCACGGCACGATCTCGGTGTCACCCTGCGGAGCCCAACCGAGGGTCATGAGGTAGTTCACCATCGCCTCGGCCAGATAGCCCTCCGATCGGTATTGCTCGAGAGCCACCTTGTCGCGACGCTTCGACAATTTCTTGCGTTGCTCGTTCACCAGCACCGGAACATGAGCCCAGTTTGGTGGTCGCTCACCCAGTGCCTCCCAGAGAAGCTGCTGCTTGGGGGTGTTCGGCAGGTGCTCCTCGGCGCGAACGACGTGCGACACCCGCATCGTGAGGTCGTCGACCACGTTGGCGAGCAGGAACATGGGTGCGCCGTTGCCGCGCAGCAGCACGAAGTCCTCGATCGTCTCGTTGGCGAACTCCACGCGGCCACGCACCAGATCGTCGACCACCGTGTCGCCTCCGGGAACGCGGAAACGCAGCACCCGACCCGGTCCCGGCTCGAGACCACGATCGCGGGAGTACCCGTCGTATCCCGGCTTACCGGACGCCTTCGAGCGTTCCTGGATCTGCTCGGACGTGAGGTCGCAGTAGTAGGCGTGCCCGGTGGCGAACAACCGCTCGGCCGCCGCCACGTGATCGGCGGCGTAGCTGCTCTGGAAGTAGGGGCCCTCGAAGGTGGGGTCGTCGCGGTGGATACCGATCCACGCGAGAGCGTCGATGATCCCGTCGGTCCACTCCGGACGATTGCGGGCCTCGTCGGTGTCCTCGATGCGCAGAACGAACGTCCCGCCGAGTCGCTTGGCCAGCGCCCAGTTGTAGAGCGCGGTGCGGGCGCCTCCCACGTGGAAGAAACCGGTTGGCGACGGAGCGAACCGAAACCGCGGAGCCGTCGAACCGCCGGTCGAGGAGGACGAGTCGTGTGACGACATGCGTCGTTCACGCTACCCGTCGTCACTCGGGCGGGAGTAGCGTCCGGATCGTGGGTCGTCACTCGTTCATCTCCGGATCGGAACAGCACCCCGGACACCGCTCGGTGTCGGGTGGTCTCGCACGAGCGGCGGTGTTCGGCATCAGCGACGGACTCGTCTCGAACGTGTCGCTCGTCATCGGCCTCGCCGGCAGTGGGGTCGACTCCTCGGTGGTTCGTCTCGCCGGCATCGCCGGTGCGATCGCCGGCGCCGCCAGCATGGCGGCCGGCGAGTGGGTGTCGGTGTCGGCCCAGAACGAACTCATCCAACGCGAAGTCGAGATCGAACGTCGCGAACTGCGCGTCAACACCGCGGCCGAGACCCACGAGTTGGCCAAGATCTACGAGAGCCACGGCATGGAACCCGACCGCGCCGCGGCCGCCGCGGCCGACGTGATGCAGAAGCCCGAGTCGGCCCTCGCCGTGCACACCCGCGAGGAGTTGGGCGTGAACCCCGACGGACTGCCGTCGGCCATGAAGGCCGCGGTTCTGTCGTTGGTGTGCTTCATCTTCGGGGCCCTGCTGCCGGTGGTGCCGTGGTACCTCGGTTCGGGCAACGCCGCCAAGATCGCCTCCATCGCCGTCGGCGTGGTGTCGGCATCGGTGGTCGGCGCGGTGATCGGACGATCCGCCGAACGCAAGGTGGTCTGGAGCAGTCTTCGTCAGGCGTTGATCCTGCTCGGCGCCTGCGGTGTCACCTACACCATCGGTCTGTTGTTCGACGTCTCGGTTTCCTGAACCCGCCCGCGCGCGGCGAGACTCGTCCCATGACGCAACGCAACGTCCTCGGCGGCGACCTTGTTCCGTGCTCGTTCGATCCGCTCACCGGGTACTACCGCACCGGTTGCTGCGAATCGCGCGGCGACGACCCGGGAATGCACGTGGTGTGCGCGGTGATGACCGACGAGTTCCTCGGGTTCTCGCGCTCGGTGGGCAACGACCTCTCGACGCCCATGCCGCAGTACGGCTTCGCCGGCCTGCGCGACGGCGATCAGTGGTGTCTGTGCGCGTCGCGCTGGCAGGAGGCCTACGAGGCCGGGGCGGCTCCGCGAGTGGTTCTGGCGGCCACCCACCTGTCGGCTCTCGAGTTCTGCGATCTCGATGCGCTTCGCGCGCACGCGATCGACGCCTGAGTCGTCGCCAGCGTCGATGATCAGAGCGGCACGGACCGCAGCAGTTGCGCGTCGCCGGTGACGGCAGCCGCCAGACCATCGGCACCGGGCATCAACTGCTCGCAGAAGAACCGCGCCGACAGCACCAGATCGTCCACCGCTTCGGCACCCAACTCGGCGGCGTTGTCGCGCGCGATGAGAGCCGACTCGGCCATCAGGAACCCGGCGGTGAGGGTGCTCAGGAGGCGCAGATAGGGCGTCGCACCCGACAACAACGACCACGGATCGGTGGCGTTGGCCGCCAGCCACTCGGTGGCGCTCCTCGTGGCGGCGAGCGACGTCCGCAACGCCGCCGCGGCGGCGCGCAGATCCTCGTGACCATCGAGACGTCGACACAGGGTCTCCACGTTGTCCAGGTGACGCATCATCACTTCCCCACCGCGCAAGCCCAGTTTTCGACCCACGAGATCGATGGCCTGGATGCCGTTCGTTCCCTCGTAGATGGTGGTGATGCGCGCGTCGCGATAGTGCTGGGCGACTCCCGTCTCCTCGACGAAGCCCATTCCGCCGTGGATCTGCACCGCGATGCCGGTGAGTTCGACGCCCATGTCGGTGCCCCAACCCTTCGAGAGCGGCGTGAGAAGCGCGGCCTGGTCGGCGGCCCACTCGCGCTCGGAGGCGTCGGGATGGTGCACGGCCACGTCGAGGCAGGCGGCGTTCCAGTAGGTGAGGCGCCGCAGCGCCATGAGCGTGGTCTTCATCGTGAGCAACATGCGCTTCACATCGGGATGATCGATGATCGGCGAGCTCTCGCCCGCCGGCGCACCCGGTGCACGACCTTGACGTCGATCGCGCGCGTACTGCAACGCCTGCTGGTACGCGCGGTCACCGAGGGCCAGTCCCTGCAGACCCACCGACAATCGGGCTTGGTTCATCATCGTGAACATGTACTGCATGCCCCGGTTCTCCTCGCCGATGAGGTAACCGACCGCACCGCCGTTGTCGCCGTACGACAACACGCACGTCGGACTCGCGTGAATGCCGAGTTTGTGCTCGACCGACACGCAGGTGACGTCGTTGCGCCGACCGATCGAACCGTCGTGGTTCAGGAGGAACTTCGGCACGATGAAGCACGAGATCCCCTTGGTTCCCGGAGGCGCATCGGGAGTGCGGGCCAGCACCAGATGCACGATGTTCTGCGCCATGTCGTGCTCACCGAACGAGATGTAGATCTTGGTGCCGGTGATCGAATACGAACCGTCGGCGTTGCGCACGGCGCGGGTGCGCACCGCGCCCACGTCGCTGCCGGCGTCGGGCTCGGTGAGGTTCATCGTGCCGGTCCACTCGCCGGTGATCATCTTGGGCAGATACGTGATCTTCTGCTCTTCGCTGCCGTGGTGGGCGATGGCATCGATGGCACCCTGGGTGAGGAGCGGGCACATGGAGAACGCCATGTTCGACGCGGTCATCATCTCCTGGATGGCGATCCCCACCATCCACGGGAAACCGCCGCCGCCGTAGCCGGGATCGAAGGGGACCGCTCCCCAGCCGGCGTTCACGTACGCGCGGTAGGCGCTCGGAAATCCGGGAGGTGTGGTGATGCTTCCGTCGGAATTCAGACGAACACCATGTTTGTCGCCCACCTTGTTGAGCGGGGCCAGCTTCTCCTCCATGAACCGCGCGGCCTCGGCGAGCAGGTCGCGCACGACCGACGAATCCACCTCGGCGTAGCCGGGCAAGCCCAGGATGCGGTCGAGGCCGCACACCCGGTTGAGCACGAAGTCGATGTCGTCGAGGGGAACGCGGTAGTCGGTCACAACAGCAAGGCTAGGTGACCGATCGACATCGATGCCCGAACCGGACCACGCGGGGTCGCGTGACGTCAGGCGCCGGTGAGTTCGCGCCAGCGCGCCGGATACGCCGCCTGCACCTGCGCCGGCGTCATGCGCAAGGTGGCCTCGGGAACGATGTCGGCGATCAGGCGACCCTCCTTGTAGTGGTGCACGTTGCCCACTCCGTCGAAGAGTTCACGGCGACGTTCCATGAGATCGTTGGAGGCCGCCGGGTCGAGGAAGCCCCACATCGTGAACGCGATGGTGAGATCGTGGATCACGGGTGCGCGCCCGAACGATGACGCGCGGCGCAGGGCGATGTTGAGGCAACCACGAATCGCGTCGTCGGCGTCGAGTCCACCGAGATGCAGGCGGTTGCGAAACGATGCCGCCAACTTCAGCCCGTAACCCTGGTCGGGACCCTGGTACCCGAGACGCTCTCCCGCCGGCTGCCCGGCCTCGAGGTCGCCGGGACGATCGGGTGACCACGGCGCGGGAACCACGTCGGGAGACGCGTACGCACGCACCTCGTCGATTACGGGCACGGGGGCGAAACGCGGGGCGGCCATGGCCGGACACTACCCGTGACCGATGGAACGAACCGGTTCAGGACGCGTGCAGCAGTCCGAACACCAGCGACTCTTCGAGCGCGCGCCACGAGGCCTCGATGATGTTGGGACTGACACCGATGGTGGTCCAGGTGCGCTCGCCGTCGGTCGCGTCGAGCAACACGCGGGTCACCGCGCCGGTGGCGGTTGCACCGTCGAGAATTCGCACCTTGTAGTCGGTGAGGTGAACCCGCTCGAGTTGCGGGTAGGCCTGCAACACGGCCGCACGCAACGCTTTGTCGATGGCGTTCACCGGGCCGTTGCCCTCGGCGGTCTCGACGTGACGCACCGCCGAGCCCTCGGCGCCGACCCACACCTTCACGGTGGCCTCGGTGTTGAACGAACCGCTGGTCGTCTCGTCGGTGATCACGCGCATGCTCTCGACGCGGAACCACGGCTGCTCCCACCCTGAGGCCCGGCGCATCAGCAGTTCGAGGGAGGCATCGGCGGCCTCGAAGTGGTAGCCCTCGTGTTCGAGACGCTTCAATTCGTCGATCACCTGGTTCACCGCCGGACCGTCCATCGACAAGCCGAGTTCTTCGGCTTTCATCTGGATGGTCGCCCGACCCGCCATCTCGCTCACCACGAATCGGGTGCCGTTGCCCACCGTCTGGGGATCGACGTGCTCGTACGCGTCCTTGGCCCGAGCGATCGCGCTCACGTGCAGGCCGGCCTTGTGGGCGAAAGCCGACGAACCCACGTACGGCGCCTGCGGATTGAGCGGGCGGTTCAACACCTCGGCCACGTGGTTGCTGACCGACGTGAGCCGCTCCAGCCGGCCCTCGGGCAAGCAGTCGAAGCCCATCTTCAACTGCAGGTTCGGGATGACCGTGGTGAGGTTGGTGTTTCCGGTGCGCTCGCCGAGACCGTTCAGCGTGCCCTGCACGTGGCGGGCTCCGTTCAGCACGGCAGCCATCGAGTTCGCCACCGCGCAACCGGTGTCGTCGTGGCAGTGGATGCCGATGGTGGCGTCGGCGCCGATGTGCCGACGCACACGCGCGACGATCTCGCCCACCTCGTACGGAAGACTGCCGCCGTTCGTGTCGCAGAGCACCACGTGGCTGGCACCCTTCATCACGGCGGCCTCCACGGCGCGCAGGGCGAACTCCTCGTTGTGCTTGAAGCCGTCGAAGAAGTGCTCCATGTCGACGAGCACGCGTCGACCGTGACCGGCGAGGAATTCCACCGAGTCGGCGATCATCGCTTCGGCCTCGTCGAGCGTGGTCTGCAACGCGTTCAGGACGTGGTAGTCCCAACTCTTGGCGACGATGCACACGGCACTGGTGCCGGCATCGATCAGATGTCGCAACGTGGCGTCGTCGTCCACCTTGCCCTTGGGCCGACGAGTTGATCCGAACGCCACGAGGGTGCTGGAGTCGAGACGCAGTTCGCGCGTCGCCCGCGCGAAGAACTCGATGTCCTTCGGGTTCGCACCCGGAAACCCGCCCTCGATGAAATGAACGCCGAGATGATCGAGTTGCTCGGCGATGCGCAGCTTGTCCTCCACGGTGGCCGACACGCCCTCCACCTGCAGTCCATCGCGCAAGGTGGTGTCGAAGACCTCGACGACGTTCTTGCCCGACGTCTCGCTGCCCGACGTCTCGTTGTTGATGTTCATCTCGTCTCTTTCGTCGACTCGTTCGACTTCTCCGCGCCCGCCGGAAACGAAAATGCCGCCCGGAGGGCGGCGTCGGCGCACGGGAGAACCCGCGCGCTAGTTGATAATGATGATTGGCGCAATCGTCATGGAAGTGTTCGCGTCGTTCATCGCCCCGTAGTCAACAGTGCGACGAGCCCGAGCGCCAACCCGTGCTCGTCCCCGAGGGCCGTTTCCTGTGGACGAACCTGTGGTCGAGGTGTGGATACGCGGTGAACAACTCGGCCGTTCTGTGGACGACGGCGAAATCTTGGTGGATAACCCTGTGGATAGAAAAATACTTCTTGACCTGCGGTGATGTGTGAGTCAAAGTCTCCGAACCGAGATGTGACGCCGACGGCGAGAAGGTGAACGGAGTGATCCGGCCACCCGCGTAGTAGTCGAAACGAGGGTCTCGCAGAGGGCATCCGTCCGTCCTCGTCGAGAGAGATCTCGCGGGGACATCGGGCCGCCGCAACCCGGTCGAGGGCAACCATTGACCGGGCGCAGGGTGGCCCGCACCAGGACGCCGGGCAACCGGCGACCGACGTGAGGTACGGCGCCGGGACCGGGCAACCGGAGCCGGGGCTGGCATCGGACAGCCGAACGCGACGGTTCGCCGTCCGGGTCGGCGAGTGGCGAAGGCGAGGGGCGACCCTCGAGAGATCGCTGCGACGGCCTCGCGGCCGGACGGCTGGGCGACCAGCAGTCCGGAGATCCGGGAAACCGGGCGAGGACGATTCGGGAAGTGCCGGGTGGGCAACCACTCGGGCGAGCCGGGTGACCGGTTCGATTCGCGGGAGACCGCGGACATGGCCCGGAAATGGCAACTCGCCCGCCGGGGGCAACTCCGACGGGCGAGTCAAGTGAGCGGACAAAGGGTAACAACCGGAGATCGCGCACTGGTGGATGCTCTCGAACGGAGCCACCCCGAGTGGAGCGCCGGGCAACCAGGCTGCACCACTCGGGGTGCTCTCGTTTTCGGACGAGACTCGGGATGGTCGAGAGGCATGTTTCATCGGCTCGGAGGTCGGACTCTCCCATCCACGCCGCGCCGTAGCGTGTCGCCATGACCGACGACGAACCCCGCCGAGAGATCTCCGACGCACTGCGCGAGCAACTCGACCTCGGTTACAACTTCGGCGGTCTCTCCACGTTCGGGCAGCGACCCTTCCTTCCCGATCCGGCCGACCTCGACGCGTGGCGACCCGACGTCGCGATCGTGGGCGCACCGTTCGACATCGCCACCACCAATCGTCCGGGAGCGCGTTTCGGTCCGCGGGCGATTCGCACCCAGGCCTACGAACCGGGCACCTACCACCTCGATCTGGGCATCGAGATCTTCGACTGGCTCGAGGTGGTCGACTTCGGCGACGCGCACTGCCCGCACAACCAGTTGGAGAAGAGCCACGCCAACATCGAGGCCCGCGTGGCCGAAGTGGCCAACCGGGGCATCGTGCCGATCGTGCTGGGCGGCGATCACTCGATCACCTTGCCATCGGCCACCGCGGTGGCCCGCGCGAAGGGCTTCGGCAATGTGGGCATCGTGCACTTCGACGCTCACGCCGACACCGCCGACACCATCGACGGCAGTCTGGTGAGTCACGGCACCCCGATGCGTCGACTCATCGAAAGCGGTGCGATTCCCGGTGATCGCTTCGTGCAGGTGGGTCTGCGCGGCTACTGGCCACCCAAGGAGGTGTTCGACTGGATGCGGGCCAACGGACTGCGTTGGCACACCATGGACGAGATCTGGCAACGGGGATTCAAGGCGGTGATGGACGACGCCGTGGGCGAGGCTCTGTCGACCGCCGACCATCTCTACATCTCGATCGACGTCGACAGCCTGGATCCGGCGTTCGCTCCCGGAACGGGAACACCCGAGCCCGGTGGAATCCTGTCGTCCGATCTGCTCCGAATGGTCCGCCGCCTGTGCATCGAACACGACGTCGTCGGAGTCGACATCGTGGAGGTGGCTCCGGCGTACGACGTGAGCGAACTCACCATCAACGTCGCCCATCGCCTCGCGTTCGAGTGTCTGGCCGGAATGGCCGAGCGCAAACGCCGCGCCGCCTGACCGGATCGCCGAACCTCACCCGTCGACGAGACCGGGCGGGTTCACGTGGCGAGTTCGCACCACGCCGCGTACTTGGGCTCCTCGCCGCACACCACGCGACCGTAGAGCTGACCGATCTGCGTGGTGACGGGTCCGGGGCACGGAACCTCGCGATCGTCGACCGAACGCACCGCGCTCACCTCGGCGGCCGTCCCGCACACGAAGATCTCGTCGGCGATGTACAGATCGGACCGGGCGAGATTGTCGACCCGCATGTCGATACCGAGATCGCGGGCGAGGGTCATCACGGTGTTTTGGGTGATGCCCTCGAGTGCACCGGCCGACAACGGCGGCGTGATGACGATGCCGTTGCGCTTGCAAAAGATGTTCTCGCCGGTGCACTCGGCCACGAGTCCGTTGCCGGCCAACATGATGGCCTCGTCGTAGCCGGCCTTCAGCGCTTCCACCTTGGCGAGCGACGAGTTGACGTAGTTGCCGACGGTCTTGGCGGCCGGCGGCATGATGTTGTGGTCGTGGCGCGTCCACGACGAGATCTTCATGCGCACACCCTTGGTGAGGGCGTCGTCACCGAGGTAGGCACCCCACGGCCAGCAGGCGATGGCCACGTCGACCTTGCACGGCAAGGTGTTGAGACCCATCTCGCCGTATCCGTAGTACGCGAGCGGACGCACGTAGCACGACGGCAGACCGGTGGAAGCGACCGTGTCCTTGCAGGCCTGGATGATCTCGTCGACGGTGTACGGAATCTCCATGCCGAGGATGTGCGCCGAGCGGAACAAGCGCTCGATGTGCTCGGTGAGTCGGAAGATCGCCGGACCGGCCGGCGTTTCGTAGGCCCGAATGCCCTCGAACACTCCGGTGCCGTAGTGCAGCGTGTGCGTGAGCACGTGCACCTGCGCCTGATCCCAGTCGACCAAACGGCCGTTCATCCAGATCTTGGGTGTGGGAACAAGGGTGGGCATGGCGTCTCCTGTGCTGCGGTGTTGGGCAGGTTACTTGCCGGCCACTCGGGCGGCGATGGCGTTTCCGATGTCGGACGTCGAGCCCGACGTGGGACCGGCGCAGGCGGCACGCAGACGATCGGCCGCGGCGACTTCGCCGAGGAAGTCGAGCATCAACGCCGCCGAGAGCACGGCCGCGGTCGGATTGGCCTTTCCGGTGCCGACGATGTCGGGGGCCGAGCCGTGCACGGGCTCGAACATGCTCGGACCGGTGCGGGCCGGGTTGAGATTGGCCGACGACGCGAGACCGATACCACCCGACACGGCGCCGCCGAGATCGGTGAGGATGTCGCCGAACAGATTGTCGGTGACGATGACGTCGTAGCGATGCGGATCCTGCACGAAGTAGATGCACGCCGCGTCGACGTGGTTGTACGCGGTTCCGACGCCCGGAAAGTCGGCGGCCACCAGATCGAAGGCGCGCTGCCAGAGATCGCCGGCGAAGGTGAGCACGTTGGTCTTGTGCACCAACGTGACGTGCTTGCGTTCGCGCTTGGCGGCGAGGTCGAACGCGTACCTGATGCACCGCTCGACTCCCATGCGCGTGTTCACGCTTCCCTGCGTCGCCACTTCGTGGGGTGTGCCGCGGCGAAGCACTCCACCCTCCCCCACGTACGGCCCCTCGGTGTTCTCGCGGATCACCACGAAGTCGTGCGGCGTCGAATGACCGGGAGCCGTGCCGACGAAGGGACGCTGGTTCACGTACAGATCGAGTTCGAAACGCATCTTGAGCAGCAATCCGCGTTCGATCACCCCCGGGGGCACGGCCGGGGTGCCCACCGCACCGAGCAGGATCGCGTCGAAGCCACGCAACTGGTCGAGAGTCGAGTCCGACAGCACCTCGCCGTCGCGCAGATAGCGCGCGCCACCCAGGTCGAAGTCGATGGTCTCGATCGACACGCCGGAGGCGCGAACGGCCTTGAGGGCCTCCGCGGTGACCTCGGGGCCGATGCCGTCGCCGCCGATCACGGCGATGCGGTGGGTCTTCGTTGTGCTCATGGATCGTCCTCGCTCGGCCGACGCCGGCCCACGTGATGCTGAATCGGACGTCATGGTAAGGCCCCGACCCGGTCGTGCCACGGGCCGGCCCGCCATCGCGAGCCGGTGAACCCACCGTTACCCTGTGGCGCCATGGGAAAGGTCCACCATCTCACCAACGCCGCCCTCGAACGGCTGCAAGCCGAGCACCACGACCTCTCCACCCGAGGGCGCATCGAAGTGGCCCAGAAGATCGAGCGGGCCCGCGAGATGGGCGACCTCTCCGAGAACGGCGACTATCACGCGGCCAAGGACGAACAGGGCCACATGGAAGGACGCATCCGGCACCTCGAGTCGATCCTCGAGAATCACGAGATCGTCGAGTCCGAGGACGGCGACGTGGTGGGTCCGGGCAAGTTGGTCACGCTGTCGATCGAGGGCGACGAGCCCGAGACGTACTACCTCGGGTCGCACGAGGAGAAGTACGAGGGCGCGGCCACCATGACCCCGGAGTCCGAGTTGGGGAAGGCCATCGTCGGCAAGCGCGCCAACGACACCTGCACCTACAAGACCCCGCGCGGAAACGAGCTCTCGGTGGTCGTCATCAGCGTCGAACTGCCCTGATGTGACCCACGTCGGCCGCCCGATCACGCATCGGTCCGTCCGATCCGGAGAATGACCACGTGAGCGATCTCCTCGGACACCCTCCGTTGCCCCCGGGCCGCTCGATCGAATTGCCGGGACGCGGCACCACGTTCGTGCGCGAGATGCCGGGACCCGGTGGCGATGCGCCGACCCTGCTGTTGTTGCACGGATGGACCGCGACGGCCGACCTCAATTGGTTCGGCGTCTACGAGGAACTCGGGCGGCACTTCCGCGTGATCGCCCTCGACCATCGTGGACACGGCCAGGGCATCCGCACGCGTCGACCGTTCCGTCTGGCCGATTGCGCCGACGATGCGGCGTGTCTGCTGAACGAACTGGGAGTGAAGAGCGCGATTCCGGTGGGGTATTCGATGGGCGGACCCATCGCGCTGCTGATGTGGCGCCGTCATCGGCCGGTGGTCGACGGACTGGTGCTGTGCGCGACCGCTGGATCGTTCCGCCACAGCCGCGCCGAACGCATGGCGTTCCTCGGACTCACCGGGCTCGGTGCCGCGGCGCGCGTCATGCCGCGGCCGGCGCGCGGGTGGCTCACCGAGCGCACCTACCTGCAACGCAAGGCCACCAAGTGGGGGCCGTGGGCCATCAGCCAGGTCGAGCTGCACGACTGGCGCATGGTGCTCGAGGCCGGCCACGCCATCGGTTCCTTCTCGGCGCTCGAGTGGTTGCCCGAGATCGACGTGCCCACGTCGCACGTGGTCACGTTGCGCGACCCGGTGATCCCGGTGCGGCGCCAGATCGAGCTCTACTCGGCGATCCCCGGTGCCGAGGCGCACCGCATCGACGCCGAGCACGACGCGATCGTCGCGCGCAACCACCGGATGGCCGAACTCATCGTGTCGTCGGTCGGCTCGATCCGGCGTCGGATCGCCGACATCCCGACGACGTCCGACGTCTCCGCGGACCCGGTGTCGTCGTGAGGATCCGTCGCGTCCTGCTCGCGGTGGCGACGACCGTCGCCGGTCTCGTGACCTGGCGGGTGATGCGTCGTCGGCCCGACGGGGGTACCTCGCCCATCGCCCGCGCCACGGTGGCGGCGCGCAACGCCGGAATCGTGTCGCTCGGAGCCAAGGTGGGTGCCACCTACGCATCGGCCTCGGCGCGCAAGCTCTTCGCCTCCGCCGAGCGTCGCGTGCAGATCGACCACGAGACCGAGATGAAGACCGCGGCCCAGGTGGCCGATCGTCTCGGCGACATGAAGGGCGCGCTCATGAAGCTCGGCCAGATGGCCAGCTATCTCGACGAGGGATTGCCGGCCCCGCTGCGCGCGGCGTTGGCCCAATTGCAGTCGAACGCACCCCCGATGTCGGCCGACCTGGCGGCCGAGTGCATCGAGCGCGAACTCGGAGCGCCGCCCGATCGTCTCTTCGTGGAGTGGGATCCCGAACCCATCGCCGCCGCGTCGATCGGTCAGGTGCATCGCGCGGTCGTGGTCGATCCGGCCACCGGCGAGGAACGAGCGGTGGCGGTGAAGGTTCAGTACCCGGGGGTCGACGACGCGATCGACGCCGACCTCCGCAACGCCGACCTGCTCGGCCTCCTGTTGCAGCAGGGATTCAGCGGCCTCGACCCGTCGGAGATGGTGGCCGAGGTGAAGAGCCGCATCCGCGAGGAACTCGACTACTCGCGCGAGGCCGCCAACCAACGCCTCTTCGCCGATCACTACCGTGGGCATCCGTTCATTCGCGTTCCCGCGGTCGTCGACGCGTTCAGTACGTCGCGCGTGCTGACATCCGAACTCGTGGTGGGTCGTTCGTGGACGGAACTACTGGCTTCGGACCAGGGCCACAAGGACGCGGTGGCCGAGGTGCTGTTCCGGTTCGTGTTCCGGAGTCTCTACGGAATGCACAAGTTCAACGGCGATCCGCATCCCGGCAACTACGTGTTCCACGACGACGGAACGGTCACCTTCCTCGACTACGGCCTCGTGAAGCACTTCACCGACGACGAGATGACGACGTTCATCGCCATGGTGAAGTCGGCCGCCTACGAGAACGACGTCGAGAAATTCCGAGGAGTGCTCGAGTCGGCCGGAATGTTGAAACCGGACGCACCGGTGTCGACGACCGATGTCGGCACTTACTTCGGACGCTTCTACGAACCGGTTCGCGCCGACCGCGAGATCACCTGGACCTCGCAGTACGCGAGCGGAATCGTGCGCCACACCTTCGACCGGTCGAGCCCGATCGCCCAATACGCCACCGTCCCCAAGGCGTTCGTGTTCATTCAGCGCATCAACCTCGGTTTGTACGCGATCCTCGGCGAGTTGGGCGCCACCGGCAACTACCGGCGGATCGCCGAGGAGTTGTGGCCGTTCGCGGGACGCGAACCGAGCACCGAACTGGGACGACGCGAAGCCGAGTGGCTGGCCGCGCGCCGCTGACGGGCCATTCCCCCGCCCGCCTGTACTGTCGCAGCGATGCACCGTCACCGGAACCTTCGAACCGCCCGACTCGTCGCCGTCGTGCTGGCAACGTTGCTCATCGCCTCGTGCGGGGGCGACTCCGCGTCATCGGTCGACGCCACCGAGGCTCCCGGCGAGTTGACTCTCGACACGGTGGCTTCCGAGGATCCGTTGGAGGTCGACGAACCCGCCGTCGAGATTCCGAGCGAGATTCCCACCGAACTCGTGATCACCGACCTCGTCGAGGGCACCGGTGCGGCGGCCGCCACCGGCGACACCGTGTACGTGTACTACGTCGGCGTGTTGTCGGTCGATGGCACCCGATTCGACGGCAATTTCGGCGGCGACCCGTTCCCCGTGACGCTCGGTCAGGGTCGCGTCATCCAGGGTTGGGACGAAGGGCTGATCGGCATCAAAGCCGGTGGTCGCCGTCAACTCGACATTCCCGCCGATCTGGCCTACGGCGATCAGGCCGCCGGCGACAAGATCACGCCCGGTTCGGCCCTGTCGTTCGTGGTGGAAGCGATCGCGGTGGTTCCGACCACCAGCATCACCGACAAGCCCGACGTGTCGGTCGACGGTGCCGATGCCGTCGACGAACTGGCGATCGTCGATCTGGTGGTCGGCGATGGAGCGGAAGTCGAAACGGGAATGACGGCGGCGTTCCACCTCATCGCCTACCGGGGTGACACCGGAGAGGAGCTCGACGAAACCTGGTCGAGTGGCGAGCCGGTGACGACCACCCTGGTCGAGAGCGGAGCACTCGCCGGACTCGTGGAGGGAATTCCCGGGATGAAGGTGGGCGGTCGGCGCGAGATTCGCATTCCGTACGCCGACGCGTTCGGCGAGGCCGGCCAAACCGATCTGGGCCTACCCGAGAAGACCGACCTCGTCGTGGTGGTCGATCTGCTCGCCGCTTTCTGACCGCATCGACGGTTCGCCTCAACGAGGTGGCGGAGACCCGCCCGGCGGTGGGTCACCCATCGGAGGCATCTGTCGCGCCGCCGCACCGATCTGCGCGGTGGCCGTACCCACGTGGCATCCGATGATGTAGGGGAACGCAACGGTGGCGTGGTAGCGGTACGTGCCGTCGGGACCCACGCGCCCGTTGCACTCGTCGAGCACGTTGGTCTCGCCACCCTCGCTGCCGGCCGGGTCGTAGGTGTAGGCATCCCACGAGTTCGACGTGGGGTCACCCGTCATCACGTGACCGGAGTGGAAGACGGCGGTCTCGGTGCACGCCACGTCGAGACAACCGACCGAGTTGTGGATCGGAAATCCGTCGAGGGTGTAACCGAGGATGTACGACGAGTCGAGATTGCAGGCCACGTCCGACCGCAGAGCGTGATTGTGGTAGTCGGCGTCGAAACCGGTGTGTCCACCACAGTCGTCGAGCAGACCGTTGTACACCGGATCACCGAAGGCTTCCCTCTCCGGTTGCGGACCTTCGGTGGGCCCGTAGATGGGCAGACCATTCGGAGTCATCTCGACGAAGGTGTAACCCGGCATTCCGTTCGAGGTCACGACGATCTCGTCGGCGGTGCACTCGACCTTCACCTGCGGCATGGCGTAGTCGCCACCCGGACCGGCGACACCGCGGTGATGGTGGTGGCGGCGGTACCCGGATCGTCCACGAGAGTTTCGACCCGCGAGTCGGAACCGGAACAAGCGAACAGGCTCGCCGAGAGAGACAGCAAGAGGAGGGGTCGGAACGTCACTCCACCACTATTGCCGGGGGACACCTCGTGTCGGGTGACCGTTCCGGGCCGCTCGCCACCACGCCCGCATGGCCACCGGCAGCGCGCCGTCCCCTCCGTCGTCGAAGTGGAGCACCTCGCCGTCGTCGCAACGAGCGGTGACCGCGGTGCCGAACTCGTTCACCACGGTGACGACACGCACCCTTCGCCGTTCGAGTTCGTCGTCGTCGTCGAGATCACCGTCGATGCGACTCATGACTCCGGTGGTGACCAGTGCGATCGCCGGAATCTCGCGCGGCCTCTCGACCACCGACGCCAGCGCCACCCAGAGCATCTGGTACGGATCGTCACCGGACGCGATCTCGACGAGGCGAACACTTCCGAGGTCGGTGGACGCCCGAACCTCGAAGAGCGTGGGGTCGTGGTGTGGGCACGTCGGATCGTCGGGAAGTTGGAGATCGACGAGCCGCGCCAGATCGGCGGGCGAAGACCGGTCGGCGACGGACACGGCGGGGACGGAAGATCGCGACTCGGAGGAATCGCCGGAATGGTGGGTCGGTTTCACGCGGTGACTGGGTGCGTCGCACCCGGGTCACGGCGAAGAGCACGCCGATACCATTCCGGAGGCGAACGGATCGGCCGACGAGACGGTCGGCCGACGAAGAGAAACGTGACGACGGACCAATGAACGACACGCCGAACGACAAGACCCTCCCCCAGAAGGTGTGGGACGCCCACGTGGTGCACTCGGCCCCCGGTGAACCCGACCTCCTCTACATCGACCTCCATCTCCTCCACGAGGTCACCAGCCCACAGGCCTTCGACGGTCTTCGAATGAGCGGTCGCAAGATTCGACGTCCCGATCTCACCATCGCCACCGAGGACCACAACGTTCCCACCGAGAACATTCACCTTCCGATCGCCGACCCCATCTCGGCGCGTCAGGTCGAGGTGCTTCGCCAGAACTCGGCCGAGTTCGGCGTCGAACTCTTCCCGATGGGCGATCCGCGGCAGGGCATCGTGCACGTGATCGGACCCGAGCAGGGACGCACCCTTCCCGGCATGACCATCGTGTGCGGCGACAGCCACACCGCCACCCACGGGGCGTTCGGAGCGCTGGCCTTCGGTATCGGAACCTCCGAGGTGGAGCACGTGCTCGCCACCCAGACTCTTCCGCAGAGTCGCCCGAAGTGGATGTCGGTGGAAGTCGACGGCGTGCTGCCCGACGGCGTGAGCGCCAAGGACGTGATCCTCGCCGTGATCGGTCGCATCGGCACCGGCGGCGGCATCGGACACGTGATCGAGTACCGCGGTTCGGCCATTCGTTCCCTCTCGATGGAGGGACGCATGACCGTGTGCAACATGAGCATCGAGGCCGGCGCCAAGGCCGGACTCATCGCCCCCGACGACGTCACCTTCTCGTACCTCGAGGGTCGCGAGCACGCCCCCAAGGGTGCGCAGTGGGAGCAGGCCCTCGACGCCTGGCGCGCGCTCTCCACCGACGCCGGTGCCTCGTTCGACAAGAGCGTGCACCTCGACGCGGCCGCCTTGGTGCCGCACGTGAGTTGGGGCACCAACCCCGGTCAGGTGGCGGGCATCGACGCGTCGGTGCCATCGCCCGACGACTACTCCGATGCCACGGCGCGAGAGACGGTGGCCCGCGCGCTCGAGTACATGGGTCTCGCTCCGGGTCAGCGCATCCGCGACATCGCCGTCGACACCGTGTTCATCGGATCGTGCACCAACAGCCGCATCGAGGATCTGCGGGCCGCGGCCAAGGTGCTCGATGGTCGTCGCGTGTCGGTGAAGCGCACGCTCATCGTGCCCGGCAGCCACGCCGTGAAGCAGCAGGCCGAGGCCGAGGGTCTCGACCGCATCTTCCGCGCCGCCGGTGCCGACTGGCGCGAACCGGGCTGCTCGATGTGCCTGGCCATGAACCCCGACAAGTTGGCCCCGGGAGAACGGTCGGCCAGCACCAGCAACCGCAACTTCGAGGGGCGCCAAGGTCGCGGTGGACGCACCCATCTCGTGTCACCCGCCGTCGCCGCCGCCACCGCCGTCGCCGGACGATTCGCCGCTCCGGCCGACCTGAACTGACCCGAACTGAACTGACCGAAAGGTACGAGAGGCAACCACATGAAGAGCGTTCGAGTTCTCGAGGGTCGTGGAATTCCGTTGCGACGCAGCGACGTCGACACCGACCAGATCATTCCGGCCGACTGGCTGAAGCGCGTCGAGCGAACCGGATTCGAAGCCGGCTTGTTCTCGACCTGGCGCGACGACCGCGACTTCGTGCTGAACGATCAGCGTTACGCCGGTGCCACCATCCTCGTGGCCGGTCCGTCGTTCGGTGTGGGTTCGAGCCGCGAGCACGCGGTCTGGGCCATCCAGCAGTACGGCTTCGACGCCGTCATCGCGCCCTCGTTCAGCGACATCTTCCGCAACAACTGCACCAAGAACGGTCTCGTGCCCGTCGTGCTGGCGTTGCCGGAGGTCGAAAAGGTGTGGGCGGCCATCGAGGCCGACCCGGCGACCACCATCGTGGTCGACATGGAACGACTCGCCGTCGAATGCCCGGCGGCCGGAGTGGCCGCCTCGTTCCCGATGGAACCGCAGAACCAGCATCGGTTCCTGAACGGTCTCGACGACATCGGCATCACACTCACGCACGCCGACGCGATCACCACCTTCGAGGGCCGGCGACCGGCTTGGCTGACGCGCTGACGCGCGTTCAGTCGTTCTCGAACTCGAGAAGGTTCAGCAGTTTCGGATTGTTGCTGAACACCTGCACGGACTTGGTCTGCGGCATGCGCATGGTTCGCTGAAGGATCGTCACCTGGGTGTGCTGGTTGTACTCGACCAGCGTGACCGCCCAACCATCGCGCCCGGCACGGGCGGTGCGGCCCGAGCGGTGCAGATAGTCCTTGTTGTCCTTGGCCGGCTCGTAGTGGATCACCACCGCGATGTCGTCGATGTCGATGCCTCGCGCCGCCACGTCGGTGGCCACGAGCACGAGGAGTTCGCCCTCGGCGAAACGACGCAACGCCTTCTCGCGCGACGGCTGCGGCAGGTCGCCGTGAATCGCCGCAACGTTCACACCCAGACTCTTCAGGTTGTCGGCCACTCGATCGCACGAGCGCTTGGTCTGGCAGAACACCACCGTCTTGCCGGCACCCCGACTGATGGCCGCGACCACCTTGTCCTTGTCCATGTGGTGCACCTCCAACCAGAGGTGGTGCATGGTGCCCACGGTGTCGGTGGCGGCGTCGATCGCCACCTCGATGGGATCGCGCAGATAGTGACGGATCAGGTGGCCGACGTCGCCGTCGAGCGTGGCCGAGAAGAGCATCGTCTGGTTGCGACCGGTGCAGCGGCGCAACACCCACTCGACCTGCGGGGTGAAGCCATCGTCGGCCATGCGGTCGGCCTCGTCGAGCACCACCACTTCCACGGCCGACACGTCGATCTCGTTCGACTTCAACAAGTCGATGAGGCGCAGCGGGGTGGCCACCACGATCTCGATACCGGCCGCCAACTTGTCGACCTGATGATGGCGACTCGCTCCGCCGTACACCGGCAAAACGCGTCGCCCGGAATGTGCGGCGACGGGTTCGAGCACCTCGGCCACCTGGATGGCGAGTTCGCGGGTGGGCACCAACACCAACCCGAGCGGCTTCATCGTCTCGGCCCGCTCGGAGATGCGCGAGAGCATCGGCACACCGAAAGCGAGCGTCTTGCCCGAACCGGTCTTGGCCCGGCCGCACACGTCGCGACCCTGCAGGGCCACCGGAATGGCTTCTTTCTGGATGGCGAATGGTTGGGCGAAACCGGCCGCGGCCAGTCCGGCATCGATGGCGGCCGGAACACCGAGGTCGGCGAAGCCGGTGGGCGGCTCGACCGGCGGGAGCGCGTTGGTTGTGGTGAGGGGCGTGGTCCGGGGGCCGGCTTCGTCGGTCGGTCCGTCGGGACGGGGGCCGCGGCGGCGACGTCCGCGGGGGGCACCCTGTCGGGGGGCGGGTTCTGTCATGTTGGCGTCAGGGTACCGGCAACCGGCGCGCGGACTCCGGGAGCAGGGCAGAAGTCGGGTCGTCGTTCGTCTCGTACTGTTGCGCCATGCACGTGGCCCTCACGATCAACGACCACCTCTGGCGCGCCGAATTGCTGTATCCCGACCGCATCGCGGTGATCGACGAGCCCGACCAGCCGGCGGCGGGGTGGGGTTCGATCACCTATCGCGAGATGGCGCGGCGCGCCCGTGCGATGGCGGCCGGTCTCGACGCCCTCGGCATCGGCGTGGGAGAGCGGGTGGCGATGGTCAGCCACAACTCGGCCCGACTGCTCACCGCGTTCTTCGGAGTGTCGGGGTCGGGCCGGATTCTCGTACCGGTGAACTTCCGGTTGGTGGCCGAAGAAGTGAAGTACATCGTCGAGCACTCCGGTGCGCGCGTTCTGTTGATCGATCCCGAGTTGGCCGACGCCATGTCGTCGGTGGAATGCGAACACAAGTGGATCATCGGAAGCGAGGCCGACGACGCGCTGATGCGTTTCGACGTCGAGCCGCGCGCCTGGACCGCCGACGAAACCGCCACCGCCACCATCAACTACACCAGCGGCACCACCGCGCGTCCCAAGGGCGTGCAACTCACCCACCGCAATCTGTGGCTGAACGCCGCCACGTTCGGTTGGCACATGGGAGTGAACGATCGCGACGTGTATCTGCACACCCTTCCGCAGTTCCACTGCAACGGCTGGGGAATGGTGTACGCGGTCACCGGCATGGGTGGCCGGCACGTGATCCTGCGCAAGGTCGACGGGGTCGAGATCCTCCGACGTATCGATGCGCACGGCGTCACGCTGATGTGCGGTGCGCCGGCCGTGGTGAACGCGGTGCTCGACGCCGCACAGTCGTGGAACGGACCGGTGCCCGGCCGCGATCGGGTGCGCATGGTCGTGGCCGGTGCTCCCCCGCCCACCAAGACCATCGAGCGCATGGAAATCGATCTCGGTTGGGAGTTCGTGCAGCTGTACGGACTCACCGAAACCTCTCCCTTCCTCACGATGAACCGCACGCGCGCCGAATTCGACGATCTGTCGCCGAGCGAACGGGCCCAACGCCTGTCGCGCGCCGGTGCACCGGCCATCGGGGTCGAACTGCGCGTGTCCGCCCAGGGCGAGGTGCTGGCGCGCGGCAACGTGGTGATGGAGGGCTACTGGAACCAGCCCGCGTCGACGGCCGACGCCATCCACCCGGCGAGCGACGATCCCGACGGACCTTCGTGGTTCCACACCGGCGACGGCGGCATCATCGACGAGGCCGGATACGTGACCATCAGCGACCGCAAGAAGGACGTCATCATCTCGGGCGGCGAGAACGTGTCGTCGATCGAGGTGGAGGACGCGATCTTCAGCCATCCCGAAGTGAGCGAGGTGGCCGTGATCGGGATACCCGACGAGAAGTGGGGCGAACTGGTGCTCGCACTCGTGGTGAAGTCGGCCGGTTCGGCGCTCACCGAGGCCGACGTGATCGCCCACGCCAAGACCAAGTTGGCCGGCTACAAGTGCCCGAAGAAGGTGGAGTTCCGCGACGCCCTCGCGCGCACCGCCACCGGCAAGTTGCAGAAGTTCAAACTGCGCGAGCCCTACTGGGCCGGTCAGTCCCGGCAGGTGAACTGAACCGCGTCCCCGTCCGCGTCCGGATCGTCTTTCGAGTTCGCGGTCAGGAGATTCCGCGCAGGCCGGCCGAGGCCGACTCCTGCTCGAGGAACCACTGGTAGGTCGAGCGGATCCCGGTGTCGAGGTCGAAACGCGGCGACCATCCGAGGTTGCGCAGACGACTCACGTCGAGCACCTTGCGCGGCGTGCCGTCGGGCTTGCTGTTGTCGAATCGCAGCGAAGCCTCCGGGCACACGACGTCGCGCACCTTCTCGGCGAGTTCGCGAATGCTGAGGTCGACACCGGTGCCGACGTTGATCAGCATGTCGTCGCTGTAGTTCTCCATCAGGAACACGCAGGCGTCGGCCAGATCGTCGACGTGCAGGAACTCGCGCATCGGGCTGCCCGTGCCCCAGATCTCGACCTCCTTGCCGGTCGATCGACGCGCGTCGTGAAACTTGCGGATGAGCGCCGGCAACACGTGACTCGACGAGAGATCGAAGTTGTCGTTCGGGCCGTAGAGGTTCGTGGGCATCGCCGAGATGAAGTCGCTGCCGTACTGACGTCGATAGGCCTGACACAGCTTGATGCCGGCGATCTTGGCCACCGCGTACCACTCGTTGGTCGGTTCCAGCGGGCCGGTGAGCAACTGCTCCTCGGTGATGGGTTGGGTGGCGTGACGCGGGTAGATGCACGAACTGCCGAGGTAGAGCAACTTGGTGACGCCGGCGAGATGACTGGCGTGCACCACGGTGCCGTGGATCATCAGGTTGTCGTAGATGAACTCGGCCGGTCGGGTGCTGTTCGCCAGGATGCCGCCCACCGTGCCGGCCACCAGGAACACGTAGTCGGGTCGGTTGGCCTCGAACCACTCGTTGACCGCGCCCTGGTCGCGCAGGTCGAGTTCGCGGCGCGTGGCCGTGAGCACGTTGGTGAATCCGCCCTCCTCGAGACGGCGCACCACGGCGCTACCCACCAGGCCACCGTGACCGGCCACGTACACGCGAGCGTCCTTGGGCATCGGCTTGAACATGAGCCGAAGGGTACCCGAACGGCCCGCAGCGGAGCCGGCGTCCGGCTCGCGACGAGTCGAGCGCTCAGTCGACGAGCGCCTGGTGCAGCAGTTGCTTCACCTGACTGCGAATCGGATGCGTCGACGACGGCATGAGCTGCGTCATGAACGTCACCGTGAGATCCTCCACCGGATCGACCATGAACCAGGTGCTCGCCGCGCCACCCCAACCGAAGTCGCCCACCGAGCCGGGGGTCTTGGCGGCCGCCGGGTCGAGGGTGACGCTGACACCCAGTCCGAAGCCGACTCCGTCGTACGGAGTCTCGGCGAACAACGGTCGGCCGAACTCGGCGAGATCGGCGTTGCCCGGCAGGTGGTTCGAGGCCATGTACGCCACGGTGCGCGGCGAGAGCAACCGATGTCCGCCGAATTCGCCACCCCGGCGCAGCATCTCGGCGAAACGCACGTAGTCGGGAGTGGTGGACACCAGGCCGCCTCCGCCGCCGTCGGCCTTGGGTGGAATCAATGCTCCCCGGTCGGCACCATCGGCGCGCACCGCCCTCACGATCCCGTCGGCGTCGCGCTTCGGCGACGCCGCGTAGAGCGCCGACAGTCGATGCGCCTGATCCTCGGGAAGGAAGAAGCCGGTGTCCTTCATGCCGAGCGGTTCGAAGATGCGTTGTCGCACGAAGTCGGCGAGTCGCATTCCGCTCGCCACCTCCACCACCCGACCGAGCACGTCGGTGGCCACCGAGTAGTTCCACTCGCTGCCCGGCTGGAACAGCAACGGCAGACCGGCGAAGTGCGCGCACAACCCGGCCAGATCCATGTCGCGCGGAAATCCCCATTCGAGTCCGGCGCGGCGATACAACTCGTCGACCGGATGCGAGTACATGAATCCGTAGGTGAGGCCGGCGGTGTGGGTGAGCAGATGCCAGATGCGCATCGGCTCGGTCTGGGGGCCGAGCACCGGCTTCAGGAACGTGCCGCCCTGGAACACCCTGGTGTCGGCGAACTCGGGAATGAACCGGTGCACCGGGTCGTTCAGCTCGAACCTGCCTTCCTCCCACAGCATGAGTGCCGCGACCGACGTGATTGGCTTGGTCATCGAGTAGATGCGCCACACCGTGTCGTCGGCCACCGGACGTCCGGCCTCGCGGTCGGCCGATCCGTGACGCGCCGAGTGTGCCAACTTGCCGTCGCGCGTGATCACGATCTGCCAGCCACTCAGTCGACCGTCGTTCACGTAGCGGGCGAAGTGCGCGTCGAGCCGGCCGAGTCGATCGGCCGACAAGCCGACCTCGGATGGGTCGACTCTCGGTACTCCGTAGAGGCTCGGGTCGCAGGAGTGGTCGAGGTTCGTCATGCGGACAGACTCGCCGAAATCGTCCCGGGGCGCAACGGTACGAACCGATCGAGAAAGTGAACGGCCCGACGGCGAGCTGGGCTCGAGCGCGTCGGACCGCTCTGGCCGCTGGCGGGTGCGGCCGACGTGAGGCTAGTAACGCGCGATGGTCCGCCACCAAGGAACGACGCGATAACTAAGTGCTGGAAAGATTTTCGCGACTCGGTCGCGCGCCGCGATCGACGAGTCAGTCGTTGGCGAGGTCGGCGCGCACCACGTCCATGTCGAGTTCGAGAGCCTTGCCCACCAACTCCTCGAGCGCGCGCTCGGGCAACGCACCGGCCTGGTTGTACAGAAGGATTCCCTCGCGGAAGATCATGAGCGTCGGAATCGACTGGATGCCGAACGATGCGGCGAGACCTTGTTCGGCTTCGGTGTCCACCTTGCCGAACACGATGTCGGGGTGCTTGGCCGCGACCGACTCGTACACCGGAGCGAACTGACGACACGGTCCGCACCACGAGGCCCAGAAGTCGACGAGGACGGTTCCGCCCTTTTCGATGGTGCTCTCGAAGTTGTCGGCGGTGAGTTCGACGGCTGCGCCCATGGCATCTCCTTCGGTTGGTTTCGTTGCCGACCCCACTCAACAGCGCACCGAGGTCGTCCCGTCCGCCCGGCGACCAGACCAATGTGGCGTGCGTCACAAACCCGCGAATTCACCGTCGAGACGCCCGATTGGCTGGACTCCCTCCCCCCTGCTCAGTAAGGTGCCGCGGCTTCGTTCCATACGAGGCATTCCGGGCCCGGCCCGGGTGATACCCAACCAGCAACCACGCCCACCACACGATCCATCACGGATGGTTCTCCGACCCGAGGAGGTTCCACCATGTCGACGCCCCACCCTTCCCGCGCGCAGTCGATCGCCACGTTCGTGACGGAGCCTCACTATCCCGTGGACGTGCGTTACCCCGGCAAGGGCATCGGTTACGACTGGCGCGCCGTGCTGGCCCAGGTCGAGGCCTCCCGGCTCGACGACGAGCTGGCCGCCCTCTCCGTCCCCGCCGAGTGATCCTCGCCCGCTCGGGCGACCCCACCCAACACGTCTCACGCAGGTCGACCACGTCGTTCCTCGGCCGGTCTCGCGGTCGACCGTTGCCTCGCCGGCCCCGGGATGGGTAGCGTCCCGAACGTGATGACCACGCGCCCCGCCGCCCTGAACCTGCTGAGCCTCCTCCTTACCTAGGGCGGACGCCCCATATCGCGTCCCGCCGAGCCCCGTGCGCACCAAGCGCCGGGGTTTTTTCTTTGCCCGAAACACGAACACATGAACGACCAGCCCGCACGAGACCGGAGAACGAGATGAGCATCAACCGCCGATTCCGCAACAACGGCGCCGGACGCATGGCCCACGACAAGTACGCGCCCTACGTGCCGATCGTGCTGAACGACCGCACCTGGCCCGATCGCGTCATCGAGAAGGCTCCGCTGTGGTGTTCGGTCGACCTGCGCGACGGCAATCAGGCCCTCATCGACCCGATGGATCCCGAGCGCAAGCGTCGCATGTTCGACGTTCTGGTGAAGATGGGATTCACCGAGATCGAGGTGGGCTTCCCGTCGGCCAGTCAGCCCGACTTCGACTTCGTGCGACAGATCATCGAGCAGAAATTGTGTCCCGACGACGTGTGGATCCAGGTGTTGGTGCAGAGCCGCGACGAGTTGATCGAGCGGACCTACGAGTCGCTGCGCGGTGCCACGAAGGCGATCGTGCACTTCTACAACTCCACCAATCCGCTGCAACGCGACGTGGTGTTCAACCTCGACAAGGAGGGCATCAAGACCATCGCCGTGAACGCCGCGCGCACCTGCAAGCGGCTCGAGCCGAGCCTGGCCGGCACCGAGGTTCGCTACGAGTACTCACCGGAGAGTTTCACGCTCACCGAACCCGAGTACGCCATCGAGGTGTGCGAGGCCGTGATGGAAGTCATCCAGCCCACCCCCGAGGTGCCGCTGATCCTGAATCTGCCCGCCACCGTCGAGTGCTACAGCCCCAACGTGTACGGCGACGTCATCGAATGGTTCGGTCGCACGATCAAGAACCGTGACTCGGTGATCATCAGCCTGCATCCGCACAACGACCGCGGTTGCGCGGTGGCCGCCGCCGAGTTCGGCGTGATGGCCGGCGCCGACCGCGTGGAGGGAACGTTGTTCGGCAACGGAGAGCGCACCGGCAACGTCGACATCGTGAACCTGGCGATGAACCTGTTCGTGAACGGCGTCGACCCGGAACTCGACATCAGCGACATCGACGCCCTGCGGCGCACCGCCGAGTACTGCAACCGTCTGCCGGTGCACCCCCGCCACCCGTACGTCGGCGACCTCGTGTACACGGCGTTCAGTGGCAGCCACCAGGACGCCATCAAGAAGGGTTTCGAGGCCATCGACAAGAAGGCGACCGCGGCCGGTCGACCGGCCGGCACCTACGACCGGTGGGGCGTGCCGTACCTGCCGCTCGACCCGAAGCACCTCGGGCGCACCTACGAGGCCGTGATCCGCGTGAACAGCCAGAGCGGCAAGGGCGGCGTGGCCTACGTGATGAAGACCGAGCACGGTTTCGATCTGCCGCGTCGTCTGCAGATCGAGTTCTCGAAGAGCATCCAGCACATCACCGAGGACCTCGGCACCGAGATCAGTCCCGCCTCGATGTGGAACGCCTTCTGTTCGGAGTACCTGTCGGAGTCCCCGCGACTCGTGCTCGACAGCCACGAGATGCGCAGCAACTCGGCCAAGGGTGGTCGCACGAACATCACCGCCCAGTTGGTGGTGGACGGCGAGCGACGCACCATCACCGGCGAGGGCAACGGCCCGATCGACGCCTTCGTGAACGCCATGCGTCAGGGCCTCGGAGCCTCCATCGACGTCGTCGACTACACCGAGCACGCCATCGGCAAGGGCTCGGAGGCGCAGGCCGTGGCCTACGTGGAGACGGTGAACGGCGCGGGTGACACGCTGTGGGGCATCGGCACCGACGAGAACACCGTCACCGCGTCCTTGCGGGCCGTGTTGTCGGCGTACGAACGCCACGAGGCCCACCGGGGCTAACCGACGGGTCGGTGGCGTCGGCTACCGTCGGGGTCGGGCGCCGGCCGGCGGAGCCCAACGACACGGGAGCCAACAATGAAAGTTTCGGTCGACTTCGACGTGTGCGCATCGACGGGTTCGTGCATGCAGGTGTGCCCCGAGGTGTTCGAGGTGCGCGCCGACGGTTACCTCTACGTGCTGCAGGAGAACCCCGGCGAGGATCTGCGCGAGAAGGTCGAGCAGGCCGCCGACCTCTGCCCCACCGCCGCCATCACCGTCGAGGGCTGAGCCCTTGGGTTTCCACGCCAAGCTTCGTACGGCCTGGAGCACGGCCGACTCGATGCTGTGCGTGGGTCTCGATCCCGATGTCGAGAAGTTCCCCGAGGGTGTCGATCGCGATGCCGACGGAGTGCTCGACTTCTGTCGACGCATCGTCGACGCCACCGCCCACGCGGTGTGCGCGTTCAAGCCGCAGATCGCCTACTTCGCGGCCCTCGGCGCCGAGAAGCAGTTGGAGGCGCTCTGCGAGCACGTGCGTCGCGAGCACCCGAAGGTCGTGCTGATTCTCGACGCCAAGCGCGGCGACATCGGTCCGACCGCCGAGCGCTACGCGATCGAGGCCTACGAGCGTTACGGCGCCGACGCGGTGACCGTGAATCCGTATCTCGGAACGGATTCGCTCGAACCGTTCTTCGCCCATGAGGGGCGGGGGGTGATCGTGCTGTGCCGCACCTCGAATCCGGGTAGCGGGGATCTGCAGATGCTCGAGGTCGGGGACGATCGGGTGCCGCTCTACCAACACGTCGCTCGCTTGACCCGCGACGATTGGTCGCGACGCGCCGAGATCGCCCTCGTGGTGGGTGCCACGTATCCGCGGGAGTTGGCCGAGGTTCGTTCGATCGTCGGCGATCTGCCGTTGCTGGTACCGGGCATCGGTGCCCAGGGCGGCGACGTCGAGGCGACGGTGAGAGCGGGAGCGACGTCGGACGGACGAGGAATGATCATCAACTCGTCGCGCGCGGTGCTCTATGCATCACGGGGAGCCGACTGGGTGGAAGCGGCTCGCTCGGCTGCCGAAACCGCCCGCAGCGACATCAACTCCCACC
>Ga0169931_10002700_pt1 | contig 28688 bp, 29 predicted proteins | sample Kivu_15m_20L_FD_129675 | JGI IMG/M metagenome (GOLD analysis project Ga0169931, IMG submission 129675) | Freshwater microbial communities from Lake Kivu, Western Province, Rwanda to study Microbial Dark Matter (Phase II) - Kivu_15m_20L... | ecosystem: Environmental > Aquatic > Freshwater > Lake...
ACCTCGGGTTCTTCGACGGGTGGTTCCGGCTCGCTCACGGTGCCGACCATCACCGTTCCGCAGTTGCAGGTTCCGACGATCTCGGCTCCGCAACTTCAGGTTCCGCAGTTGCAGGTTCCGCCAATCACGGTCCCGCAACTTCAGGTTCCGGAATTGCAGGTTCCGCAACTCCAAGTGCCGAGCTTGACCGCGCCTCCTCTGGTGGCGCCCGAGTTGCCGGCGATCACCGTCCCGCAGTCGGTCGAGATCTCCTCGACCCCGACCGTGTCGACGCCTCGTCGTGACCGTACGTCGCAGGGCTCCGTGCAGAGTGCGCCGAGCAACGTGACACCGCAGGCCACCGGGCTCATCTCTCCGGAGATGCTTCTCGAGATGCTGCGCGTGCATGAAGATGCGACCGCCGTCGAGTTGGTCGCCCCGCAGGAGGCCACGACGACGAATCGTCTGCCGATCGGCACATTCGCCGCTTTCGGTGGCGGTGTAGCGCTCGTGAGTGTCGCCCTCTCGCTCCTACGCCGTCGAAACGACGAGCGCTCACCGGCTGAAGCTGCTGAGACCGTCTGAACCTCCACGACCCCCGTTACGGGGAGAGTTGCCGTAATGCAACGAGAAACGTGACATGAACAGGGCCCTTCGGGGCCCTGTTCTGTTTTCCGGGTCATTGTCACACCGCCAACATCGGCGCCTGTCAACGAGGCGACTCAACCGACGCGCACAGCAGTAGCGCAGGAGCACGGCGTGTGAACGTCCCGGGGGACGGTGAGTGGGGTGGAAAACAAACTATTCCCCGATCCCCTCGCCGGCGTTCTCGCCCGTGTCGACGCGTTGCGCGACGGACTGACGGCGTCGACGGGGCTTTCAGCCACCGACGCTCTCGCCGAGGCCGTTCTTCTGCTCGATCACGCGCTCGAGCGTTCCCGTTCCGCGCTCACCAAGGCGCTCGTGCACGGTGACGGTCTGACCCTTCACGACGTCCGCCTGCTGCTCGCGGCCGAGCGCTACTGGCTAGAGATCCTGCGGGACATCCTCGTGGCCGGTGACGACCTGACCCCTCCCGACCGTCTGCACCGGGTGCTCGCCGCGCTTCCCGGCTGATCCGGCCTCTGGCGGCTTCTCCCCCGCGGAGGACGGTCGCCTCCGTGTTCTGGTGGTACTGGTCCGTTCGTCAACGTCTGATGTTGCTGGCCGCCGTACTGCTGCCGGTGGTGGGATTCTTCTCGTTCCACGCCCTGCTCGGCGGCTCCTCCCCGGAAACCTCGACGACAGTGGAGCAACAGCAGCAGGACCTGCCCGTGGCCGACGCTCCGGAGCCGGAGTCGCTCGTCCTCTCGTCAGACGATTCCCGTTCCGCGGCCAGCGCATTCCCGAAGACGTTCGGCGAGTTCGGTGCGGGTGCGATCCAGACGCGAAACATGATCTTCCCGGGCATGCGTTACGACGAGTATTCGGTGTACCTATTCTTTCGTACGGTCTCCGAGTCCGACGCCCAGATCCCCGTCGCCGCACCCGTGACGACGCTTGCTCCGGAGGATGCGCAGGACGTGTCGAGTCCCGAGACCAGTGTCCCTGCGTCATTCGTAGGTACGACGGTGGAGACCACACGTGAGGCGCTGCGTTGGCATTTCACCGAGCGCGGAGGAGTTGCCCGCCCGATCGAGTCCCGCGCCGGCGTTGAGCTCTTCGTCATAGGTCTCGAGGGATCTCGTGGCTTCCAGGGGACGCTGCGCTTCCAGGAGGTCTCGGGTGGCGTGGTTGTGCGAGGTGTGGTCAAAGAGATACCGGCGAACGAGGCCAACGACGCGATCGCCGAGACACAGGCCCCGGCGTCCGGTGTCGCCCCTGCGCCGATCGGGCAGGACGGGACGTCCTCCGAGGGTGTCTCGTCGACGGTTCCCGTCACCACCGTGCCCTGAGCTCCGCGCACAGCCGTTCCACCGGCCCCGGTACAGCGAATCGTGACTCGACCGGTATGGCTGGTTGTGAGCGTGCTCTCCGCCCGGTGCGGGGTCAGTTCGTTTCGCGCAGACGGGAGCGCAGGGTGAGCCGTACGGTGCCCCACCCGACGACGAGACCAACGAGGTAGACCAGAAGCATCCGCTCGACCGCTGCTTCGGTCCCGACAACGAGTGCGCCGCTACCGCCGGCCCGCTCGAGCAGCTGCCGTAGGAGGTTCAGTCCACCGACGACCGCTGCGGCTGCCGCAACCACTCCCAGGCTGTATACGGAGAGCGCTTCTAGTACGAACGGTGCGCGTATCTGTCGTCGGGGTGTTCCGACGAGACCCATGACCCGGATGTCCTTTCGACGCTTCGCGACCGACGAGCGCAGTAGGTGCGCCAGGAGCGCCACCGAGATGCTCGCCTGCAGTGCCGCAAGCACGAGTGTTCCGATGCGGAACTTCTCGGTGATGGAGAAGAACCCCGAGAGGGTCTCGCGCTGGTCCTGCACGATGTCGAAACCTCCGACGCTCGCGAGTTCGGTGGTGAGCGACTCCACGACCGCCGACCGGTCGGCCCCGTCGGCGAGTTTGATGCGGTAAGACTCCGGGAGCGCGTTCGCGTCGAGGTTCGCGAGGATGCTGCTGCCGTCGAAGCGCTCGGTGAAGGCCTTCCACGCCTCGTCGCGGTTCTCGAACCAGTAGACTTCGACTTCCGGCTGCGCTGCGATCACCGGTTCGAGTGCACGGATCTGCCTATCGGTCGTGGTGCTGCGGCAGTTCCCGGAGATGCTCGCCCGGGTGCAGAGGTACACCGTGATGTCGGCCCGTCCCGCCCAGTGGTCGCGGAGGCGTTCGGTCTGGGTTCCCAGGAGAAGGCTGACGGTCGTGAGCACGAGTGCGAGGGCGATGCTGCCGACCGCGACCGCTGCGCTCACGCGCCCGCTCCAGAGGTTGCGCAGGGTGGTTCGCAGGATCCACCAGATGCGCCGCAGGCCACGCATCAGCGGGCCGCCTGGTGGCGACGGTATGTGCGTACCCGCCCTTCGTGTATGCGAAGGGTGCGCAACCCGAGCCGGGTCACCATGTTTACGTCGTGGGTGGCCACGAGTACGGTGGTACCTGTCTGATTGAGGGTGGTGAACAGGTCGAAGATGAGCTCGCCGTTCTCCTCGTCGAGGTTCCCGGTCGGCTCGTCGGCCAGGATGATCGCAGGTCGCAGGGCGATTGCGCGCGCGACCGAGACCCGTTGCTGCTCACCGCCCGAGAGTTGCCCCGGCAGTGCGTTGCGTCGTGAGGGAAGACCGACGAGTTCGAGCGCTTCGTCCACACGGCGTCGGCGTTCGCCGGCGGCAACGCCGTTGATCTCGAGGGTGAACTCGACGTTCTCGCGGACCGTGCGGTCGGGGAGGAGTTCGTACTCCTGGAAGATGGTGACGACTCGTCTGCGGAGTTCGGTCCTCCGGCGCGCCCCGATGCGGGTGATGTCGCGGCCGAGGATGCTGACACTGCCGGCGTCGGCCTGCTGCCTGGCCGAGCAGAGGGCGATGATGGTGCTCTTCCCGGATCCGGATTCCCCGGTGAGGGCGACGAACTCGCCCTCTTCGACGCGCAGGTCGAGCCTTTCCAGGGTGGGGGTCTCGGCGCCCGGGTGGGTGCGGCACACGCCTTCGAGGAGGATGGCGTCCCGGGTTCGCGGGGTCTGGGTGCTCACGTGAGGGATCGTCCCCCACGAGCCGGATCTGTCAGCGTGATGCCGTCGACACCGCCCCACCGTGGAGAGCACCCGGTAGGGCCGTCGCTCGGACCGCCGTGCGCCTGAGGGAAACCCCGCCTGGTTCCGTGCGCGGGCCTGTCTGTGTGGGCACGCTCAGGGGTGGCGGCGATCACAGCCGTCGAAGGCAAGAGGATCGACGATGAGTCGGTCCGGCCCGAGCGAGAGCCCGGCGGGTCGCACGGCCCGTCCGGGCTCTGCGTTTTTCCGGGATGTTCTCAGATGTTCGTGGCGGCGTCTACGAGTTCGGGCAGTGTCCCGGCCCACTCCGGGTAGAGGCTCCAGACGGCGCCCCAGGTGTCGGTGTCGTTACCGCAGCGACTCGAGAGCCAGTGCGCGGCGGCCTCCTGTACCGGTGTCGGCGCGCTCTGCCATTCGATGCGGATCTCGCCGACGAGACGGTCGAGCCAGCTCGTCTCGTCGCTCGCTCGAAGGTTCGCCACGAGGATCCTGCCGAGGTCGCTGCTGCGATCTGTGTTCGTGCCCGCCCAGAGTTTCACGATCTCGTTCGAGCTGGCCCCTCGGAGCCATAGGCGTACGCCGCTCTCCCACTCTGTGCCGAGCATGCCGATCTCGGCCATGCGTACCCGGTCGCGGGGCCGTTCGGCGATCTTCGCAGCGACCCATGCGAGCGCCGGGTCGCGTTCCTTCTCCACACGGTCCATGAGGGTGCGTTGCTCGGTCTTCTTGAGGGTGAGACTGTTGACGACGGTGACCGGGCCGGAGGCCACGATCCAGTCCCGCACTGCCCCGGGAGCGAGGTTGTTGAGCAGCAGCCCGTCGAAGGTTTCCACGATCGAGGTCTTGGTTCGGGTCGAGAGCCGGTCCCAGATGCGCCCGACCCTCCAGATGTGCGCGCCGGCGAGCTGGTGGCTCTCGGGGTTCCGGCGGAGTGCGGAGATGAGTGCCGGGTCGGAGTCGGTGTGCCACACGACGGTACCAGCGATCACCGAAGATGCGTTCACGACCAGCCAGTTCACCGCCGGTTGTTCGTACCGCAGTCCGTGGAGAAGGGCGCGGACGGCTTTCGTCGCACCTGACGCCGGCCCGGTGACGTTGGTGAGGACGCTCTCGGCGAGGTTCGCGAGCGTGGGGGCTTCTTCTGCGGTGATATGGCGCTCGTTCCCTAGTTGCCGGAGGATGGCGATCCGGTGGTCGGTGTTCAGGCGTGCGAACGCCTGGGCGAACGTGATCTTCCGTGCCCCGACGAGGACGGCGCGCAGCGACGCCGAGGTGCTCGCCGCGAGGGCCCGCCTGATGTGGCGGACGTTGCCGCGTTCGGCGAGGTGTGTTCCGAGGCTTCGCCAGCTGTTCTCCTGGAGTTCTTTTCCGGCATGCCCGTCGATGAGGTCCAGTACGGGTTCGATGGGGAATCCGTTCCCGGTGTGTTCGGTCCGCAGGAGTTCGGCGAGCAGTGACGGATGGTGGGCCTCGTCGAGGGTGGCCAGGAGTTCGACGAACTGCTGCTCGTCGATCTGATCGTTTCCGGCGCTGCCGACGATCCATGTCACGAGTTGTCGCGGGTTGTTGCCGATGCCGTGCCCGGCGAGGACGAGACGGCAGAGGTCGTGGCTGCTTCGGGTGTTGGCGATCCCTTCTCGTTCCGCGGCGTTCGTTCCGCGTTCGACGATGCCGAGCAGGGTCTCGTAGGGAAGTTTGGGGTTGCGCAGCAGGGCGGATCGCACGCCGCTGCGTTTGAGGCCGCTCTGGGCGATCCAGTCGAGCACGGCCGGGTCGTCGCTCTGGGAGGCCAGGTGTGTGATGTCGTCGTCGTCGAGCTGGTCCCATGTGCGGCGTACGGCGTCGAGGCCGGGGGTGGCGTTGAACTGGGATCGCTTCCCGGGGTGGTGCTCCCACGCCCAGTCGAGGAGTTTCCCGGACGGGAGGTGGGGGGCGAAGCGGGGTTTTTCCACGCCGCTGACGGTGTCGACGAAGCCTTGCTCGGCAGGGTTCCGGTTCATCGCCCTAGTTCCCGGGCGCTTTCGACGAGGTCCGGCAGGGTTCCGGCCCATTCGTCGATGAGTCCTGCGAACGCCGTCACCGCGTGTTCGTCGTCGAGCCGTTGCCACGTGTAGGCGTGTGCGGCTTCGCTCACCCGGTTCTCCCCGGCGAAGAGCTCGGCGGGCCGGGCGACCCGTAGCAGCGCGTCGATGAGGGCGTGTCGTGTGCTTCGGTGTTCCCCGGCGGTCTCGCTCCTCCCGGCCATGTCGATGAGGAACCTGTAAGACGAGTACCCCTGTCCGAGGTTGTAGAGTATGAGCAGGTCGTCGATCTGTTCGGGGTCGGGCACCACCCCGAGCCTTCCGAGCAGGTACTCGCCGAGCTCGCGCCGCGGGAGGAGGGAGACGAGTCCCAGCCTGCGTCCGGCGTCGAGGTCTTGGAAGCGTTCGAGAACGGTGATGACCCCGCGTGCGAGTGGTTCCCTGCTACGCGCCTCTGCGATGTCGGCCTCTTCTAGGAGCTCGAGAAGGATCTCGAGTTCACCGCACGTCTCTGCGTGCGCAAGGCTGCTTACACGGGCACGCGAGGAGAGCGCCTCCCACGCGCCGGTCAGGACGTGTATGGGTATGCGTGGCTCCGAGGCGAGGACGCCGATGTCGTGGGTGCGGAGCAGTTCGCCCCACTGCGCAGCATCGATGTCCCAATGGGAAGGGATCAGGCGTGCTCCGACGGCGAGGTCGAGAAGTCCCGGTGTGGGTGCGGGTTCGTTCGCCAGGAGTCGGCGCATCAGGGGCTGGTTGCGTCCGCCCCATGCCGGGACGCTGCCCGGGTCGAGAGGGGTGCGACCGGCGGCGAGTTCGACGTGGGCGCGTGCGGAGTGTCCGAGCGTGTTGCTGAACGCGGTTCGCCAGAGCTCGGTCTGCGCCGATCCGTGGAGTTGCTGGAGGGTCCGGAGCAGTTTCTCGGGGCAGACATCGGGGGCACCGAGGGCGACGAGGCGTTCCTCGCGTGTCCCGACGGCGGCCCGGATGACCCTCATGTCGTCGAGGGGGAACGTCGGATTTTCTCTGCAGTGGACGCACGTGGTCTCGTGCGGCGCGCGGTGCCATGCCGGGTTCTCTCTGAGCTTCTCGCGTACCGAGACCCTCTGCTCGTGCTTGGCGATCTTCACCAGCAGGAGGGGGTCGTCGATCAGGGACACGATCCGTCGCGCCTGCCTCGCGTTGCAGCGCTTGATCCGCGCCGGGTTTGCCCGCACTTGTGTGAGGGCGTGACCGAGCCCGGGGATGACCGATCGGAGGAACGTTTCCCGGACGTTCTCGGGGGCTCCGGCGGCGATGCGTTCGGCGGTGTCCTCGTTCACGCTTCGATCATGGTGAAGCGGTCGTTTCAGGCATAGGGTCCCGCCCCGGTGGCCTCAGTGGCCGAGTCTCGCCCAATGGACCCGGCATCCGTCGGGGTTGACGTATGTCCCGTCGCCGTAGGCGTGCAGCCCTTTCGCGAGGATTCCGCGGGTGCGCGTCGTCTGCTCGCCAGCGCTCCGGGGTTTCGCCGGGTGGGTGTCGATGAACCCCGCCCGGATGATCCCGTCGGCGATGGCCGGGTCGTCGAGGTTCTCGGTGCACTCGCCGACGAGCACGACGGGGTTCCGGTCGTGGATGCGCAGCAGCACGGTGTAGAGCCCGGCCGTCGGTCTGTCGATGGCGCCCACCGATGCGGTCTTCCCGTCGACGGTGAGGTCGCAGAGCATGCGGTTCGGTCCGCTGTTGGTGCTTAGGGAGAGTGCGCAGTCCGAGAGCACGGCGACTTCGATTCGCGCCTGTGCGTCAGAGGAACCCTCCTCGAGGGTGTAGGTGACGACGTGGTCGTAGCGTGCGTCGCGTCGCAGGCGTTTCGCGTTCGCCGGGGAGCAGTGCAGGACGACGGCGACGTCGGCTCCGACTCGTCGCAGGGAGCGTGCGGTGCAACCTCTCAGGGTTGTGCGGTCTCCGCGCCGCAGGTCTGTATAGGCTAGAAGGAACACGTCCGGGCACTGTGTGTCGCCCGCACACGTGGGGCCAGAGCCCGAAAAAACTCACTCTTCCCAACGGAGCAGGCCGACGTGAGGGATCTCGAGGGGTTCGGCGAGGTCGACGAGGTTCAGCAGTCCGCTGTTGCGCTCGTCGTTCCCCAAACCTCGATGCATGTACGGTTCGTCCGGGATCATCGGGCGAGTTCCTGCGGAATCCAACCATGGCTTCTCCGGACGGCTGCGAGGCGCGCACCGAAGCGTCTCCGGGGTCGGTCCGGGCGCTATGCGACCGGTGGTCAGGCCACCACAGTTCGGTGCGTGGCCGACCCCTGCCTTCTTGCTCTCGACGGTACGAACCTTCTCTACCGCTCCTTCCATGCGCTCTCCGGTACCGGGCTCTCCCACGCCGGTCGCCCGGTGTGGGCGGTACACGGTCTGCTTCTGCAGATCGCGAAGATGGTCGAGGTGGTCCGTCCGACGCATCTGTTGGTCGCGTTCGACACCCGGCACGGTTGTGCGTGGCGTCGCGAGATCGACCCCGGGTACAAGGCGACCCGAACCCCGCCGGTGCAGGATCTCGCCCAGCAGCTTTCGTGGGCGCCGTCACCGCTGCGTCAGGCAGGTCTACTCGTCTGCGACGATCCGGAGCACGAGGCCGACGACATCCTCGCCTCTGCGGTCACCCAGGCCGAAGGTCGCGGTGTACGCAGTGTCGTGGTCACCTCGGACCGCGATGCTTACCAGTTGCTCTCCGCGATGGTCTCGGTTCGCACACCCGAGGGCAAGGTCGTGACCGTGGAGTCGCTCAAGGTGTCCCACGGGGTTTCCCCGCAGGGTTACGCCCTGCTGGCCGCGCTCCGTGGTGAGCCGTCGGACAATCTTCCGGGTATCAGCGGCGTGGGTGATAAGACCGCAGCGCGACTGGTGCAGGAGTTCGGTTCCTTCGAGGCTCTTGAAGCAGTCTCGGACGAGGAGTTGCGAAAAGTGCTCGGTCCGAAGGGGATCGTCTCGTTGCGCCGCGATCTTCCGCTCGCCCGCCGGTCGGCGACCGTTGCGACGCTGCGTCGCGACCTCCCGTTGCCGCTGGTCGCCTCCTCGCTCGCAGCGCTGGATGTCGATGCCCTCGAGCGCGCCCTCACGACGTGTGGTCTCCAGGGTGCGGGTCGTCGTCTGGGTTCCGCGCTCCGTCCACGAAACTGAACCCGGCACACCCCGCCCGGGGTATCCGACGTGGGTTCAGCGTCCGGTGCCGGGAAGGATCTTCGTCAGCGTCCGGTTGAGCAGCCAGGTGAGCCAGAGAAACAGGAGTGCCCCAACGATCGGTTGACGCACGCCGACAAGGGTCGTGACGGCGACGCCGAGCGCGCCGAGCAGGACGAGCCGGGGTGCCCGACGTCGTCGTTCCACGTTCTCGCGGGCCCGCCGCGAGGAGATCTCCTCTGCGACGTCTCTGGTCAGTTCCTCGAAGATTTCTCTGGTGTCGCGCTCCATGTCCGTCACGGTGCGCCGCGCCCGGCCCCGGTCCAGATGCCTGCCGATCCCGTGGTAATTGACAGACCGCGGCTCTCTGCCACGGTCTCCGGTGTGCGCACACGTTCCGTTCTGTTCACCATTGCGACACTTCTAGTTGCCTCCGGTCCGCTGGCCGGGTGCACCACCGAGCGGGTCGTGGTCATAGGGAGCCCGATCCCTGATGTCTCTCTCGAGCGTTCGCTGCCGGAGGTGCCTGCCGCCCGTCTCGTGGCGGCGTTGCAACGTTTCCTTGCCGCCGCCCTCGCCGGCGAGCCAACCAATCTTCTCCTCGCCGGCGATCGTCTCGTGGTGCTGACGCCGGTCGACATCCTCGAGGTCACCTCGCTCAGGGCTCGGGGTGATGTTCGTATGGTTGCTCTCGGTGTTCCCGGCGCGTGCGCGGGGGGGTGTCACGCGCTCCTCGGTGATGTGCTCTCTGCGTTGCGTGAGGATCTCGGCTCCGCATCGTCGTCGACCACCATGGTGTTCGCCGAGTCTCCGCTCGAGGAGTGGCCGACGCTCGAGGTGCTCGCCGGTGTCAGGCGTTGGCGGGTGAGTTTCGACGAGACGGGACGCTCCGTGTTCGTCGTGGAGTTGCTCTCCGGGGAGATCCTCCGTTAGTCGGAATCAGAGGACGGCACGAGCGTCGTCGGCGGTCTCCCGGGGTCAGCGCACCCCGTGGCTCTCGTTGTAGCGCCTGGTCATGCGCTCCTGTTCATGATCGCGCCGCGTCACCGTGTGGGGACGCTCTAGGCGTTCGACGCGATCGATAGCCCATGGTCGGGTCTCCGGGTCGGGCCGGTCGACGATCGGGTCTCCGACACCTGACGAGTCGCCCGTCGCGGCACCGTTCACGGCAGCTCGTCCCTCAGTGTACCCGGCGTCCGGGACTTCGGCGAAACCCTCCGACGCCGGCTCGCCATCGGCGTCCGGGCCGCGTTCTTCGTCTAGTTCGTCGAGGTCAGCGGGGTTCGGTGGCGTGTCCGGTACGCTGTGGACGCCGTCGGTGATCCACGGGTCGGTTCCGTCGAGGACGTTCGCGGGGTCGCGGGCGAGTATCGGGTCGACCCGTCGCACGCCGAGGTAGCGGTACCCGGTGCCGTCCTGGTAGCCCCAGAACCCGGTCACGTGGGAGATGTCCCCGCACGCGGCGACGTGGAGCATGTGCCCGTCGGCGAGGAGCATGACGACGTGTCTGCTCGCGAGGTGCTCGGTGTCGTAGAGGACGAGGTCGCCGGGAAGCGCCTCGTCGGGTTCGATCGTACGCGCCCATGCGGCCTGCGACACCCCGTCCCACGGTAGGAGGTTCCGTGTGGTCGGTATCCAGGTCTCGGTGGCGGTCAGGAGTCCCGCGCCTTCCGCGTAGGCGCGTGCGACGAGCGACGAGCAGTCGTAGCGCATCGGGAGGTTCCGTCCGATACCGTCGCATGCATACTCGGCGCCGAGGGTGCGGAACGCGTACTTGATGGCGAGTGCTGCTTCCGGTGTCGGGGCGAGTGCGACGCTCCGCGCGCAGAGTCGGGCGATCTCCGCGGGTAAGCCTGAGCGGATGCTACCGCCGGGTGCGCTGGTGGGGCAGCCGTCGGGCCCGATGGTGAGCTGGTGTTTGAAATCGTCGCCGACGGCGGCCCGGAGAGCCGTCTCGGTGCTCTCGAGGATGACGTCGGCTTTGGCGCGCCGGATGTTGGCGTACTCCTCGGCCTGCTGCGCCTTCTCGAAGCTCTGGTATGCGAGGCGTTCGAACTTCTCGGCGCTTTCGACGAGACGTGCGGCTTCGTCGATCGCACTCTCCCGCTGCTTCCCGACGAGCCCGAGCCAGTGGGCCACGTCGGGTGTGCGTTCCGGGCTCATGATTCCGGTCTCGAGGACGTCGACGTAGGCGTTCACGCCGATCTCGTTGCGGTAGAGTCCGGCGGCCCAGCGTTCGAGGATGTCGCGTGCGTGTCTCGCCCGGAGTCGTGCGACGGTAGCGGTGAAACGGGCGGTTCGGGCGCTCACCCGTGCCCGTTCGGCGACGACCCGGGCTATCTCGGCCTCGTTGATCGCCTCCTGTGCGTCGAGTCGCAGGTCGAGGAGTTCGCCGACGGCGGCCGGTAGGCCGTCGGAGATCGCCGCTGTGCTGCCTTCGTCGTTCCCGTCCGCGGTGTCGTCCGCTGCGGTGTCGCCGTTCTCGCTCCTCCCGTTGTCGACGGGTTCCGGGGGTTCGGCGAGCGTCACGGTCGCTGGGCCCGCGGCGAGGATGCCAAGGCAGAGTGCGCCGCACAGCGTGACGCGAAGGAGTGTTCCCGGGTGTCGTCTGCGTCTCGAGCGTTCCACGACCCTGACGGTCCTCCGGGCCCCCGTTCCGTCCGCCCTCCCGTCGGAGCGCGCCTTCCACCACGGTGCCTGCTGCTCTCGGCGCGGGAGATCCGTGCGGTCGGAGGTGCGCCATCGACGGTGGTGTTCGTGGCCCAGAGACAGTTCCCGTGTACGTGCGTCGAGCGTCTCACCGGCATGGTGGAAGGTTGGGCGTCGGTGTTGCAGCAACGTCTCACCGAAGGTGCCTCGTCGCCGGGTTCGATCTCGGTGCTCCTGCACGCGGGCTGTTCGCGGAGTTGCTCCCTCCAGGCGCTGATGCGCATGCGGGCGTCGTGTCTGGAGTCGCCTCGTTGGGTGGTGCGTTCGATGCCACAACTCCCTCCGCTGGGCATCGAGGACGAGACGCTCGCCCCGGGTGTCGCAGCCTCACTGCGTGCCGCGTCGACGGTGTTTCTCACCTATGAGAGGATCGTGGTGCCGTCACACCCGCCGGCGTTCCTCCCCCCTTCTATCCGTCGGGTCTATTTCCCGCCGCTGAGTCTCTGGGGGGAGTACGTGGAGCGTCTGCCCACTGATCTGCTCGCCGCCGTGGAGGTGTTCGACGCTCTCGTCGATGACGGTATGCCGGTACTCTCCGCACTCGCGAGCTCGGTAGAGCTCTCCCGTTGAGATTCCCTCGGGGTCGCGGGGTTCCGGGTCACCGTTCCGGGGACGTCTCGTGTGAAACGGTGTGCGCCGTCACCCGCAGGCCCAGAGACCCACTCCACGTGTTCGGGCACGCTGCTCGGCGCTCTCGAACTCGCTCCGGTGCAGGTACTGCTGGTTCGCGTACGCGTACGCGCGCGCGTCGCCGTTCGTGACGGCTTCGAGGTTGTAGTGACGCCACGCACCTTCCTGCAGGTACCACAGGTACACCAGGCGCCGCCCGTAGCGGTCGCGTTCGCCGGCGACCTCGTCGATCTCGACGCGTACGGTCTTCCCGGTGAGGCGTGCAGCGGCTAGCGACGCTTCTTTCCCGTGGCACTCGACCGGCGTCCCGGGTTTCACCGATTCTGGTGAGTCGATTCCGACTAGTCTGACGATACCGCTCGAGGAGAGCTCGAACGTGTCGCCGTCTACGGCGCGGAGCACGGTCTCGTGTTTCGCCGTGTCGGGGAATTCGAGTCCGGGTGGCGGGGTGGTCGCGACCCCGGTCCCGCTGCATCCGGTGCCCGAGACGACGAGGATACCAGCGACGAAGGCGAGCCAACGGCTGCAGGGTCGATGAGCAGGGCGACGGTTCGGGTGTGTTTCGTGCATGTACTCGACGGTGGCGCACGCGAGGCTCCGACCATTCGCACCCGACCCGGTAGGTATGTTCGTTCGACCTGTCCGGCACCTTCGGGCCTCTCCGGGGCCTCTCGGTACGGTCAACGGTGTTGGCGCCCCGTCCGGGGCCCCTTGTGACCCGAACCAGGCCTGCATGTGCCGGTGTGTCGCACACCTAGATCAGACCACAGTCGAGGACAATGAAACAAAGAAACACAACCGGCCACCGCGCCGGTACCGGCGGTAGATCCGCCAACCAGCAAGCAACCCGTCACCGTTCGGCAAACCCCCGCCACGCCAGGAACCCTGAAGGCGCCGCCCCTTCCTCCGCCCCTTCCTCCATCGCTGCCGGCACCGGCACTCGTGACGCCGTGCGCGGTGTCCTGCGCCTGAACCTTCGCGGTTTCGCGTTCGTCACCCCGAACGGTGGTAGCGACACTCGCGACGAGGACCTTTTCGTCGGCCCGAACCTTCTCAAGGGTTTTCTCGATGGCGACGTCGTCGATGCGACCGTCGACCGTTCCGGCAGGAGCCAGGCGAAGCGTCTCACGCTCGTCGAACGTACCCGCACGTCGTTCATAGGGATGGTGCTCCCGGGCGGTACCTCGGTCCGCGTCGATCCAGGTGTCGGTACAGAGGACCTCCGTCTCGCGCGTCCCGGTCCGGCCGGGAAGGTGGTCCGTTGCCGTTTCAAGGGCACCGATGTGCTCGTCCACGAGGTGCTCGGCACCGAGGGCGAGCCGCATGTCGGCATGTGCCGGTACCTCGACCGCTACCAGCTCCCACTGGAGCGCCCCGCCGGTGTCGCCGAGCAGGCCGCCGCTGCCCCTCGTCTCGCCCCCCTCGCCGGTCGCCGTGACCTGCGTGATCAGCTCGTCATCACCATCGACGACGACTCGACGAAGGACATCGACGATGCGCTCGCCGCAGAGGTCGGGGAGGACGGCTCGATCCGCCTCTGGGTCCATATCGCCGACGTCGCCGAGCACGTGGCCGAGGATTCCCCCATCGACCGCGCCGCGTTCGACATCCCCACGAGCGTGTATCTCCCGCAAGGGGTGCGCCATATGCTGCCCGACGCCCTCGCGTCGAACCTTCTGAGCCTCATTCCGGGTGTCGAGCGTGACACGCTCTGTGCGGAGATCCGTCTCGACGCCGACGGCGAAGTCCGCGGTGTCGACCTCTACGAGGCGCGCATCGTCTCCCGTCAGCGCCTCAGTTACACCACGGTGGCTCGCGTCATTGACGGCCGTCACGTTGATCTCGACGACGAGGTACTCGGTCTCGTTCGGGTGCTGCGTACCGCGGCGACCCGTCTCGGTCTCCTGCGCGCCGCCCGCGGCGGTCTCGATTCGATGCGCGTCGATCAGCAGGCCGGTCACGAGTCGGCGTCGGAGTCGGCTGCGCATCAGCTCATCGAACGTCTGATGGTCGCCGCGAACGAGGCGGTCGCCGAGTGGCTCAGCGATCGCGGTATGCCGGCGCTCTGGCGTGTCCATGACCCGATCAAGGAGGATCAGGTACCCGAACTCGAGCGGGTCGCCGCCGGTTTCGGTGTCGTCGCCGCGCTCGGTTCGCCGGTCTCGGCCCGCGCCCTCGCGTGCACGGTCGCCCAGGTCCCTTCCGGTAACGGGGCGGCTGCGTTCTGGGACGCCTTGCTCGGTGTGCTCGGCCGCGCCCGTTACAGCACGACCCCGGGTGGTCACTTCGGTCTCGGCTCCACCGGGTATCTGCACTTCACGTCCCCGCTGCGTCGGTACCCGGATCTCCTGGTGCACCGGATCGTGAAGGGGTACCTTTCGGGCTTCCGTGACGGGGAGGCGATGCTACCGTTCCTCGCCGATGCCGCGAACCGTGCCAACGACGTGTTCCGACGGGCGGCGATGGCCGAACGTGACGCGACGGTCGCCCTCGGGCTCGCCGAGCTCGCCGTGGGCGAGACGGTCACGGTGACGGTCTCCGGTCGTGCCAGGAACGGCTCACTCCGTGTCCGTCTCGACGACCCTGCCGTCTCCGGGTTCCTCGACGCCGATCTCCGACCCGGGGATCGTGCTTCGGTGCGCGTCGAGACGCTCGATCCGGTGGCTGGTCGTCTCGAGCTCGAGACGCTCGACGGGTCTCGCCGTCGCCGTGACCGCGGTGGCGCTAGGCGCCGCGGTCAGCGCACCGAGAGGACCGGCGATGCGCGACGTGCCAGGAAGGACGTCAAGGCGGGTCCGGCCGTCCCCTCCGGTCGTAGGTCTCGTCGCCGCAACGGCGGCGGCAGGTCCGGTTCCGGGCGTCAACACCCCCGGGGTTGATCAGTTCGCGGCTGCCGGCTCAGCGCCGGTTCGCCTGCCGTGAGCGCTTCGCCTGCTTGTTCTTCTTGCGGTTCTTCGCCCGCGCCTGCGCACGCTTCTTCTCGCGATCATCGGGTCCCGCTGTTCCGCGGGTCTCGGCTGCGCCCGCGAGTCGTTGCCGTGCCTCATCCTTGCTGATACCGAGGGTGCGCGCTGCGGTGGTCAGCATGCGTTCGTCGATCTCACCGTTGGCGTAGGCCTCGGCCACCCGGTCGATGCGCGGATCACGTTTCGCCGTCGCCGCGTCGTTCTCGCCGGGCGCGCCCACGTCCGTCGCGCCGCCCGACTGCCGCGTTGCCACATTCCCGGCCGGCTTCCGGTCGCGGTTCTGTCGGAGTGCCTGCCAGCCGAGGACGGAGCCCACGAGGAGGGCGAGGCCGCCGAGTAGGACGAGGATGCTGTCGGTGCTCATGGGTGTGACGGTGGTTCCGGTTCCGTGTATGTCAACCATCGATCGGCGCGGACTTGCCGACTCGCCGTTTCGCACCATCCACCTCACCGGTCATCGATGCCGTAAGACGCCTCAAATCGTCGCGAACTCCTGCCGGGGAACGAGAAAGAGGCCCGCTTGCGCGGGCCTCTTATCTGTTCGTCGACACGTGTGTGGTGTGTCTCCCGGATCCGGGTTTCTCCGGCGTGTCCTAGATGGACTCGCTGAGGTTGACGAGTTCCTCGAAGGTGCCGTCGTAGTCGTCGACGAGACCGATGAGGGTTTCCCAGCGAACCGGGTCGTTCCCGAGTTGGGCTGCGCTCATGTCGAACGCCGCCTGGACGTGGGCCGGTGTGGTGTGTTCCCGTAGCGTCGCCGCGGGGGTCGCGCGGACCTCGTAGCCTTCAGGCCAGAGCGCGTTCACGAGCGCGTCGTCGTGCACGATGAGTTCGTGCTCGACGTGAGTCGTGATCGCGTCCCGTACGCTGCTTCGCTGTCGCTCGTCGAGGTTCGGGTTCTTCCCTAGTTCGACGAGTTCGATCGGCCGCGCCGGCCGGTTGCCGTCCTCGCTCCGGTAGGGCATGGATCTGCGGATGACCCAGTCGAGGGTCGCCGGATCGCTGAGCTCTGCGAAGGGTTCGACGACCTCTGGTCGCGTCGCTCGCCGTTCGGCGGCGGCGTGGAACAGATGGGTGTCGCCTTTGCTGCGGGTTCGGGCCGTGTCACGGACCGCTTCGACGACGGTGCGCGGGCACCGGGGGTTGTTGACGAGGGCGAGCAGGCAGTAGTACCGCTCGTCGAACGTCTTCGTGTCGAGGCTGCATCCGGACCCGGACTCGATACCGGCGATCCGCACGGCCGCGTCACCGTTGAGGTGGGCGCTGCCGGCGATTGCCGTGAGCAGGTCCTGTTCGTACCTTCCCAGCGATCCTGTTGTGGCGACCGTGTCGAGGAGGCGGGTGACGACCGCGTCGATGAGCTCGGTGCGACGTCCGAAGAGGATGCGCAGGTAGCGGTTCCGCTCCTTCGCCCCTTTCCGTGGGTCGGCGCTGCTCGATGCCCACGAGGGGTACGAGAACACGAGAGCACGGAGTTCGTCTTCGGTGAACGTACCGTCGGGCGCGAGTGCGATCTCCCGTAGGAGTTCGAGCCCTCCGACCTTGCGGGCCAGCGGCTTGCGCAGCGCCGGGTCGAGCCAGGGCTGTTCCAGGAGTGCTGCTGCGGCGTTGGCTTTCCCTGAGAGGAGTTTCTGCTCCTCGAGGGTGAGCTCGTTGTGGGCGATGAAGGTCCTGAGGACCCCGACGCGGTTCTCCGTGATCATTACGACCTTGCGCTGGGCAGCATCGAGTTCACGTGCGACGAGCCCTTGGGCCACGCCCGCTTCGGGTCGGGTCTTCCCCCAGAGGGTGTACCAGACCGCGGTGGTGAGTCCGGGGTTCGTCGAGAGCCAGGGGTGCATGTCCTCACGTACGGCGAGGATGCGCTGGCAGGTCTCGGCCACGTCGGGCGGGAGACCGGTGTTGCTGGCGAGGATTGCTCGCGAGATTCGGTTGCGCATGACGCCTCCGTGTTGTTGTGGATGTGAAAGGGGGTGTCCCCGTCCCGTCACCGTTGCGGCCGGGTTCGCCCGGGAAACTCAGCCCTGGCGGTTCGGCAGCCGCTTGGCGCCGATGCCTTCGGCCCGGAGACCCTGGAGGAAAGGGCGGAGTTCGTTGCGCAGAGCAGCGCGTTCGGCGGTGTGGGCCTGGGCGAAGCTCTCGGCGAAGAGCTCGTCACGGTAGGTGGTGGCATACATGCCGAGTTTCTCGCGGATGGTGTGGTGGAGGAACTTCTTGGTATCGCGTCGTCGCTCGGGACCGCCGCGGAAACGGCCCTTGATCTTGGTGAAGTCGTAGGTCGGGTAGTTGATGAGGTGGTAGCGCCACTGGCGTTCGTTGGGGTTCGCCGTCCCGAGCACGGCTTCGCTCAGGCGTCGGTAGACGCGTTCGACGGGCTTGTACCCGCGGCTCATGAGTTCGGCCTCGACGAGGTGTCCGAACTCGTGGATCATGGTGAAGGAGGCGGGGCTGACGGCCGCCCAGACGGTGCGGGGCGCATGTCCGCGTTCCGCGGCACGCTGGTTGCGGATGTCCCAGAACTTCAAGAGCTTCCGGTACATGTGGGAGTTCCTGAAAGAGTCGCCGAAGAAGATTGCACCGGAGGTGCCCGGGTCGCGGACGGTCTCCTCGGTGACGGTACGGATCTCGGTGCGTAGCTTGCGCAGCGTCTTCCCGTCGATGTTCTCGCCCATGGCGATCTCGATGATGTCGTCCCCGTCGAGAACATCCAGGGTCTCGTAGTTCGACATGATGCGACGGACGGTGGGCAGGGTGTCGCTGTAGGAGAAGGCTTCAGCCATCGTGTCTTGTCCGATGTCGTTCGAGGCGAAGTCGATGAAGTCGGGGCGGATCTGCGGGTAGCGTTCGCGCATCGCCACGTAGACGTTGACGAGTTCGAAGGCGAGTTTCGGGTTGATCTTCTCGAGGTTGCGTGCCTGGAAGAACGGGCTACCGCGTTCGATCTCCCACTTCTCGAGTCGACGTCGCAGGGTCTTGAGGTTCGCGTCCTTCCGGTAGCGCGCGGTGAACGTCCTCGGGACGAGACCGAGCTCGGGGTACCCGTTCGGGCGGTACTGGAGTCGGGTGCGGTCGTTCATGACCCTGATGGTGTGCCGCCCCCCGGTTCGGGCCATACACCGATCCGTGCCCCGTGCCTGTGAAGGGTTTTTCGGCCCGCGGCGGCCCGGCCTACTCTGCCCGGACCCCCTGCCCGAAGACCCCGTTTCGGGACCTCTGGTCCCAGCCCCCCGACGAACGCCGGTCGTCTCGGACGGTGCCAGCCATGTCCGTGTTCACACCCGAGTTCTCCGGCCTGCTGCGCCGCCTCGCCCGGCGCTCGATCCCGTTCGCAGTCCTCTCCGCGGTCCTCGTGTTCGGTGCGCTGACCTGGTCGGTGCTTCGTCACCGCTCGCGTCTGCGTTGCGGCAAGGTCAAGGAGCGTCCGGGTCGCGCCCGGATCGCCCCACTGCCCTGACGGCCACGCGTCTCGCCGGACGGTCGGGCTCGATGGCTGTCTTCCCGGAACCCCGCCGCACCGTTCACCGAGCCCTCTGTCGTTCACTGCGATTCTCGGCGTTCTTCGCTGCGCTCCTCACCTTCTCGGTGCTTCTTGCCGTCCCGGTCTCGGCCGAGCAGGGGCAGGATCCGTTCTCCCTCGGTGACGCGTTCCCGCCCCGGGTGGTGACCATCGACGGGGTCTCCGCTGAGCCCGGTGAGGTCCGTCTCCTCGATTCCGTTGGCCGGCCGATACCGTTGACCGGCGAGCAGGTCTCGTTCTCCGGCGGGGCTCTCATGGTGTTCCCGCCGAGGTTGCCGTCAGGCTCCTATTTTGTGGAGTACCCGGGCGGTTCGCACGTCTTCAGCGTTGGTACCGCGCTACCGGAACCGGTCACGCCGACCGGTGAGCGCGGTGTGCTCTGGCTGCTCCCGCTGGTGGCGCTCCTCCCGGCGGCCCTGCTCGTGCTCCGCGGCCGCCGCCTACCGGGTCTTCTCACTGGGGTTCTCGGGTGCGCGGCGACAGCAGGGCTCTTCGTGCTCGGCGGTTCGAGCGGTACTGCGCTGCCCCAGGGGGACCCGTGTCTCGGCCGTCAGGATCTGACCGTGTGTGCGACCGGTTACGTCGTCGGTGTGCTCGAGGAGTTCGGTCCGGTGATGGCGACGGGCGAGCTGGTCCGGCTCTCTGGTACGAGCGGTTCCCCGTGGGCGAGGATCTGTCATGAGCCTGCGCACGAGCTCGGTATCAGGACGTGGAAGCTCACCGGGTCGCTCGACGACGCGGTCGCTGCCGGCACGACGTCGTGCTCCCTCGGTTACGTCCACGGCCTGCTGCAGGCGATGGGGACGTATCTCACCGATGAGGAGTTCCCTGCTGCTGCCCGCGCGGTCTGCGACGGTCTCGACGAGCGCTATCGCAACGGCGATCTCGTCGAAGGTGTCACCGATGGTTCGGGTCCCTCGACCTTGCTCGGCTGTCACCACGGTGTGGGCCATGCGGCGATGTGGAGGTTCAACGAGGATCTCGTCCGCGCCGCTCCGGTCTGTGCAGGGTTCACCGGTTCCGATCAGGAGGAGGAGTGCCGGGTCGGTGCGGTGATGGAGTGGGTGTACGCATCGCAGCGTGCGGCACGTTCGAACTCCCCGCAGGATCGTCCGTCACCGAGTGTCGCGCAGCCGGTCGAGCTCTGTCTTCCGCCGATCGGTGCGCTCTCACCGGGCTGCGTGGAGGGTGCGGTGACCGCGGTCGGCCCCGCCGATGTCGAGTCGACCAGTGAGTGGTGCCGCGAGCATCCGACGGTGCTCGCGGCGTGCGTGCAGTCCTTGGCGCGCCGTATGGTGCAGATGGATATCTCCCGGGTCGCTCCGCTGCTGGATTCGGTTCCCGAATTCTGCGCCTCCTTCGACGGCGTCTACCCGCCGGAGGACTGCGCCGAACGTTTTGGGTATATGCTATTGTTTCTCAGCAGGGATCTCGGACGCACCGAAGGTTTCTGTGCAGAGCTCGCAGAACCGCTCGTGACCGGGTGCTCCCGTGGTGTGGCCAAGGTCCTCGAGTACGCCGAGCAGATCGGTGACGACTCGTTCAACTTCGCCAAGTGACGCCGACCGGCGTGCCGCGCCTTGCCGGGTGGTTCGACAGGAGGGCGACTACTCGGTCCCGGTCTCGGCGACGCCGGCCTTCTCGCGTAGGCGCTTGGTGGTCTTCGCGCTCTGATCGGCCACGTAGGAGATCTCGGTCTCACGTTCCTGGTAGAGCGCCTCGAAGAGCACGAGCACGTCCCGGTCGCACTCCGCGACGAAGTCTCCGGTGATGCTTCCCCCGGTGGCGCGGAGTCCCTCAGCCGCCACGCGGTACGCCTCGATATAGACGGTGATGTTCCCGCTGCGCTGCTGGGCGCCGGCGTACTCTTCGGCGGTCACCCCGTCGGCGGTGATGCCGTCGGCGTAGGCTTCGTAGCGTTCCCATTCGCGCGCGATGTCGTAGTAGCGCTCGCTCATCGTGCGCAGGTGGGTGACGATGCCGTCACCGCAGACGAGTTGTACCCGTACCTGGTCCGGTAATCCGTTCTGACCCGGGTCGAACGGTCCGCCTTCGGGTCGCGAGACGCCGGGCCCTTCCTCGGTCAGGCACGCAACGAGGGGCACGGAGAGCAGCAGCGTGACCACTCCGAGGTAGACTCGTCGCAGGACGCCTCCCGTGGTGCCACGCGGGGTCGCGCCGTGGTGGTGCTGCGTCTGCTCGGACATAAGGGTTAGCGTCCGGCGTCCGTCGCGGGAGGCAGTGCTTCTCTTCGCCGCCGCCGATGGGCGATCAGGGTGGTTACGGCGACCGCGATGGTGCAGCCGGCACCGATGCCGAGGGGTCCGGCGAGCACACCGAGCCCACCCAGTACGATCGTTCCGGTCAGTTCGCCGACGAGGTACCCGACGGGGAGGCGCGCGCCGCAGCAGGGTGCGGTGCCGCGAATGCGTAGCCACCCGAGTACCGGGACGTTCTCGTGCCAGCGGAGTTGCCGGCCGCATGCGCATCGGGATCGCCCGTTCACGCTCACGCCGCGCGGTACGCGTTCGAGGACGACGCCTAGAAACGATGCGGTCATCCCGCCTAGGAGTGCGCCCATGACGGCCCAGTACCAGAATGGGAGCGTCTCGTCGGTGCGGGTGTAGCCCCACCAGAGTCCCAGACTCAGGACGAGGGTGCCGGTGCCGAGCACATCGACGCGTAGTGATCTGTGCATACCGTCGATGGTCCTGTGGTGCGGTCACTCGTCCTAGAGCCCCAGACGTGCCGTGTCGTGCTTCACCGCCGCCGGGAAAGCGAGAACCCCCGGCGTTGGCCGGGGGTTCTCTGTGGGGCGTTCTCGTCGTGTTTCAACGTCCGCGTTGCGCGGGGTCGTCTCCGGCGGAGATGCTGATGACGGTACCGATCGGTATCTCCCACCAGCCTGCGCCCTGTTTGAGGCGGATGTGGGTGGTGTCGACGATGGCGACTCGGCCGTGCAGGGTTTCCTTGCGTTTTCCGTCCTGGACGACGACGGCGACCCAGGCTCCTATTTCAGGGGGCTCGGTCGCGCTGTAGCGTCGTATGATCTTCGGTGGGGCGATTTTCGGCGTGATGTGCGGGGTCTTGCGTCCCGCGGGGACGGAAACGTTCGCGTCGATGTCGCGGGCAGTCTCCTGTCGGGTTTCCTCGCGTACGTCCGTGTGGGCGTCGTGTTGGATGTACTCGAACTGGTCGTCAAGTTCGTCCGCCCCCTGGTGCGAGCCGAGGCTCGTGTTGCTGGGGTGCATGTGCTTTCCTTACGTTTTAAGTGCCGTCGGCGTGTTCGCGCCTTCGACGTTGGTGTACCGGCGGCTGCCGGTGTCTATCACCGTGGGCGGGAGGGGCCTGGGCGCAATCCCGGGCTCACGCCGCCTCTCAGGGGAGTTGGCGTGGCGGTCGCCGCGGGTGCTCGACCTTCTTGCAGTGGCAGTACCCGTCAGAGTCACGCTCCGGGCAGGGGTCTTCGTTTGAGTTGCGCATGTGTTCTTCGTTCCGGCGGGGTCTCCGCCGACTCCGACTGTTTCGCGCTCTGCTCTCCGAGCAACGAGGTCGGAGGGCTCACCGCCCGCCCGTGCACTGATTGGCCGGCTGCGCGATGCCCGCGACCCGATCGCGGCCACCCAGCCGCGATCGGGGACGGTTCCCGGCATGGGTGATGCGGCGAGTGGTGTGCGCAACACGGGTGTCGAGTTGTTCGTCTCTCCGGACGATGCCGCGCTCGCCAAGCGCCACGGTGCCCGGCGCGACCGCACGGGCGCATGGTCACATCCGGGTCCGCTGCCGCGCGCATTGCAGCGTCTTGCGCCGGTGCGGCACTCACCGGACGCGCTAGCGCTAGCGCTCCGCGGGGCCCGCGTGCCTTCCCGTCCGTCGCGCGTCTCGCTGCGTGAGCATCAGGAGGAGGCGGCCCGGCTCATGCAGGAGGCGTTCCGTGCAGGGCTGCCGGGCTTCCTGCTCGCCGACGAGGTCGGCCTGGGGAAGACCTACGCGGTGGTCTCCGCCGTGCAGCGTCTCGCCGCGAAGCGTGCGCGTCCGCTGCGGGTGCTGGTGCTCTCCCCGCTCTCGGTGATGCCGCACTGGCGACGCTCGATCGACGACATGGGTGTGGGCAACGTCCTCTGGTGTGTGACGAACTACGAGCAGGCAAAGGCGCTGCTCATCCGCCCGGTGTCCTCGATCTCGGCGAAGCGGACGAGGACGAAGAATAAGCGTCACGCCTCGGAAGGTCGCTCCCGGGTCGCCTGGGACGTCGTGGTGTGCGACGAGGCGCACCGTCTGAAGAACCCGCTCGCGCAGCGGAGCAAGGCGGTCCGCCAGTTGGTGACGACCAGCGATCGCGGGCGTCGCTCCAAGCCGGCGTTCACGCTCTGGGTGTCGGCGACCGCCGGGCAGAACCCGCTCGAGCTCTCGTATCTCGCGCCTCTGTTCTCGTCGCGCCACGGCACGCCGGCCGCCGGGCTCGACGGTTTCGCGGCATGGTGCCGGGACCGCGGGCTCGCGGTGTCCCGCGGCGCGTTCGGTTCGTGGGAGTACGAACCGGGACCGGGTGACGAGGAGAAGGTGCGTTCGCTGCTCTTCGATCCTTTCCGTCCGCGGACGGAGGGGGCGAAGGTCCGTGTGCAGGGCGCTTTGCGCCGCCGCCCGACGGAGATCTCCGGTTGGCCGGAACTGGTGCGTCAGCTTTCCCCGGTCGTACTCGACGCCCGTTCGTTCCGTCTCTACGAGTTGGCGTGGGAGGAGTTCCGTCGCACGTTGGCGCTCGCCGCGAAGGGCCGCGATTCGCAGAACGCCCTGGTGGCGGCGCTCCGGTTCCGCCAGAAGTCCTCGCTCCTGCGTGTGTCCGGCACGGCGCAGATGGTCAGGGACATGCTCGAGGACGGGTTGCGTCCGGCTGTCTCGGTGCAGTTCATGGAGTCCGCTTCGTCGCTCGAGGACTCCCTCGCGCCGTCGGGGATCCGCGTGGTGCGCATCGATGGTTCGGTCGCCGCCGAGGAGCGCGAGTTGCGGCGTCTCCGGTTCCAACGCGGCCAGGCCGATGTCGCGGTGTTCTCGGTCGTGGAGGGCATCAGCCTGCACGCCGACGAGGCGGCCTCCTCTGCGGACTCGGTTCGGCGTGTGCTCCTTCTCCACGATCTGCGCTGGTCGGCGTTGGAGATGGCGCAAATCGAGGGTCGGACGCATCGTGACGGTCAGGCGGCGGTCGCGCACTACCTCTTCGGGCTGGGGACGGTCGAGGAGCAGATGGTCCTCGCCGTGGTGCAGAAGCTCGCGACGATGGCAGGGATGCTCGGCGACGACCTGACCGCACTGAACGCCCTCATGGACGCCGCCGAAGGGTCCTGAGTTCGAGTCTCACCGGGCCGGCCGCTAGAACCCTCCGCTCCCGATCCCGGCCCCCTTTCCGCTGGGGCTCGCCGCTCACGGGCGGGTGTGCCGAGCCCCGGCGGGTGACCACCGTTTCAGGTGAAAGGCGAGGCCGCCGAGGCCATCCCGGTCGAGACCCCTCGTAGTACACATGCGAAACCTCAACACACCGAATCTCACCGCCAGGGCGATCCTCGCCCGTCTTGCTCGCAGCGCCGCGCGTGTCGCTGCTATCGCCACGCTCCTGTTCGTGGTTCTCTTCTCCGTCGTCGGTGTTCCACTCGTCGCTGCAGCCGACCGCACCGCCCCGGTGGGAGGTTCGGGTTTCACGGCGTTCCGGCTCGTCGACGATCGCCCCGAGTTCCTCTCGGTCGACGCCATCGGTGCGCGTCGTCTCCTCGATCGCGGGTTCGCCGTCGTTCCTTCCGAGGACTTCTCGGTGCTAGACGCCCGTCCGCTGCGCGCTCTTCCGATGAGCACACCGGTGCTACCGGTTGCAGATCCGACCGGCGTGATCGTTGCCGTGGTCGACACCGGAGTGGATCCCAACCATCCGTGGTTCGCGAACCATCTCGTCCCCGGCCAGTCCTTCGCGGGTGCCGCCGGGGACTCCGGCGACGGTCACGGTCACGGGACGCATGTCGCCGGAATCGTGCGCCAGGCCTACCCGTCGGCGCGCATCATGCCGATCCGCGTGATGGACGACCGGGGTGTCGGCAGCGACTATAGTATCTCAGCCGGGATCGTGTGGGCGGCCGAGAACGGCGCGAAGGTCATCAACCTGAGTCTCGGTGGCCCGGGCCGGAGCGCATCGCTCGACACCGCGGTGGAGTACGCGCGGAGTCTCGATGTGGTGGTCGTCGCCGCTGCCGGCAACAGCGGCGAGCATGGCTCACCGGTGATGTTCCCTGCGGCCCACGATCTCGCGGTCGCGGTCGCCGCGGTGGACGGTGCGTCGAACGCGGCATCGTTCTCGAATCGCGGCTTCTACGTTGACGTCGCTGCACCGGGTGTCGGCGTGATCTCCTCGCTCCCCGGCGGCGGTTTCGGCGGTATGTCGGGAACGTCGATGGCCGCTCCGCACGCGGCGGGCGTGTTCGCCCTGCTCCGCTCACTTCGTTCCGATCTCGATGCCGCCAGCGTGATCAAGCACGTGGAGTCCACGAGTCGCGACGTCGGTGCCCCGGGCCGCGACGACGTCTACGGCTGGGGTGTGGTGGACGCCCCCCGCGCCGCCGGTGAGGTCGGTAACGTGGTCCCCGCCCCGGCCGCCGTTTCGTCGGCCGGCCAACTCGAGTTGACGCAGTCGCCTCGCCCGGGTGCCGTGGTCCTACGTTCGAAGAAGCCGCTCGCCTCGGTGAACGTCTACGTCAACGGTGCTCTCACCCTGACGAGCGCTGTCCCGGCAAAGCAGTGGCGTATCCCGATGCTCGAGGAGTCCGAGATCATCGTGGCCGCCCTCGACCGCGAGGGCCGCGCCTACGCGATGCTTAGCATGACCGCCCGACCCAAGCCGGTCGCCCCTCCGAAGGTGAAGCTCTCGCGTACCGCTGACGCGCTCGTGGCGGCGATCACGTTGCCGCCGCTCGCCGGGGAGGTTCGTCTGACGGGTATCTCCGAGAATTTCGACATGTTCGATCTGGCGCTTCCCCGCAACGCCAAGCAGACGTCAATGACCTACCGCGTGCCGACCATTACCCGCGACGTGCGCTGGGAAGTGATGGTCTGCCTGATCGTCGGTCGCTCCGAGAGCGGGCAGCATCTCTGCAGCGACCCCGTCGAATCCAGGCGCTGATTCGTCGGCCTGACGTCAAAACACCGCTGACCGTCCTGACACCTACCCGCGCCCGACCCTTCAGGGGCTCCTCGAGGGGCCCCGTAGTTGTTCTGCCCATGCCGCCCATGTCGTCCGGACAGTGTTCGTTCTGTGCTGCTGCCCGCGGTTCTCGCAGTTCAGGGCGAAGACTTTCGGGTGACGCAGTGAATACGGGGTTTTCGTGCCCGCATCGTTATGTCGGCCGTATGCAGCTTCGCCACAGTGAACGCAGTTGAGGGGATCGGCCCCTCTCTGAACCTCCGAAGGAGGATGCAATGGCACAACGGAAACCAGCCGGGAGTACCGGGAAGAAGACCGAACGCAAGGAGCAGTCGGCCGCGCAGGCGGCGCTGACCTCGCCGTACAACACGATGATCCCGCTCTTCGAGGCGGCTCACGTCTATGTGGTGCACCCGACTTCGCGCAAGCTCGTGCACGTCTCGACTTCGAGCGCCGCGTTCCTGGACTTGATGAAGGAGCTCTTCGATCTCGGTGTCGGTCCGCGTCTCGTGCGTGAGTTCGCCGAGTTCGCCGAGCGCATCGACGCCCGCTGGGAGGCTGTCGCCGCCCGGGTCGACGCGCACGTGAACGCGACCGGCAGTGACGCGGATGACTCGACCGACTCGGCCGGCGCTCAGGGCTCGTCGACGACCGTCTGACGGGGCGCTCACCCCGTTCACGGTGACGGGGAAGGCGGTTTGCCGGGGAATGTATGAGGGAAGAGGCCCCGTTCGGGGTCCTCTTCCGTTCGTGCGGGTGCCTGCAACGGTGGGGTGTGTCAACCCATCAACTTCAGCGATACCGTCAAACGGTCGTCGCAGTCAGGAGAAAGAACATGGCACCAACGCCAGAAAAAGACACACAAGCATCGGATCTGGGTCCCGGGTTCGCACGCGCGATTTCCCAAGGTCTCGCCGCGCTCACGTGGGCGCGTCGTGAGGACCAGTGGCCCGTGCTCGACCCGCAGAGCGGTCTCGTCGAAGACGTGTTCTTCGTAGAGGCGCTTGCCGCGTCGATCGAATCGATGCCAGGTGTCCGGCGGATCAGTTAGTTGATCCACATCAGCGGCCCGTCACCTCACGAGGTGACGGGCCGTTCGATTTCCGGCCCTGAGTCCTCCGTCGTTCACCGTTTGAGCGTCCTGTTGCATGGCTGAGGGGTGTGGTGCCGTTTTCCCGTTTCTGCTGACGGTCCCTCCCATGGCCTCTTCGTCGCCGACGCACGTGCGTCCCGCGGTGCTTTTGCGTGCCCTGCGTCCGTGGCAGTGGGCGAAGAACCTGTTGGTGTTCTTCGGGGCCGCGGGGTCCGGCTCGCTGCTCGACGTGGGGGTGTTGCCGCGTCTCGGGGTGCTCCTGGTGTGTTTCTCCGCGCTCGCCTCTGGCGTGTACCTCTTCAACGATGTGCGTGACGCAGCCCTTGACCGTCTCGATCCGCGGAAGTCCGGTCGGCCGGTCGCCGCCGGGCTGCTCGCGCCGGGTTTTGCCGTGGTGTCCGCGCTCGTTCTCTGGGCCGTGGGGCTGCTAGGTGCGCTGCTGTTGGATCCTCTTGCCGCTCTCGTGCTCGCGTTCTATCTGGTGAGCACGTTGGGGTACTCGTGGCGGCTCAAGCACGTGCCAATGCTCGAGGTGCTGCTGCTCGCCGCCGGTTTCGTGGCGCGTGCCGCCGCAGGCGCCGTCGTCGCTAGAGCCCCTCTCGGCGGGTGGTTTCTGCTCTTGGTGGCTTCTGCGGCGGTGTTCGTCGTGCTGGTGAAGCGCTCGGGTGAGCTCCGTGAGGGCCGCTCACGGCGTCCGGTTCTCGCCGCGTACGGGGAACGCGGTCTGCTCGTTGCACGTGTCACGGTGCTCTTCGTGACGCTGGTTCTCTACACCGGCTGGGCGGCCTCTACCGGGTTCTCGCCGGCGGTGGTCGTGAGCATGTTGCTGCTCGCGTCCGGGTTGCTCCGCGTGAACGCGTCGGTCGTCACCGGCGGCGCTGCCGCTCCTGACGAGTTGGTGTTCCGTGACCCTCTGCTGTTCGCGTTCGCCGTCGGTTGGTTCGTCTCCTTCGCGCTTGCGTCGGCGTGAGGCTGTCGGCACCTGTGTCGGCACCTGTGTCGGTGCCTCTGTCGCGGCCGCGGGCGGCGGGTTGCCTCGGCCGGGGTGCCGCGGACAGTGGGGTGTACGGGGCCGACAGGTTTCGATTTCACACGGACAGCGTTCCGCGACCCGAGTTGCTCAGACTCGTCAAACAGGGCAAAAACAACAGCTGCCAATAAGCAGTTCGTTCTCGCAGCCTAACCGCTGACGAGAGCACCAGTGGACAGCGATGTCGCACGGGGCCGATCCACCGCAGCCTGGCAACAGAAGCGGGGGATGACGACGGGAAAGACCGTTGACTGTAGGAAAGACTGCTGAAACCGGGAAACACCCGGCGGTGCCGAAAAGCACATGATCCTGCATGACGTCAGCCGTATGAGACGTGTTCAGGGGATGGTCGTATCGGGGTTCTGCCCCCGTTGTGAAAGACGGGGGTTCGATTCCCCCCGGCTCCACCAAGAGGTATGCACATAAGTTGCTATCTCGCATGCACATAACTCCCGGTTCGAAGATCCCAGTGGTCCTCGAGCCGGGAGTTTTGGCGTTTCTGGGGGCCGGCTTCCCTTCGCACAACACACACACACACACACACACACACACACACAACGGACCGCGCATCCTCCCTGCACCGGCTTGCCGACCCCGGGACGCTTTACGGCTGAACTCCTGGCACCTGTTGGGAGTCCAAGTCTCAAAGGAGCACTAGTCATGTCCACTCTCAAGCGTCTTCACACCCAGGCCAAGTC
>Ga0169931_10002701_pt1 | contig 28686 bp, 15 predicted proteins | sample Kivu_15m_20L_FD_129675 | JGI IMG/M metagenome (GOLD analysis project Ga0169931, IMG submission 129675) | Freshwater microbial communities from Lake Kivu, Western Province, Rwanda to study Microbial Dark Matter (Phase II) - Kivu_15m_20L... | ecosystem: Environmental > Aquatic > Freshwater > Lake...
ATTTTGTTCATTTTTGTTTGCAGTGAATCGACGAATTCATGCAGTCCCATGCTGATGATCTCTTCGGTGCGCATAAAGGCAAGCTCATTCCGCAATCGGCCCATCCGCTGTTCGGCCAAATTACAAAAGGAATCGACCGATGATCCGCTGATGGCATGCAATGATAAATTCGCGCTGTCGATACAATGCATCACAGCCCGTGGAAAAAAACGATCGAGAATCAAAAAGCTCACCACCCGCTGCGGAGTAATTTGATGATACCTTTTGCGATACATTTCAAAACCGCTCACCGTATGCAGCAATGCAGACCATTGCAAATCGTCCAGCGGTGTGCCGACGTCATGGACGTGGGGTAATAGACGATAGTACTGTACATCGACCATACGGGTCGTTTTGTCAGCTCGCTCCAAATAGCGACCTAATTGCGCAAAATGCCAACCCTCTGTATGCGACATCGATGCATCAAGCGTCCCTTTGAATAAATGACTGGACCACTTGATGTCGTTGTAGAATTCGAGCGGTGATTGCAAGACGGTCGAAGGATCTTTGGATGCGTCTTTAACTCGGTAATAAAATTGATTCAACAATTCCCATACTTCGGAAGGAATCGCATCTCGAACACTGCGGGCATTTTCCCGGGCTGCTCGCAATGATGCGAGGATCGAGCCGCCGTAGTTCATGTCAAACGTGAGGAATTTTACGACGTTATCCCGATTTGCAACTCCATAATGCTCCTTGAACCACTCGCTGTCCCCCGTGGTGCTAATCAACGGTAACCATTGCTCGTTTTCACGCCCTGGCAAATCGAGCATCACTGTGAAGGTGACTTCGACAAAGCGAGCGAGATTCTCACATCGCTCCACATATCGACTCATCCAGTATATGGAATCAGCTACTCGGCTTAACATGATCACAACCGTTTGAATTAAGTGTCAAAAAGCAATTTCCAGCAGGATCAATTCGTTCGTCTGCTTCCGATGACCCAGGTATCCTTGCTTCCGCCACCCTGAGAAGAATTCACGACAAGAGAACCTTTCTTTAAGGCTACGCGCGTCAGCCCACCCGGCAATACGAAAACGGAATCACCGTCGTACAGTATGTAGGGTCGCAAATCGACGTGCCGTCCTTCGAAATGATCTCCCACCAATGTGGGTACACGCGAAAGCGACAATGTAGGTTGAGCGATGTAATTGCGGGGATTCTCTATAATTTTGAGTCGGAATTCTTCGCGGGCTTCATGAGTCGCTTGCGGACCAACCAACATGCCGTAACCACCCGATTCTCCCACCGCTTTGACTACTAACTTGTCTAAGTTGGCCAAAACATAGGACAATTCTTCAGGGCGATAGCATAGATAGGTTGGCACATTGGGGAGAATCGTCTCTTCGCTCAGATAGAAACGAATCATGTCGGGAACAAAAGCGTAAATCGCTTTGTCATCCGCGACGCCGGTCCCGGGCGCGTTGGCTAGAGCAACATTCCCCTTACGATACGCATCGATGAGTCCGGGAACCCCAAGAAGCGAATCTGGGCGAAAATGTAACGGATCGAGAAAATCATCATCGATCCGGCGATAAATAACATCCACTTTTTTGAATCCATGCGTCGAACGCATGAAGACAAACCCGTCGCGCACCGTCAAGTCGCGACCTTCCACTAATTCAACACCCATTTGCTGAGCTAAGAATGTATGCTCGTAGTACGCGCTGTTGAACACTCCCGGTGTTAACACCACTACGGTAGGCTCCATTCCAGAACGAACGCTGAGGCTTTGCAACAACCGCAACAAGCGACTGGGATAGTCGTCTACCGGTCGCACATGACACATGTCGAACAGCGAGGGGAAACTGCGCTTCATCACAAAGCGATTCTGCAAAACGTACGAAACACCGGAAGGACAGCGCAGGTTGTCTTCCAGAACATAAATAGTACCATCGCCTCCACGCACCAAATCCGTGCCCGTGATGTGGCACCAGACACCGCGAGGAGGTTTTAAACCAGTGCACTGTGGCCGAATCGCTTTGCAGGTCTGCAAAAGAAATTCGGGAACGATTTTTTCTTTTACGATGCGTTGGTCGCTGTAGATATCTGCAATAAAGAGATTCAACGCGCGAATACGCTGTGCTAAACCTCTTTCGATCAAATCCCAATCTTGAGATGAGACAATTCGAGGAATAATGTCGAACGGAAAAATCTTTTCTGTACCGGCCGAATCACCGTATACGTTGAATGTGATCCCCATGCGAAAGAGCGATCGCTCGGCAGCTTCTTGCCGGCGTATGAGTTCGCCCGGTGGCAGATCGTTAATCTTGTGGACCAGTAGGCCAGTTCCCTGGCGAGGCTCACCATGTTCATCCATGATTTCGTCATAGAAAGCTTCTGGCGAGTAGTTACTAAAATTCGGAGCCGAATTATCGGCCGCTGTATTCGTCGATTGAGATTGGGTAGCGAAATTCATGCTGCATTGTGTTCCTCTACTCCGCCTTTTGGATCAACACCCCCTACGGTCACGACCTACCCCTGGGGTCTAGGATAGTGGTTTGCAACCCTGCTTGGCAATAACCCGGGGCTGGAACTGGGGAACTTTACCCAGGAGGCCACTTAAGTCCGCGGCCTGCCAAAAGATGAAAATGCAAATGTGGCACCTCTTGTCCACCATCATCCCGACAATTCACAACCACCCGATAACCGGCTTCTGCGAATCCCATACTGCGGGCGATTTTCTGGATGGTCAGGTAGATATGGCCCACCAGCATCTGGTCCTCTGGGGTCAAATCCTCGAGGGATATCAATTCTTTCTTTGGAATCACCAAAATGTGGATCGGGGCTTGGGGACGAATATCGTGAAAGGCCAGCACTTGATCATCTTCATGCACGATGTTGGCTGGAATCTCTTTGCGAATGATCTTGGTGAAAATACAGTTTTCCATGATCCGACCCTAAGTTGCGGTATCCATTTCGTAAGCAAAGTTACTACGATTCGCTGGTGAGTAAGTCTTCCGTCCACCATGCGCCACGACCTGGGGCAGATTCATCGGGCCCATCATCTTTGCGATCCGTCCAAGGCCCTTCGATCGGTTTGTTTTCATCGTACCAAAAGTGTTTCATCGAGGAAGGTTTCCGACCCCGGCGAACCCTTCGAACATTTTGATAGACATATACCTCTGCCTCCGCAGCTTCTTCTGACTCCGGCTCTGTCACAACCTTTTGGACCTCTGCAACCGGCTCCGGAACAACCGTCTCTGCCACAATTTCTACCACCGGAGTCTCAGGTTCAAGGGCCGCTGGAACAATCACTTCCTCGGCTTCAACTTCGAAATGGGCTGCGATGCGAGCCGGTTCATAAATACGGGCTTCGCCAGCAATACCTTGCTGCGGCAGCACTCGCACTTGAACCCCAATATCATAGAAAATCTTCATGATATGTTCATGGCAGGTGAACATGATCACTTGATGTCCCATCTCCGCAAAATCCCGCAGCACTCGGGCGGCCGCAGTCGCTCGGCGAGCATCAAAATTCACTAAAACATCGTCAAGCACTAAAGGTAAATTGACTCCGCGGCGCGAATAGGCACTGGCTAGTGCTAACCGCAAGGCAATGAACACTGCCTCGCGTGTTCCGCGACTTAATACTTCTAAAGGTAGAGACTGCCCTTGGGCATTATCGATTCGCAGCGCATTTTTGCCCAATGGAGTCCAGACACGCACATATTTGCCATCGCTCAAAGATTTCAAAAATGAAGAAGCTTCTCGCAATGTTTCAGGCTGCCGTTCATTTTCGTAAACCTCGCAAACTTTCTCAAGCATGAAAGTTGTCGCTGCCAGGGTTTGCCAATGCGATGTTGCAGCTTGAATCTGCTTTTCCAAGCAAGCCAGCTCGAGTTTAGCTTCTGCGAGGCGTTTGTCCAAAGCGAGAGATTTCATTTCTTGCTGAAGTTCACCTTGTCGCTCAAACAATTGCGCAACTCGTACCTGGGTTTGACCCTGACGATTTTGCAAACCTTCCCAGCGTTTTTCCAAATCCTCCGAGCCCGTTCCTTCAAGCATTCGAGCGATCGTATCATACGGCGCGACGCTTCCAATAATCACTCGAATACGATCATCTGCTTCTCGTATCTGCTCGCACAACTTCTCATGTTTTCGCTTTAATCCCAGTTGCTCATCGAGATGCTCAGCGTTTTCGACACCCAACTCTGCCAATAATGTTTGACGGGCCCGAATGAATTTGTCGCTCGCTCTTTGTACTTGATGTTGAAGTTTCGCCAGTTGCTGATCTTGCTCCTTCAACTCTTTGCGCTGTGCGAGATAGTGCTTTTGCTCACCGATATGCATTTGCAATTGATGGATCAATTCCAAAGGATCCACCTTGGATAGTGAATCCACGCGACTGGTATCGAGAGCTTCCCGAATCGCAAATGCTGGCTTCGCATCATGGCTCTCTCGACGATTGCGATCCTGTTTATTGTTGGCTAAATCTCGATTGCCTTTCGCACTCAAGTCGCGATTACCTGCCTGATCCAGCGATGCAGATTCCTTGGTCGATTTTTCGCTCCCCTCGCGTTTGCCTGACGAACTGACCTGTTTGACCAAACCATCAAGCCGTTGAACAATTCCGATCAGTTCAAGCTCGCGCTGCTCTAGCTCATCTTCCTGAGCCTTCAGCCGATTTCGACCTTGCATCAACAGCTCGTATCCTTCCGACATGATTCTCAAGGTTTTGGGAGAGATCCCCTCGGCTAACCCAAGCGACTTGAGTGTTTTTTGCCAGTCGCTGCGGGCGGAGCGAAGGATTCGAGCTACCTCGGTTCCTCTCTTACGGATTTGCTGCTGACGTTGCCGAACGGCAAGTAAATTGTGATGCAACGGCAACATCGATTCCAACTCGGCCAATTCGTATTCTGCCCGCTGCAAACGCAAATCGATTGCATCGCTCTGTATGGGAAGATGCTTATCGAATTCATCTCGTTCTAGTTCTGCTTTGCGGATCTGCTTTACGACCGCTTCCAGCTGATCTTCGCAATCGTCCAAATCATTAACCGTGTTGCGATCGGATAACTGTCTCCACATGTACCAGAAAAAGAGTAAGAGAATACCAGACAGAACCCATAATGTGCCGGTGGATTGATCTTTCTCGAAGAACCCAGTTCCAAACCACTTGCAGATTCCGCTTATGACGAGAAAACCACCGCCGACGAAAGGGAGTGCCAACAAGAAAGCTTTTTCCATTGGAAACGCTTCTTCGGCTCCCAAATCGACCGCTTCATTTTCCAATTCCTGTTTTGTACGCAGCAATTTCTCCAAGCGATCCTGCGATTGCAGCCGCTTTCTCAGGTTGGTGATCAACTCTGCCTGAGCGGCCATCGCTTCGTGCAAATCTGTCTGACCTCGATCGGTTAGAACAGAATTCAGTTGCAATTCTAATTCTTTCGCTTCCTTCGAGTCGTGCGCGTCTTGCGATTTGATCTGCTTCAAACGAGCGATTTGTTGCCGAACCTCCCGCGCCGGTCCAGCTAAGCGGGCGATCGTTTCCTTGTTTAAATCTGGCATATTCGCCAGACGGCGATCGGTCAAAAGTGCTTCAACGTCGTTTTCATTGAGCCCTAAGCGTTTGGCATCTTCGGCGAGTTGTTCGCGCGATGTCCCAACCTGCTGTCGTAATCGCTGAACTTGTTTCTGTAATGAGGCGATCCAAGGAGCCTGCTCACTGGCTGCCTCAATGCGCGAAGCGAGATCTAAAATAGAGCGGCGAATAGGTAAAAGCGTTGCCTTGCGACGCAGATCCTGGCGCTGGTTGCGAATATCGTCTAGTCGTTCCTTACGCTGCTGCAATTCTGCTGTGATCGACTTGAGTTTATCCGAAGCCTCATATTGCAAATCGGTTCGCGCGTTGAGCAGCTTCAATTGCTTTTGTAAATCGGATCGCTGCTGCCATGGTGTGCGTACCTGTAAGGCAGTTTCGATGGTTCGTCCTTCCAGTTCCCACTGCGCGATGCGTTCCTGCAACTCATGAATTTCTACTGCCTGACTGCGGCGTTGGCCGGCTAACTCGGTCCACCGTCGACCGCGGGCGGCATGTTCCTCAATCTCGTCCTTCAGTTTTTCTCGACGCAACATTAACTGCGGAATCTGTCCCGCTTCGGAACTGTTGACCAGATGGGTTCGCGCAGTGCGAAGTTGACGAATCACATCGACCAAAGAAACTCGGTCCAACCCACTGGAGAGTTTATATAACTCGTCGGCCGCAGCCGTATCATCCAGAGTGCTCAACTCCTGCAGTTCGCGGAGGCCAATCGCAAAGACATTGGTAAAGATCGATTCATCCACCTGCCCTAACAACATCGACAAGCGATGCTGTCCTTGCGAGAGCCCATCGGCGCCGGTCACCGCTAAGGTACCTGCCACACCCGCCTCGTTCATCGTGGCTCGGCGCGCGATCTCGTAACCACCTCCAGGCCCTGTAACGCGGATCGCTCCGCCCGGTCTTCCACCATGGATGGGAGGCATATAGCGATTGCGACGATCGGCGGTAAAGCCATAAAACATCGTTCGCAGAAATTGCATTAATGTGGTTTTACCCGCCTCATTTGGTCCGTAGAATACGGTCATGACTTCTGGCATGCTGTCAACGTGCAAGCCGGACCAAACTCCGAAGCCATCAATCTGTACGTCTTTGATTTTCACGGTTCGCTTCTCCTGTCAACCGTTAATTGCCGACGCCATTGAATCGACGAGTCGCTGCCAATAGATCGACTTGATGTCCACGCAGTAAATCGACACCCAGCAAAGTGGCTCGCTCGATCATGGCTGCTTGCGTCACACTATCCGCTGCCGCAAGAGTCGCTTGCCATACCGGTGTGCCGGGAGTTTCTGCCTCAATCAACGCCTTGCAATTCAATTCTCGCCCGTGGGTCTTTCGATGCTGTTGAGAGGTTCGCAGAAAATCACCCAAAATCGTATCTTCATCGAACCATTTTTGTGGCAAAGTTTTAGGGGGTAACAACTCGATATCGGTTGTCCACACCGCAGGCTGGGCATGGCCAAATTCACGGCGCAGCCACGCCATCGTTTCCTCTACCGCTCCAGGACCTACCACAGTCGCTTGCTCCAAATCGAGCTGTATTCGCCACTGCACCAGCAGACTGCGACCAGGACATTCCGCCTGAAGTTTTGCGATTCGCTTGCCCAGCAACTGCCGAAGATCGCGGCCAAAAGCACCATCCGCTGCATCAATAAACAAGCGGGCATAGCGAAAAACATCTGTCTCGATGGTTTGCACCTGAATGTTTTGATCCACATCTACATCGATCAAGTAAAACCCGTGTGGCCCAGACTCCTCAAGGGATCGAGCCTGCGGTGAACCGCAGTAACGTATCTGCGGAGAATCCGCTTGCAGAACGGTTGGCTGATGATTGCTACCCAAAGCCCAATAATCCGCGCGAATCGTATTCAATGTTTCTGCATCGGCTTTGCCGTAGCCGACGCAAATCGTGAATTGGTCCTCGATTTCATGAGCATATTCGGCCGCATAAATGGATTCACGACCATCAAAACTCCGCCCCAATATTTTTGCTAACGGTTGCCCCGCGCGTCGAAAGGTCAACGCTTCGACTTGTCGCTTCGAAAACCAATGGACATTGTCGGGCAACGGAACACCATCGGGCCAGCGATCTGGTTCGTCCACCATACCGCCGCACCAATAAACCTGAATGCCGCGAGAGTTCAACGCTTCAAAATGTTCCAGCAACCATGCAATTCCTACCGCGCCAGTCGATACAGGATTGATGATATCTCCCGCCAAGAGAATAAAGTCGACGTTCTCAATCAGAGCCGTCTCGAAGATGGCGTCGGCGGCCGTCCACGGCGCCTCAACCAATGGAGTGCTCAAATGATCGGGGAGATCGTATAAATCTCCCATCGGACGCTCGACATGAAAATCGCTGGCGTGAATAAAGCGGAACGATTCTTTCGCCATCACTGTTTCCTCCCTGAAACCTGGCACCCGCTGTCACAAAAAGCGGGACCTGGACAAGATAGCCGACTTCGGTATCAAACGACAAGCTGGAAATCTTGACCCGCACTGTTTTTGCCCCCCCGATTCAGAAATTATTTCCCTCTAAAATCCCCTGCTCAAATGCTAGCAATCAACTTTGTTGGCCTCTTCGTTGCTTGAGTGGTTGCGTCGATGTCGGTAGCGAATCTGAGGAATGTAGCGATCTTAAGCCTGTTCTTGTTCCCCAGGGCCACTCTCATAAAGGAAACCAAGTCGCAAAATTTGAACCGCGCGATCCCGTGACGTAAACCTCATAGGTGCCATGTAAACCTTGGAGGTGCCATGCAGCATGATTCGAAATTGGGGAAAAAGAGAATGTCCAAGTCAGACAATCAGGGGCGAGCGAAAAGCGATTATTCATGGATTGGAAATCTAGTCGCCACGCTCGGACTGATCATCGGAGTGTTTGTCATCTTGGCGAACCGTCCCCCCGCAAAGGACAAATTGATTGTGGAAGCGGAATCGATTCGGCACTTGGCTCAATCTTCCAGTGCTGTATCTTCTCCTTCTACTTTTTCTCCTCCTTCTTCTCGAGAGGTTCCAGGCACCAAGCGTGTTTCGATCGATTGGCCATCGACGGCCCCTCCCTTGATGACCGCTCCGATGACCGCCGAGGAGGTCCAAGCTCTGCAACAGCTTTGGAGTGACTATCTGAGCATTCCCTTGGAATATACGAACTCTGTGGGCATCAGCATGATACTTGTTCCCCCGGGAAATTTTAGGATGGGGGGCACCGACTCGCAGTTGCGAGCTGGGTTTGGTGTTGTCAATCAAAATGACGCACACTGGATGAGTTGTTATAAAAGCGCTGCTCCTCAGCATGATGTGCGTTTAACGCTCCCATACTACCTTTCTCGCTATGAAATCACGCAGCAACAATATAGGACGGTGATGGAGCAAAATCCGTCATGGCATGCGGTGACTGGAAAGGAAGCTTATTATCGGGATATCGTCAAAGGCATCGACACTGCCTCTTACCCGGTCGAAGGGGTCTCCTGGCTCGATTGCATCGATTTCTGTGATCGATTGAGTCAACTGGAAAAAAAACCGATCCATTATCGCTCGCAACCAGCTGCCAATCGACCCGAGTTCAAAGCGAGCTTCGATGGTGGCTACCGCTTGCCCAGCGAAGCGGAATGGGAAATGGCTTATCGTGCTGGAACCGACACTCGTTTTTTTACCGGTGACGAGCAGATTGCTCCAGCCGACGCTGGTTGGCATGGGAAAATCCATGGTGGCCGTTCGCATCGCGTTGGGGAATTATCCGGCAACGCACTCGGTCTTCACGACATGGGGCACAATGTATGGGAGTGGGTCGATGACCGTTTTGATCCAGAGTATTATAAAACGATTTTCGGACAAGTAACGCACGACCCCAGCGGTAGCCTAACGGGCAACATGCGAATTGTGCGTGGCGGCATGTGGCCCAACGCCGATACTGCGGCCTTTGATCGGTACGCTTACGACAACGATTATCAGTGCTGTTATGTTGGTTTTCGCCTTGTGCTACCCATACCCACCGAGAAGCTTCCTGGACAAAATGGCGATCAAGCTCCAGCGCCGCTAGACTGATTGCGGGCGATCGATTTAAGTCAATGGAATATGCAGGCCATCATAGGCCAATTCCACATGCTTAGGCAGAAGCGCGTTGGTCTCATAATAATCAAGTTCATGAGAAACGTGCGTTAAGTAGGTGCGTTTCGGATTCAGTTTCTCGACAACTTCGAGCGACTCCTCCAAGCAAAAATGGGTGGCATGTTTGGTCATCCGCAAACAATCCAGCACCAGCGTATCGAGTCCTTCGAGCAGGCTCCAGCTTTCATCCGGGATAAAATTGGTATCGGTGCAATAGGCCACATTGCCAAAGCGAAATCCGAGTACTTGAAAATGAGGTCCATGCAGTAAGCGAATGGGAATCACGGTGGTCCCGAGTAAATCGAGTGGATCCAAGCCAAGTTGCCTTAATTCCAGTTTGGGTGTCGCCCCTTCATGCGTATGAACGCGTTCCATGAACGCATAATCAAATGTGGATCGAATGCGGGCTTCGACAATCGGCTCGCAATAGATCGGAACGGCATGACCCAAGGTAAAGGGGAAGAGTCGAACATCGTCGAGCCCGAGCAAATGATCGGAATGTTCGTGGGTATAGATAACGGCATGTGCGATTCCGATCCCTTCCCGTACCATCTGCAATCTTAATTCAGGTGGAGTATCGATCAGAAGATTGCCTTCGGGTAAACCGACGATCGCAGCGCAACGCGAGCGTTGGTTTTTTGGATCACCCCCCATGCACACCGGGCAGCCGCATCCAATCGTGGGCACACCGACACTGGTACCGGTACCCAGCAAGATCATTTGGCCGGAGATATCCCGGGTCTTAAATATTCTCGGCATGCTCCATCCTTTGACGCCCGGGGACCACGAGCGAACCAAGCTCGCCACGATCCTTTCAGACCAGACCTTTCTTGCGACAATTTTTCAAAATCCAACTGCATTGTAAATGGTTGCTCGCGAATGCGAAAGTTCGCCGACGACGAATATGTACGGCAATCGTACTTGAGGATGGCGATTTCGCATCGCTTTCAGTTCGCTTGCGTCGGAACGACCATTTTCGTAACTTGTAGGACAGGTCCTGTGACGCAGATTCAGCGAGAAATCGAGTTTAACCCATGAGCCATGATGCGATCGCCCCGGTGCTTTCCACGATGAGTCACCCTTCCACGCAATCACGACTCAGAAATCGAGCCCTTGTGTTTTCGCTGCTATTGGCCATTGCGGGCATAGCGATAGGTGGGTGGTTTTTCGGTTCCAAGGACACGCCGAGTGACGCCTACACCTGGGCACCCCCTGCAGGCCTTGACCCGAAACGAGCGTTTGGATATCTGGAAAAAATTTGCGAATTTGGTCCTCGGCCGAGCGGCACTCCGGCCATGGAAAAGCTTCAAACCTATCTGATCGAACATTTTAGCGCATTGGGAGCGACGGTCGAAACGCAAGAATTCGAAGTACGCCACCCGCTGGATGGCACTCCGGTCACTATGAAGAATATCATCGTGCGAATCGCGCCACAGCTCAAACGCCGCGTCGTTTTGTGCACGCATTATGATACTCGCCCTTTTCCTAACGAAGATCCGGTCAATCCTCAAGGTATCTTCATTGGAGCCAACGATGGCGCGAGCGGCCCTGCTCTCTTTCAAGAAATTGCACCGCAATTGTTGAAGATGGACTTAAAGGTTGGCGTGGATTTAGTCATGTTTGATGGCGAAGAACTCATCTTTGAAAATGACGGAACCCGCGGTGAATACTTTCTCGGTTCCAAACATTTCGCAACGCGTTACGCAAGCGATCCTAAAGAATTTGTGTATGAAGCGGGAATATTGGTCGACATGATCGCAGACAAAGAACTGCAATTGTACTACGAGCGCAACAGTTTCGATTATGCCCGCAATTTAGTTCGCGATATTTGGGCGATTGCCGCCAAGCTTAAGATTCGGGAATTTGTGGCTCGCACTCGACACACGGTTCGAGATGATCATCTGCCGCTAAACGAAATTGCAAGAATTCCAACCATAGACATCATCGATTTCGATTACCCCCGACCATCGACGCGGGGCCAGAAGTATTGGCACACAGAGAAAGATATCCCAGAAAATTGCAGTGGGGAATCGATCTGTAAAGTGGGGGCCGTTTTGCTGGAATGGGTGAAAGGGCTCAAGTAAAGACATTGCCATTCGCTTGATTCGAAATTTATCCTAAGTCCTGCGACCGCACACCTTGCTGGCTACTTACAAATTCTCTTGATCCTTTGCCCGGTCACTAGGCCACAGCAACCACATCGCTAACACTCCAATCAGTGGCGCCAAGCCGACCAGCATTATGCCGAGATCATACGATTTGTTCTGATCCGCCAGTCGACCAAACCATTTATGCGTCGGTGCCGAGACTAGCCAGCCAATGGCCGAAAGTACTCCAGATGCTTTGCCGATATGCTTCGCATTGAGTTCCTGCGAAAAGGAATAATAACAGGGGAAAAGACCTAACGTGGCTGCGCCAATAACCAGCAGTGTACCCAGTAGAACAAAGCCTTTGGGGAGCATACTTGCCGCGATGGTCAAAGTGCAAACCAGCGCACAGATTGTGAAGACGATCAGTCGACTGCGATGAACATTAAATCCCCGGCGAGACATCGCAAGCACCGCGGCTCCGGCCAACAAGCAACCAATATCTGTAAAGATATAATAAAGCGATGTGAATCCGAGACTCTCCGCTTCTGTATAACCTCTCCCCTGCTGCAAAAATTTCGGAAGCCACGCTCGGATCAATTGCCACGATGTATTGATGGACAATACCACGAAAGCCAACGCCCAAAACTTGGGATCCACGAGAAAGTCGGCGAGCCATTGCAGGGGTAGCTCGTTTGCTTTTTTCTGATGTTCCACGTTTTGCACAACCAGTGTTTCTCGTGGGATCGTCGTCAACCACAATACGACCCAGAGTATTCCAACAGCTCCGATGACGAGAAATGGTGGACGCCAAGTATCAGCGATCTTTGGATCGCCAGCCAACGCGAGCACAATGATGGGTGTAATGATCGCTCCAATCGAAGCGCCCGATTGCAAAATACTGTTCCCAAAAACACGATCGCCCCGCGACAATACGGTATGAGTTACGACCAGCGCGCAAGGCCAGTGTCCAGCTTCAAAAAAACCGAGCAGGCCGCGGCAATACCAAAGATTATCGAAACCGGTCGTAAAACCAGTTAGAAAGCCCATTACCGACCATGCTGATAGAACCATGGGGTAGAGCAACCGCACAGAAATCTTATCCGCAGCCGCTCCGAAGACGATCGAGCCAAGTGCAAAGGCAACTCCAAAAACAAACTCTAGCTCACCATACTGTTCCTCAGAAAGCTCAAACTGCGTCGTGATTCGCACCGAGAGCGTGGAGAGCGTCTGGCGGTCCATGTAATTTATCATCGTGGCTAGCAGCAACATCAGCGCAACCCACCACTTCCACCAAGATAAGCTAGCATCGAAGAGTTTCATCGGAGAAAATATTTCTGAAGGATCGTGGAGGGCTGACACATCAATCGCGGATACGTATCCTAACGGATCTGCCCGCAGAACTTCCACCGCTTCGAAGAATACTTTTCCTAAATTCCACCCCAGGAGCCTATCCCATGTCCAGATTGAATCGACGTGAATTTGCACCAGTTGCGACCGCTCTTGCCGCAGCAAGCGTATTGGCAATTCAGAATGCCGATCCTTTGGCCGCATCTACTTCTTTCTCTCGTCCACTGCGCATTCTCGACACCCATCAACATCTATGGGATCTAGATAAGCTCAAGCTGCCTTGGCTGGAGGGAGCACCTGGAATTCTCAAGAAAAAATATTGGCTCGAAGAATATCGCGAAGCAACCAAAGGGTTTGAAGTCGATACGTTGTACATGGAAGTCGACGTGGCTGAAGATATGCTAGACAAAGAAGCGGAAATCATTGCTGATTTGAGTCGAGATCAGAAAAACAAAATGCTCGGAGCTATCTTGGGAGGCCGTCCCGCCTCGAAAGATTTTGAAGCCTATGTCGATCGCCAGATTGAGCGCGGCGCCGTCAAAGGCATACGACAAGTTTTGCACGGAGGCACTCCCAAAGGATTCTGTCTTGAGTCCTCTTTTGTGAAAGGCATCAAAGTCTTGGGAGATCGCGGGCTTTCGTTTGATCTTTGTATGCGACCGACCGAACTGCGCGATGGTTATCAACTCGCCAAACTCTCCCCCGAAACGCGTTTCGTGATCGATCACTGCGGCAACGCAGATCCTAAAGCCTTTGAGCGGTTTGCCAAAGCTGGACTGAAGGCCGATCATGATGCCAACGATTGGCGGGTTTCGATGAAACAGCTCTCCACTTTACCGAACGTTATTTGCAAAATTTCGGGAATTGTAGCCCGGGCTCCCGAAGGTTGGAACGATCAGGATTTAGCACCTATCGTCGATTATTGCCTCGATACTTTCGGTCCCAACCGCGTCATTTTTGGTGGCGATTGGCCCGTTTGTTTGCTCGGATCTCCACTTAACGCTTGGATCGAATCCTTGGCTAGAATCGTCGCCAAACGTTCGGAGAAGGAACAAGATCAGCTTTGGCACGACAATGCGATCGCTTTCTTCGGAATCAAAAAATAAGGGCTGAGATTCTTAAAACCTAAGAGATCGAAACGCAAAAAGCTCCATTTGCCTCTAACAATCGTGACAAATGGAGCTTTTAGATAGGCCTTTGATGTCTAACTCTCAGCGGAACTCGATCACCTCGCCACCGCCACAACTTAACATGGCTTCCAGTTCCTCTTCGGTGAGTTCATCGCTAATTGTGATCACTGATCCGTCGCAAAAACCGAAGTAGCCACCCTTGGGTTTCTTCAACAAAAACTCTAGCAGTGATTTGGCGGAGAGATCAAAATCGTCTGGTTTGGTCCAGGGAACTGCGGCGTCTGCATTGACCTCAACAAACATGATTGTGTTGGAGGTACCATCGGTTACATTTCGAAACCCACACTTCTCGATATCCCAAATCGTTCGCTTATCATCCACTCCTCCATAAGGTGCAACGTAAGTCGTGTAACCTTCTGGTACATCAACTCTCTTGTTTTTATAGACTTCCGGAATTTTGGCCAACAGCTCCTTGTTGTGCTCGCTGTCCCAGGGTTCATCTAAATGAAACTGTTCATACAACTCAACTCCTCCATCAACGAAGGGAAGGAGTTTAACTCGCCAGCTCAATAGAGGTTTTCCATCTTCATCCGAGATCGCTCGAGGCGGGAACTGCCTGTAAGCGTCGGCATGATTATGAAAAGCCAATCCCAACTCCTTCAAGTGATTTGCTGGGGAAACACTTTCGCTGATAGCGCGAAACGAATCCATTACAGGAGCTGCCATTGCAAACAGCATCGATGCCGAAAAATACGCTTGAATATTCTTGACTTCGATCGTCGAACGGTTTCCCGCTAAAACCGGATCCGTGGTAGCCTCCAAAATCGAGCGTGCGCGACCCAGGTATTGAGCCCAAGCCGTTCGCATTTCATCGCTCATAGGCATGTAAGCGATTTCTTTTTGGATCTGATCAATCATTTGATCCATCCCCTGAGATCTTAAGCTGAGTATTACTTCCTGCATCCGTTTAGCGGAAGCGACATCCTTGGCACCGAAGTGAATTCGGATCGACAAGTTGTTTCCTAGGTCGCCTTGAATGTAAACATATTCGGTCAGCTCGTTCATCTCGGCCAGATCCCCGGCAATATCCTCCGTGATCATAAATTCATACTGCTCGATCAGTCCCCGGATCAATTCGCGGAGCGGTTCTAGCGAAAGGACGATACGAATAGGCTCTTTATCGGCTGCCAACATTTCGATGAATTTGCTTGGCGTAGCGCGAGCCCCCATCAGCTTTCGCAGAGTCCCTTCGGTGCCGAAAAGAATTGAATTCTTGGTCCGCACCACACTCAGCGGAGTATCGATCATTGGACGAAGCTTGATATCCGGAGCCTTGGCAGAGGTTTTTATTGGACCGAATAGCTCGGGCTTGAGGTCATCGATATTAACGGGCCGACTCGTTTTGATCTGAACACCGAATTCCGGACCGGCAATTCCCGGCAAGCTCACACCTCCCCAAATCTGTGTTACCAGAAGAGGGTCGACACCCATGTAATCCATTCCCGCTGCGGTGACGATTTCCCAGGGCATAATCTCCAAATTTTTATTGGACTGAATGGCTGCCAAGTCGAGCGCAAAAACCACGATCGAATCGGAGGGAAGATAAACATCGCTCTTCTCTTGAGCCGATGTCTTGGCCCAAAAAATCGAGACAACGGCTAAAACTACTGCCGCCCGCATTAATTTCTTTCGAATCCCGGAAATTATCATATTTATATTGTCCTATAATTATTTTAGTATTGCAAGCCATCGACACGCGAGAGTTTCAACCCAGGATCTCAGTATGGAATGTCAACGACCTCGCCGCCGTTGATGGTTAATATGGCTTTCAGTGTCTCCAGATCGATCGTCTTGGAAAACGTGCGAACAGAACCATCTGCGATTCCGACGTCGAAGGTATTTTGATATTCCTGCAACACCTTCTCTAAATCTACTTGTGAGATATCCAGATCATCAGGTTTGGTCCAAGGAACGGCCGCCGAATCGGGAGCGTTAAGGAAAAGTAGAGAATTGGAAAGGCCATCGGTAACTGTAGCAAAACGGCGATCATCCAGATCCCAAATCGTCGGTGCCTCTTCGCCGCCGCCATGGGGAGCCAAGTAGGTTGTATGCCCGGGGGGCGCTTTGGAGCGAGCATCTCGAAAAAGTGCCGGCATTTCCTGAATCAGCTGTGCATTGTGCTCACTGTTCCAAGGTTCATCCAAATGAAACTTCGAATAAAGTTCTTGCTGTTCCAAATAGGGTAGAAGATGTACACGCCAACTCAACAATGGTTCCCCTGCTCCATCAGCAATAAAGCGGTTTGGCATCCGGTTATAGGCTGATTCATAGTTGAAAAAAGCCAGCGCCAACTGCCTCAGGTTATTGGTGGACTGCATCCGTCGCGCCGCTTCGCGCGCTGCTTGAACGGCAGGCAACAACAAAGCGACCGCAACACCCACGGTGGCCGTTGTATTCGATTGATCGAACACGACCGTCAAGCGATCGCCCTCATTCTTGGGCTTGGAGGATGACTGGACCAATTTCTTCAGTCGCTTGAGATACAGACCCCAACCGGCTTGCATATTCTCGCTCATGGAACCTTCAAGCGCTTCCTGAGCAATCATCTTTTCCATCGCCTCAATACCCCGCATCTGAAAGTCTTGGATCAGATCGGATAGTTTGCTTAGCCCCGCATCATCCTTCGCGATAATATGCATATAAACTCGGGCCAGATTTTTTTCCTCCATTCGGAAATGAATGTACTCCGCCGTTTCGACCATTTCCCGTAAATCTTTTGCCATTTCTTCAGAAAGCTGATTACCACTTTCATCGATTGCTTCCATGAGAATCGGACGAAGTGCGGGTACAGCAATGACGATTTGAACCATGCCAGGATCTTTAGCGATCCGACTTGCCAGTGGATTGGGAATATCCTTTCCAACCATCATCTTGCGCAGCGCATCTTCTGTCCCGAACATATATTGATCTTTTGTCTGAACGACACTGGTATCGCTTCCAAAGATCGTGCGCACTTTCGTGCCGGGGGCCTTTTCGGAAGTTCGTATCTCATCGAAAATTTGGGGGCTTAGGTCGGCGATATCCACCGCTTCTGACAACTTCATGCGAAAGCCTATCGCCGGTTGCTGAGAGGGTTCCGTGAAATTCATCGCGCCCCAAACTTGGGTGATGACAAACGGGTCGATACCGAAAGTTTCTTTTCCTGAGACTGCGGCCACTTCCCAAGGGATGAGTTTCAGATCCTCATGCTTGCGAATTGCGGAAATGTCCGCATACATCACTACGGTCGAATCCTCGGGAAAAAAGGGCGCTTTGGTCTCTTGTGCCATCAAATCGGATTGTCCAGGAGACAACGCACAAAAAACTGCCAGCACATGCCAAACAGACGCGATACTCAATCGCATAAAAGATACCCTTGGCGGCAGATAGAATGGAAATGGAAAAAGCTGTTCTAGCTCGCATTGCCGCGATTGTACCCGAATTCAAATCCCACCCGCAACCTGTTGAAGTATTTCTCAGCTTTTGAAATCAGAGACTTTAAACAAGACTTAACTCTGATAACCTATTGGCAGATTCCAACGATGGTGGGAAAACTCGCATCGCCGCCAATTGAATCGCCGTAGGATGAGTCGCCGCAGGATGAATCGCTGCGAAACCGATCGGATGCTCGTATTCTCAGGCAACGTTTTTCATACGTTGCCAGCAAGTTTTACAGGAAAAGGTTGTGATACGATCGCTTCGATTAGGGGTGTGGTTTGCGATTGTTTTGTTGATTGCGATCGCCATCGCCTCTTTTGTTCCTTATTGGCCCGCCGTTGAGGCTGCCCGCCGAAATGGTTTCAGCGACGAAGTGATTCAGTCCGGTTTGACGCGATCGGCCGAATCGCGTCTGCTGTTTTGGGCTGCTCAATTCGCCCAAATTTTTTTCATCTATTGGATCGGTCTTTCCGAAACAGGGAGCCGCTTAGCGAGTTTTTGGTTGGTTCGAACTCAAAGCCGTGTTTGGCTGACCGCTCTGATCACGGTCGCCTGGCTTTGTCTATGCCGCGAATTGTTGCTATTTCCTTTTCGAGTGATGAGCTATTTTCAAAGCCAACGCTGGGGGATGCTCGCAGCAGATTATTCCTTGTTGAGCTGGAGCAAAGATTATCTCATCGCTTCCAGTGTCGATTTTTTGCTGCTGCTCGTCGGATTTTCACTTTTCTGGATGTTGATCAAATTTTTGCCGAAGCTTTGGTGGCTTATTGCGCCGCTGGCCAGTGGTGTTTTGGCGATATCTTACGCGATGATCGCGCCTTTGGTACTCGATCCGATAATGAACCGCTTCGTTCCCATCGAGGCTACCCAGTGGCGGGACCTAAAGCCCCGTCTTCTAGAGCTGACAGCGAAAGCCGATTTGCCTGTTCAGGACATTTGGGTCATGGATGCCTCCAGACGCAGCACTCACAGCAATGCGTACTTTACTGGCTTTGGCTCAACCCGCCGTATTGTCCTGTACGACACACTTCTGAAACAGCTTTCACCGGCAGAAATCGAAGCGGTGCTGGCTCATGAAATCGGCCATTGGGAGTACGATCATATCGTGTGGGGCATCCTATTCGGCACGATGGGTATGTGGCTTGGTTGCTGGATCATCGATTACATTTTGTCTTCGTCGCTTAATCAACATCCATGGCGAGCCAATGCAAAACATGATCCTCGACTGATCGGCTGGATTGCCTTGCTGTTGTTTTTTGGGGAGTGGCTCGTCAAGCCTATCGAGAACACCATCAGTCGACGCTTTGAAATCCAGGCGGACATTCGAGCGTTAGAATTGATCGAAGATCGCCAGGTTGTCATCGATTGTGAGAAGAAAATGGCCATTGAGAACAAATCCAACGTCGCTCCCTCCCCTTGGAATCGCTGGCTCTTTTCAACGCATCCCTCTTCGGTCCAGCGCATAGAAACCGCGAGAAACTGGCACCCGTAAATGTCCCTTCCTCAAAATCTATAAGTAGTTGCCGGTATAGTAGTTGCTGGTATAAAGTGGATTCCAGGCTTGCCTTTTCACCTTTCCCTCACCGGGAGTTGTTGCGAACGGTATTTGCCTACTTGGGTATGTCACGCGAAAAACTTAGTGCCACTCGGAAGCCGCAGTCAATATCGCGGAGCGACGGATTGAAACCGACACGCTAAGCCGACCGACAATACGCAGCTCCGGCGAACCAACCGCCGCCCCGGTACAACCGCAGCGAAACCGCTGTAGAACCAACTGGATCAAGGACTGTACCTTCAGGATAATCAGCGTACCAATCAGAACACGCCAACTTTTCCTTATTTCACTGGACCCAACGTTTGGTTATATCTCTCCTTTACCATCAACAAAGAGTGGCTGCGTGTCACCCGCAAACAGGTGGCTGGTTTTCACTTGCGAAATGACAGCTTGGTCCTCCCGGGAACGGTAAGAGTCATTGCGGAGCTGATTCAGATCACCGGCAATAGCTACCGTTTTGATAAATCCGAAAAAAGCTCAAACAGTACCAAAGCGCCAACGGACTGTATTGTTTCAATCGCCAAACGCCAAATGACATCGGATAACAACATTAAATCGGAACGTCGAAGTATGCGAAGTCAAAAGCCTATAACCCGTTCCTAGTGTTGATTCCCTACATTTGCTTCAAATGGAATTCGCGACAAAAGATTGAAACCAACCTTCCGGCAGGTCGATAACCGAAGTGCGGGGTTGTGTCAGGAGGACAGAGTGTACGGCAGGGTCGCCTTTTCAGTGAGTTGTTGAAAAGCGATTCGTCGAACATGGAAGTCCTCACTCGATCGCTACGCTTCATTACCGCAATCTTGTGCCTGTTCTTCGCAGGCTGCGCAACTTTCAAGCCTGTATCGTTCTGGTTCGAGGGTGGCAATGGATCTGTTATCGATCCAATCACCATCTCTAGGGCGCGTTTGATAAATCTGAAGGCTAAGCTTAGCTCTCCCGAAATTGCCAACCTCGGTTCAGCTTGGGACGCCTACCATTCGGGCAAGTTCCTTGAAATCGTTGGTGATGAAACCGCGGTAGATCAGTATTATCTGGCGGCCAAGAATTCGCGCTGCCTTATCTCGAAGGTCGATTTTCGAGACCCTGCCAGCCAAGATATCTTTGAGGTAGCACAATTGCTTTATCATGAATCGTTGCGACGGTTCTTGAGACTGGCCCATAAACACAATAGAGTTCAAATCAGCAAAGGCATTCGAATTTGTCTAAATAATACTACCTATTTTCTTCCGCTGGTGACACATGACTTTCCCTGGCAAATCGCAGACTTCAATGACTGGAGGGTCGTCGGCCAATATGCGAGCCGCGATATCACCACCAGCAAGATTAGTTCAGGTGTCGGAGTTCCACTGGTCGTCGTACGACAACGTTGCCAAGCATTCTTGAACGCAGCTTGCGCGTTTGTTCCCGATCAGATCACGTTCCCGGCAACCGCCCTGCTGTCAGATGATGGTATGGCATTAGAACTGTTCAATCCGCTTCAGTTGGACCAAGTCGAAATCGGTGGGCGCCCACAGCCACTTGCCAATAATCTCACTGCGGATATCGCCTATCAACAACAGTTCCATGAAGACTCTAGGCTTGCGGGATTTTTGTATCCGAGTTCAACGGATCGAGATGGCAAACTCATTTTTCTAGAACCCTTTCAACCTCAAAAAATTCCCATCGTATTTGTCCATGGATTGCTTTCCAGTCCGGCCGCTTGGAGCGATGTTTACAATGAGCTTCGTAGCGACCCGAATATCAGAAAAACCTATCAATTCTGGGCCTTTCAATATTCTACTGGCGAACCGTTTATCAAATCCGCCCAAGAACTACGCAGAGAATTAAATGAAGCGTTTGCATGTTACTCCAACTTGGATGTGCATCAGAATTTAACGCGAACAATCTTGATCGGTCACAGCATGGGTGGCCTGATCTCCAAGGTAATGATCTCCGAAAGCGGTGATAAGGTATGGCAAGCGATTGCCAATGTTCCTCTCGACGACATCCATGCAAGTAGCGTCGTCAAGCAACAACTTTCAGAGCGTTTTTTCTTTTCTCCTCATCCTCTTGTATCGCGAGTGGTATATATTGCAGCCCCACATGAGGGAAGCGAAATGGCGGGTCGATTGCTCGGTAGAGTGGCGAGCGCATCGGTGCGTCAGGAAGATGAATATTATCAATCGTTGCTGAGGAATAATCCCGGCGCATTCAAAAATTCAGTAACACGCGGACTTCCTACAAGCATTGACATGCTCGACCCCGAGCAACCCTTTCTTGATTTGTTGGCCGCCCTCCCTCGGAATAATTGCGCGATTACCCATACCATTTTGGGCAATGGTTGTCGCACGTTGAGCTTAGCTCCCAGCGATGGTGTGGTGAGTGTTCGAAGCGCTAGACAAAAAACCAGCGTCAGCGAGAAACAAATCCCCGCGACTCACAATGGCTTACTGCGAGATAAGGAAACTTTTTCGGAATTAAATCGTATCCTGAAGCAACACGCGAAAATCTTGCCAGAAAATCCTTTGCCGAACTTGGGAAGCGCCGACATCATTCAGTTTCGGCCTCGATATCAGGTGGAGTAGATCCCGAGCAATACGGTCAGTGAAATCAGCGTGAAATCACCTCACTCATAGCCTCAGCGTCCCATCGCGCAGCGAGCATGGAAGCAGCGCCCGAAATTCTCAAAAATAATTAGGCAATGTTCCGTTCTTGGGGTTGCCGCGATATCCCTTTTTGCTCGGCGATACGCTATCCTAAGAGGAAATCTGAAGGTTATCGTCAAGCATTTTCAGCCAGAATAGGACGTCGCGTGAGTTCTAAACCAAACATTACCGCAAGATGGTTCGGCCTCATCATCATTTTTTCGCTGTTGTCATCTAACTCTGTCCGCAGCGAAACTTTGGTTTATTCAGGTGACCAGGGGCCCGGAAAAGGAAAACATATAGTATTTCTGGCAGGTGATCATGAATATCGATCGGAGGAATCTCTACCTGCCCTGGCTCGAATTTTAGCCAAACACCATGGTTTTAAGTGCACGGTGCTCTTTAATGTCGATCCGACAACCGGCGAAATTGCTCCGGGCAATTCGAATATGCCTGGCCTAGAAGCTCTAGATACGGCCGATCTGGCCGTTGTCTTTTTGAGGTTCCAAAACTTTCCCGATGAGCAGATGAAGCACGTGGACGCATACCTGCAGCGCGGCGGACCCATTGTTGGTATGCGAACAGCCACTCATGCCTTTAAAATCCCAAGCAATAACACTTACACGAAATACTCATTTGATTCTAAGTTGGAAGCATACGAACTTGGATTTGGACATCAAGTCCTCGGCCAAACTTGGGTTGGACATTATGGGAAAAATCATTCGCAAAGCACTCGAATCTCCATCATCGATTCACGCAAGTCTCACCCAATCCTTTCCGGCGTAAAGGATATCTGGGTTCAGGCGGGAGGCTATGTCGGTAAGCCTATCGATGGCGATGTTCTCACAATGGCGCAACCGCTCCTTGGGATGAAATCGGATGCTCCCGCCGATTCCTCGAAAGCTCCGATGCCCTCAGAATGGACTCGGAGTTATCGTAGTGGCAGTGGAAAAACAGGTCGGGTATTTACCACGCTCTACGGGACACCTGAAGATCTTTTGAACGATGGTTATCGAAGGATGATAACGAATGGATGTTTTTGGGCTCTTGGAATGGAAGCTCAAATCGTTCCCAATCTAGAGATTTCTTTTGTTGGGCCATTTCATCCATCAACGTTTCGCTTTGGTGGACACGCGACCGGTATCAAGCCGGAAATGTATGTAAGCTATGACAGCCCGATTCCAGCATCAACCTCGGCAATCCCTTCACCATCTACAACTACTGAGACTAAAATTGCTGAGAATACGAAGGCTAATTCACCGCAATCTTCCAAAGCAGTGCGTTATGTTCGAATCGAACTTCCTGGTCAAAAGCGAATCTTGACACTCGCTGAAGTTGAAGTTTTTAGCGAGGGCAAAAATGTAGCCACATCCGGACGCGCAACTCAATCCACGACATACGGACAGGGAGTTGCCTCCAAAGCAATTGATGGCAACAAAGATCCTGATTGGGGGAAAGGTGGTCAAACCCATACCGAAAATGCAGGCACGGCCAATCCTTGGTGGGAACTCGATCTCGGTGAATCGAAAAAGATCGAAAAGATTTCGATCTATAATCGCGTTGGCTTTGAAACTCGCTTAGCTGGCTTTAGCATAGTTTTGCTCGATGCTGAACGCAAAGAAATAGCCACATTCGCTGGCATCGATGCGCCCCAAATTCTAGATTTTGAAATACAAGGGCAAGGAAAAAAAACCTACTTGGCTTATAACGGAAAAGCTGGGCAACCTGTCAAAAACGATTCGACCAACACAAGTTCTAGACCTTCTGCTGACGAAAAACCACGCGTAGCTGTTCCGGAAGACTACCGCGATCCCAATCCATTTCGATTTCAAAAGGGGGACGTTGTCGCTATCGTCGGTAACGGATTGCCGGATCGTATGCAGCATGATGGTTGGCTGGAAACCCTTCTACAGAGCGAATTGAAAGGCGAGCAAGTCCGTTTCCGCAATCTCAGTGCAAGCGGCGATCAAGTTGGTTCCTATCCGCGTACGCAAGGTGTGCCACCGCTGTCTGAATATCTTCAGCATGTGAAAGCCGATGTGATCTTTGCCTTCTTCGGCTACAACGAATCGTATGCGGGCGCAGAAAAAGCGGACGACTATCGCAAACGCTTGCTGGAATTTGTCAAGCGCGCTCGAGGCGAACAGCCCAACGGAAAATCTTTTCCACGCATCGTGCTTTTTAGCCCCATCGCATTCGAAAATCTTAATAGCCCGAATTTCCCCGATGGAAAAGCACAAAATACTCTTTTGGAAGCTTACTCCAAAGCGACCGAACAAGCGGCACAAGAAGCTGGAGTCGCCTACGTTGATTTGTTTCATCCATCGCTAGGGCTTTATCAACAAGCCAAGCAGGCCCTCACGATCAACGGAGTTCATTTGACGGAAGAAGGGAATCGTCAATTGGCTGAGGTTATTTCTAGCCAGTTATTTTCTAAAACCGTCAAGGCAACCGCATCTTTGGAAACTTTGCGGAATGCAGTTAAAGTTAAGGATATCCATTGGAATAATCGTTATCGCGCCCGCGATGCAAATGATATCTGGGGTGGTCGATCGACTTTAGCCTTTACCAACGACCAAACCAATGCAGTCGTTCTGCAGCACGAAATGTCGATGCTCGATATCATGACCGCAAATCGTGATAAGTATGTATGGTCCGTAGCGGAAGGAAATTCAACTCCCGTAGATGATAGTAATGTTCCAAAACCCGTAGAAGTCGTATCGAATGTCGGTGGCGGCAGCAAAAGCTCTAGCGCCGTTAAAGAGGGACTCTTAAAATACATCAGTGGCGAAGAAGCCATTGGACGAATGGCACTCGCTGAAGGCTTCGAAATGCACTTGTTTGCCGACGAGACAAAGTTTCCCGAACTAGCCAATCCGGTCCAATTGCAATTCGATACCAAGGGACGATTGTGGGCCGCAGTTTGGCCAACTTACCCCAAGTGGGAACCACTTCGTGAGATGAACGATGCTTTGATCATATTGCACGACGAAGATAACGATGGAAAAGCCGATCGGACGACCGAGTTTGCAAAAGTTCATAATCCGCTTGGTTTTGAATTTTGGAATGGAGGGGTTCTGGTCACTTCGCCACCTGAAATTTTGTTTCTTAAAGATACCGATGGCGATGATGTTGCCGACGTCCGCATGGTTATGCTCCAAGGACTCGATTCATCGGACACCCATCATGGTGCCAATAACTTCGTATATGGTCCTGACGGAGGCATTTATTGGCAAAGCGGTGTCTTCATGCTGCATAATCATGAGCACCCCTGGGGCCCCTCACTGCAAGCGGAAGCTTCGGCCATGTACCGTTTTGATCCGAGGCGTTTCACGATCGCTAGGCATGCGAATAATTCACCCAACCCTCATGGTATCGCATTCGATTACTGGGGCTATCATTATGCGACTGATGGCACCGGGGGACGAGCCTTTCAGATCCGTCCGGACAAGGGTGGCTTCACGATGCATGAACTGCTCAAGAAGGAAGTGCGACCGGTCACCGCTTGCGAAGTTATAAGCAGTTCGCATTTTCCTGAATCGATGCAAGGCGATTTCCTCATCTGCAATGTGATCGGTTTTTTAGGAATTAAACATTATCACTTAGAACGCAACGCCGACACCGGAACTGTTTGGGGCGAACCAGTTGGCGGTGAACTAGTTGTTAAAACGATCAACGCTGATGGCTCGCAGACAGAAGATAAGTCTCGAGGCTTAATGATGAGCGGCGACAAGAATTTCCGCCCCTCCGACGCGATCTTCGCTCCCGATGGCTCTCTCTATATCAGCGATTGGCATAATGTGATTATTGGGCATATGCAGCATAATGTTCGCGACCCAAATCGCGACCATATTCATGGCCGAATCTATCGCATGACAGCGAAAGGGCGGCCGCTGCAACCCCACGTCCCAATAGACGGTCAACCTATCGAAGCTTTGCTGGAAAATCTGAAATCGCCCGTCGACGGGATTCGACATCGTTCCCGAATTGAGCTCAGCGAACGCGATTCGCAAGAAGTTATTGCTGCAGTTCAGCAATGGATAAAACAGTTTGATCCCACCAAACGCGAAGACGCGCATCATTTACTGGAAGCTCTTTGGCTGCATCAACAGCACAACGTCCGCAATACGCAACTGCTCGGTTTGCTGCTAAACTCGCCTGAACCTCATGCACAAATTGCAGCGAAGACGGTTAAGCATTTTTGGTTTGATATCGATCGGGGAGTGCAGGGGGGCATCGTCGCGGAAGCCCTTGCGGCCAAGAGAGAAAAATCCGGAGTCCTCAGCGATACACCGGAACTGACGACGATCCGAATTGGCACGATCCCAGAGAAAATGCGCTATGATGTTGATAAATTGACTGTGAAGCCCGGCAGGAAAGTGAAGCTAACCTTCGCGAATTATGATTTTATGCCTCACAATATTTTGTTGGTAAAGCCGGGAACTGCCGACGATATCGGTTTAAAAGCGATTGAACTAGGGGCGAAAGGTTTTGAAGTTGGATACGTTCCAGAAAGCCCCAATATTCTCTGGTCGATTAAGCTAGTCGATTACGGACAACAGAAAGATATCGAGTTTACCGCACCTATCGAGGAGGGTGCTTATCCTTATGTTTGTACTTTTCCTGGTCACCATCTGCTGATGCGCGGCACACTGTATGTTACGAACAACCTCGAAGAATATTTGGCCAAACATCCTGAGGATCAAGTCAAAATCACCGATTGGAAATTGGCTGATTTAGAGGGAGATTTAAAGCGTGTCGTCGAACACCGTAATTTCGAAAGAGGACAGCAGCTTTTCACAAAACTCGCCTGCGCACAATGTCATCAGCTGACTCCGGGAGAAAAGTCCGAGCGACAAAACGTAAATGTAGGTCCCAATATGCAGGAAGTGGTTAAGAAGTACAAAGGGGATGCAAAATTGCTCCTGCAGGAAATTTTAGAGCCATCTCGAAATATCGAAGATAAGTATAGAACCGTCACGTTTGCACTGGATGACGGGACGATCGTCAATGGTAATATTCTCCGTGAGGATGAAAAGGCCGTGACTCTGCTGACCGGTTCCAACCCTGTCGTCGAGCAGCAAATACCCACTAATTCTATCGATGGCCGCAAACCCTCGCCGGTGTCCCTAATGCCGGTAGCCTTGCTCAACTCGCTAGATAAAGAGCAGGTATTGGATTTGCTCGCCTACATAATGGCGGAAGGAAATGCGAATGCTCCCGCATTCAAGCATCATCATTGACGCTTTGGGAAATACGCTAGAGCAAACATAACTGTTCATCCGTTCGAAAAATTCGAGCGGGAAGCGGACACGCGTTGAGAGTCTACCTCCCGTGATCGAAGTAGGACGGGACTCGTAGGACGGGACTCGTAGGACGGGACTCCAGTCCCGTCCTGACAAGATAAAAATCGAATTGAGATCGTGATGACCGGACGGGACGGGAGTCCCGTCCTACCGCTGGATGATTGATAGAATAATTGGCCTGCTCACCACCCAAGCCTGCGGAAATTTTCATCTTGGCCAACTTCCTTAGGCTCCCAAAGGCAGCGTCTTCATTCATCTACACAACGGCATAGTGTCGGAGGTGTTGGCGTAGGACGGGACTCCAGTCCCGTCCTGACACTGCACGCACGTATTGATTTGTAGATTCCCTTTTATTTTTCGCATGATAAACTAGGCAATGTCGAGAATGGTGAAAGATTGGGGACGAGACGAGACGGGGACGGGCCGGGAGGCCCGTCCTACGATATTTTTCAAATTGGAATGAGTTGCATGTGGAATCGTGTTGCTCCACCTGGATTTCAGGGCTTGCGAGAAGATTATTCCCTGCGAGTCTACACGCGGCACATGCCCCACTGGAGACAATCGGGAGCGACCTACTTTGTCACGTTTCGCCTGGCCGATTCGGTTCCCGAGAACAGGCTCCATGAACTAGCGGAACTCAAGGCAGAATGGGAACGACGCTACCCACCACCCCGATCGAAAAGCGTTCTGGAACAGTTGGCACGCATGGTCTTTGAACGTGTCGAGCATTGGCTCGATCAGGGATCAGGAAGCTGCGTGTTGAAGGAATCTGGTTACTCCGGGCTAGTGCACCAGTCTCTGCAGCATTTTCACGGTGATCGGTACGAAATGGGAGCAAGTGTCATTATGCCAAATCACGTACATTGTATCGTCAGACCTCTGCAAAACAGTGATCGTGATCTTGAAGAGTTGATTGGAAGTTGGAAGTCGTTTAGCGCCCGCAGGATTAATGCCTCGTTGAAGCAGTCAGGTGCATTATGGCAGGACGAAAGCTACGATCGAATCATTCGCGATGAAGAGCATTTGTGGAATTCGATACAATACATCGGACGCAATCCAAAGATTGCGAATCTGTCTGCTGAGGCGTGCCAACTGTGGATTAATCCCGAATGGCAAGACCTCGGCTGGACGTTTGAGCAAATAAGGTAAGAAAATACGTACGACGGGTACGTAGAGCGGGTACGTAGGACGGGTACGTAGGACGGGTACGTAGGACGGGTCTCCAGACCCGTCATCCAATGTCTACGCCATAGACGTGCGTGACCAGTCGTCTTGCTCTCATGAATACCGGGCGGGGATAAGTGGACAAATACAAAAGGACGGGCCTGGAGACCCGTCCTACGGGGAAAGGACGGGCCTGGAGACCCGGGCTACGGGGAAAGGACGGGCCTGGAGACCCGGCTTACGGGGAAAGGACGGGCCTGGAGACCTGGGCTACGGGGAAAGGACGGGCCTGGAGACCCGTCCTA
>Ga0169931_10002702_pt1 | contig 28668 bp, 19 predicted proteins | sample Kivu_15m_20L_FD_129675 | JGI IMG/M metagenome (GOLD analysis project Ga0169931, IMG submission 129675) | Freshwater microbial communities from Lake Kivu, Western Province, Rwanda to study Microbial Dark Matter (Phase II) - Kivu_15m_20L... | ecosystem: Environmental > Aquatic > Freshwater > Lake...
AGAGTACTAATTTGTTCCCGCCATGCCGCTGCAATCTGTTCCGAGGCAAGGCTGTCAGACGCTCGCCCAAGCTTCGCCAGCATTTCCTGCTGAGATTTTAAGATTTCCGAAATATCACGGAGCATCAGGATCACTCCATAGTTCAGCTGTGGTGACAGTGGCAGATGGCGAACAAGCGGCGCGATAATCTTGACGGCGCTGCCCTGGATTGAAGGTATCCACGAATTATCCAGATGCAGTCGCGTAACGCGTTGATCTTCATGATACCCGGCGACGTTATTTTCGTCGGCCGGGCGGAGCTCATCGGCCACGATCGGCACTCCGCCCGCCTGCAGAACCTGCATCATCATGGATGTGCCGGAGCGAGGAAGCCCGGAGACAACGACGATGGTTTCGCTCAGAGGGCGAATCAGCGATCGCGGCAGTTCCGGGTCCTGTTCGATTGCAGGGCGACTGCTGGCGACTGCAAATCGCCGCACTGGCCGAAGTTTTTCCGCGTCTGGGGAGGCTGCGGCGCGGTTGCGTGTCTCCAGCAGTGCTTCGTCTGCCTGGCTGTGAAGCCGCGCTGCGTATTCGTGATCATGCAGGCGATTTTCAACCAGTGCCGCCAGTCGCCTCAGGGCGGGAACATGCACAGGATTGATGGCGATCGTCATTTTGAGTGCTTCCGCAGCTTCGATGGGGCGCCGCAGTCGGATGAGCGAAACAGCGAGCAGGAAGTGGGCATCTGCGGTGAGGTGCTGGAGTTCAATCGCATCGAGCGCGTAGTGCAGGGCCTGTCCGGGATTGCGCTGGATAAGCATACAGCGCGCCATTCCCAGCAGAGCATTGATATTATCGGGCTCGATTGCAAGAACTTTGCGGAAGGCAGCCATGGCGGCTGGATAGTCCCGAAGTCTTAACAGGACCACACCCAGTCGTCCGAGGAGCAGACTGCTGCCGGGACTCTTTTGCAGAGCGTTGTGCAGAGGGGCGAGTGCCTCCTGAGGGCGACCTGCTGAGAGAAGCTGTCCTGAACGCAGGTATTCGACAAGGGCTGGGTTGAAGGCTGGCCTGATTTGCTTCGCAGCGGTCTGCTCAGGGGCTCCCGCCGCAGGCCTTTGATCTTCAGGAGTCGCCTGATCGAGCAGCACGGCCGCTTCCTGAGTTCTGCCAAGTGCCTGGAGAGTCTGCACGAGCGTGAAACGAAACCTGGTTTCCTCGGGGTGTCGTTCGACAAGTGGGCCAAGGATAGCGGCAGCGTTTACCGGGCAGGAAGCATCCAGCCATGCCATCGCCAGATTGTATTCGCGTTCCCTGAGGCAAACGTCGTAGTCCCTCCGTGCCTCGCCCGTGGGTGCTGCGATGTAGCCGAGAGCGATGAGTCGATCCATGCCGGCTGAAGAGTGCTGCAGAGAGTCCGTTTCCTCTGGCGGCAAACTGCCATCTTCACCCTGCAGCTGGTCCCATGATGGAATGGTCTTTCTGGGTGTGGAATCTGCCAGTGCGCTGAGGATGGGGACGCCGTCCATATCGCTGCCGACGGGAAGATTGAGCAAATGCAGGATGGTGGGGGTGATATCCAAAATGGAAGCACCACGAAGAGTTTCCCCGGCTCGGATTCCAGGGCCGCTCATCACCAGCATCCCCTGTCGGCGATGCTCAACTTCCGGTCCGCCAATTCCCGAAGTCTCAGGCACTCGACGGTGGTCACAGTGGAAACCATGATCAGACACAAGAATCACGACAGAGTCCGGACCGGCAAGGTGCATGACGTAGCCGAGCATCAGGTCGTGAAAACGATAGGCTGCTTCGACAACTCCCGAGAACAGCTCAAAGTCAGCGGCCGATACCCAGTCTGGCTTAGGAGGATGAAAGCGAATGAAATTGTGGCAGATCTGGTCAATGGCGTTGAAGTAAATCGCGTTCAGCCCGGCTGGCTCGAGCTGCATCAGCGAGGTTGCGGCGGCCTGCACTGATGCGGCCTGTGCCAGGGCGGCAGCCAGTTTGCTGAGCAGCGGGTGTGAGGGATCAAGCTGCCTCAGTTTCGGTATGAACATCTGCAGCACCGACTCATCAAGTTCCTCCGGATGCAGTCGGAGCTCCTTAAGTGAGGGCGTGAGCGATGGTGGGTGGACACAGCCTGCGGGGGCTGGCCATGCCGTCTGGCCTGGCAGCGGAGGATCCAGAAATTCTCCTGAAACCATGCATCCGCTGATTGGTTCAGCCGGAAAAGAAGGCCACCAGGCGGTGACGTTCGACCGAATTCCCGCCAGCTGGAGAATATTCCAGAGAGCCCGCGTGGAACGGGACCGGGCAGACACGGGCCGGACGCCGCAGGGCGTGCGTGGATCGGGTTCCGTGAAGCCCAGAACACCATGTCGAAACGGGCGTTTGCCGGTAGCGATTGAGGTCCAGAGCATGGGCGAGAGCGCGGGCGAAAGTGTTGTGAGATTCCCGCGCGCGCCTGTTGCAATCAATCGCTGCAGGTTTGGCATTTTGCCGGCTGCGAGCAGTGGATCGGCGATTTTCCAGTCGGCGGCATCCCAGCCGATCAGGACGATTTTTGGTGCAGAACTTTCTGGCATGTTGCAGGTCCGGTTGAACGACGACGGTGGCTGGAAACGTTTGCAGCAGGTTTTGAAACTTCTCAGGCTGCCGACTGGGAGTCGAGCGCCGATTCAGTCGTCGTGCGACGGCGGCGATAACGCAGAATGCCGGCGACGCCGACGGCAAGCAGGCCAAGCGAAGAGGGCTCGGGAACGGTCTCCTGAGGCTGCAGCGGAGGGCGACCATCGCCGGCCAGCACCGTGCCTGTCCCGTAGTACCAGTCAAGAATCTGAAAACTCTTATATTCGTTGCCGATGGCCTCAACGAAAATCCAGCCGGTATGGAGCGTTGAGTCCTTTGTGAATGCAAACCCGAGATAGCCGTCGAAATTGGCTCCGGTGTTGAATTCGCCGGCCTGTGGACCGCCCGTTGGATCATCAAACTGAAACAGGTAACCGGCTGTATAAGCCTGAGTACCGGCGGCATCGAGGATGGCCTGACCATCAATGACTTCACCGTCCGTGTAGCGTTTCAGGGCAGAGCCGTAGTAATAAGTCTGAAGCACCACGCTGTACATCAGCTGCTTCTGAGTACCGGGTACGAGTGCAAACGCAAGGTCTGAATCCACAAAGTTACCGTCGTCGTCCAGGCGAGCGGCGGAGATGGTCCCACTGTTGACATTCTCCTGGGGACCGACCCGAGGGTCGATCACGAAATTGAAGGATCCAGCGACCCCAAGTTCCTCCCCGTAAAGAGGAGTCTCGTCATCAACGGTGACGGAGTTTTTCGAGACGGGGTCAAAGTATCCGTGCAAGACATCCGCAAGTGCCTCATAGCCACCGGCAGCCCACGCCGTGCACGCACCAACGTAGGCTCTGACTCGAATCTTTCCGGAGTCTGAGAGTTTTGAACGTGTTTTCATGCTGTGATCTCCATGGTCTTTCAAAGAGCCTTGTTGTTGCTGGGACACCGCTGCGAATTGGAGCCACACGCCATTGGCAGGGAGTGAGAAAGTTTCGGCTGATCCCAGCTGTATGAGCTTTGCAACAGCCGCTGGAGGCTCCGCGTGGTCGGCAGAGTAAGCACGGCCTCTGCAGGCCACAAAGTCTTTGCGATCCTAAGACCGGGGATTCACGGAACGATCGTTCAGTTTGTCGATCCTTCACTTCGGTACAGTTTGTTGACTTTTGTCCATGGTTGTTGCTGCAGATCAGGTCCGGCGTTTGCCCGGCGATCGCCATCTGTGGTGCTTGTCACGACCGCACGCTGAATTTTTCCACGTCCCGACCGAGGCTTTCGATTGGCTGGCGGGTCTGTGGCCGCCGTCGCGAAAAAGCAGCATCACTCGGGAACCCCCCGTTCACCGCCAGTCGGTGATCCCAAAATCGGGAATCACTTGATTTGGGAAAAACTGGATTCGGTCGTCGGAGGTAACGGTTTCGGGTGGTGCGAAATGGAGCTCTGCGCGGATTGCTGCGACTCTGCGGGCTTTTGCGGCTGTCAGCAGTGTTGGCTGATGTCACATCCGCTGCGGCGAAAAATGCCGAAAAGAATTTGCGATTCGGAAAACACGAGTTCGATATGAAGGCAGTGGAGGCGGAAGGATCCGCGCGGGGTACGAGAGGCTTTCCGTTGGAGAGTTTTCGAATGGCGCGGTTGTACGATTCATGGCTGGGTTCCGTGGCGTTGCTTTCACTTGGCCTTGCTGTCGGCGGACACCTCGACTCGCTGTCTCTGACTTCAGCAGTGTCGGCGGTACCCAACGAAGGGCTTTCAGAGCCTGGTTTGGGTGAGGCTGGAGTGAACCTGATGCAGTGCGGGGAACACATCTCTGAAGTTGCATCACGTGTCGTTCCGGCAGTCGTTCACATTCAGGCGACGCGTCTGGAGAACGAACGCAAGGTGGAAGAAACCGGCTCCGGGGTGCTGATGCGAACATCGGCGACCCGCGGACTGTATGTGGTTACGAACCAGCATGTTGTCCGGGGAGCGGATACAGGGGCGATTGACGTGGTGCTGCATTCAGGCGAAAGCGTGCATCCGCAGCGAGTTTATCGGGACACGGAGAGTGATCTGGCGATTCTGCAGATTCCCGATGGCGGACAGATATCAGCAGAATGGGGTGACAGTGAGACGGTTGATATCGGACACTTCGTGCTCGCAGTCGGCAGCCCGTTCGGTTTGAGTCAGTCGGTGACTATGGGGATTGTCAGTGCCAAGGGACGTCGGGATCTGTCGCTGACAGCCGATCATTCGGTGACCAATCAGGACTTTCTGCAGACAGATGCGGCAATCAATCCGGGAAACAGCGGCGGACCGCTGATCGACGTCCGTGGCCGCGTGGTGGGAATCAACACTGCAATTGCATCAAATGGAGGCGGCAATGAAGGAATTGGTTTCAGCATTCCCAGCAACCTCGCGCGACAGGTGTTTGACCAGCTGGTGCTTCACGGCCGAGTCCGCAGGGCCTATCTGGGGGTAGAGCTGGACGACGATTTCACGCAGACTACCGCGCTGAGACTGGGGATGGACCGCAATCGGGGTGCTCGGATCATGCGAGTTTACAACGTTCAGAACAGCCCGGCGAATCGCGCGGGACTGCGGATGGACGATGTCATCGTCGCATTCAACGGGGTGGAAATTCAGGACGAGAACCACCTGATCAATCTCGTGAGTCTTTCGGAAGTGGGGACCGCAGTGGATATGGAGGTGATTCGAGGTGGGCGTCGCATGCGTTTGAAAGTGCAGCTGACCGATCGCGAAACCTATCGTCAGGCCGAGGATCCCCGAACGTCCTTCAACACCCGGTAACTGCCTGCTGCGGGCTGGATTTCCGCCCGGATTATTCGATAATCCGCAAAACACCAGCAGAGAGTCTGCTGAGGCGAAACAGGCAGACGATTTTTCAGGCCGGGAAACACGATGACGGACAGCTTCCGAACGGAAGAGTCGGCGAACCATGTTCGGCGGCCGGTATGGCCGATGGATCCGCAGTTGCGGGATATTCAGCCAGGCGGTGGCGTGATCATCCGTCTGGAACAGCTGTGGGGAACCGTTCGCCGGGCACTCCTGAAAAGTTTCTGCGCTGGTTACGTCCGGCGAATGGCAGCCTGCCGACGCGGTCACTTCAACCCCTGCCCACACGAAGTGCTTGATCCGCGAGATCTGAAGTTTCACCGGAACCAGGGCGGCTGGTACTGGGATCCGGCAGACGATCCGTTTCTCTGGCGGGACAATCTTCCATTTGCCCGCGTTGGACTGGCGGAACTGTTCGTGATGACGTTCGTGGCCTCCGCGATATGTGGCTTCGCGGTCGGGCTTTCTAAAGTGACCGTCGGCGCGGCTTCGTGGCTCTGGCTGCTGTCTGGTCTGGCAGCAGGTGTGGCTGGAATTCTGATTGCGTGGTTCTTTCGAAATCCGCACCGAGAAGTTCCGGCAGACTCAGGTCTTGTGGTTTCCCCGGCGGATGGCACGATTGTGGAAATTGAGGACCTGCCGTTCGACGAATACATTGGCGGACCTGCTCGAAAGATCGGCATTTTCCTGTCGATCTTCAATGTGCACATCAATCGATCGCCGATTGCCGGACAAGTCGTTGGGCTCAGGTATCGCCCCGGAAAATATCTCAACGCACTCCGCCCCGAATCCGCTCGCGAAAATGAACAGCTGGCCGTCTATATTGAAGAAGCTGCCGCCCCCCATCGCGGAATGATCGTGCGGCAGATCACAGGCGCCATCGCCCGCCGCATCGTCTGCTGGCTGAAACCGGGTGACATGCTTTCACGCGGAGAACAGTTCGGGATGATCAAGCTGGGCAGTCGCACAGAACTGGTGATCCCCGTCGAGCCGGGCCTGGAAATTCAGGTGCGGCCCGGGGACAAGGTCAGGGCTGGCGCGACCGTGCTGGCTCGCTACACCGAAACTTCAGGAATCATTTCGTGAAGGAGGCAACGCCATGTCAGTGGAACCGGTGATCTCACGGGCTGGGCTCAGACGCAGAAAGGTCTTTGCGGTCCTGCCCACACTGCTGACGCTCTGCAACGCCGCCTGCGGATTTGCTGCAGTAACCATCACGGCAAGGGTTGGCCCGGAGCATTTCGGGGGCAGCGAACTGATCACAGCCTCGCAGCTCATTTTTCTGGCCATGCTCTTCGACATGCTCGATGGCAGTGCTGCACGGCTCACCAATCAGACATCCGACTTTGGTGCTCAGCTTGACAGCCTCTGCGATGCCGTCAGCTTTGGCCTGGCACCCGCCTTCATCTTTCTGCAGCTCTCCCATCCTGACCATCACCTGATGGACACTGTGTCGGCGGCACCGCTGCAGTTTAATCCCCGACTGTTGTGGGCCATCGCTGTGCTCTTCATGACCTGCGCGATCCTGCGGCTGGCACGGTTCAACGTCGAAACTGACGACGAGGATTCGCATGAATTTTTCAGCGGGCTGCCGTCCCCCGCAGCCGCCGGAGTGGTGGCTTCACTGCCCATCGGCCTTGAGGAACTCAAGGGCCAGATGAAAGTGGGTGGCTCGCTTCACGGCCTCGCTGAATACTCCCAGTGGGTCTGGTCGGTCCTTGTTGTGCTTGTGCCGCTGATCACTCTGGCAACCGCTATTCTGATGGTCTCCCGACTGCGATATGCGCATGTCTTCAATCAACTGGTGCGGGGCCGCAGGGGGCGTCGTCAGATCCTGCAGATCGTCTTCAGCCTCGTACTTGTTTTCGTGGTCCGCGAACTTGCGTTGCCCGTGCTGTTTTGTTTCTTCGCGTTTTCTGCACCGTGTCGGGCAGCGTGGCAGCGTCGACTGAAACGACGGACGGCGACCGACGCAAGGGTCGCATAGATTCCTGCTGCAAGATTTCTTAACTGGGACTGGATTCGAAATTCTGATGCGCCCTTATCTCCTGATGCTTGCCGGGGCCATGGCGTTCGCTGTGATGGGAATGTTCGCACACGCAGCCGACGGCCACTGCGGCTGGCAGTGGGTGGCCCTTGCCCGTTCAGGACTGGCGCTCGTGATCGCTACAACGCTTGCCAGCCTGCAGCGAACTCAGCTCGTCTTCCTCCGCCCCGGCACGCTCTGGATCCGCAGCATCGCAGGCAGCCTGAGCGTTCTTTGCAACTTCTACGCACTCGCCCACTTACCTGTGTCGGACGCCCTGACACTCACGAATATGTTCCCCGTCTGGATTGCAGTGCTCTCCTGGCCCATGCTCGGTCGAATTCCCGAACGCGACGTCTGGCTCAGTGTGGGTTGCAGCATATTTGGGGTGATGGTGATGCAGCAGTCGTTCCCGACGGCGTTTGGACCGGGAATGCTGGCCGCCATGACCGGGTCTGTCACCAGCGCTGTGGCGCTCATGGGTCTGCACCGTCTGAAGAATCTTCCGGCGAGTGCTGTGGTGGTGCATTTTTCAGCCGTTTCCACAGCCATCGTTGCTCTCGGATTGATTTCCGATGCGGCCCGATCCGGACGCGGCCTCCTCGCAGACGCTCCAATGACACCGCAGGCCGCTGGGCTGTTGCTTGGGGTTGGCGTGTCGGCGACGATGGGCCAGCTGTTCCTGACGCGGGCCTTTGCATCCGGAGCACCGGCTCGCGTCAGTGTTGTTGGCTTGTCCCAGGTTGTTTTCGCGATGATCCTCGAAATGTGCCTGTGGGGAAGAAGCCCAGGACTCTGGTCGCTGTCGGGGATGCTGCTGGTCACTCTGCCAACTGCCTGGCTCATGCTTCGGCGGGTACCGGAGGAATCGGAAGCGACGTCTTCCGATGTTTGAAATTCACCTGCTGTTGCCCCTTTTTCGCGGCTTTTGTGATATGCTCCCATGTAAACCTTCGGTTTTTGTCCCACGTTTCACTTTCTGAACTGAACGGCATGCAGGTCATCATCACAGCTGTTGGCCCGGATAATCGGGGACTGGCGGACCCCATCGTGCACTACGTCACGGGTGCCGGGGCCAATATTGCCGAAATTCAGATGTACGACCGCGATTCAGAGCGGTTGTTCGCGATGCTCATGCGGATTGAATGGTCCGGTACCGACATCAGCGAACTTCGCAGTGATCTGCTCCGGATCGGCACCAACAGTGGTCTGCAGATCCGCGTCTGGTCACGACACGAACATCCGCGTGTACCGCGTCTTGCCATCTGCACGACCTACCGTACCGAACCTCCACTCGCACTGCTCAGGGCCGTTCGCGACAATCGCCTGCGGGCGGAAATTGCTCTGATGGCCGGAAATCGAAATGCCTGCCGCAGCGTCGCCGAACAGTTCTCCGTGCCGTGGCTGTCAATCGGAGATGCAGACGGTAATCCCGACTACAAACGGCTCGAAGCAGCGCTCGACGAACACCAGATCGACTATGTCATCCTGGCTCGCTACATGCGAGTGCTCCCGGCTGAACTCTGCTGGAAATTCGCCGGAGGTCGCATCATCAATCTGCACCATGGACTCCTGCCACCCTTCCCTGGATTTCGCCCCTACGAAGATGCCTGGCAGCACCACATGCTGTGTTTCGGTGCCACTGTCCACTTTATCGTCCCGGAACTGGACGCAGGCAATCAGATCATCTATCAGGCAGCATTCAGTGTTCCCCCGGGAACATCGCTGCAGGATGTCAAACGCGTCGGGGAAACAGATCATGAACCCCAGTGCCTGCTGGAGGGTGTTCGGCGTGTTGTCGATCGCGAGGTGGAACTGCATTTCCACCGGGTCGTGCGTATCTCTCGATAGGGTCACAAATGCATCTGGCTGAATTGTTCCGATCAAGCGGTTTTGTGCTGTCCATAGAAATCTTCCCGCCCAAAACCAGCGAAGGCGATGCCGCTCTGCAGCGCAATCTGCTGGCTCTGCAGAAATTTCGCCCCGCGTTCCTCTCATGCACTTACGGTGCCGGTGGATCCACCCAGGAACGGACACTCGCGTGGTGCCAGGAAATCCGGCGACTGCTGGCACTGCCCGCCATGGCCCACTTCACCTGTGTCGGCGCCACCACCCACGACCTGCTCGCGTGGCTCGACGCCGCCGCCACCGCCGGCGTCTCCAATATCATGGCTCTCCGCGGTGATCCGCCGGCAGGTCAGCAGTCCTTTCAGGCTGTCGCCGGAGGCCTGCAGCACGCCAACGAACTGGTCAGTCTGATTCATCAGCACTTTCCCCAGCTGGGAATCGGTGTTGCCGGCTATCCCGAAAAACACATCGAGGCCCCTTCGCTCGATGCAGACCTCGCCAACCTCAAACGCAAAGTAGACGCCGGTGCCGATGCCGTCTTCACGCAGCTGTTTTTCGTCAACGACAACTTCCTTCGCTTCCGCGATCGCTGCCAGGAACTCGGAATTCAAATCCCCATTGTGCCCGGAATCATGCCCATCACCGATTTCGCCCGCATTCGCCGCATCACCGCTATGTGCGGGACCGTCTTCCCCGAATCGCTCGCCGCAAGGCTCGAAGCCGTTCAGGACGACCCCGCCGCGCAGTTCGAAATCGGCGTCGAACACGCTATTCAACAGTGCGAATCGCTGCGCAGCAATGGCGTCCCCGGGATCCACTTCTACGCACTGAATAAATCCGACGCCTGCGAACGAATTCTCGACGCACTGAATCTCCCTCGCGATTCCTCTCCCAGCCCCGTCTGAACACGCTCGTGCCCCGGTCAGCCACGCAGTTTGCCATATTGGGACTCTGGGGGGGATGGGCGAAGCTGCTCGTGCTGATTGTGTCGGCTGCAGCGACCGGGGGAATTCTGACGATACTCGTCCCGACGTGACAGCTGAAGACCAAACACAGCAGATGCTCAGTCGGGGGCAGCAGATGACGGATCCGGAGCGGCAGATTCGTGAATTGACTCAGAGAATCGAAGTCCTGGAGGAAGAGCTGATGCGCGCCCAGCGGCTCAGCTCTGTCGGTGCCCTGGCGTCCTCAATTACTCACGAATTCAACAACATCCTCACGACCGTCATCAACTACGCTAAGATGGGATTGCGGCACACGGACGACTCGACCCGCACCAAGGCCTTCGACCGAATTCTCAACGCTTCGCAGCGCGCTGCAAAAATCACCACAAGTATGCTCTCGTATTCGCGGACGTCGTCCAATCGAATCGAGCCGGTGGATCTGAAAAGACTTCTTGAAGAGGTGCTCGTACTGGTCCAGAAGGATCTGCAGATGCATCGTATTCAGCTCGATGTCAACGCCTCAGCCACTGTCTGGGCGATGGCAAGTGCCAGCCAGATCCAGCAGCTGCTGATGAACCTCATCATCAACGCCAGACAGGCAATGCAGGAGAACGGACGACTGCGGCTGATTGTCAGAGATAACCCCGCTGATGGCTGGGCAGAAGTCGTGGTGGCGGATTCGGGATGCGGTATTCCACAGGAAAAGCTCGCATTGATATTTGATTCGTTCTACACGACCAAGAAGCCGGATGACAACGGCCAGGGGGGAACCGGACTCGGCCTGGCACTCTGCCGCCGAATCGTGGAAGCTCACCGTGGCCGAATTCGTGTGGAAAGCGAACCTGGACGTGGAACCACCTTCACGCTCCGGTTGCCACGCTGCGAACAGGCGGTCGGGTTCGTTTCGACGGCTGGAACGGCCGCGGCTGCAGGGGCCAGATGATTCCGAAGGTCTTACTCCGATTCCCGATTCGTCAGCTCCACCCATTCAGCGAGTTCCCCCTGACCACTGCTCAGAAACTTGCATCCCGCCCCCTTTCCTGATAAAGACAACACAGGAAGTCGCCGGATCAAGGCCCCGTTCTCGTCTCGGAGCAAACCTGTGTCGGAAATCGACGTCTATAAGGAATGGCTGGGTATCCCTGAAGGAGTCCGTCCGCCCGACTACTACACACTGCTGCGGCTGAAGCAGTTTGAGGACGACATCGAGAAGGTCCGTGCGAACTACCGCAAGCTCAATGCTCACGTCCGCAAGTACGCCACCGGACAGTACCTCGTCCGCTCCCAGGAACTGCTCAACGAACTCGCAAAGGCCATGCTCTGCCTCACTGACCCTGACGGCAAGGCAGAGTACGACCGCGGCCAGGGTCGCACAGCCGCAGAGACCGACGGCGAAGAACCCCGCACGGTGCTCGAATATCTCGCCGTCCGCAACCTGATTCGTCGTGGTCAAATCTCCGAAATCGAACACTTCGCAGAAGCCCGTGGCCTGTCCCATCGCGATGCCGTCATCCAGATGAAACTGGTCGAACCCGCCGACGCTTCCCGAGCACTGGCGGCGGAACTGCGAATTTCATGGATCGATCTCGAAGACATGCTTCCCGACGATAACGTCCTCGATCGCATCCCTCGCCGACTCGTCAAAAAACACTCCTGCCTGCCACTCTTTGAAGACCGCGGCTATCTGCTGGTCGCCTGCGCAGACGAACCCTCGCACGAGCTCGAAGAAGAAATCCGCATTCGCTGCTCGCTCCCCATGCGCCCGGTACTGGCACTGCCCCGCGCCATCAATCAGGCCATTGCAAAATACTACGCCCCCGGTATGCGGGATGAACCCGCGGCCGCCGAAGAATCCGCCGCAGCTAAAACTGCAGCAACCAAAGGTGGTGCCAAAAAAGACGCCAAACCAGAAAAAGCAGCCGAAAAGTCTCCGCCCAGAAGCAAATCTGCACCGCTGACTGCTGAACAAAAAGGCGAGCGAGTCAAGATTGCCGCAATTGCCAGCTGCTGGGTCACCATGGGCATCATCTGGGGCGCATGGTTACTGAGCGGCGGCGTTGTCTCCTTCCCTGTGATCCTGCTCGGTGCAGCCGCTGGTGCAGGATTGTTCGCTGTCCTTAAATTCACCTGGGCGGCCTGACGAACAGTCTGCTCGGCTCTCAGTCACTCCAGGGAGCATGCTGCCCATGCGTTCTGGCCATGGAGTTTCCACATTCGGACTCGCAAACATCACTCTCACCGCACTGGCTGTCCTCACTTTCATCGCGAACGCCGCTGCGGTTCAGATTCCGAACGACAACGCAGTCGTTGCGGCGGTGCAGTTCAATCGTGACGTCCGACCGCTCCTCTCAGACCGCTGTTTTCGTTGTCATGGGCCCGATCCAGCAGCTCGTGAAGCAAGTCTGCGACTCGATCGGCCACCGCTGACACAGGAGACGCGATCCAGATTCGCAAAGCGGATCAGCTCGATGGATCCAGCCGAGCGAATGCCGCCTCCGGAATCCGGGCTCGAGTTAAGCGAGTCCGAACGAGCCACACTGAATCACTGGATCGCTCAGGGAGCACCCTACGAGACCCACTGGTCCCTGATCGCTCCCCAGCGTCCCCCGCTGCCACCAGTCTCCCGGCCCGACTGGCCTCTGAAATCACTGGATCACTTCGTGCTGGCCGAACTCGATCGTCGCGGACTGCAGCCAGCACCACCCGCGGACCGCTCCACCTGGCTTCGCCGCGTTCATCTCGATCTCACCGGTCTCCCTCCCAGTGCCGCTGAACAAACAGCTTACCTGCACGATCAGTCTCCGGCGGCAGATGAACGTGTCGTTGATCACCTGCTGGCCTCACCGCACTTCGGCGAACGACTTGCACTCGACTGGCTGGACAGCGCCCGCTACGCCGATACCAACGGCTATTTTTCAGATCTGGAACGCCCGATCTGGCCCTGGCGCGACTGGCTCATCGAAGCGTTCAACAGCGGACTGCCAATTGATCAGTTCACCATCGAACAACTGGCCGGTGATCTGCTGCCGAACGCCTCACTGAAACAGAAAATCGCAACCGGATTCCTCCGCAATCACATGGTCACGAACGAGACGGGCGTGATTGATGAAGAATATCGGGTGGAATACGTGGCGGATCGCCTTGACACCACCGCAGCCGTCTGGCTGGGATTGACCGTCGGCTGCGCCCGCTGTCACGATCATAAGTTCGATCCGATTTCTCAGCGTGAGTACTATCAGCTGTTTGCTTTTTTCAATCAGGGGCCCGAAACGGGACTCGCTCCGGGCAATCCACCGCCGCTGCTGGACATTGCCGATGCCAGCTGGCAGCAGCAGCTGGAACGTCTTCAGGCGGAATCCGCGGTGCTTCAGAATACCATCGCAAACCGTATCGAACACATCCATTCCAGCCACCCTCAGTGGGAAGCTCTGCTCGCACAAAGCGTGCCTCCGATTCCCGCACAAGGGCTGCACCGTGAACTGCTCTTCAGCGACAGCCAGGGCGCCGTTGCTGGTATCCGCGGTCGGGCTCTGAAACTGGGACCCACCGAATCGCATCTCGCCGATTCCGCCCCGCTGATTGACACTCACAGACCGTGGACACTGTCATTTTGGGTCCAGGTCGAAAATGCCTCACTGGCCTGTCTGCTCTCAACGATGGTACCCGGAACCGATCGCCGCGGCTTTGAACTGCTCTGGCAAAAGGGCCGCCTGAAACTCAGCCTTGTACACGACCGCGAAACCAGTGAACTCCGCGCGTCCACTCGAAATCCACTGCCAGCCAGTGGCTTCCACCATGTGGCCGTGGTGTGGCACGGCGCGACGCATCCCAGTCCTCTGCAGGTATTCACAGACGGTAATCTCCAGTCACTGCAGGTTGATCGCCAGTCGCTCAGTGGCAGCATCGCAGCAGGCCCGCTGTGGATTGGCCGCAGCCTCGACGGACTCGGATTCAGTGGTCGACTGGATCAGCTGCGAATTTACAACCGGGCTTTGTCCGATGCCGAAATTATCGAGTCACTGTATGGCGGCGAACAGCTGAGCGGTATTCTTGAGACCGCAGCGGTTGAGCGAACAGCAGTCCAGCAGCAGCGGCTTCAGCAGGCTCTGCTGAAGCATTTCACAGCACCCGAAACGGTCGCTCTATGGCAGCAGCTTCAGGATGCAAAACAAGCCGAATCGGAATGGCTTGCTGCGAAACCCCAAACCCTCGTGATGGCTGATCAGCCTCAGCCCCGCGACACGTTTGTTCTGCTTCGCGGACAGTATGATCAGCCGGGTGAACGTGTGCTTCCGGATGTGCCTGCACTGCTCCCTGCACTTCCCCCGGAATCCCGCCGTGACCGCCTCACACTGGCGCGCTGGCTGGTCGATCCGGCCCATCCTCTGACCTCGCGAGTGCTCGTGAATCGCTGGTGGGCGATGCTGTCTGGAACCGGCCTTGTCCGTAACCACGGTGACTTTGGTGTACAGAGTGAACCTCCGGATCACCCTCAGTTGCTGGACTGGCTGGCCGTCGATTTTCGTGAACAGGGCTGGAATCTGAAAGCACTGTTGAAGGAGATTGTGCTCAGCGCGACCTATCGTCAGTCAGCGACAGCCGCTGAAGAGCTGCTGATCGAGGACCCGGAGAATCGAAAGTTGGCGCGGGGGCCCCGCTTCCGACTCCCAGGGGAGCTCATTCGCGATCAGGCGCTCGCCGTCAGCGGCCTGCTCTCACGTCGGATCGGTGGACCCAGTATTCGTCCCTGGCAGCCACAGGGATTGTGGGAGTCCGTCTCCTATGACGGTGAGCTTTCATGGCAGCAGCAGCATGACGAGCGACAGTATCGCCGCAGTCTCTACATCTACTGGAAGCGACAGGCACCCCCGCCTGCTCTGCTCATCTTTGACAGTCCAACTCGTGAAACATGTTCGCTCCAGCGTCCCCGAACCAACACCCCTCTGCAGGCGCTCGTACTGCTGAATGAGCCTGCCTTCATCGAAGCATCCCGATGCCTTGCCACTCGATTACTGACGGATTCAAAGTCGGATCATGAACGACTCGCGATGGCCTTCAGAGAAGTGCTGGCGAGGAATGCGGCGCCTGAAGAACTGGCGGTCATGGAAAGGTTGCTGCAGCAGCAGCGGGAGTCCTTCCGAAAGGCCCCTTTGCGGGCACAACAGCTGGTCGATGTCGGCGATGCCCCGGTGGCCGCGCAGGTCGATGTGATCGAACTTGCGGCATGGACAACCGTCACAAGTTCACTCATGAATCTCGATGAATTTATCAATAAACCCTGAATGTGGAGTTGTCGTATGCTGCGTCGACAATTTTCGGGGAATGCGGTGGGTGGCCCAGCCATCGCCGCCCTGCATGCACTGCTCAGAGCCGAGTCCGGTTCCCCCCGTACCAGTTCCGCGCGGGAATCTTCGAAGCTGCCGCAGCATCCGCCGCGGGCTCGCCGAGTCATCTCGTTGTTTATGCATGGCGGCCCTTCCCAGCTGGATCTGTGGGACTACAAGCCGCAGCTGCTGGAGTATCATGGTCAAGAGCTGCCGGAATCCGTCAGAGGTACGCAGCGTCTGACCGGGATGACTTCCGGGCAGGCAACCTTCCCCGTGGCTGCTTCCGCCTTTCGCTTCAGGCAACACGGCAACTGTGGAATGTGGGTCTCTGAACTGCTCCCCAAACTGGCGGCGTGTGCCGATGATCTGTGCCTGATTCGTTCCATGCACAGCGAAGCCATCAACCATGATCCCGCAGCAACGCTGCTGCAGACCGGTCATCAGCAGCCTGGTCGGCCGAGCCTTGGCAGCTGGCTGAGCTATGGGCTGGGGAGCGAAAACCAGGATCTCCCCGCCCTTGTTGTGCTGCTGTCGCGAGGCAGTGCGGCCCGACCCGCTGATCCGCTCTATCCCAGACTCTGGGGCTCCGGTTTTCTTCCTTCAAGTCATCAGGGGGTAAGTTTTCGTTCGGGCGATGAACCGGTGCTGTATCTCGGCAATCCTCCTGGAATCGAACCGGCCGACCGCCGACGAATGCTGGATGCCATTTCCGAGCTGAACCGTACTCAGGCTTCGAGGATCCCGGATCCTGAGATTAACACCAGGATCGCGCAGTACGAAATGGCGTTCCGAATGCAGGCTTCGGTGCCACAGCTGACGGACCTGTCTTCAGAAACAGCCGCAGCCTTTGACCTCTACGGGCCCGATTCACGCACACCGGGAACCTTCGCCGCCAACTGCCTGCTGGCTCGCAGGCTGGCTGAAAGCGGCGTGCGGTTTATTCAGCTTTACCATCGTGGCTGGGACCAGCACTACAATCTGCCGGGCGATCTGCGACTGCAGTGTCAGGACGTCGATCAGGCCTGTGCAGGCCTGCTGCAGGACCTCAGGCAGCGCGGAATGCTCGAAGACACGCTGATTTTCTGGGGGGGAGAATTCGGAAGAACTACGTACACTCAGGGACTTCCTGAACGTGGAAATTATGGACGGGACCACCACGGCCGCTGTTTCTCGGTCTGGCTGGCCGGAGGAGGCATTCGTGGCGGCACGGTACTGGGCTCCAGTGACGACTTCGGCTGGAGTCCCGCTGAAAACGCAGTACACGTGCACGACCTGAATGCCACACTGCTCCATTGCCTCGGAATTGATCACACAAAGCTGACTTACCGCTTTCAGGGCCGTGACTATCGCCTGACGGATGTGGCGGGTAAAGTAGTGGACGGCCTGCTCAGCTGAAATTTCCGGGAACTTCCACGCCCGGCCCCGTGTCTCGTTGACGGAAGACGCGTTCCCTTCGAAACTCCCTGCGTTCCCCTGAACGCCGACCACTTCAACCCACCATCTCGCATGACTCGACAAATACTCGTTACCGCTGCCCTGCCCTACGCCAATGGTCATATCCACGTGGGGCATCTGGTCGAATACATCCAGACGGACATCTGGGTGCGGTTTCAAAAATTGCGCGGTCACCGCTGCGTCTTCGTATGCGCCGACGATACTCACGGCACCGCTATCATGATTCGGGCACGCAGAGAAGGACGCTCAGAAGAAGCGGTGATTGGTGACATGCGAGAGGCCCACCTCCGCGACTTCGCCGGTTTCCAGATCGAATTCGACAACTATGGCAGCACGCACTCAGAGGAAAACCGAACGTTTTGCCACCGCATCTGGTCCGCCATTCGCCAGCGAGGGCTGGTAAAAAGCCACAGTGTCGAACAGCTGTTCGACCCCGTGGCAGGCACGTTTCTGGCAGACCGTTTTGTCCGCGGAACCTGCCCGCGCTGCGGCGCAGCGGACCAGCCAGGCGATAACTGCAGCGCCTGCGGTGCCACCTACACTCCGGCCGACCTCCGCGATCCCCGCAGCGTCCTCTCCAACGCCATTCCGGAAGTGCGGTCAGCCGAACACCTGTTCATCGAACTCGAACAGCTCCACACTTTCCTCGATGAATGGACTCAGTCGGGTCGCCACCTGCAGCCCGAAGTCGCACGCTATCTTCGCGGTCATTTTCTCGGAGAACCTCTGAGAGACTGGGACGTCTCGCGACCGGCTCCCTATTTCGGCTTCGAAATCCCCGACCACCCCGGCAACTACTGGTACGTCTGGTTCGATGCACCGATTGGCTACATCGCCTCCACAACTCAGTGGTGTCAGCGCCACGGCAGCACCACGGAAGAATGGTGGGGCGCCGACTCTGCAGCAGAAATCCATCATTTCATAGGTAAGGACATCACCTACTTTCACACCCTCTTCTGGCCTGGAATGCTGCACTCGGCGGGCCTGCGTTTACCGGCAAAGGTACACGTCCACGGCTTTCTGACAGTTGACGGCGAAAAAATGTCCAAGTCCAAAGGCACATTCCTGATGGCCTCGACCTGGCTCAAACATCTTCCACCCGGGCCACTTCGCTACTATTACGCCTCAAAACTCGGACCCGGACTTGACGACATTGACCTCAACTTCGATGAATTCATCGCCAAGGTAAACACCGACCTTGTCAATAAGGTTGTCAACCTTGCTTCCCGCTGCGCAGGATTTCTCGCAGGCAGCAGCCTGACCTCTGTTTATCCCAACGACGGCGGCTTGTTCACCGACGGCGCTGCTCATGGAGAAGCCATCGCGGGCTTCTATGAAGACTGCAACTACAACGCCGCCATGCGCGAGATCATGGCGCTCGCCGATAAAGCAAATCGCTACGTCGATGATCAGCAACCCTGGGTGCTCAAACGTGATCCCGCACGCACCGAACAGCTCCGCGAAGTCTGCTCTGTCATCCTCAATCTGTTCCGGCAGATTGTCGTTTACCTCTCGCCCGTCCTGCCACAACTCCGTCAGCAAACCGAACTGCTCCTCAATTACCCCGTTCTCAGCTGGAACGATTCTCAAACACCCCTGACCGGAACGCCGGTCAGCCCGTTCCAGCATCTCATGAAACGTCTGGACCCCAAACAGGTTGAAGTTATGCTTGAAAACAGCCGCCACGAAACTGCTGCCGAATCCGCAGCCGCTCAAACCCCAGCCCCTGCCCCCGCCCCAGCCCCTGCCCCCGCCCCGGAAGCTCCCGCGGCGTCGGCTGAATCAACCGCCGCACCTGCGGCACCCGCCGCACCCGCTTTTCATCCGGCCGATCGCTGGCAGGATTCCGGCGATGCCCTCAAAAATGAACCGCTCGCTGCCGAATGCACCATCGAAGATTTTGCGAAAATTGACCTCCGCGTCGCCCGAGTTCTGGAGGCCAAACATGTCGAAGGCGCCAATAAACTGCTGCAGCTCACGCTCTCACTCGGTGGCGGCGAAACTCGAAATGTCTTCGCCGGCATCAAAGCAGCCTACAAACCTGAAGATCTGGTCGGACGTCTGGTCATCTGCGTTGCCAACCTCAAACCGCGACAAATGAAGTTCGGACTCAGCCAGGGCATGATCTGCGCCAGCGGCGCTGGTGGCACCGAAGTCTACCTCCTCTCCCCCGACCAGGGCTCCACCCCCGGCCACCGTGTCCACTAACCGAACCACCGTGACGACGCGTCACGGGAAATCAGTTTTTCGTGACGCAACGCCTTTGAGTATTCGTGAAATTCGTACGAATTCGCGGTTTCAAATCGACGCAGCGCGTCGCAAAGTTTCTTACCATAAGGTCGTCCGCGTGAATGCATCAGTCCGGAAGTAAAATTTCTGTTGGGGGGAGATCGGCCGTGAGGCGGGTTTGTGTGTTGCAGGCTGTCGGGATGCTGATATTGCTGGGCCTGACGGTCCCAGTGCTCGCTCAGGAAAAGACCTCGGCAGAGGACGGAGTTCCCACACGGATTTCTGCCAGCGATCCCATCAGGGATATCCAGACGATGGCGATCGCCAATAAACGGTCCGATTTTGCTTTTTGGGGCACTGACCCGACAATCTGGTCAAATCATACATCCCATTCCAATCGACTGATTCCCGTCTACACATTCGGCACGAAGGGCGGCGGCCCCGGTGTTGATCTGGATTCCTGGTTCGGCCCCAAAAGCGTCTACCGCTCCGAAGAAAAGCTGCGACAGATCTATGGTTATCTTCCTGAACGTACCGCAAACTCAGCAGCCATCTGGATGGACCAAACCAATGTCTACGACATTCAGGTGGCGGCCGCGGCTGCCGGGAAAAAACACATTTTCCTCGTGGTGTTCGACGGTATGGACTGGCAGACGACACAGGCTGCGGCCATCTGGAATACGGCCAGCGTCCCCTATCTCTACGGCCGCGGCTCCGGCACCCACTTTCAGTCCTACGCGGCTGGCGGCACGACGCAGTTTGGCTTTTTTGTAACCAGTCCGCACAACGAAGGCACCGATGTGGACGTGGATGCTCAGACTGTCATCAATCCAGGCGGCACGATTCGTGGTGGCTACGACGCGTCCGTTGGCGGTATTGCCCCGTGGTCTGTGCCGGTTGATCCCGGTTACCTGATCTCCAAAGGGGCATCCACCTCCCCCAAACACGCCTACACGGATTCGTCGTCATCCGCGTCCAGCATGACAGCCGGGATCAAAACATTCAACGGCGCCATCAACGTGGATGCCTCAGGACAACTCGTCGCCACGATTGCCCACCAGCTGCAGCTGAAAGGCTGGCGCGTGGGCGCCGTCAGCAGTGTTCCCATCAGCCACGCAACTCCAGCCTGCTCCTATGCCCACAACGTTGCCCGTGACGACTATCAGGACCTGACCCGTGACATGCTGGGGCTCCCATCCATCGCACACCCGAAAGAGCCTCTGCCGGGTATGGATGTCGTGATCGGGGGCGGCTACGGAGTGACCGCAAAAAGTAAGGATGGGATCAAAAAACAGGGACAGAATTTCGTCGAAGGGCCCATCTATCTGACCGATGCTGACCTGAAGGCTGTGGACGTCCGTAATGGCGGTCGCTACGTCACGGCAGTGCGAACGCCCGAACAGGACGGCTCACAGGTTCTCCAGACCGCCGCCGAGGCCGCTGCAGCCAGCAACCAGCGTCTGCTGGGATTCTATGGCAACGGTAATGCCGCTGGACATCTGCCCTTTGCAACCGCAAATGGTTCCGGACAACCAGCAATCGGCGGCAGCGGAAAAGCTGAGACCTACGACCCGGCCGATCTGCAGGAAAATCCAACGCTCGCTGAAATGACATCCGCAGCACTCAAAGTCCTCGGAAAAGACAATAAGCGGTTCTGGCTGATGGTTGAACCCGGAGATGTCGACTGGGCCAACCACGACAACAACCTCGACAACTCCATCGGCGCCGTCAACAGCGGCGATGCGGCTGTTAAAGTGATCACAGACTGGGTAGAACAAAACAGCAGCTGGAAGGAATCACTCCTGATCGTCACGGCCGACCACGGCCACATGCTCAATCTTGTCACACCCCAAAAAATCGCCGACCATGCGGCGCGATGGCAGAGATCGAAAAACCGTGGCCGGCAGGCTCCGCAGGAGGAACAGAAATGACTGCAGGCGTGCTGCTGCTCCTTCAGGTTTCCCTCTACTCAGGAAATCTGGCTGCTTTTGCAGACGACCTGCCGGGCCTCCACAATGTCAATGAAGCCGCCCCAGGAGTGCTGGTGGGAAGCGAACCGGAGGGTGAAGAGGCCTTCGCCGCGCTGCAGAAAAAAGGAATCACCACGATCGTCAGCGTGGATGGCGCCGTTCCCGATGTCCAGCTGGCGGCAAAATACGGGCTCCGCTATATCCATATTCCGCTGGGATACGACGGCATCGACCAACAGTCCCGTTTAGCGCTTGCACGCGTCGCCAAAGAGATCACGGCACCAACTTACGTTCACTGCCATCACGGTCGCCACCGCGGGCCTGCGGCCGCTGCTGTTATCTGTCTGGCCTCAGGCCAGCTCGACATCCCCCGCGCCACAGAACTGCTCAAACGCTGCGGCACAAGCCCCGACTACAAGGGCCTCTATCGCGATGTGGCCGCATTCAAAAAACCCGCCCCCAACGCTGTGCTCCCGGAACTGATGTCCCAGGCACAGGTGGACTCGCTCGCCGCAGCCATGGCAAAGCTCGATCGCCATTTTGAACACGTGAAACTTTCAGCCGCTGCCGGCTGGAAAACGCCTCCCCAGCACCCCGATCTCGTCCCTCAGGCCGAATTGCTGCTGGTACAGGAAGGTCTCTCTGAGTCCCTGCGACTGCTCACAAAAGATCAGCCACCCGAGTTTCATTTACTCATGCAGGAATCGGAACGCCATGCAAAGGAATTGCTGCAATCTGTCAAATCCGGCCGCACCGACGATGCTTCGCGGCTGCTGATGCAGCTCACAGGCAGTTGTACGAAGTGCCATCAGCAATTCAGGAATTAATTGCCCCGCGAGTGCAGCCGAAACTCCCCGTTCGCTGGTCAGTCTGACCACTTTCTGCAATACTCAGTGGTGGCTTATCCAGATTCATCCGTTCCTCCGGGGCGATTGTCAATGATTCGGCTTCTGCACGTACTCGCTGGTATTCTGCTTTGCACCGCTGGCTCGCATTTTCCGCTGGCCTGCACACCAACTGATGAAACCCCCGGCACTGCCGCGGTGGAACTCACTGCAGGCACCTGGAAGGACGTCGAGACGCTGGTGGCGAAGCACCGCGGCAAAGTCGTGATCGTGGACGTATGGTCGACATCGTGTGCACCCTGCATGCAGGAGTTCCCAGGACTCGTGAAACTGCATCAGGAACACGGAAAGGACGTGATCTGCGTCAGCTTCAACGTCGACTATGTTGGCATTCCCAACAAGCCGGCAGACTTTTATCGTCCGCGAGTGGAGACATTTCTGAAGAAGCAGAAGGCGACGTTCGTGAATCTGCTCAGCACTCAGGATTCAGACGCCTTTTTCGCCGCCCGAGAACTCTCTTCGATCCCCGCCGTCTATGTCTACGGCCGCGATGGCCAGCTTGCAAAGCGATTCGACGAAAGCCTCCTGCAGGACGGTGAAGAAGAAGCATTCACCTACGCAGCGGACGTGACACCTTTCGTAAAGAAACTCATCGAAACCAGGTGATTGCACTGGAGGATAGCAACATGTCGTCAGTGGCTGAACTTTCGCGTCGTACAATGCTCGCTTCCACCGGCGCTGTCGCCCTCGGACACATCGTCTCTTCGGCTTTCGCAATTGACGACAGCACACCGTGGATCGATGCCCATTCCCACATCTGGACAACCGACATCGCCCGCTATCCGCTGCGTGCCGGCCAGGGACTTGAAGTGCTCAAGCCCGCCAGCTTCACGGCCGACGAACTCCTCAAAGTGGCCCAGCCACACGGGGTGGGTCGAGTCGTGCTGATCCAGCATTATCCCTACCACGGTTTCGACAACTCACTTTTGATCGATGCCTGGAAGCAACGCCCCGAAACCTTCCGAATCGTTGCCATGGTTGACGACCAGTTGCCGCACGTGGACGTTCGCATGCGAGAACTGCTCAAATCCGGTGTAACGGGTTTCCGCATCAGCGCCCGCGAAGACCGCAGTGACTGGCTCACCGGTGCCGGCATGGAACTCATGTGGCAGACCGCCGCAATGACTCGCCAGAACATCTGCTGTCTGATCAACCCCTGGGAACTGGAAGCCATCGCAAAATGGTGCGCCCGTTACCCCGAAACACCAGTGGTCATCGATCACTTCGCCCGCATCGGCATGACCGGCACGATTTCCCAGTCCGATCTGGCTGCCCTCTGTGGTCTCTCCAAATACCCTCTTGTCCGAGTCAAAATCTCGGCTTACTACGCTCTGGGAAGCAAACAGCCGCCGCACACGGAACTCATCCCGATGATCCGGCAACTCTTCGACAGCTTCGGCCCGGATCGACTTATGTGGGCCAGCGATTCCCCGTACCAGTTGACTGCCCCCAGCACCTACGCGTCGTCGATTGGACTCGTACGCGAGAAATTGGAGTTTCTCTCGGATTCCGATCGCCGAAAGCTGCTGCGCACAACCGCTGAATCCACGTATTTCTTCGCCTGAGGAAACCATGCGGCTCAGCGAGCGTACCGGGCTTTTCTTTTATCGCCTGTGGAAGCAGTGCGTCGCTCGCACAACACCTGTGGGCACGACCACGTCCCATCGTCTCCGCGCTGCTCGAAACGTACTGCTCGCCACGCTCTTCCTTCTCTGCATCTGGGTCCCCGTCATCGTGCTGCAGGTGCTGGCAACCCAGCGATTAACGGTCGACCTGTTCGAGCTTGACAATACCCATCAGTCGATCAGCTTCTCCAGAACCCTCATGCGCGCCCAAAACATGATCAGCGGAGCCGCTGCCGATCTGGAAGAAGCAACGATTTCCAAAGCTGGCGACATCGCTTTGAAGGAATACGGCCAGGATTTGCTCGGCCGTCTCTTCCAGCTGAACACTCTCAACTTTGTGGGACACACCGCGCTGCATGGCGAGACTCTCTTTCTCTCCTCAAGAAATTCCACACTCATCCTCGGTACCCTGCCCGACGGCTCCAAACTCGATATCAGGAACCTGCCCGGAAGTACCAGCAACGACGGCTCAGCGATCCCCCACACGCTGGGACCGTTCGTCACAAACGCCGGCGGAAATTCACTGCTGCTCACCGCCACTTTTCGGCGTCCCGGATTGACTCCGCCTTATGGACTGGTGGCCGTTGAATTCGATATCGACCTGTTGCTGAAAGAAAACACGAAACTGCAGCGGCATCCGGTGCGTCAGGAGATTTGCAGGGACGATGGAACTCATCTTTGGGGCACACATAGTTTGCAGCCCGAGTTCCCGGTGACGGCCAGTTTTGGTGTCCCCGGTCAGATATGGCGGCTGCTCACCGTGCCCCGCAACGGCTGGTTCAGCCTGTTTCCAAAGGATATCTTCTTCTTTTCAGGCCTCGGTTGTGTGATGCTGGCTGGCAGCGGCATCAGTATCTGGAGGCTCACAATCAAGCACTGCAGGCTCGCGCAGCAACTGGAAAATCAGTCTGCCATTCTCGAACAGGCCAATCAGCAAATGCAGCAGGATCTTGAAAAGATCGTGCTCACACAGAAGCAGCTGGCCGTCAGCGAGCTGCGAACTCGGATGATCTACGAACAGATGCCTGTTGGAGTTGGATTGCTGGACGCTGCATCCGGGCGATTCCTCGCCGTCAATCCGCAGGGTTGCCGGATTCTGGCGGCGACGGAGTCCGATCTGCGACTGCTGTGTCTGCAGGACCTGATCGTGCTTTCTGAAGCAGAGCAGATTCCCGATAACAATCGACCTCAGCGAATCGAAGCCGGAGAATGCGCTATCCGCTCAGGCAGTCACACCATTCGCCAAGTGCAGCTGGCCCTTGCACCAATCATCGCTCAGGAAAACGAATCCGAACGGCAGCTGGTCGTCTTTCAGGACATCACCGACCGCTGGCAGGCCCAACGGGAAAACCGCGAGCACCAGGAACGCATTCGAGTTCTCACCGATATGCTCCCGGGACCCCTGCTGTACATCGATGCTGACGGACGCTGCCAATTCACAAACGCAGCCATGCTCGAGCTCCTCGAAAAAATCAGCGGATCCCCTGGCAGCTCACCCCTCGGACGCCGGACTGACGAATTTGTACCAGAAGTCATCTATCACTTCCTCAAACCACGGATCGCCGAAGCACTCCTCGGTCAGACCAGTCAGTTTGAGACAACGCCGGAGATCGAGCAGTTGGGCTATGGAGCCTGGATGTTCTTTCATCGACCGCTCCGGCTGCAGGGGCAGGTCGTTGGGTTCTTTGCGTTCCTTCTCGACATCACTCAGCAACGCAGCGATGAACGGCAGCGGCGGGACTTCGACTCCCGCATCGCAGAGGCTCAGCGAATGGAAACCGTGGGAACGCTGGCCGGTGGCGTGGCCCATGAATTCAATAACATGCTGCAGGTGGTGCTGGGACTTGCAGATGTGCTGCTTGTTCACGCCGAAAACGATGCCTTCGTCGTTGAAAACCTGAATCACATCCGGCAAGCCACTCGACGCGCTTCCGATCTCACTCGTCAACTGCTCGCATTCGCCCGTTTCCAGCCAGGAAGTCCAGGAGAGGTTAATTTTGCAGAAGTGATCCCCGCCTCACTAAAACTGCTCAGACACGCCGCCGGGGACGAAATGAAACTCCGGTGGACCTGCGTCGAACCAATCGACAGCGTGCTCATCGATCCCTCGCGTCTCGATCTGATCCTCGCCAACCTGATCCTCAATGCCCGACACGCCATGGACGATCGCGGAGTGATCGAAATCGATGCCAGGAATCTGCCTGCAATCGCCTCCGCAGAACCAGGCCTCTCCGTCGCCGGCCAGGCCACGGTCCTCCTCAGCGTTCGAGATACCGGCTGCGGGATGAACCCGGAAGTACAGGCCCGCATGTTCGATCCTTTCTTCAGCACTCGTGCCGTCGGCAAAGGCACTGGATTGGGTCTGTCTACGGTCTACGGACTCGTACTGCAGGCAGGCGGTCGCATCGACGTTCAAAGCGCGCCGGGCAAGGGAACTTGTATACATCTGCTGTTCCCATCAATCAGTGCCCCCCCCAACAACTCCCAGGTACACACACCAGCAGTGGACACTTACTGACCAGCAGGCAGCAACTCAATTAAGTCGCTGACGTCGATCAGTCGCGGCAGGAAGCACCGCTGCATATACGGGTACCCGAATGCGCTGTGCTGCCCATCGACTGCCCGGCAACCCAGCAGAATCTCACGCGTGCCACACGGCAGCAAAACGCTGGATTATGTTAATTTTCCGCATCATCAACTGATTTTTTGCGGCCATTAGGTCCTCCAGCTCTATGCTCCGACGGGTGTTTCGGGATTGAAACGGGTTTACAAAAGGTATTCCAGAAGGATTGGCATTATGTCTCGACGTCGCCGGACCCGCACAAACCACCTTGCCGAACTTCTGGAAATTCGCGAAGTACTGTCAGCCCTGACATTGATGCCGGACTTCGTTCAGGAAAAATTGCCTGCCACGGCGACCAGCTTCCCCAGTCTGACAGTGAATGTTCTCGCCAATGACACGGGTGTCGGAATGCAGATCACGGAACTGCAAAGCCTGGGGTTTGGCACAACCGAATTGCTGCCTGTGGGCAATGGCGTGGCAGCGGGGACAGTCAGATTCACTCCCGGACCCGAATTCCGCGGTCGTGGCTCTTTCCAGTACGTCGTCACCGATGCCAGCGGTCAAACATCCACTGCGGCAGTTTTTGTGCATTTCGATCAGGAGCCCGGCCCGTACAGATTTCAGGTTCTGACAGTTCCTCAGGTAACAGCTGCGCCTGGCGTTGCGTCACCACTGGTTGCCGATGATGGTACTGCTGCAATTCAGATCAGCTACAGCGGACAGCTGCCTGCCTCTGTCGGAGTCCTGCTGCGCTGGTCGTTCGTGTCAGGAAGTTTCTCCGGACTGCAGTTTCCAGGTGACTTCACCACGGACACGATCCGATCTGACGCGACGTTCTATCCAAATAGTGGAGGAACGGCTTGGATTTACGGCTCGATCTCAGGTGTCAATGCGATTCTGGCTGACCTGGAGTACGTTCCGAAACGTGGATTTTCCGCACCGGATGGCGTCACGCTCAACGTCGGCTCCTGGCTGTACTCTGGCATCGGAGTGAATATCGACACCGTTCATGGATCGCTCAGCGTCAAAGTCGCTGAGCCGGACCTTGCCCCCCAGGCCGTGGACGATTTCTTCTCGGTTCGGACCAGTCTTGAGTCCACACTGCTGGACGTGCTTGGCAATGATCAGTCCGGCATCGCAGACGGTACCATGGAGATTGTAGATTCGCACCTGGGCGGACATTCTCAGGCCAGCCTGACTATCGATCCGCAAACCCAGCAACTGGTCTACCAGCCACCCGTCGGATTTATGGGAACTGACGTGATTGCGTACACCGTGCGAAACGCGGCGGGGGTGGAAGCTCAGGGACGAGTCGAAGTAAATGTCATGCCCCCAATTCTGGCGATCCTCAGTACCACTCCGAACAGCACAAATCTTGAAGTAATTAACGCAGAAACCATGGGGCAGATTTCCCAGTTTGAGGTGTTCCGGAGGGCTGCCGCTGACTCCATCGTCGAAGTCGCCGACCTCGACAAAGACGGTTTCATGGAAATCGTGGTACTCCAGACCGGCGGTGAACGTCGTATGCGGTCCTTCAACGCCTGGGGAGGAATGCTGACCGATACCGTGATGCAACCCTTCGGCAGTCGCTTTTCCGGGCCGCTCGACCTGAGCATCGGTGATCTTGATGACGACGGCAAGGCGGAGATGGTAGTCGCGGCCAGCACCCCGCGTGGCTACGAAATTAAAGCTGTGGACAGCAGCACCGGCGTGACTGAAATGACTTTGACGATGCGCGGCATGACCGGCGCCCCACAGATTGCGGTGAACGAAGACACTGACGAGATCGTCGTGCTGGGACGCACCCCCGGTGGTGGCGTTGCTATGGCCATGGTGGACACTGACGCTGGCGGGCCGATGAAAGTCACGCGGCGAACCCTCGTCAGCGACCGCGACGCCCGTACGCTCCAGCGACAGAATGGCACATTGACCAGCATGACCTTGTCAACAGCCGATCTGAATGGTGATGGCGCGACAGAAGCAGTCGTCGCGATGACATTCCGCAGCGGTGCGGCACGAGTTATCACAGCGGGGGCGACAGGAAATCCGCAGGTCATGATGAGTACAAAAGTGAACAGCAGCACCCGCAGCATGTTGCTGCCAGCCCCAGGCTTGCTCAGCGACAACACAAGCATGGTGGGCTGGTGGTCCGGCACCAGTGTAGGCATGCTGGATTCTGTCGCCACCCCGCTGCAGCGCCGTCGTCTCATTGGCGTTGCCCTCGGCTGAGACCCAGTGGCGTTGAAGTTCTTGCGGAAAGAGCATCTGGCTGGGATGACGAAACGGTGTTAAACCATGGTCACTCGTTGTTTACGCCTGCCATCCTTTGCCGCCCGTACCTTGCGTGACTGGGTCGAGTTACAAAGCCCTGCTTCAGCGATCCATGCTTTC